>Ga0302325_10006572_pt1 | contig 26061 bp, 22 predicted proteins | sample Palsa_T0_2_FD_201948 | JGI IMG/M metagenome (GOLD analysis project Ga0302325, IMG submission 201948) | Peat permafrost microbial communities from Stordalen Mire near Abisko, Sweden - Palsa_T0_2 | ecosystem: Environmental > Terrestrial > Soil > Palsa > Peat permafrost | place: Sweden: Abisko... | reverse complement strand
GCGGGATGAGCCGCTGGCTGCCCTACCTGTCCGAATTGCAGCCGGAGATGTTCTGCGAGGTCTCGCCCGAGCTGGCGGCCGAGCGCGGCCTGGAGAACTACGGCTGGGCCACCATCATCTCGCCCCGGGCGGCGATCGAGGCGAAGGTACTGGTCACCGAGCGGATGACCCCGCTGGTCATCGGCGGCCGCATCGTGCATCAGGTCGGGCTGCCTTACCACTGGGGGGTGGGGACGGACGCGATCGTCAGCGGTGATGCCGCCAACGACCTGCTCGGCGTGACCCTCGATCCCAACGTGCAGATCCAGGAATCCAAGGCCGGATCTTGCGACATCCGGGTGGGGCGCAGGCCGACGGGTGCGGAACTGCTCCGCCTGATCGCCGGTTACCAGGCCCGTTCCGGCGCCACGATCGAGACCGATAACGTGCGGATCACCGATCCCGCCCGCGAGCTCGCCGATCCGAAGAGGGAGGACTGATGGGTCAGCTGACCGGTCCGACCGACCCGGCCGCCGATGCGCGGTGGAAAGATCCCGGGCCGCGCAAGGGTTTCTTCACCGACACCTCGATCTGCATCGGATGCAAGGCCTGCGAGGTGGCCTGCAAGGAGTGGAACCACAACCCTCGCGACGGCGACCTCGAGCTGCTCGGGTCGTCCTACGACAACACCGGCGCGCTGGGCGCCAGCACCTGGCGGCATGTCGCCTTCATCGAGCAGGGCCAGGACCGCGTCGAGGAGGCACGAGCATCTGGCCGGGCGCTGGTCAGCCTCGGCATGCCGGGCCTGGGCGCGCCGGCCACCGCGGACCCGGCCGCGGTCAGTACGGCTCCGCCGGACACGCCGGAGTTCCGCTGGCTGATGTCGTCCGACGTGTGCAAGCACTGCACCCACGCCGGATGCCTGGACGTGTGCCCCACCGGTGCGCTGTTCCGCACCGAGTTCGGCACCGTCGTGGTGCAGGCCGACGTCTGCAACGGGTGCGGTACCTGCGTGGCCGGCTGTCCGTTCGGCGTGATCGAGCGTCGCACCGACGGCACGGCCGCGCCGAAGGCCAAGCGGGGTGAGCGCAAGGGCGAACAGCCCGCGGTGCACCACCTCGGCGTCGCCCAGAAGTGCACGCTGTGCTACGACCGGCTGGTCGAGGGCCAGACGCCGGCCTGCGCGAAGACCTGCCCGACGACGTCGATCAAGTTCGGCGACCGGGACGAGCTGGTGGCCCAGGCCAAGGAACGAGTCGCCGAACTGCACGCGGAGGGAAGGACGGAGGCGCGGCTCTACGGCGCCAACGACCTGGACGGCGTCGGCGGCACCGCGTCGATCTTCCTGCTCCTCGACGAGCCCGAGGTCTACGGACTCCCGCCCGACCCGCGGGTGCCGACCGCCGACCTGCCGCAGATGTTCAGGCAGGCGGGCCTCGCCGCGGCAGGCATGATAGCCGCCGCCGTGCTCTCGTTCCTGAAGGGACGTTCGTGACTACCTCGGATTACGACAGCCTGCGGCCCCCCGAGCCGGCGGGCGGCCGTCGGCGCGGCGGTAGGCGCCGGCGCGGCGCCCCCGGCCGGATCGCAGGCGCGGACGGCTCGCGCGAGATGCCGATGGTGCCCGAAGCGGAATTCACCTCCTACTACGGGCGCCCGGTGGTCAAGCCGGCGCCGTGGGGTCATGAGATCGCCGCGTACCTGTTCCTCGGCGGCGTGGCAGCGGGCTCCGGTCTGCTCGCGGCCGGCGCCCAGTTGACCGGGCGGCCGAAGCTGCGCCGGAACGCCCGGCTGTCGGCGCTGGCCGCGGTCGGGCTGGGCGGCGCGGCCCTGGTCAAGGACCTAGGCCGCCCGGAGCGCTTCGTCAACATGCTGCGGACCGTCAAGCTGACCTCCCCGATGAGCGTCGGCTCCTGGATTCTGTCTGCCTTCAGCGCCGGTGCCGGGGTCGCTGCCGCCGCCGAGGTCGACCGGATGACCGGTGAGCGACTGCCGCTCGGCCCGCTCCGCCGGGTGCTGCGGGCCGCGGAGGGCCCGGCCGGGCTGGAAGCCGCCGCGTTCGCACCACCGCTGGCGGCGTACACCGCCGTGCTGCTCGCTGACACCGCCACCCCGACCTGGAACGCCGCCCGCGAGGAGCTCCCGTTCGTGTTCGTCAGCTCGGCGAGCCTGGCCGCGGCCGGCCTGGCCATGATCACCACGCCGGTCGCCGAGGCCGGTCCGGCGCGCACCCTGGCCCTGCTCGGCGTGACGGGCGACCTGATCGCGACGGAGGTGATGCACCGCCGGATGGACCCCGTCGCCGCCGAACCGCTGCACCACGGCACGGCGGGCCGGATGCTGCGATGCAGCGAGGCGCTCGCCATCGCGGGCGGGCTGGGGACGCTGCTCGGCGGCCGCCGGCGCGCCGTCGCGGTGTTCTCCGGGCTGGCGCTGATGACGGCGTCGGCCCTCACCCGTTTCGGGGTGCTCGAGGCGGGCATCCATTCGGCCAAGGACCCGCGCTATACGATCGAGCCGCAAAAGCGCCGGCTCGCCGCCCGCCGCGAGGCCGGCGTCACCGACGATTCGATCACTACCGCCTGACCCGGCTGAAGAAGTGGCGAAAGCTCAGCCGTAGACGAGGGACCCGTCGTCAAGGTCGGTGTTCGGCAGGGTCTCCCGTTCCTGGTGGTATTCCAGCATGTGGGTCCAGGGTTCCTGGTCGCCCTGCTTGAACAGGATGTCCTGTGATCGCATGATGTAGCCGGAGCTGAAGTTCTCCGGATCGCAAAACGGGCGCCGTTGCATCCCCGCGTCGGCCGGCCGCAGGCTCGGGATGACCATGGTGGCGCGGGAGTCCTCCATGTGCCGCAGCAGGTTGGCCACGAGGTCACAGACCATCTCGGCGCGCAGCGTCCAGCTGTAGCGCAGGTAGCCGAAGACGTAGGCCATGTTGGGCACGCCGCTGATCATGACGCCGCGCCAGGTGACGCGCTCGGTGAAGTCGACCGGCTCACCGTCCACGATGAACGCGATGTCGCCGAACAGCGACATGTTGAAGCCGGTCGCGGTGACGATGATGTCGGCCTCGATCTTCTCGCCGGCGCTGACCTCGATCCCGGTCTCGGTGAACGTCTCGATGGTGTCGGTGATGATCGATGCCTGGCCCGAGCGCAGCGCCGCGAAGAAGTCGCCCTCTGGGACGACGCCTATGCGCTGCTGCCACGGGCGGTAGCGGGGGGTGAAGTGCTTGTCGACGTCGAAACCCTCGGGCAGTTGCGGTCGCATCGACTCGATGAAGAACGCGTGCAGCGCCTCGGGGTCCTCGAACGCCGTCTTCACGAGCCAGTCGGACTGGGCGATGTAGGCGCGGCGGAGGATCTCGTGCGTCCACTCCTCCGGGATGTCCAGGTTGCGCAGCGTCACGGCGAGCTCATTCTGCCGCGGCGGGGCGAAGAAGTAGGAGGGGGAGCGCTGCAGCATCGTCACGTGCGCCGCTTCCGGCGCGATCGCGGGAATCAGCGTCGCGGCCGTCGCCCCGGAACCGATCACGATGACCCGCTTGCCGGTGACGTCGAGGTCCTCGGGCCAGCGCTGCGGGTGTATCAGCACGCCCTGGTACCGGTCCAGGCCCTTCCACCGGGGCTGGTAGGGCTTGTCGTGGTTGTAGTAGCCGGGGCACATCCACAAGAAGCTCGTGGTGAACCGCAGCCGCTCGCCGGTATCGGTCCTGGTGACCTCCACGGTCCAGCGCCGGTCCGCGGTGGACCAGGTCGCCGAGGTGACCCGGTGCCGGTACCGGATGCAGGCATTGAGGCCGTCCTCGGCTATGACCTCATCGAGATAGGAGAGGATCTCCGGGCCGGTGGCGATCGCGGGGCCGCGCCATGGCTTGAACCGGTAGCCGTAGGTGAAAAGGTCGCTGTCGGAGCGCACTCCCGGGTACCGGTGCGTCCACCAGGTCCCGCCGTGGTGGTCCCGCGCCTCCAGGACCAGAAGGCTCCGGTCTCCGAACCGCTCCCGCGCATGATGAGCTGCGCCGATCCCGGAGATTCCGGCACCGATGATGAGGATGTCTACGTGGTCGGCGTCCTGAACGCCCTGGCTGGAAGGCGTCTCGGATGCGGTCGTGGCCATTGGGCAACCTCCGGATCATCGGCGATCACCTTCACCGTAAGGCCACGACCACCCCGCGTCTACGCCGCGGTGAGCGTGCCAGTCAATGGCCGTTCGGATGAGTGCCGTGCCCCCCGGACCAGGCAGGCGGCTCGCCGGGATGCGGGCGGTTACGCCGTATGCCGGCGCATCCGATGAGATATGGGTAGGATCGCGAGGTTATGGGCCCATCTGACCGGCGTCCGGTCGTGGTCCTGGCCGACGACGATAATGCGATCACGTCCAATCTGGCGCCATTCCTCGACCGGGCCGGATTTATCGTGTACGTGGCCGCGGACGGCGACGCGGCGCTGGAGCTGGTGGAGCGGCTCGATCCGGACGGCTGCGTCCTGGACGTGCTGATGCCGGGGCCGGACGGCCGGGAGGTGCTGCGCCGCCTACGCCGTGCAGGCCGCTGGCTGCCCGTGGTCCTGCTCACCCAGGTCGGCGAGTCGGCCGAGCGGGCCATCGCGCTGGATGAGGGCGCGGACGACTACCTGAATAAACCATTCGACCCGTACGAGCTGCTGGCCCGACTGCGCGCGGTGCTCCGCCGGGCCAGGCCCGGGCGCCGCCCGCTGTCCGCCTCGCCCTCGCTGCGGTCCGGCGACCTGCGGCTGGACCGGATCTCTCGCCGGGCCTGGCTCAGGGATACCGAGCTGGTGCTCACGCCGAAGGCGATGCTGCTGCTGGACTACCTGCTCACCCACCCCGACGAGCTGCTGACCAGAGACCGGCTGCTCCAGGTCCTCTGGGGGTTCGACTTCCCGGTCGGGACGCGGGCGGTGGACAACCGGATCGCCGAGCTGCGCCGCGCGCTGAGCGACGATCCGGTGCGGCCGGAGTGGATCGCCACCGTGCCCGGCCAGGGCTACCGGTTCGTCGCGCGGGTGGACGACGCGCGATGATGCACCTCGCGCCGGGCGTCCTGCCGCGGGTCCTCGCCCCCCTGCTGACCGGAGCGGCGGCGGGGGCCGCCCTGCAGGCCGCCGACCCCCGGGCCCGGCTATACACCACGGCCTCGCCCGGCCTGGTCGCGGGGACGGTCGGACTGCTCGCGGCCGTCGTCGCGGCGGCCGTCTTCCTGGTCCGCCGCCGAGGCGCCGAGGCCAGGACGGCCGCCACCGAAACGACGGTGCGGCAGCTGACCGACGCGGCCTCCCGGGACCGGCTCCGGTTCCTGATGCGGCTGGACCATGAGCTCAAGAACCCGCTCACCGCCATCCGGGCCGGGCTGGTGAACATCGAGCAGACCGGGAGCACGATCCCGGACGGCGCCGCCCTGGCCACCGTGTCGGTCCAGACGGACCGGATCACCCGCCTGGTCAGCGACCTGCGCAAGCTGGCCGAGCTGGAAACCAGGGCGATCGACGCGGCACCGGTCGATCTGACCGGCCTGCTGCACGAGGTGGCCGAGGCCGCCGCGGAGATCCCCGGGGCACGGCAGCGGGGCTTCCGGATGAGCGTGCCCCGGGCACCGTGGCCGCTGCCGCTCATCGAGGGCGACCGGGACCTGCTGTTCATCGCGGTGCAGAACCTCGTGGCCAATGCGGTCAAGTTCTCCTCCCCCGGCGACACCGTCGAGGTTCGGGCCAGCGAGGACGACCACGCCCTACTGCTCGAGGTGGCCGACACCGGGGCGGGCATTCCGGCCGACGAGATCGGGCAGGTCTGGCAGGAGCTGGCCCGAGGCCGCGCCGCGCGGAGCCTGCCGGGGACCGGCATCGGGCTCGCCCTGGTGCGGGTCATCGTCACCCGGCACGGCGGCCAGGTGGCCATCCGCAGCCGGGAAGGCGAGGGCACGGTGGTCAGCATCCGGCTCCCGGTACCCGATCGCGCTAGGCCCGATCGCGCCAGGCCCGATCGCGCTAGGCCTGATCGCGCTGGGCCCGATCGCGCCAGCCCCGGGATCGATGTCGCAGGGCTGCGACACCGGCGGGATACCCCTGGCAAAGCGGCGATCTAGGTTAGCCACTGGGCCACCGGAGTGGTCATATGAACGTTCCCCCCCCAAAGGAGAGAAATGAATCTATACCGCTGTGCCCTGGTGGCCCTGGCCACCTGCGCGACCGCCTTGTCCCTGGCCGCGTGCTCCGCGGGTGTCACCACCGCCGGGCCGCCCGCGACCCCGAGCCGGGGTATGTCCGCCGCGAGCCAGGACGCGACCACCTCGGGCCGGCCCTCCCCGAGCCCTACCGCGTCGAAGCCGGCCGCCTCGGGCACGATGATCCAGGTCAGCGGCGCGATCGGCCACTTCCCTGTCCCGGCAGGCGCGAAGGTGGCCGAGAACATCACCAGCAGCCAGGAGACCGTCATCATCTTCGGCTCGATCTCCCCGGCCAAGGTGTCGGCGTTCTACGCGCAGGCGCTGCCGAAGGCCGGCTACACGATCTCCGGCAACTCGGTCATCACCGAGTCCGGCAACGTCGTGGCGGCGATCCAGTTCGCGGGGCACGGGTTCAAGGGCAACATCGACGCGCTGGCCAAGTTCACCGGCTCCGACGTGGGGCTGGGCGGGCTGAGCGACAAGAACGTGACCACGGTGTCGTTCCTGCCTAACTAGCGTCGGCTGCCTGTTTCGGCGGCAAGACGGGAAAGGGGGATGCCTTCGAGCCGGCTGGCGCCGATCAGGTGCGCCGGCGGCGCTGCGCATCCCGCAGCCACCGTTTCCTCTGGGCATGATCGGAGGGTGCCATGGTCGGCCGGGCGTCACATTCTTGAGAAATTCTCTCGCCCCGTGAACCCGCGGCCGTCATGACGCAATAGAGAGGCGATGGACGACGACGAGCTGATCACCGCGATCGCGGCCGGGGACGACACCGCGCTGCGTGAGCTGTTCAGCCGGCACGCGCCGTGGCTGGCGATCCGGTTGCGTTCGCTGCTGCCCGCGACGGACACCGAGGATGTCCTGCAGGAGACGTTCCTCGCGGTCTGGCAGGGGGCCGGCAGTTACCGGCGGGGTTCGGCCGCGGGATGGCTGTGGGGCATCGCGCGCCGCCAGGCGGCGTTGTTTCTTCGCCGCCGGGGACCGGCCACGCTCGAGCTGCCCGGCCTGCTGGCGATCGACGATCCCGATGGCGACCCGGCCGAGGCCGCGCTGTCCGGTGTGGTGATGGCGCGGGCGGCGGCGGCCCTGGGACCGGACGGCAGCCCGGAGCGTGAGGTCTGGCGGCTGGTCTACGTCGAGGACCGGCCGGTCGCGGAGGCGGCGGAACTGCTGGGTGTGCCGGTCGGCACGGTGAAGAGCCGCGCGCACCGGGTCCGGCGGCGGCTGCAGGCCGCGTTGCGCATCGGCACGGCGACGGAGGGAGGCGGGTCATGACCGACAGATGCGGACCGCCGGATGTGGACCTGGACCGGGTGTGGACCGGTGTCGCCGCGCAGGTGTGGCTGCGTCGGCCGGGGCGGATCGAGCGGCTCGCCGCGCAGCTGCTGCGGTCCCCGGGCCTGGCCAGGGCGCTGGTGACCACGCCGTCGCTGCTGACCGGCTGGGTGATCGCGACCGCGGCAATTCTGCTCGCCGGGATGGCGGCGACGTGGGGCACTCACACGCCCTACGTGGCGCTGTTCGACCCGGCGGTCGCTGCCGCGGGCATCGCGTACGCCTACGGTCCAGGCATCGACCCCGCCTGGGAACTGTCCCAGAGCATGGCGGTGAGCGACCGGATGGTGCTGCTCACCCGGGCGCTGGCGGTCTTCGGCCTGAACGCCGTGTTCGGGCTGCTCGCCTCCGCCGCGTCAGGGGCCGCGGTGGCGGTGACGTTCGGCTGGCTGGTGCCCATGACCGCGGTCTGCGCGCTGGCGCTGGCCGCGGCGACGCTCGCGCGCTCGGCCAACGTCGGTGTCGCCGCCGGGATGTCCGGCTGGGTGATCACCGTCCTGGCGGGCAAGGCCATCGCCGGCCAGGTGACCGCCGCCGTGGCCGGCCCGTCGCTCGTCCTGCCCTACCTGGTGTTCACCGCGTGCTGCGGCGCGCTCGTGCTCTATACGACCCGGATCCCGAGAGGAACGGCATGAACGTGGAGCTGGAGGAACTGGTCCGGCGGTTCGGACATACCCAGGCTGTCGCGGGCGTCAGCCTGCGTGCCGGACCGGGGGTGTTCGGGCTCCTCGGACCGAACGGCGCGGGTAAGACCTCGCTGCTGCGGATGATGGCCACGGTGCTGCCGCCCACGTCGGGCCGGCTGGAACTGCTCAGCCGCGATCCGGGCGACCACGCCGAGCGACGGGAGATCCGGCGCCGGCTCGGCTACCTGCCGCAGAACCTCGGCTACTACCCCGGCTTCACGGTCGTCGATTTCATCGAGTACTTCGCCTTGCTGAAAGACATGCCGCCGCGGCAGGTGCCCAGAGCGGTGGTGGCCGCGGTGGAACGGGTCGGCCTCGGAGACAAGGCCCGGTCCAAGCTGAAGACGTTGTCCGGCGGGATGCTGCGCCGCGTGGGTATCGCGCAGGCGATCGTGAACGACCCGGAACTGCTGCTGCTCGACGAGCCGACGGCCGGCCTGGACCCCGAGCAGCGAGTCGCGTTCCGCACCCTGCTCCGCGAGATCGGGGAGCGTGGCACGGTCGTGGTCAGTACGCACCTGGTCGAGGATGTCGGCGCCGCGTGCACCGAGGTCGCGCTGATGGACCAGGGGCGAATCGTCTTTCACGGCACCCCGCACCAGCTGACCGCACGCGGCGAGGGCACCGGCGCGGCGGGGGACGCTCCGCTGGAGCGCGGCTACAGCGCGGTGCTCGCGGCGGCGCGGTCGTGACCGCGACCAGCGCGCCGGCCCGGCCGGTCCCCGCCTTGCGCGCGCACGTGATGCCTCCGCTGTCCTTCGCGCGGCTGCTGGGGATCGAGGTGCGCCGCAGCCCGATGCCCTTGATCTTGCCGCTGGTCGCCGCGCTGTTCTGGTTCGACTCCTACCGGCCGAGCACGTCTCAGGCGCCGTTCTACCCGCTGGTCACGTTCTGGAACATGGGGCAGGGCCACACCATCATTGACTTCGGTCCGTTCGTGGCGGGCATGGCGGCGTGGATCGGTTCGCGAGACGGCAGGCGCGGCACCGCCGATCTGGTCACGGCCACCGCCTGTCCGCGCTGGGTGGCTCAGCTCGCCGCCTGGGCCGCCGCCGCGATCTGGGCGGTCGCGGCCTATCTGGTGTTCGTCGGGGTCATGTTCGCGGTCTACGCACAGCGCGGCGTCCAGGGCGAGCCGCCGTGGTGGTGGGTCGCCGTCGGGGCCACGGCGGTCGCCGCGTTCAGCGCGGGCGGCTTTACCGTCGGGGTGCTGGTACCGAACAGGTTCGCCGCACCGCTCGCCGCGTTCGCCGGGTTCCTGGTCCTGATCATGTCGTCCCAGACGGGATTCAGGGACACCAGCGGGTGGGCCCTGGTGCTGCCGACGAACTCCAACGGAAACTTCCAGCTGGACTCCGGGATCTTCTACCCGTACCTGCCTGACCTGCCGATCGCCCGGATCGTGTTCCTTGCCGGGCTGGCCATCGCGGCGCTGGGTCTGGCCGGCCTGCCCGCGGCGGCTGGGGAGCGCCGGGTCCGCATCGTCGCGGCGATCGTGGCGGCGGCCGGAGTGGCGGTGGCCGGGACCGGTGCGGGCTTGGCCAGCAGCGCGAAGCTGGGTCCGCACGGCATGGTGATCTCCGCGCTGCACGACGCGGCCAGCGATCGTCCGATCGTCTACACCCCCGTGTGCGGCGGCTCGGCCTTCCGCGTCTGCCTGAACCCGGCCTATCGCATCTACCTCGCTGACGTGATCGCCGCGCTGACGCCCGTGGCCGGCGAGGTGGCCGGGCTTCCCGGTGCTCCGGTCCGCGCCGTGCAGGCCGGCGCGGCCTACACCGCTGGCGAGGGCGGGAGCGGCCAGGCGATGACGATCACGGGCCGTCCGGCGGTGCTCTCGGTGACGCTCGGCGGGTACGGCTTCCTGCCGGGTCCGACCGGTTTCAGCAGCCAGCCGACCACCATGACGACGTTCTACCAGAGCATGTGGGCGCTGTTCTTCAACGCCTTCACCGGAGCCGGTAGCACGGTGGGGACACCCGTGCAGCAGGCGGTAACGGCAGTCCTGCTCGCCGGCGCCGGCGTGCCGTTCGGCCAGCAGCCCGGGCTGCTGGCCCAGGTGGCGAACGGCCCGTCGCCCGGGCCGTCGACGGCGAAAGACCCGGTCTACACCGCGGCACGGCGGTTCGCCGCGCTGGCGGCGTCCGCCAGGCAGGCCTGGCTGACCGAGCACCTAGCCGCGATCCGCGCCGACCGCCTCACCCTGGAGCAGCTGCCATGACCGCCGCCGGAATCCACGAATCGCCGCCGGCCCCCGCACCGGCCTCGCCTGCCTTCGCGGTCGCGGGCGCGCGCCTGGTATGGCTGTACCTGGTCAGCCGTCGTGTCCCGGCCGCCGCCGGGCTGCTGGCCGCGCTCGGCGGCGTGCTGTGGGCGGCACTGCACTGGCACTGGAACATCGCCGGGGGTGCGGCCGCGCAGCTCGTCATACCGCTGGTGATCGAGACCGGAGCCGCCGGGGTCGTCGCCGTGTCCAGCCACGGCCCGTTCGGTGAGGCGGAACGGGCCACCGGCCGATGGCTGCCCTGGCTGCGTCTGGGCACGGCGGTGGCGCTCACCGCCGCGGCCTTCGGCGCGCTGGCCGCCGGGGGCACCGGAGGATACCTGCCCGGCGGCAGCCTGTCCCTGCTCCGCAACCTAGGCGGGATGACGGGAACCGGACTGCTGTCCGCCGCCGTGCTGGGCGGGGCGTTCGGCTGGGTCGGCCCGATGGGCTACCTGGTGCTCATCGAGGGCGGGCTGGCCGGTGGCTGGAGCACACCCTGGCTCTGGCCGGGTCGGCCGCCAGGCGACCTGGGCGGGGCCCTGTGCGCGTCCGCGGTCTTCGCGGCTGGTGTCATCGCACTGACACTTCTGGGTAGCCAGGGCGCCAGGCGGCCCCCCGCGTCCGAGTAGCCGCGCCAGACACGGGTTACTCGTTTCTCGCGACCTCGGGGCCGGTGATGCGGCGCAGCAGCGGCATGGTCGCGGCGATAATGCCGAGGCTCACCGCGACGCCGGCGCCGGTGATGATGTAGTACGCGGCACCTGGCGCCGTGAACGGGCCGATCTGGGCGGCCGCGAACATCGCCGCGGCGGCGAACCCGACGCCGATGGAGATCACCGCGGTCACCAGCAGCGGGACCGCGCTCTCCAGCGCGACCACGCGCTGGAGCAGGCTGAGCGGGGCCCCGGCCAGCCGCAGCAGGCTAAACGGGCGCTTGCGTTCGGCCAGCCCGGCCGCGATGCTCGCCGCCAGCGTGCAGCCGGCGATGGCCAGGCTGGTCAGCACGACCACGTCCGCCAGTTGCTGATACGCCACATCCTGCTGGATTGCGTCCGCGCGCTGTTCACCAAGGGTGGCCGGCGGGTCGTATCCGGGGTAGGCGGTTTCCAGCACGGTCCGGGCCTGCTCGATGGCCGGGACCGTTCCGTCGGTGGCCACATTGATCGTGAGCGCCGGAAGGCGGTCGAGCTGCGAAGCGGATTCGCTGGCGGCCGGCCAGGTGGTCCCCGCCAGGGGCTTACCCCCGAACACGCCGTCAGCCGGGAAGACGGCCGCGGTCGCCCCCGCGGGACAGCGGCCGAACGAAGGAATGCTGGCCAGTTGGGTACACGAGACCAGGCCAGCCGATATGGCTCCGAACCGTGGCGGGAATCCGAGCAGCGCGCCCGGGATCGTCAGCCCGCGGGCCTGGCGGACCGCGAGCAGGCCCTGGACGCCGCCGATCGAACGCAGCCGGTCGGGGAGCGTGGCCGGTATGGTAACCGGCTGGGAATCGTCGGAGAACTGGTCGGCGAGGACGTTTGCGGCCGCTGGTCCGTCGAGCAGGCTGCCGCCCTTGGCGTTCTGGGTGGTGATCAGGGCAACGGCCACGGTGGTGATAAACAGGGCGAGGACCAGGCCGCTTACCGCGCGGAACCCGGCCTTCGGGTTGTCGGCGAGCCGGCGTGCCGCGATCAGCGTGCCGGGCCGGCCTGCCCGCCGCGCCATCAGGCGGGCCCCCGCCATGGTCAGCCACGGCCCAGCTGTGACCAGGCCCACCATGATCAGCAGAAACGCGGGCACGAACACCTGGATCTGTCCGGGAGTGGTCGGCGGACGGCCGTGTACCGCGATGAAGCCGAGCACGCCGACGCCGGCCAGCAACGGAAGCACCCGCCAGGCCCGAGGCGCCTTCGGGGTCACCCGCCGGGTCGCCCCGAGCGGAGAGATGCGCACCCGGCGCAGCGCGAGCCGGGCCACGATGGCGGCAGCCAGCGGCACTCCGAGCGCCACCAGCAGGACGTCGGGCAGGCTGAGCGACAGGTCGCTGGGGAAGAACGGCGTACCGGTGAACGGGATCGACGCCAGCGGGATTCGCAGGCCGAAGAACAGGCCGAAGCCAGCGGCCATCCCCGCGACCGCGGCGACCGTGGACTCGACCGCCGCGATCAGGGAGATCTGCCGCGGGGTCGCGCCCGCCAGCCGGATCGCGGCGAACCGCTCCTCGCGGCGGGCCGCCGACAGCCTGGTCGCGGTGCCGACGAAGATGAGCAGCGGGAACAAGATCGCCAGCGCCACCACCGACATGACCAGGTCGATGCTGTTCGCGTTCATACCCTGACCGGGCAGGCACTGGCTCTGCTCGCAGCCGCTCGGCGGCGTGGTGGCGATCGCGGGCGCCCGCACGGCCCCGGGTGTGTGGGCCAGCTGGGCCGCGGTGCGCCCGATGACGATGACCAGCGAATTCGGGGACGGCAGCGCGGCGTCGCCGATGGTTCCGATCAGGTGCCCCGGGTACCGGGCGGTCAGCTGGTCCGCGGGTGTACTGCGCAGCAGTGCGGCCAGCGCCGGGGAGGCGTAGTACTGGCCCGGACCAGGCAGGTGCCCGATGCCGGGCGGCGCCGGCGACGTGGGCCCGGTGGCGGCCACGTCGATCCGGCCGATGAGCTGGCCGTCGAACCGGTCGGCGCGGATCAGCCACCAGAGCGGATCGGTGGCGGGCTTCGCCGCGTAGGCCGACTTCAGCGAGATACCTGTGCTGAACCACGCATAACGATCGTTCTGAGTATTTACCGCGTTGACGCCGGCGACGGCGGTCAGCAGCAGTCCGACCCCGACCCCGACCGCGGCCACGAGGAGCACCAGGCGGACGGCGGCTTCGCGGCCGCCGCCGAGGGTGAGGCGCAGGCCGAGACGGATCACTGGGCCACTCCGGTCAGCGTGCTGACCTTCCCGTCGCGGACGATGACCTCGCGGTCGGCGTAGGCGGCGACCCGGGCCTCGTGCGTGACCAGGATGACCGTCGTGCCCTGCTCGCGGGCGGCTTGGGTAAGCAGGTTCATGACGTGCTCGCCGGTGACCGAGTCCAGGGAACCGGTCGGCTCGTCGGCGAACAGCACCAGAGGCCTGGCGACCAGGCCCCGGGCCAGCGCGACGCGCTGCGCCTGACCGCCGGACAGCTCCCCCGACCTGCGGCCTTCCAGCCCGTCCAGGGCTAGCTTGGCGAGCCACCTTCGCGCTTCTGTTAGCGCCGCCGCACGGCGGGTGCCGGCCAGCAGCAGCGGGAGGGCGGCGTTTTCCTCGGCGGTCAGCTCGGGCACAAGCTGGCCGAACTGGAACACGAAGCCGAACTTGTCCCGCCGCAGCGCGCTGCGCTGCGCCTCATTCAGCGTGTCCAGACGCTGGCCGTCGAACCAGACCTCGCCCCGGTCAGGGGTCAGGATGCCGGCCAGGCAGTGCAGCAAAGTCGACTTGCCCGAGCCGCTCGGGCCCATGATGGCGAGGATCTCGCCCTGCTTCGCGTCCACGGTGGCGCCGCGCAGCGCCGGGGTCTGGCCGAATGACTTCTCGACGTCCCTGGCCTCGATGATCATCGTTTTACCTCTCCTGCGAGTACGTCCAGCCGGGCCGCGGTGTGGTCGATCCAGCGCAAGTCCGCTTCCAGGTGATACAGGCCGTGGTCGGCGAGCAGGATGTCGACCAGGTTGCCGTCCTGCTTGAGCGCGGTGAGCTCGCGCATCCGCTGCAGGTGCGCGGCGCGCTGGCGATCCAGGTAGCGGTCCGCCGGGCGGTCCAGCATCAGGGAGAGCACGACCTTGGCGAACAGCACCGTCTGCAGGTGCGGTTCAGGCGCGGCTGGGGTGTCGAGCCACTTGTTCACCTCGGCCACCCCGTCCTCGGTGATGACGTAGCGCTTGCGCTCCGGGCCGTCACCGGGCTCGGCCGGGCCGGCGATCGCCATGCCGTCGCGGGCCAGCCTGCTGAGGGTGGCGTAGACCTGGCCGTAGGGGAGCGGTTTGCCCCGCCCGAAATAGGTGTCGTAGTCGCGCTTGAGGTCGTAGCCGTGGCTCGGCTCCCGCTCAAGCAGCCCGAGAAGCGTCAAGGGAACACTCATACCTGAGAGTATACACTTAATGTATACCCACGCCAAGCGAAGCCTCAGATCCGATCACACCACCCCCAGCGGCCGGTCAGCGGGAGGACTCGCGGTTGAACAGTCGTTTCGACCAAAGGTAACCGGCAAGGGCGATGGCAGCGCACCAGACGAGCGCGACCCACGCGTTGCTCCCGAGCGGCTTGTCCATCAGCAGGCCGCGCAGGGTCTCGATGACCGGCGTGAACGGCTGATACTCGGCGAACCAGCGCAGCCCGGCCGGCATGGAGTCGGTGGGGACAAAGCCGCTACTGAGGAACGGCAGCAGTATCAGCGGCATGGGCAGGTTGCTCGCCGTCTCGGCGCTATCGCTCACCTGGCCGAGTGCGACGCTGAGCCAGACCAGCGCGAACGTCACCACCACCAGGAAACCGGCTGTGGCCAGCCACCCGCCCAGCCCGGCGGTGGGGCGGAAGCCGACGAGCAGCGCCACGCCGATCACGATCGCCAGGCTGAATACCGCCTGGATCACGCTGCCCAGGACGTGTCCGGTCAGCACCGAGACGCGGGCGATGTGCATGGTGCGGAGCCGCGCGATGATGCCTTCGGTCATGTCCATAGCGACCGAGATCGCGGTCCCCTGGACGGTGGCCGTCACGGTCATCAGGATGATCGCGGGCGCCACGTAGTTGGCGTACGCGGCGCGCCCGGCGGCCGCGGTGTGCGCCGACCCGCCGAGCCCGGCGCCCAGCGTGCCGCCGAACACGTAGACGAACAGCAGCAGGAAGACGACCGGCATCCCGACGAGCATCAGGGTCATCGACGGATACCGCCGCATGCGCTTGAGGTTGCGGCGCAGCATCGTCGCCGAGTCGCGTAGCGGGTAGAACCGGGGGTCCGCCGGGGCCGTCGGGTCCGGGCTGGTGAGGACGTTGGTGCTCATCGAGTGGTCACCTTCTCGTTGCTTGAGTTGCCGGTGAGGGCGAGGAAGACGTCATCGAGATCGGGAGTATGCACAGACAACTCGTCGACTTCGATGGCCCGGTCATCGAGCCGGTCGATCAGGATCTTCAGCGAGCGCAGGCTCCCGTCGCTGGGTACTCGCAGGGTGAGCGCGGCGTCGTCGCGCTCACCCTCCCCAAGGGTGCTCATGGCCATATCGAGGCCGCGGGCGTCGGCGAACCGCAGGCGAACGTGGCCACCTGGGATGCGGCGCTTCAGTTCGTCCGTGGTTCCCTCGGCGACCAGCCGGCCGTGGTCCAGGACCGCGATCCGGTCGGCCAGCTCGTCGGCTTCCTCCAGGTACTGCGTGGTCAGGAAGATGGTGACGCCGCTGGCCACCAGGTCCCGGACGCATTGCCACATGTTCCGGCGGCCGCGCGGGTCCAGTCCGGCGGTGGGCTCGTCGAGGAAGACCAGCTGCGGGCGGCCGACCAGCGTCATCGCCAGGTCGAGCCGCCGCCGCATGCCGCCGGAGTAGGTCGACGCCGGCTTCCTGCCCGCCTCGGTCAGGTCGAACTGCTCGAGCAGCTGGGCGGCGCGCCGCCGGCGTTCGCCCCTGGCGAGGTGGTGCAGATCCGCCATCAGCAGCAGGTTCTCCTGCCCGGTGAGCAGGTTGTCCACCGCGGAGAACTGCCCGGTGACGCCGATTGCGGCGCGCACCGCGTCGGGTTCGCGGCCGAGGTCGTGCCCGGCGACCTGGACGTCGCCGGCGTCGGCACGGATCAACGTGGACAGAATCTTGACCGTGGTGGTCTTCCCGGCGCCGTTCGCGCCGAGCAGTGCGAAGACCGTTCCCGGTGGCACGACCAGATCGAGACCGTCGAGCACGGCCTGGTCACCGAACGACTTGCGCAGTCCGGTCGCGGCGATCGCCGGCCGGGATGGCCCGATGGTCATGGTTTCCCTTTCTTCTGGGCCAGCAGTGGATCAGGAACGGCGGATCGTGATGTCGCCGTAGGAGGTGCGCCCGCGCACCTCGACGGTCTCGTCGGACTCGCCGGGCTGGCTGGCGCCCTCCAGCGAGTTGTGCACGTGCCCGAATGCGGTGTTCACCTGCAGCCAGGCGGCGGTGCCCGCGGCGATGCCGATCTCCAGATCACCCAGCGCGGTCTCGAGCACGACCGAACCGCGGGCCACCTCGCCGAGGCGGATGTTGCCGTTGGACGACTTCGCGTCAACACCCGCACCCGCCCGGCCGATGGAGATGGCGCCGTTGGCCGCGCGCACCCGCACGTCGCCGGTGACCGCGCCGATCGTGGTGTCGCCGTTGGAGTTCTTGATTACGGCCGAGCCCTCGACCTCGCCGATCTGGACCTTTCCGGAGCCGGTGGAGATCTCGGCGTTGCCCGCGATGGCGTCGACGGTGACCTGGCCGGTCGACGTGTGCAGGCGCAGCGGGCCGGTTTGTTCGAGCCGGACGTTCCCGACGGAGGTCTTGAACCCGCACTCCCCGAGCTGGCCGGCACAGCGGAAGTCGCCCGCCTGCAGCTCCGCAGACACCGTCGAACCGCTAGGCAGTTCGATGGCCACGTCGACCGACCTGGTCTTGCGGGAGAAGTCGAAAGCACGCGCCTTCGGCCCGATGACCTGCAGTCTGCCGTTGGCGTAGTCGACGCGGACCTGTTGCGCGGCTTTCACGTCGGACTCGTCGGCTTCGTCGCTCGGGCGGACCTCGACGACGGTGTCGGTCCGGTCGCTCGCGGTGATCCGCACATCGCCGACGCCGAGTTCGAGCGTGACGGCAATCGCTTCGGGGGTCTCATATTTTGGCATGGTTGTCCCTCCATCATGGGTTGGTGAGGCGTCCCCGCAGGCCGGGGACGTGGTGTGAGGAAAGCGTGCGGTGCGGTGCGGCTAGCGCACCCAGCCGGTGAAGTGCTGCTTGGCCCGTTTGCCGCTGCTGCGTGGCTCCGGGTGCTGATCGCGATCGGATCGCTGCAGGGCAGCGGAGGCCGCCCGGACCAGCCAGGCGTTGACCGAGCGCCCCTCTGCGGCCGCGGTCTCCTCGATCGCGGCCTTGAGCTGCTCGGGCAGGCGTACGTTGATCCGCGCGGCGGGGCCGTCCTCGGCGATGAGCAGGCCGTTGTCCGGTGCGTCGTCCGCCGTCGCCGCAGCGTCCCCGGCCGTGCGCCCGAGCGGCTCGGCGGGTGGCGCGGTCACGACGAAGTTCGGATCGCGGCCGCGCAGGCGCAGCTCCACCGAGCCCGGAGCCAGGTCCCGGGTGATCTCGTCGGCGGCGGCCGACAGCGCGTCAAGCAGCGTCATCCGGATCGCCGACTCGAGCGGCCCGGTGAGGCGCTCGACCAGCGCACGCGCCTCGTCACCGCCGGCTTCGGCAAGCGTGGCGAACTCACGTCCGAGGTTATTCACATACGAGGTCAAGTCCATGGCACCATTATGGCACCTCTATGGCACAAGGCAAACGCTTATGGCACATGAAGATGTCGAGGATGGCACCAACTGGCACTCGTGAAGGAAAAGCACTGGTCAGGCCCATGCTGCGGTTGCCGGTCACAGTCAAACGGCCGCCACGGCACCCCCGGCCCTCGGCATGTCGGGCTTCCACCACACCAACAGGTATCGCTTGGATGCGACAGCTATCGCTGGGAGCTGCGGTTTTCTTGAATTTTGACGGCACTTTCGGCGTGTCGTCCATGATCGAATACACGTTCGCTCTATAGTGAACTAATGGTGCCGTGCGGGCACTCGGCAGAAATGTCGGTGGTCGCGCATAGCGTGTCCACTGATCCGCCGGGGTTATCCGGCGGGACCGTCACTTAGACGACCTGGGCGGTGCGGGAGGTGCCCGCAGGCCCCTAACCCGGCAGGGAGTCCCCATGGCAGGAAACAACGGCAGGCAAAATCTCGAGCGGTCTGGTGACAGGGAGAAATCCCTGGAAACCGCGCTCCTGCAGATCGAGAGGCAGTTCGGCAAGGGCTCGGTCATGCGCCTCGGCGACGAGACGCGAGTGCCGGTCGAGGTGATCCCGACCGGTTCGATCGCGCTCGACGTGGCACTCGGCCTCGGTGGCTTGCCCCGCGGCCGCATCGTCGAGATATACGGACCGGAGAGCAGCGGCAAGTGCCTGACCGCCGACACCTACGTATGGTCCGATCGAGGACTGGAGACGATAGCCGAAGTCTTCGAGCGCGCAGGCATGAAGGCGAGTTGCACCTCGCGCGTCACCGACATCAGCGAGTCTGATATCCGCCTCATCAACGAGAGGGGCGAACTCGAGACCGTCGTCGCGCTGACGCACAACAACCGGAAGTCGGTTCTCCGGCTGAAGCTACGGTCGGGACGGACCGTCAGCGTTACTCATAACCACCCGCTCCGTGTCGTCAGCGACCGTGGATTCATCGTGTGGCGTAAGGCCGGGGAAATGCAGGTAGGCGACACCGTCGTCTCTGCCGAGTTCGGTGCTGTGGGGGCCGCCGGAGGTGACGGGCTCTGCGAGGACGAGGCCGTCCTGCTGGGCTATCTCGTAGCAGAGGGCACTCTTTGCTATGACTACTCGATCCGATTCACCAACTGGGATCCTGAGGTGAGCGGCGAATTCACCAGGATCATGGAGCACATCGCCGGAGTTTCGGTTCGCAACTACGGCAACAAGGAGTTTGCTGTCGGGGGCAAAAAAATCCGCGATCGGTTCGCGAAAGAATACGGCCTCGATTACGTGACAGCGGCAGGCAAGAAGGTCCCTTCCTGCGTGCGGGTGTCCGGACACAAAGCGCAGCGTGCCTTCCTTTCCGCCCTCTTCGAAGGCGATGGGTGGATTGATCCCTCGTCTGCAATCGGACTAGGTACTGCGTCCGAGGAACTGGCCCGGCAAGTCCAGCTGATGCTCTACGGGCTCGGAATTCCGGCGACCGTCTCGTCGAAATACAACGCGAAGTATGCGCGCGACTACTGGTCTGTGACCGTAAATCCCTCGGTTACCGGTCGGTTCCTATCTGAAGTAGGGTTCCGCTCCGCTCGCCGGAGGGCCCAAGTCGAGAAGTGCTTCAAGTGGTCCCCCCGGGACCCGCAGTTCGAGAACATCCCGAATCTGTCCGGCTTGCTCCGGGACCTGCGTGATGACTGTGGCGGCGACCGAGGGTTCGACCGGGCCGCAGGTGACATCTTCCGCAAGGACATGTCTCTCTCGTGCTCTCGGCAGCGCTTGGCGAAGATCGTCGAGTGGTCTGATCAGCAGGAAGGCCGATTCTCGGCCGGCGGCAAGACGATCGTGGAATATCTGCGGGTGCTCTCAGGACTTCCGTACACCTACGAGCAGGTTGTCGCGATCGAGGACGGCGGACTTCAGCCGACCTTCGATGTAGTCCTGCCTCGTACCCACAGCTTCGTGGCCAACGGCATGCTTTCTCACAACACGACCGTGGCGCTGCACGCCCTGGCCAACGCCCAGAAGGGTGGCGGCATCGCGGCGTTCATCGACGCCGAGCACGCGCTGGACCCGGACTACGCCAAGAAGCTCGGAGTCGACACCGACGCGCTGCTTGTGTCCCAGCCGGACACGGGGGAGCAGGCGCTGGAGATCGCGGACATGCTCATCAGGTCCGGCGCCATCGACGTCATAGTCATCGACTCGGTCGCCGCGCTCGTGCCGAAGGCGGAGATCGAGGGCGAGATGGGGGATAGCCACGTCGGGCTCCAGGCGCGGCTGATGTCCCAGGCCCTCCGCAAGATCACCGGCGCGCTGAGCCAGACGAAAACCACCGCGATTTTCATCAACCAGCTGCGGGAAAAGGTCGGAGTCATGTTCGGCTCTCCAGAGACCACATCGGGCGGCAAGGCGCTCAAGTTCTATGCCTCTATCCGGCTGGACATACGCCGGATAGAAACCCTCAAGGAGGGGACGGACGCGGTCGGCAACCGGACCCGTGTGAAGGTGGTCAAGAACAAGATGTCGCCGCCGTTCAAGGTCGCGGAATTCGACATTATCTACGGCGTCGGGATTAGTCGGGAAGGCAGCCTGATCGACCTCGGCGTAGAGCAGGGGATCGTGCGCAAGTCGGGTGCCTGGTACACCTACAACGGTGACCAGCTCGGCCAGGGCAAGGAGAACGCCCGTAGTTTCCTGCGGGAGAATCCGGACCTGGCCAACGAGATCGAGAAGCAGATCAAGGAGAAGCTCGGCATCGGGCCGCGCCTGGACGCGGAAGCCGCCGCGCCGCCAAGTAACGGAAACAGCAACGGCAGCGGAAATGGCAACGGCAACGGATCCGCTGGCCGCGGCAACGGATCTGGTCCTAGGGTGGCTGCGGTAGCACCCGCCATAACGGTCTAGCCAAGCTGAAAAGAAGTGGCTGCTGGTGAGTGGGTTTCAGGGTCATCGTCCGAGGCCGAAGCCGGGGCGCGTGGCCCTGAAACCCGTTCCGGTGATCCTGAAACCCGGGCTCGGCAGATCTGCCTGCGGCTGCTGACGGCTGAGCCCCGGACCCGGGCTCAGCTGGCGCAGGCGTTGCGGCGCCGCGGCGTGCCCGACGATGCCGCCGAGGCCGTGCTGAGCCGGTTCGCCGACGCCGGCCTGATCGACGACGCGTCGTTCGCGCGCGCCTGGGTGGAGTCCCGGCACCATAGCCGCGGCCTGTCTCGGCGGTCACTGTCCGCCGAGCTCAGGCGCCGAGGCGTCGACAGCGAGGAAATCCGCGAGGCCGTCGACACCCTCGGCCCCGAGCAGGAAGCCGCCACCGCCCGGCGCCTGGTCGAGCAGAAGCTGGCCAGCACCCGCGGACAGTCCCCCGAGGCCCGGGCCCGGCGGACGGCGAGCCTGCTCGCCCGCAAGGGCTACCCACCTGGCCTGGCGTTCAGGCTGATCAGGGAGGTCATGCAGCAGGAAGGTGCGGCCGACGTCATCGACCTGGATGCCGAACCATATATCGCCCCGGAGGACGAGCTTCCAGAGGACGAGATCCCAGAGGGCTGAGACCGCCGAAGGCGCGGAAAACCATTGTGTCACCCGTGGGTTCGAATCCCATGCCCTCCGCTCCGGACCTGCGAAAATGGTGTCTGACCTGCGGACTCTGGCTGCACATGGCCGCCGGAAGGCAGCCGCGCTACGCTTACCTGCATTGTGCTAGCGGGGAGGTGCCGGTGATGACAGGACCGCAAGACCCGGCCGCGGCGGGCCGCGGCCGGCTTAGGGCTGGCCACGCCGATCGCGAACAGGCGATCGACACGCTGAAAACCGCATTCATGCACGGCCAGCTGACCAAGGACGAACTCGACGCGCGAGCGGGCCAGGCGCTCGCCGCGCGGACCTACGCCGACCTGGCCGCGCTCACCGCCGACATCCCGCCCGCCCGCCCGCAGCCAGGCCGGCGCGCCCGCCTGCCCCGGTCCGCCGCCGGCCGCTGGCCAGGGCCGCCGCCCAGTCGGGCGTCTGCCTGATCATCGCGGCCACCGCCGCGTGGGTCTGGGCTCTCCTCGTTGCGGACGACGGCCACTACCGCGGCATCTCAGGCGCCAATCCTTCCTATGAGTCGTGGGCTCCCCTGGCGCTTATCCTGGCCTTTGTCGCCGTATGCGCGGCAATCGCCATCGCGGGGAGCGCAGTGGCCACCTCGCTGGAACAGCGGCGCTCCCGAAGGCAGCCGCCGCCTCGGCCGGGCGGCCACGCCCAGGGAGCCGAGCGGCGCGGCGGCACCGGCCATGGCCCGGTTCCCCCCGGTCCCCGCACCGACCAGGCCCAGGCCGACCTGCGAGCTCACAAAACACGGCAGCACCAACGGCATATTCCCACCCGGGCGGGCCGGGCGTCTCGTGGCGTGAGGCCGGCGCCAGGCACGATCTGACGCCGGGCAACCAGCGCCGCCCCGGTTGTCCAGGCCGGACCTTACATCCAGTTCTTCAGGCACCAGTCCTGGGCGCGGCTGATAGTAAACGTCGGAACTGTCCTGGTGTTCGCCGCGTTCTATCTGAGAGTCTTGAAGCGTCCATCACTGTTCCAATGCCCTGCCCTTGATGCGACGGTCTGCAAGCAGGGGTCGAGCTTGCGCCGGGAGCCACCCGGGAGTAGCCGCGGAACCCGGCTACTCCTTGTAACCCTAATCGCACGTCTCCGCGACCAGGAACTACGCCTGCCCCGCCGCCAGCCGTGCCTGCGCTTCCGAGTTCCGGCAGGCCCGCAGTCGCGTACCCTTTTGTCCGGAAGACGCACCGTTCGCCCGGATGGAAGGTGCTTTGCTTGATAAAAAGGTTATCAAGCCTTAACCTCACGGCAGCGAGGTATTAGCTCATCCGGCACAGAAAGACAGCGGAGGACCAGCAGGTAGATACGTAGCGTAGTCAAGGCTGACAGGAAAAACAGCCGGCGAGCGGAGCGGCGTGCGACCGCTCGCGCCAGGGCATAAAGACCAGTGGAACCCTGGTACCGACGTACAACACAAGGGTGCCCCGAGGGCTATGGACGGAAAGGGGTGGCCGTGAGCAGCGGATTGTCGCTCGCGTTCATGGTAATCGGGTTGCTCGCGGTGATATTCGCGTTCGGGGTCGTCTGGCGCCGGACCGCGATCACATCGCGGGACGCGGGTCAGCTCACCCAGGCCGGCCGCGACCAGGTCACCCTGGAAGCCGACCACATCCGCGCGCGCGCCGAGGCCGAGTCCACCGGGATCCTGGAACGGGCTCGCGAAGAAGCCGAACAGGCCGCCCAGGGTCGCCGCGAAGTCGAGGAAGAGATCCGCGCGGTCAAGGACGAGGTACGCGAGCTGCGCGGTGACCTCGAGCGCCGCGAAACCCGTCTCGCCGACCGTGAGCAGCGGCTCGACGCCGAACTCAAGCGGATCGAAGACCGCACCCAGGCCCTGGACCAGCGCCGCCAGGACCTCGAGCGCCGCGCCGCGGAACTGGGACGGCAGGATGCCGAGCGAGCCAAAGAGCTGGAACGGGTGGCCGGGCTCACCTCCGACCAAGCCAAGCTCGAACTGGTCACCACGATCGAGAACCAGGCCAAGCGGGAAGCGGCGCTCATCGTCAGGGACATCGAGCACGAGGCCAAGTCCGAGGGCGAGAAGCGCGCCCGCAAGATCGTCACGCTCGCCATCCAGCGGGTGGCGACCGAGCAGACCAGCGAGTCGGTCGTCTCGGTGCTGCACCTGCCCGGGGACGAGATGAAGGGCCGCATCATCGGCCGGGAGGGTCGCAACATCAGGGCCTTCGAGTCGGTGACCGGCGTCAACCTCATCATCGACGACACGCCCGAGGCCGTGCTGCTTTCCTGCTTCGACCCGGTGCGCAGGGAGATCGCGCGGCTCACCCTGGAGCGGCTCGTCCTGGACGGCCGGATCCACCCGCAGCGGATCGAGGACGCCTACGAGCGCGGCAAGGCGGAGATCGAGCAGCTGTGCAAGCGGGCCGGCGAGGACGCCCTGGTCGAGCTCGGCATCACCGACATGCACTCCGAACTTGTCGATCTGCTCGGCCGCCTGAAGTACCGCACGTCCTACGGCCAGAACGTGCTCCGGCACCTGGTCGAGTCGGCCCACATCGCGGGCATGATGGCCAGCGAGCTGCGGCTCGACCCGGCGCTGCTCAAGCGCTGCACGGTGCTGCACGACATCGGCAAGGCGCTCACCCACGAGGTCGAGGGCAGCCACGCGCTGATCGGCGCGGAGATCGCCCGCCGGTACGGCGAGCACGAGGACGTCGTGCACGCCATCGAGGCGCACCACAACGAGGTGGAGGTCCGCACCGTCGAGGCGGTGCTCACGCAGGCCGCGGACGCGATCAGCGGCGGCAGGCCGGGTGCGCGGCGGGAGTCGCTGGAGATGTACGTGAAGCGCCTGGAGCGCTTGGAGCAGATCGCGGCCGCCCACGAGGGCGTCGAGAAGGTCTTCGCCATGCAGGCAGGCCGCGAGATCAGGGTCATGGTCAAGCCCGACCGGATCGACGACATCCAGGCCCAGGTCATCGCCCGCGACATCGCCAAGCAGGTGGAGGAGGAACTGACCTACCCGGGCCAGATCCGTATCACCGTGGTGCGCGAGTCCCGGTCCACTGAATTCGCCCGCTGAATTTCACCGCAAAAGCATCTAAAGCCCTTTTTATCCGAACGGGCAGTGCTGCTTGCGGTCAACCACCTCGAGCGGAATCGACCGAGTTCCAGGTGGCGAGGTTCGACCTCCAGCAGGTATTTCTCTCCCGGTGATATATGGGAGCGTTTCCAAACTGGCCGTATAATGATATAAAGAAATTACGCGGAGGTACCTCACTCCTCCGCTTTCGGCCTGTTCGTATTAATTCATAAATATAATTCCCCGGTCCAAGCGCTTGGAATCAAGAACGGCATTGATACGTTTTACCGGTGGTTTTTTATACTTTTCGGACATAGCGCAAAAGCTTTGCATTTTGCTCGGTAGGCACGACAGAGATCCGGAAAGTGACACCTGGCTCGGGGGAAGGGTAAACGTATGGAGAGCACGATCCTGACGACTTTGACGGACCAACCGGTGGGTCCCACCCTGGACAAGACACCCACGGGGATTTCCGGGCTTGACCAGATCACCGGGGGTGGCCTGCCCCGGGGCCGGGTAACGCTGGTGGCGGGCAGCGCCGGAGCGGGCAAGACGCTGCTCGGGCTGAACTTCCTGGTCGCCGGTGCCCGCGAGTACGGCGAGCCCGGCGTGCTGATGACCTTCGAGGAATCGGCGGACAAGGTCGCCCGCAACGTGCGATCGCTCGGATTCGATCTCGACGAGCTTCAGCGCAAGGACATGCTCGCAATACTCGCGTTCCGGGTGGATCCGTCCGAGATCGTCGCGGCCGGAGACTTCGACTTCGAGCCGATCTTCGCCATCCTCGCGGACGCGATCGAGCGGGTAGGGGCCAAGCGCGTCGTGCTGGACACCATCGAGGTGATCTTCGGCGCGTTCGGCGACGACACCATCGTGCGATCGGAGCTCATCCGGCTGGTGCGCTGGCTCGACGACCGGGGCATCACCGCCATCCTGACCGGGGAGCGAGGCAACCGAGGCGGCGACAGCCTCACCAGGCACGGGATCGAGGAGTACGTCACCGACTGCGTGATCGTGCTCGACCACCGGGTCACCGCGGAGATTTCCACCCGTCGCCTCCGCGTGGTCAAGTACCGCGGGTCGGCGCACGGCACCAACGAGTACCCCTTCCTGATCTCCGCGCGCGGCTTCACCGTGCTGCCGATCACGTCGGTCGCGCTCGACTACGCGGCCTCCGAGGAGCGGGTCTCGACGGGCATCCCCCGCCTGGACCACATGCTGGGCGGCGGCATGTTCCGCGGATCGACCCTCATGGTGAGCGGGAGCGCGGGAACGGGCAAGACCTCGGTCGGCGCGCACGTGGTGAACTCGGCCTGCGAACGCGGTGAGCACGCGCTGATGGTCTTGCTCGAGGAATCACCGGAACAGGTGCTGCGCAATATGCAGTCACTTGGGCTCGACCTGCGGCCGTGGGTCGAGGCGGGCTTGCTGCGCATCTGGGCCGCGCGTCCGTCCGCGTTCGGGCTGGAGACCCATCTGGCCATCCTCGCCGGGCTGATCGAGGAGGAGAAACCGTCGG
>Ga0302325_10006571_pt1 | contig 26065 bp, 33 predicted proteins | sample Palsa_T0_2_FD_201948 | JGI IMG/M metagenome (GOLD analysis project Ga0302325, IMG submission 201948) | Peat permafrost microbial communities from Stordalen Mire near Abisko, Sweden - Palsa_T0_2 | ecosystem: Environmental > Terrestrial > Soil > Palsa > Peat permafrost | place: Sweden: Abisko... | reverse complement strand
ACTTCGGACAGGATCCCGGCTTTTCCGCCCGCACCTCCGGGTGCATTGGACAGGTGAATCTACCCGATGGAATGGCGTGAGGAACTGTCTTTTTGGACATAATGATCTAGCCGCAGTGCCGCCGAAATCGTTTGAGTCCTATTCTTGTGATTCAGCCGAGGGAAACTGTTCCTGATTGGCCGGCCGAGCGGGTTGACCGAGAGTGTCGTTCAGGACCGAGGTCGTTATGCCCGTTGCCCATTCCGCTCTTCTCCGGGTATATCGGGTGAGTATTTTGTCTCAATATCCAAATCGTGAGGATCTGCCTTGGTAGGGTCGCTTTCGGGCGATTTTAATGGAGAGGAGGGCATAGGTGCGTCTGACTCCCACGCAGCTTCGGGATTCGCGCCAAAGAGCTTTGGCCTTTGGCTCCGGGAACCACGGGGGAGTTTCACAAGCCTGCCGAGAAGCTCTGGGCGGATAGGATAATATTTTGTCTCATCATAGAGGTGAACTTCCGGCCCTGATCCGCGTGCCTCAGGATAAGGATCCGTGCGGCGACCCGAATTATTCGCACAGACGGCGACCGAGCGAAGAGCCGCTAGACCGAAAGTGTCGTTCAGGACCGGGAGAGAAAATCTCTTTGGGCTTGGGGTTGTGCCAAAATTGGCCTGAAGCGAGAATCGCGTCGGCCTCCAGAGGACCCCAACTGCGGAGCTTGTAGGGATGAACCCGGTGGTGGTTCTTCAGGACTGGGTCAACCACCGCCCAGGCGGCTTCCACCGCATCCCCCCGGGTGAAAGGGCTCCGTCGCCACTCATTGCTGCCCCTAACAGCCGATCGTAAGGTGCTTCCTGCCCCGGCCGTTCTTCGGACAGGTAGAGCTCTCGTTGCTCCCGATAAAGTCCTTGCCTGCATAGATAGGGCCATCAGTCAGTTTCCTTCTTGGGCGTCGGCCTCTTCTTGATGACCGCCAAACTCGCAGCGAAGGCCGGACAACAGCTTGCGCGCGACACGCCAACTACGCCTTCAGAGCTTCGCCCTGGCACGCCGGATGATCGCATTGGCATGTCAACTCCGTGAGATTCTTTGCGTCGGCACAGACCGCGCTGCAGTATTTCTCAGCGTATGGGGGCATACAGTTGCAAGCAGGATGTGCGCATTTCGATTTCGTGGTCATGATGATCTCCTTTGATCTGTCAGTTACTTGTGAAGGAGTGAGGACTCCATAAATCGAGGCCAAGAAGCGCTTTGAAATCGCTGCCGACTCGGCCCGTTGCCATCGAGCTGCAAGGTTCCGTCGCAACGCGTGGCCAACACAATCCCAAGTAGGCGCTGGAGCTTACGCCAGCCAGGCGGAGGTAGCCGAAACGATCGCGAGGACATACATCCGGTCGAATTCTGGTTCAGCTCGCCCTTGAGTCTGATCAGCGCAACGGCTTTCTCCCCAAAATCGACCAACTTCCACGCGGCAGTGTCGGGTTGTGCCCGAGCCGTTCCCCTATTTCATGCCGACATCTCGAAGAAGTTTTGTCCGCCGCTCCTCGTAATCCTCGGTTGTGATTTCGCCAGCGGAATATCGGCGTTGCAGGAGCTGTAGAGGCGATTGCATTTGCCGATAGCTAGCGCGACTCATTGGCATCATGAAAGAAAAGAACATGACCCACAGCAGGACCCAGAAGCACCACCAATACGCGTGCATTCCCCAGTAGTAGTACATAGACTCCTCCTAACCGCCATAACCTATCCGCACACTAGATGACGGTGCGTGCCGCGCACCCATCAGTCGAGTAGGCACTCCCGGTTATTACTTCGCCGGTGCGGACCTTCTCCACGCAGGGAACTATGGTGTCACGCGAACCGTCGACTAAAGAGCTCGATCCAGACACTGTCGCCAAGTATTTCACCGCGACTTTTCGGATACTGGTCATTTAAGCTCAGCATGAACGTTATGTGACTCACCGCTCGCCTGGGCGTCTCTTCGGCTCGACTAAGGCGTGACCTGGACATCCCCTTTTAGCAAGGCGGTAGGCGACACAGCTGTGCCTTCAGCTCTCCTGCGTGACTCCCTGAGCACCATCACCAGCAAAAACATCAATGCTGCGCTCATGTCGTTAGGTCGTGCTGTTGCCGGGAGCTAGATTGCACAGCATTGAGGTTCGTCTCGATCGATACTACGAGGAGTGCGGGTGGACGTTCGGTGTCGTATCCCACAAGAGAACGTGAGGCAGGGTATGTCACAACAAATCGGCATCGTCCAGTCCTTCAACGACAAAGGCGGGTTCGGCTTCCTTTCATCTGTTGCGATAGACCCGAAGTCCATTCCCTTTAAGGCAATAGACGTTAAGGGTTACGGATCCCTGGTCACGGGGGAGCCGGTTTCTTTCGACCTCGTTCGGGGTGGGAATGGTGTGCATGCTCACGGCATCAAGAGATCGATGGAAAATCTGGAATCGTATCCAGATATGGGAGGGCTGTACTCATGAGAGCCCTCGGGCAGGAGCTGTTGAACTCCATAGTGTTGTGCGCGACGCTTCTTTGCTTGCATCGTCTCGTCGCGGCGTTCAATCGGTTGCCGAAGCCGTGTTGCATCCGCGCAACTTCCATGACGAGCTAGATTGGAAGGGGGAGGATCATGTGAGCTCTGGGAGCCCGGCGGTCATCACTTACTTGGCCTGAGAGAAGGTCATCAAGCTCAGTTTTGAAACATGCCACTTGCCCATTGAGGAGTCAGAAGATGAAGATCGTGTTGGCGGTTGACGGTTCACAGTTCTCGGTACATACCTTAGCGGAAATTGTGACAAGGTTTCGGGCTAAGAACACTGAGGTCCTGGTTTTGCGAGTATTGCAGCCGACTGGGCCGACGCCCCCCGAAATGGAACTGGGCTATGCTCCGGAACTGGAGGGAGAGAAAGAGCCGGCTTATAGGTTGGTCGAGCGACTCGCAAAGGAGCTCCGGACGGCTGGATTCAAGGCTGACATTGCGATCGAGGTGGGCGATGCCAGAGAGCGCATCATCGATTCAGCAGAAGTATGGGGCGCCGATCTCATCGTTGTTGGTTCGCAAGGACACGGAGGTATCCGCCGTTTCTTGCTGGGCAGCGTAGCGGAATTCGTCGCTCGCCACGCAAAATGCTCTGTAGAGATCGTTCGCTCCCAAGAGAGGATCTAGCGGAACCGTTGAATGTCGCGCAACCCTCAAATCGCGAGGCTCGATCGCTTTACGCATTTATGTCTTCTGGTCTGAAGTATCCTGAGCTAACACCTCGGCGACTTTCCCGAGAAACTCAGCAGTCGTAAATGGTTTCGGGAAAACCGCTATAGAAGGCAGCGCCTCTCTGTATACGATGCGAATGTCATCGGGCAAACCGGTCACCATGAGTACGCGTAGCCCGTTACACTTCGTGCGCAAATAGCGCGCAGCTTCATGACCTGAAATGCTCTCAAGGTAGGGACGAACGATGAGCAAACTGGGCTTCGATTCCCTCAACCAATCCATCGCTGACCCCAAATCCTTGCACGGAAGCACGACATATCCGGCACCTTCGAGCATATCTTGAAGTGCTGCGAGAACATCGGAATCCGAGCAAAGCAGGAGGATTGGCGCTTTAGAAACAGCAGGAAGCGTCATCACGAACGTCCCGTTACCGAAAATCCCTCTATCTGAGAGATTTGGCGCGGTCTCGTTGCCTCTTCTCTATGTGATAGGAGCTTTCTCACCTGTTCGGCCGCGACGAAGACTGGCGCCATAGGTATAGATCCGCCTAACGCCCTTAAGAGCGGCGCGAGTTTTCTTTTGTCGACGTCAGGCATTGGCCCCGGCCAACGATCCGGTGGAAGGGGACTGGTCGGCGTGGCGTCAAATGCAAAGGAGTCTTTCTCGGAGGGTGCCTTAGGGGCCAAGCGTTCCGTGCCTCGACGAGCGGGGGAACGATACCGGCTCGTTAACCCTTTCGTGGCGGACGCGGTGGAGGGCACTGGAATGAGGCGTGAAGACCGTGGTAATTCGACTTGATCGTGAGACATTCTGGCTCTTTCCCGATGAGGATGTAGCGTGAAAACATAATCCTAATCAGCTGGCCAATTGCCTGATGTGCGCTTCTGCTCATGCCGATCCATAACTCTTTAGCCCGGGTATCGAGTGCGATCAGTTTGCCATTTTGAACGAGGTTGGTTGTCGAGAAAAGGATCTCACAAGAACTTTCAAAAGAGCTTATTTCTCGGAGTGATATGTCCGATACCCGGCTTTTTGTACGAACAGTCATTTCAAGTCGCCTCGCGCCGCTAACGTACCGGCGGCGGTAGGTTTGCCTTTCAGTATCCATTCAAAGCCCACAGCGATGACTGTGCCCAGCAGGGGACCGAGGAGATAAATCCAGGTCGTGCTCATATCGCCACGAAGCAGATCGGGAGCAAATGAGCGTGCCGGGTTCATCGAGGCGCCGCTAATTGGCGCCGCCCAGAGGCCCGCCAAACAGATGTACCCGCCGACCGCGAGAGCACCATTGGAGCCGATATTACGGGCGCCGGAGGCGGTGCCTAGTATCGTGCTGACCAAGCCAGTAGTCAATAACACTTCCATGGCGAGAGCCGTGAAGCTGCTTACTCCCGGACCTGGTGTCGTAGCGCCGAGTAATCCTTGCACGCCGAACAGCGCCCGGAGGAAAGACGCTGCAGCGACGCCCCCGATGATCTGGGCGGTAATGTACCCCGGCACCCGGGACCAGGGAAAATTGCGACGCATCGCGAATGCCAAGGTCACTGCTGGATTCAAATGGGCACCACTGACCGCGCCCATGAAATAGATGATTGCCATGACCATCAGGCCCGGTGCGACAACCTTCATCCCCAGGGAGACGGCTCCGCCACTCTGGGCACCGACGACCGCGGCACCGGCCGCGACGACGACGAGTAGAAATGTGCCCCAGGTCTCTGCGAAAAGACGACGCCATTCATGGGAGGATTCCAGGAAATCTGGTATCTCCGAAGCGTGCAGCATACGGTGCTGTATTGTCGATTTGGGTCGGTCAGATGCCATGGTTCTCTCGTAAAGCTTGACGATCAGAGTCTGGTCAGACGATCTTGCAGGGGATGATGGCATCCTCATCAAATGTGTAAACCGCGCATAGACGGTGATAACCGTCGGCGATCACAAGTTTGCCGTTGCGTTCGTCCCTGAATAGCAAGAGAGGCGAAAGTCTTTCTTGTCGATAGATTCGTGCCCGATCTTTTTCAACGTGAGAATTACTGACCCCCAGCAGCGACAGCGTGGAAGCTCTAAAAATGTCTTTCGCCGCGAATTCCGTCATCTCTGCGCGTTCCAATTTCTTGGCAACAGTCTTTGACGCCTGTAGGCCCATTATTAGACTCAGATATGCGGCGGCCGCAGGATAATCATGTTCCTGCGGTTCGCGGTGCCATGTGATGTTCGTTTTCTTGCTCATTGCTCTTCTTTCAAACGGGATTGTGGCGTTTCTTCACAGACGGGTCTCTAGACGCGATCCCAATACTCATGCGGCTGTGCGCTTCACTTTTGCTATGTTGACGATGGACAACGTAATAACGGTCTACCTTAACTGGACCGACATATTGTCGATCGCGTCCGCAAGGACCAACTCATCCACGCGGGGTAGCGTGGCTCTGGCATCTTCAGGGTGTGCGAGTCTTCCAGATGGCCCGATACAATTCAACTGGAGAGAATCCCATCTCTTTTGTCTTCTTGTTGACCCAGAGAAAAATCGGCTTCTTGCCGCCGTTAATATCCACTCCCATCACCACGCCGTTACCCATCGCCTTGGAAATGATGATCGTATGGCTGTGAATCTGCCCATAGTCGCTCTGGCCCCCCCAGTCCTTTTGGAACTGGTCAAAGCCATAGACCTTGTACTGCTCGGAATGCTGCTGCCAGTTAGGATCGTCGTTCCATATCCCGTAGGCTTTGGGCATCTCTCCTGATTCGACGGCCGCGAGGAACGTGTTCACCCGGTGTTCCTCGGGCCAGTTCCAAAACCACCAGGCACCGGCCGCGCCCAACAACACCACCACGATGAGCGCGATCCCAATGTTTCGTCTCTTTCGCGCGCGAGCCGCGTCGTACCTTGGTGCATCTAGCAGTGTCATGGATCCAGGCCATCCTTGCGGCGTTGAAGGCGGTTTGCCGTAACGGCATCTGCCATTGGTGAAGTCTTTCACCCTTCGCGAGAGCCAAACTGTGCAATTAGAGACAGCATGGCCCGAACAAAAGAGATAGGAATTTGACATCAGTTGGGATCATTTGCTGGGAATTCGGGAATTATGCAGTGCGCACTTCCGTAAGGGCCTTCCCGTCAGGTTGCACCGCCATTTGCCGCCAGGTTGGCCCGCCCCGGAACTGGGGCGCAGAAGTCGGAAATGTTGGCCTGAGCGGTTCGATGTAAAGCGGCTTTGCCGGCTGACCTGCAGACAGGTGTCTCGATCCGGCATCCGTTTGTCTGACTCAGAGAGAGCATCAGGATTGAACGGGACGCATGCTTACAAAATTGTGGGATCCGAAGACCGCCAGGGTTCTTTTCACTGCGCTGGTTTTTGCTCTAACAGCAGCATTCTTGTACGGAGCCCGGGAGACCCTCACGCTTTTCCTTTTTGCGGTGTGGTTCGCCTACTTCGTCGAGCCAGTCGTTTCTAGGTTAGAGTCGCCGTTACGCGGGCGCATCAGAGCAATCGTAGCCGCCTATCTCATCCTCATTGCCTTGGTTGTTGGCATCGGCTTTGCGATAGGACCACGGATAGCCCATGAAGGAAGGTCATTAGCGACGAGTCTGCCGTTGCTGCTGGATAAAATAGGGTCGGGGCAACTGGTCTCGCAGGTTGGACAGAAGCATGGCTGGAGCGAAGCCCGGCAAGCTCAGATTCAAGCCTTGCTAGTCGCTCATCGTGCAGACATCCTGAGGTATGCCCAGCTTCTAGGCGAGAAGCTTGCTGAACCGGCACAGCATATTTGGTGGCTCATCCTAATCCCGATTCTCAGCCTGTTCTTTCTCAAAGACGGCTTATCTATCGCAAACGGGGTCATTGAGTTGGGCCGCACTGCTGAGGAGATCAGCACAATTCGAGGTGTTGTTGGCGACATAAATGTCATGCTCGGCAGCTACATCCGGGCGCAGACGATCCTCGCGTCCCTCACAGTCACGTACTATTCTATCGGTCTAAGTATGATGCGGGTGGAATACCCCTTTATCCTCGGCCCTCTGGCCGGACTCTTTGAATTTGTGCCTGTCATTGGCCCGGCGATGGCGTCGATCACTGTCTACACCATCGCTATCCTCACGAGCTATTCGCATCTCATTTGCCTTTTCGTGTTCCTGTCCGCCTGGCGATTGGTACAGGACTACGTCAACGCGCCAAGGATCATGGGCAAGTCTCTTGAGATTCCGCCCTTGGCCCAGATTTTCGGGGTGCTCACTGGCGGCGAGATCGCCGGATTCGTAGGAGCGCTTGTGTCAGTCCCCATTCTTGCCACACTGCGAATTCTCTGGAGGCGACTGAGCAGCGCCAGGAGCGTCGAAGAACCGGTGACTCGACTTCCACCTTCTAGCGGTATCGTGAAGTAGCTTCCAAGCCGAAGCCGTACGATACGCCCTCGCTTTGCACTGCTTCCCAGCGGCGAAGTCTTTGCTCCTGATGACCATCATGTACTCTGGCGCGTTAATCGCGGTCAAGGTCGGTGACGGATGGCAGCGTGAGTACATGGCCGTGATTACGGAGCTATTGACCGCCGGAACCGGTATGTCTTACGCTCTCAGCGTCAAGACGGCACAGACCATCAGCTTGGGTTTCCCCATTGCAATAGTCCATTCTGGCTCTCGCAGACTTCTGCTGGTCTACACGAGGGTTGTCAGAGCACGACTGTCAGTCACCAGTGCCAAGTCATCACGATGACTGCAGAAATGAACAATGCGCCGGCCCAAAAACGCCAATCGCGATGCGCGCGTTTCCAATATGGTTTAAGACCATGATCAATATCCTCCATGCCAAGCCTTACGTGGCTATGGTCCTGGGTTTGATCAAACTCATCCATGAATCTCCCGCCATTCGGATCACAACCACTAGCCTAGGCGGCAATTCTGTCGCTTAGGGGCACGAGTGAGATCTCAGATTCACACTGATTACCACCATCTACCCAAGAATATGGAACAGGCTGAGCATTTGTGACCAGCGTGGAACCTATCGGTCTGGCTAGCATCAGGGTTGTAATGAAATCGCTCGATAAGCACGTGAGCGCTGCTACTCGGATTCTCGCGTGTGAGCGGGACCGAGTCAGGCTTGCCATCTCCGGGGAATGTTGCGTTGTTGAGTCTGTTCAATAAGCCAAGATCCCGCCGGGTCGCCTCCGGCGACGAGGATTTCTATCCGATGACTCGCACGTGTGAATCAACATCATCCCTGAACCTTGAAGTTAGCTCGTATGATCGATGCGAGTAATGATCTCCGACCGTTGTATAGCGAATGAGGATAAATCTATGTTGAAGCGTCTTCTGATCTTCTCCACCATTGCTCTAGCTGTGGCTCCACTTGCGGTAGCTTCCGACCGCGAGGATGATGTCGCTCGTACTCAAAAGGCAGCCCAGGTTTTCAAGGAAATCATGGATACACCCGATAAGGGCATACCGCATCACTTGCTGGAATCAGCAAAGTGCATTGCCATCATCCCAGGGGACAAGAAGTTTGCCTTCATCTTCGGGGGCAGCTATGGTCGGGGAGTCGCGACATGTCATACCTCCCACGGATGGAGCGCCCCTGTGTTCGTCGCCATCGACGGAGGCAGCGTTGGATATCAGATCGGAGGATCTTCAACGGACCTCGTTCTGCTCTTTATGAATGATCACGCCTTGCAAAGCCTTCTCAGCGACAAGTTCAAGTTGGGAGCCGACGCTTCGGTAGCGGCTGGGCCTGTTGGCCGAAGCGCCGCCGCCGACACGGACCTCAAACTGAATGCCGAGGTTCTTTCGTATTCCCGCAGCAAAGGCCTCTTTGCTGGAGTCAGTCTGGACGGCGCCGTAGTTCAAGCTGACAAGAGTGGAGATCAAGCCTTCTACGGAGCCGATGTGGATCGCCATGCGGTGCTTGACGGTAAGGTACCCATGCCGGCTTCGGCGAGAAACCTGGTGCATGAGCTTCGCGCATATCCGGGTACAGCTATAGGCATATAGTCCAACGATGGTCGGAGCCTGAGACCCTCACTCGATTCCTAAGTGGGGGCCGCGCTTGTGTCTGGTTTGGGTACAGTTCTTGCGAGCGATGTCGGTCGGGGTAGCGAAGCGTTCTCAAAGGTTAAGAGGCCAAGAGGAGCACTAAGTACCCTGATTGATCAGAGTGGAGGTAGGTCAGATGTTAGCCAATAGAACTGCGCTGACTTATGCCGACAAAAGGCCGACATGGGTCGAAATCATTAAGTTCTTACTGCTTGTTGTTTTCGTGGTTGCGTTGTTTCTGCTGGCCCAGAGCATGGTTCGTCACCGCTTTCACCGGGGCGGCTGGATTAACCACCACGATACTCTCAGGCCATAGAACAACTTCTTTCGAAACGAATGCGACCTCAACTGAAGCCGGCTGTGGATTTCTGAGCGCACGTTGAAAGGCGTGTCCTCGTCGATGGAGACAGAAATGATCGAGCGAATCGAAGAGAGTCACAAAGCAGCTTTTGGCTTTAAGATAACGGGCAAACTGACAGCGGACGACGTCGCGACAATCTCAGCTCAGATGGAACACTTTATAGGCCAGCACAAAAAACCGATCGGACTTCTCGCCGACCTCTCTGAGATGGAGGGAGCCAGCTGGGCCGCCCGTTGGGAAGAGATGCGCTTTCTACAACGGCACAGCGACCACATTGCGCGTCTGGCCGTCATCAGCAACGATGAGTGGGAGGACGTCTCGAAAGTCGCGCTTGTGGCCGCTGCTGCGCTGCCGGCCCAGACGCTTTACTTTCAGCCTTCCGAGATCGTTCATGCATGGCACTGGGTCAAGATGGCCAGAACCGACGAATCGATGCCGACTCGAGTCATGTATCACGGCAAAGGTTTGTTTCACAATTACACTTCCGAATACATGGGCATCTAGCGAGGTCATGCTGGCGTTTGGCTGGCCTTAAACCTTCACCGAAGTTCCTTTTTTCCTGTGTTGCAAGTAAAAGTAAAGAACAACACAGCCGACAGTTGTCAACGCCAGGAAAACGGCGCCTGCGACCAGTCTAAGATCAAGATTTATGTGCATCCCACCCATCCCGCTACTCAATTTCCCTTGCAGGTAAGGTTCCAGTTCGCAAGAGGAGTCGAAGTAAGCTTAAGTGTGGAACGAAAAGCCTCCAAAAAACTGGTCGTAAATGCTCATCGCATTGCACTGACGGATTGAATCTGAGCACTTCTCGAACATTTACGCAATCAGTAAGAAGGTCATCCCCGAGGAGTAGGAGCGGCAAAGGGATCCCCTGAGGCGGCAGGACTAACCGTTAAACCTTAAATTAGGGCATCAGAAAAGCGCTTAGCAAACGCAAGGCGCTGATCACGGCTGCCATCGTCGCCGTCTTAGCCTCGATCGGCCAAAGACTACCTGAATAGACGCATGCTGCCTCAGGTGATGCCGACTTTGGACGTCACGGAAGGATCATCGAGAGGAGCGGGACGCCCCTGTACTCCGAACAGCTCCATATCGTCCGCAAGCACGTCCATAATGCTCTTGCGAGTGATGAATCCTCGCACGGCGCTGGCTGATCGGTCGCCGTCATGCGAAGCGACCAGAGCAAAGGCGGAGTTGGTGGACCGCATCGCGGCGACAACGTTCCACACGGAATCCTCCGGCACCACAACCATATAATTGCGTTGCGCGACGTCTCCAACCGTTGCGTTTGGGTTGGCATCGCCGATGCCGGTCAGCCTTTCGCCAACGAACGCCCCCTGCACCTCGCCATTCTTGTCCGCAACGAGGAATACCTCATTTTTTTCGTTAGACAGATCGCGCAAACGAGTCGCCGCCGCGACGATCACAATCTCTGAATTCATGATGCTGGAAGCGCTGCGGGAGAACTGAAGATCGCCGCGAAGAGATTCGGGCACGAACTCCCCTCGCAGGGTTAATTTGCGTGTGTAGATGCTGTCGCTGATCACGCTCTTGCGCACCGCGTAGCTGATGGCGACTGTCAACGTCATGGGGATAATAATGGTGTAGTCGAGCGTCATTTCGAAGATCATCACGATTGCGGCCAGGGCTGCTCCGGTCGTCCCAGCGACAACTCCGCCCATTCCCACTACGGCAAATGCGGGCACGGCAATGTCGAGCCCTGGAAAGACCCGGTGCAGCAACACGCCATACGCGGCCCCGGCCGTCGCGCCCAGGAACAGCGCAGGGGAAAAGATGCCGCCAGATGCTCCGGATCCGAGCGTGAGAGAGGTGGCGAGAAGCTTGCCCGCGAAAAGGAGAACAAGAAAGTAGAGCGGGAAGCGCACGCTGGAAAGCACATCCTGTATGGTGGCGTATCCGACTCCCTCCACGTAGTAGTGGTGAGAGCCAGAGATAAAGGCATACATCATCAGTCCGACCAGCAGCATTCCCGCCGCATGCTGTACGTAGTATCCGCCCTTCACCCGATGCTCGAAGAAGCGCTGGAAGCCGTAAATGGAGGAAATGAACAGAGCGGAAACGAGTCCGGTGATGGCTCCAAGCGCAGCATAAGCGAGGAGCACGATCGGATTCGTCAATTTAAAGAAGGTCATTTCAAGAGCTGGAATGAAAAACGAGGGATGCGGTCCGAAGAAGAGCCTGCCTATATAGGTGGCCGTCGCCGTGGCAGTAACAACTGGCACCAGGGTTCGCGCGCTGACTTCGGGCATAATGATCTCCAGCGCGAAGAGGACGCCTCCAATCGGGGTATTGAAGGTAGCTGCGATTCCTGCGCCCGCTCCGGCTGCAATAAGCGTGGTCTTCTGCCAGGAAGGCAAGCGCAGGAGCTGTCCCAATGTCGAACCAAACGAGGAACCGATCTGGATGATAGGCCCTTCGCGGCCGATGGACCCCCCGCTTCCTATCGAGAGCGCGGAGGCCAGCGCTTTGATGACCGACACTACCGGTCGGATCACTCCCTTGCGGTAGTAAACCGCTTGGATGACTTCCGGCACACCATGGCCCTTCGCTTCAGGAGCGAAGTTCTTGACTAGAAAGACCACTCCGATCGCTCCAACGACTGGAACCAGAATCACAAAGGCCCCCCAGGGGCCCAAGGGAGTATGAATGTTCGCGTCGTATGCAGTGGAGAATTTGCCGAGGAAGAAGAGATTGTGAACGATCCCAATGAGCGCGCGAAAGGCAACCGCTCCAATGCCTGCCACGATGCCTACGACCAGCGATAGCGCCCATAATACGGCCGGCCCAATCGTTCGCGTCTGCGCAGTGTGGTCCTCAGTCACAGCGATCTCCAGAGAGCCATTTGGCCCGGTTCGCATCGCGGACAGGACGTTTGTGCAGCGCCAGTCATCGTCGCCCTCCGGAAGAGAGTCGAATCGAATTCGATATGCTTATCTCAACGCTGCGTTTTCCGCTCTTGACCATGCACGGAGTGATGTGCTGAGGCCACCGGCTCCGTCCCAGTTGGTAGATGCTTTGGACCGCTCTCAGGATTGCCTCCTTCAGGCGATGCGTTGGCTGGTTGCCTTCTCGGGCAGGCCGGGCGGGGACGAAACCGAAGAATGGTGCCTTCGAGCCAGTGACTCGATATCGGGTTCAGTCAAGGATGAGAGGTCGGCTCGTTCGGTGGCGACGATCCGCGCCGCAATGGTGGAGTGGTGTTGCTTCAGGTATTCGGATAAGTAGTTTGCCGCGCTGCTGGTGCCGGTCGCGTGGCCGATCAGGACGATCTCAATGGCCGGGACGAGTTGCTTCGCTATCTCTTCATAAAACTCATTCTCCTCGGGGACGCGCTCGCCGCGATAATGCGCCTCCTTGCGATGGATCAGGTGATGATGGAAATGAAAGGGATCATAGGGCCTGACCGTCTTCTCGTCCCCCATGTCGACAACTGTGTCATGAAATATACGAGCGGTGTGATGGTCGATGACGACTACAGTCCGTCCGGAGGGCGGAACAGGGGCCAGCGTGTCGGGGAGTTGCGCTTCCTTGAGGAATTTGCGGAGGTGCGAAACCTCTTCCACTTCCAGATCGTGCCCGTGCGGCCGCCTGAACGAGCCCTGCTGCGAACCGATCACGAAGGTGAACTCCTGGTCGCTGTGCGGTATGACCTCGCCGAGTTCTGCGATCAGACCGATGACTTTGTCCCAGCTGAGGTTGCGGGGGAGCTTCCCGTGAAGCAGGCTGTTGAGAAGCAGTGCGTGGTCATGGCGAAGATGTGGGCTCATATGCTCAGAGTCGCACTGGGAGATGCGGATTGCTGGTCTAATTTGCTCTTTCGTTCGTCCAGCGTTTTTTGAATCAGGCGCTAAGTGACCCAACCCCAATGCGAGAAACGCTCGCTCACAAGCTCGGTCAGAGGAACTGCGCGTCTTTGTGCAAAATGGCTCAGTCTTCTCATGCCTGCCGACGGATACTGCAAGAGAATCAAAAGCGATCTCTGCCCTGTCACCGCGTCGGTCAATCGTCACATTGTGCGCGATACGGCACCGTATCCTTGAAGCAGCGAAACATCGGAGCGCAGGGTGAAGCCGGCCAACATCACAGCCGCAGCTTTGGATGTGGCCAACAGCGGCAGCCCTAAGACCGCTGGCACTCCAGCGTCTGTGCCGCCTTCGGATAAGTCTCCGGCTCCGCCAAGAGCGAAAGACCATAACATACGTGTCTCTCCGGATGTCCTCGCTGCGGCAGGCAAGGACGGCGAGGAACTGCTTCGCTCGCTGCACACCGCCTTCGATGGCCTGACTCAGGCGGAGGCGGAAGACCGGGAACGAAAGACCGGGCCGAACGTAGTCGCGCAGGAAAAGCAGCGCGGCTGGTTTCTGCGACTTCTGATCATCCTTCGCAACCCTTTGGTGATCCTGCTTGCGGTACTTTCGGCAATCTCCTTTGCAACCGGCGATGCCCGCGCAGGTAGCGTCATGGCCGGAATGGTTGTGCTCGGAGCGGCGTTGCGTTTCTTCCAGGAGGCGCGCGCCGACGCAGCGGCGGCGAAGCTAAAAGCCATGATCCACGTGACAGCGACCGTGGTTCGCGATGGCAATACCCGCGAGCTTCCACTGCGCGACCTGGTTCCTGGAGACATTATTCATCTCTCCGCCGGCGACATGATTCCGGGCGATGTGCGGGTGCTTTCCGCTAAGGACTTGTTTGTCAGCCAGGGAACGCTGACAGGCGAATCGCTTCCCGTAGAGAAGTTCCACGATGCTGACCCCAAGCCGGCGAACTCGCCTACGGAACTCAAGAACATCTGCTTCATGGGCACGAGCGTTCAAAGCGGCACGGCGACGGCTGTCGTAGTTGTAACGGGAGTCAACACCTATCTCGGGAGTATGGCCGACTCGATCACCGGGGACGCTCCGCCGACCAGCTTCGACAAGGGCATCAACGGCTTCACTCGGCTGATGCTCCAGCTCATGGCGGTTATGGTACCGCTTGTCTTCCTGATCAACGGATTCACCAAGCACGATTGGAAGGACGCATTTTTCTTCGCTCTTGCAGTGGCGGTTGGGCTTACTCCGGAGATGTTGCCTATGATCGTCTCCGTCTGCCTCGCGAAAGGCGCTATCGCCATGAGCCGGAAGAAAGTGATCGTCAAGCGGCTCAACTCCATCCAAAACTTCGGCGCCATGGACCTGCTCTGCACCGACAAGACCGGCACGCTCACCGAGGATCGGGTAGTGCTCCAGCGCCACTGTAACCTTGCCGGAGACGAGACGAATGAAGTGCTGCTCGACGGATACCTGATCAGCCATTTTCAGACGGGGCTGAAAAACCTGCTCGATATGGCAATCCTGTGCAGTTCGGACTTTCACGAGAAGGCGTTGGTGGAGAAATACAGCAAGCTCGACGAGATTCCATTCGACTTCAACCGACGCATGATGTCGGTGCTGGTCGAAAACCCTGAGGGTAAAGCGATCCTGCTGACCAAGGGCGCTCCGGAGGAGGTTTTTCGCCAGTGCTCCCATTTCGAGCTGGATGGAAAGGTATCGCCCATGGACACCGCCCTGATGAAAGGGCTGAGCGGCGAATATGCCAGTCTGAGCAACGACGGATTCCGGGTGCTGGCCGTGGCGGTGAAAGAACTCCCCGGGAAACAGGCCTGCTCCAGGGATGACGAGCGCGACCTCGTGTTGAAGGGGTATGTTGCGTTTCTTGACCCTCCGAAACCGACCGCAGCAACCGCCATCCAGGCGCTGCACAGACACGGAGTGGGCGTGAAGATTCTCACCGGCGATAACGACCTGATCAGCCGCAAGGTGTGCAGAGACGTGGGATTGCCGGCCGACCCGATGCTGTTGGGCGACGATGTGGAGAAGATGTCCGACATCGATCTCGCGGATGCCGCGGAGAAGACGACCCTCTTCGCGCGCCTGTCTCCCGCGCACAAGCAGCGGATCATTCAGTGCCTGCGCGCCACGGGGCATGTGGTCGGATATATGGGAGACGGCATCAATGACGCTCCTGCTCTGCACGCCGCGGACATCGGCATCTCGGTCGACACTGCGACTGACATCGCCAAAGAATCGGCGGACCTTATCCTGCTCGAAAAAGACCTGATGGTGCTGGAGGGCGGCGTCATCGAAGGCCGGAAGGTCTTCGCGAACATCCTCAAATACATCCGGATGGGCGCCAGCTCCAACTTCGGAAACATGTTCAGCGTACTGGGGGCGAGCGCGTTTCTACCGTTCCTGCCAATGACTCCGATCCAGATTTTGAGCAATAACATGCTCTATGACTTCTCACAGGTCCCAATTCCAACTGATTCGGTCGACGAAGAGCTTGTTGCGCTACCGAGGCCCTGGAACATCAAAGAGATCAAACGCTTCATTCTATGCATAGGACCTATCAGCTCGATCTTCGACTACACGACGTTCTTCGTCATGCTGTATCTCTTCAAGTGCTGGGACCCGTCGCACGCTCCGTTGTTTCAAACTGGCTGGTTTGTCGAGTCCATCATGACCCAGACCCTGATCATCCACATCATCCGCACCAACAAGATTCCCTTCTTGCAGAGCAGACCGAGCTGGCCGTTGTTGATCACGAGCCTATCCATCATGGCCGTTGGAGCATGGCTTCCTTATTCCCCGGTGTCCTCGTCGCTTGGCCTGGTCCATTTGCCGAGCCTGTACTGGCCCATCCTGCTGGCCACGCTGTTTGCCTACTCTTGCCTGACGCAAGGGGTGAAGGTCTGGCTGCTGCGAATGAAATGGATTTGAGCCCGCATGCTTACCGGCGCCTCAAGAGAATCTGGCGACGTGGCACAGTCATTGGACTCCGGAGATGCCTGGGCTTCGAGTCAGGCCCAAGGCCCACAGTTCTCATCGAATGACGAGATAGACATTCCGCGACGCTGCCAAACAATGAAGGCACTACGGTATGAGCAAAACGAAGCAGACGATTGTTCTTGCTAGTGAAATGCTCAAGCTGTATGCGGTAACCTACCTGCTCCATGACTGTGACAATCAACGCCTGCGCGGGTTGGGCATTGTCTCCGCACTTGGAGTGACTTAGAAACGAAACAATTGCCGGCCGCCCTCGAATTGGGGACCACGACACCGAGGTCCCTCATGAGTTCCTGCAACATCAAGCGATTGATTCGTGTCTTGTTTAGTTTGTCGCTGTTCGCCGTACCGGCCCATCCCCTGACAGCGCAGGACACAGACCTCAGAGGACCCGATGCTCATGAAGTAATCCAGGGCCTGAACGGCCATCTTCTAGGCGACTGGGGAGGAAAGCGCGGCCAACTGGAAGAGCACGGGGTGGAATTCGACTTTCACTACATCACCGACTCTCTTTGGAACATCGAGAGCGTACAAGACACGAGGCTGGCAAGCTGGAACCGCGGCCGGGGCACAGTTGACATCGACTTCGGAGAACTGACTGGCTGGCATGGTCTGTCTTTCCATGCGACGGCGCTCTGGCAGGGAGGCGGAAATCTTGGCACCTATCTTGGCCTCGAGACCAGTCCCAGTGGAATGTCGAGCGAGAATTGCTTTCGTCTCGACTCATGGTGGGTAGAGAAGCAGTGGTTCCATGATCGGGTCGATGTCCGCATTGGTCAAATCGCCGGCCAGGACTTTTTTGGAGATCAGCAGTATGGGACTTCGTTTGTCAATGAGCCGATGAGTTACGCGTTGCCTAATTTATCGACGACTTATGAGACCGGCAGCCCCGCGACGACGCCGGGGCTGCAATTGACTTTTGTTCCCACGCACAACGTTTATCTGGCATCGATGGTGATGGCGGGAGACAAGACGCCCTTCGCGCACAACCCGACCGGCCTGGTTCCTCAGTTCAAAGGAGCCCCGGTCAGTGTTTATGAGATAGGCTTCACTCCGGGAAACAAAGGCTCATCGGTGCGCCCTGCTGACAACGTCGCAACCCGAAGAGGATATTTGGGAGTTTACAAATTCGGCGCCTCCTACAACCCCGGCAAGTTCACGACGGCGTCAGGCACGACCACTTCCGGCAACTACCTCTTGTATTGGATGGCAAACCAGGCTCTCTGGCGTGTCGAACCAACGGAGGGGAAGGGCCTGGATGCAACCTTCGCCTACGACTGGAGCCCACCGAACCTGAACAGCACCCATACCGCACTCACCGTCGGGCTTCGTTTCAACGAGCCGCTGCCTTTGCCAATTCACAACACGATGTCGCTCGGTTATGTTTCGACACGCATCAATCCTAAGTTCTCGCCTCCGGGCACTCCTCCAAACAATGCGGAGCGCGGTGTGGAGTTCAACGCGCTCTTCAACATCAGACCGACCATTCTCCTGCAACCCGCGATCCAGTACTACGCAAATGTTGGTGGAGGGCCGCAGCGGGCGGTAGTCTTCGGGTTCCGGGCAAAGGTGGAGTTCTAAGTCGAAAGGCCTTCATTTGAGTTTCGTTGTCCCATATTGCTCAGATACTCCCAGCGCAAATTGCTACGTTGCAGGTGTCGGATACTAAGACTCTTCATTATTGAAGCGACTCCACGGCAACACAATTGCACCGTGTTGGCCAATTCATTTCTCCCAGAAATTACTTGATGCGTCCCGTAGGCGCTGATAGTGGAACGAGGTGCGACGGTGGCAACAATCGCGTTGGATAAATCGACCATGCCGCGGCTATCGGCCTCTGCGCGTCTCGATCGGCTGCCGATTGGCAGCTTCCACAAGCAAATCATGTGGATAGTCGCCTACATCTATTTCTTCGAACTTGGAGACTTGAACAATTTCGGCCTGGCGGCGCCGGAGCTTCGCAAGCTTTGGAAGCTTTCTATATCTGCAATCGGAATTATCACGTCCGCGGCCTTTTTCGGCATGTTTGTCGGAGCACTCTGCGGCGGCTGGTTTTCGGACAAACTTGGGCGGAAAAAGGCCCTGATCCTAACTACCTTATGGTATTCGCTGTCTTCGCTCCTGAACGCCTTTGCGTGGAATGAGCCGACCTTGTTCGTCACCAGGTTCTTGACCGGCGTGGGACTCTCCGCCATGACAGTCGTCGCCATGACCTACGTCAGCGAGATGTTTCCAGCAACGAAACGAGGTACCTACCAGGGCTGGATACTGATGATCGGCCTGTTTGGAATTCCTTTTTCCGCCCTAGCCGCAAGGGTCTTTATCCCTCTGGGTACTTTCGGTTGGCGGCTGGTCTTTGTATGGGGTGCGCTCGGAACCTTTGTGGTTATTTTTGCCTCGAAGATTCAGGAATCTCCGCTCTGGTATGAGAGCAAGCGCCGATTTTCTGAAGCCGATGCCGTCCTCGATCGCATTGAGGCAGAGTCAATTGCGAAGAGCGGCCCGTTGCCGCCCGTAGCGAACGCGCCTCCGGCCAAGCCGCAAACCGCGAAGGCGGACGGCCTGTTCTCACCCGCCTATCGGGCGCGTACATTGATGTTGATAGGGGTATACGTCTTTCAAACCCTTGGCCTCTTCGGCTTTATGGCTTGGGTGCCGACGCTTTTGGCCTCGCGTGGTTTCCCCGTGGCGAAGTCCCTGCTGCTGACCACAATTATGTACTTTGGCGCGCCGGTTGGTGCATTGATCGCATCGCAGATCTCCGACAGATGGCAGCGCAAAGACATGATTGCGATTATCGCTGTCTTGATCGGCGGTATCGGTGTTGTCTATGGACTGAGCGTGAAGACGGTGCCGATCATCATTCTTGGGTTCCTGGTCGCGATGTTCATTCAGACCTTTGCACCGATGCTTTATTCCTATACCCCCGAAATCTATCCCACCAGTACCCGCAGCTCGGGTTCGGGTCTGGCCTACGGAGCCGGGCGTCTGGCAAACGTCGCAGGGCCGGTATTGATCGCCTTCCTGTTCAATCATCTCGGCTACGTCAGCGTATTTGTGTACATTGCGGCGATGTGGGCCCTGGTTGCCGTGATCGTCACTCTTTTCGGGCCTAAGACCAAAGGTGTGGCGCTCACTTAGCAGAAGTTGGCTATTGCTCTTCAGCATTCCGGAGGTGACACGATGACACACCATGTCTCAGCGGTCGATGTACTGGTAGTAGGCGGCGGTAACGCGGCAATGGCGGCCGCTCTTAGTGCCAGGGAGGGCGGCGCAAGCGTCCTCGTATTGGAGTGCGCCCCCAAAGAAATGCGCGCCGGAAACAGCCGCCATACCAGAGATCTTCGGTGCATGCACGATGCTCCAACCAAAGTGATGTCCGGCGCTTACACCGAGGACGAATTCTTCAAAGACATCCTCAGCGTGACCGAAGGCAAGACCAACGAGAAGCTGGCCCGCTTCATGATTCAGAAATCCACCGAGTGCACTGAATGGATGAAGAACTATGGAGTGCGCTTCCAGCACGCTCTGGGTGGAACCCTCCAACTCGGCCGAACCAACGCTTTTTTCCTGGGCGGCGGCAAGGCCATGATGAATGCCTATTACGCCTCCGCTGAAAAGAAAGGCGTGACGATCCTCTACAACGCTGAGGTGGTGGACTTCGACATCACAGACGGCGAGTTTCACAGCGCAAGCGTGATCATCGAAGGCAAGCCGACCAAGGTCAGCGCGAAGACCCTGATTGCCGCCTCCGGTGGATTCGAATCGAACCTCGAATGGCTGAAGGAGGCATGGGGCCCGATGGCCGACAACTTCCTCATCCGGGGTACTCCTTATAACAAAGGAACTGTGCTGAAACGATTGCTCGAGCTTGAGGCAGAGTCTATCAGCGATTCGAAGGAGGGCCACATGGTCGCGATCGATGGCCGTTCGCCGAAGTTCGACGGTGGAATCGTAACCCGGCTCGACTGTATTTCGCTCGGAATTGTCGTGAACAACAAGGGCGAACGCTTCTACGATGAAGGCGAGGACTTCTGGCCCAAGCGTTACGCGATATGGGGACGCCTTGTGGCCGGCCAACCGGACCAGGTTGCCTATTGCATCATCGACTCTAAGGCCATGGGAAAGTTCATGCCATCGGTCTTTCCCGCTCTTGAGGGGCGGACCATCGGCGAACTGGCAAAACTGATGAAGGTGGCCGCCGATCAGGTTACGGCCACGGTGAAGGCGTACAACGACTCTGTCCAGACCGGCACCTTCAATCACGAGATATTGGACGATTGCAAGACCGTTGGACTGAAGCCACCGAAATCGCATTGGGCGCTACGCATCGAGAAGGCGCCATTTTATGGCTATCCTCTGCGACCGGGTCTCACCTTCACCTATCTGGGTCTGATGGTCAACGAGCGCGCCCAAGTGCTGATAAAGGGCGGACACAGGTTTCAGAACATCTATGCGGCCGGAGAGATCATGGCAGGCAACATTCTTGGCCGGGGTTACGCTGCAGGAATCGGAGTTACCATCGGCACAGTCTTTGGCCGCATCGCAGGTCGCGAAGCGGCCGAGCAGGCTTTAAGCCGGACAGCACCTTCCCACGCAAGAGAAGAGGCGGTCGCCCATGCTAACAGCTGAACTGCTCGAAGAAGGCCAGCACCTGATGACCGTCTGCAATGCCTGCCGCTATTGCGAAGGCTTCTGCGCAGTCTGGCAGGCGATGGAGACGCGAACTGTCTTCGAGGAAAAAGATCTCAATTACCTTTCGAATCTCTGCCACAACTGTAGTGAGTGTTACTACTCGTGCCAGTATTCTCCGCCGCATCTTTTCAATATAAATCCACCCAAGACCCTGGCGAAGCTCCGCGTCTATAGTTATGAGCTCTATGCCTGGCCGCGACCGTTCGCGAAAGCTTTCCACAAGAACGGTCTTCTGGTCTCGCTACTCACGGCCGTCATCCTCATGGTATCCATGGATGTTGCCAGCGAGATGATGGGCGGTCGCCTCTTTCAGCCCGTCCACGATGGAAACTTCTATAAGATCATTCCGCACACGGTGATGTCCGTCGCGTTTGGAGTGGTGGGAACATTCGCCGCACTCGCCCTGCTCGTAGGTTTTCTCCGCTTCTGGCGTAACCTTGGTGAATCCTACGCGAGCCTTGTCAATCCCCGGACACTCTTCCAGGCAGCGAAAGACATTCTCACGCTCAAGAATTTGGATAATGATGGAGACGGCTGCAGTCTGCCCAGTGAAGCCAGTTCGGAGTCGTTCCGCTGGCTGCACCACCTGACGTTTTATGGGTTCCTCTCCTGCTTTATCGCCACCACTCTCGGCGCGATCTACTACTTCATTCTTGGTCAACACGGCCCACCAGCGTACACAAGTCTCCCGGTGATCTTTGGCACGGTCGGGGGAATCGGCCTGACTATTGGACCTATCGGTCTTCTCGTATTGATGAAACGGCGCAATCGACAGATCGTCGATGAGAGCCAGACGGGAATGGATCTTGCCTTCATCATGCTCCTTATACTGATCGCCATCACGGGCCTGCTCCTGCTCGTACTGCGCCAGAGTTCGGCGATGGGAACACTGTTGATCGTCCACCTAGCATTTGTAATGACCCTGTTCCTCACCATCCCCTATGGCAAGTTTGTGCACGGCGTCTATCATTCTGGAGCCTTGTTAAAGTGGGCGCTCGAGCGCTCGCGCCAGCCTACAGTCAAAGTAAAGCTCTAGGGATTTCAGGAGCCGGGCGCGTCGCGAAGCCGCTCTTCAATTTTATTTTCAACTTTCATGCTCACCAAGGAGAAGCACAATGCCTACGAAGACACCCCATACTGAACAAGAAAAAACGACAATGGCCCAGCAACTCGCGGCCTTCGTTGTTCGGATGCCTTACGACGACATATCGCGCGAGGCGCGTCAACAGCTCAAGAACCATGTTCTTGATGCGATTGGCTGTGCGATCGGAGCGCTCGAGGCGCCGCCGGTCAAGGCACTTCGCGCGCAGTTGGAGGAGTTTGGAGGTAATCCTCTCGCCAGCCTGATTGGCGGCGGCAAAACTTCCCCGGTCCTCGCGGCGTTCTACAACTCTACTCTGGAACGTTATCTGGACTTCATGGATTCATTCGTCGCGAAGCACGAGACCTGCCACCCGGCCGACAATGTGATGTCGGTGTTGGCGGCGAGCGAGTATGCGGGGAAGAGCGGAAAAGACTTTCTCACCGCAGTCGCAGTGGCCTACCAGGTGCAATGCCGGCTGTCCGAGGTCGCTCCAGTGAGGCCGAAGGGCTTTGATCACACCGTGCAGGGCGCGTACGCCGTCGCCGCCGGTGTTGCGAAGGCGCTTGGTCTGGACGAGGCAGGCGTGGCGAACGCCGTCGCCATCAGTGGGGCCTCCTATATCGGCCTGCGAGTGACGCGCTCTGGAAATCTGTCCAATTGGAAGGGACTGGCATATCCAAACATGGCGTACGGTGCGACCAGCGCGGCTTTCCTCGCGATGCATGGGGTGACAGGACCGATGGAGGTCTTCGAAGGCAAGGGCGGCCTGATGGATGCCATCACCGGCAAGTTCGAGCTCGATTGGTCGAAAGAGAACCTCGAAGCAGTCCTGAAGACCGACATCAAGAAATACAACGCGGAGTTCCATGCACAAACCACCATGGAGGCGACGCTGGAACTTCGAGAGAAAGAAAAGATCAACCCGTCTGAGATCAAGGCAATCGACGTTGCGATCTTCGACGTAGCGTATAACATCATCGGCGGCGGCAACGATGGCGCGAAGAAGCATGTACAGACCAAGGAAGAAGCGGACCACAGCTTGCCCTACATGGTTGCGGTGGCCTTGATTGATGGTAAAGTAACTCCGGCGCAATATGACCCGGCGCGCATTCTGAAGAAGGATGTGCAGGACCTGTTGCAGAAGGTCACGATCCGTCCCGATAAATCAATGAGCGCTCGTTTTCCTGCCGAGATGCCGTGCCATATAGAGATCGAACTGAACAACGGAAAGAAGCTCAGCATCGACCAGCACGATTACGAGGGATTCAACACTCACCCGATGCCATGGGCAGCAGTGGTGGCAAAGTTCAACAGCCTGGCGTCGCCCTACGCAAGCTCCACTCAACGCACCGCCATCGTGGAAGCAGTTGCGCAGATTGAATCGCTGAAAGTGAAAACCCTAATCGACGTCTTAAATGTGCCTTTCAAAGAGGCGTCGCATGCAGGAGCTAAGCCAACCGCTGAGCGTCATGAAAAGGAGCTTGCGTTGGCCGGTTGATTGAATTGGTGGAATCCACTTGAAGCGACTTGATAGAAGTGATGTCCGGAGCTTGGGCATCGCTTCTGTTGTTTGGATTACTATCTTCGCACCTTTAACAGGCTTTCGACTTCATTTGATCGATGGCTGTGGAGAAGCATTCTGCGCGGGCCTTAGTCCTCATTCCTTTCCTGGAAGACTGCGCCCAAGTTGAAAAATTGTTCACTCTCGCCCATGCTTTAGATAACATGGCAGAATTCATCGAGTTCGGGCGGCGGCCGAAGAATGAAGTCTCTCGGGACTGAGCTTGGGTAATTGATCGAGCAGGACCGCATTCAACAGCGACTTGTGGACCTTGATGCGCCCGTTATAGTCGATAAACCCGAGTTTGCGAAATCGATTCATGAAGAAGCTCACTCGGGAGCGGGTGGTGCCGATCATTTCCGCCAGGGTCTCCTGCGAGATCTTGGGAATATATTGGTGCGGGTCGTCGGGCTTGCCAAATTCAGCCATTAGCAGGAGTATCCGCGCGAGGCGCTTCTCACTGGAGTTGAAAAGATGATCGACCAGATCAGCCTGAATGCGCATGCTTCGTTCGAGGATGACCTTCAAGAATAGGTCGGAGAAGCTATGCTCGATATGCAACACATGAATCATCTCCTCCCGGCTTATTCTGAGAGCCGTGCAGGAGATTATCGCGGTGGCTGTGGACAAGCGCAAGCCGGGTATTGCCGCGAGCGCCTCTTCGCCCACAAAGTCGCCTGCGGAGAGAAGGGTGATGGTGGCTTCCTTCCCGGCTGGCGATACCACAGTGACCTTCGCGCGACCCTTCTGCAGATAGAACACCGAGTCCGCTGGATCCCCCTGCGAAAAGAAGGCGCCGCTCGGCTCCACTTGGATGATTCTTTTCCCCACGCCGGCGCTCGCAAGGAAAGCGACGGCATCGAACGGGGGCTTTTCAAGTTCAACCATCGAGGAGCCTCCTTACGGTTGCGATGTTGGCAGAATGACCGCTGGAGGATTAGCGGGGAGGATCGAGATCAGTTTAACAAAGGAGAAGTGTGACGATAACAGTTCTTCTCGCTTCGACGGAGCGCCCGTTTCACCCTGTGAAGTTCCGTACTCCGTTCAAGTTTGCTCATCTTTCCTGAGATGATTCAACTACTTTTGAATCGCAGCATGATGAATTGGCTGCAATGAACCGCGCCGGGATACCGTGGCTTGTGAAGAAAGAACGAAACCTATGATTCCTCCGCAAAAAACGCGCGATTTGGCCCGCAGGCTGGTTGCTTGCGAAGCCGAGGCCGGTACGACCGTTTTGCAAACAGAACCCGCAACAGTGCGCGTCTATGAGACGCTACGCCGACAACTCGGTGCACCCGTGGGGGTTGGTGGCTTTCAGGCTCTTGCTTCTCGTGCTTTGGCTCTGGCAAGGTCGGAATCTCCTCGACTCAATGCAGTGCAAATCATGGCAAATGGTGGCTTGCGCGGTCTTGGCGAGGTTGAATCCCAGGCGGACGGGGATGAAGCCGGCGAAGTCGGGATCATCCTGATAGCGCAGTTGCTCGCGCTTTTCCTTACTCTTCTGGGCGAGGCAACAACGCTGCGTTTGATAGAAGATTTGCGTCTTCAGGTTGACTTAGAAACCGAGGCGGCCCCGACACCAACGCACACGGCGAATTCGGAGGTTGATGGGCCGACAATCGCTGCAGCGTTCGAGGACCTTTTGGTGGAAATTGACCGCCTGCGGAGTGTGAGCGAACATATCGAAATCTTGGCGGACAAACATCCTGGAATGGGAGATGGACTTGTGAGTGTTGCAGGAAACATTCGCAGTATTGCTACGGTTTTGGATATTTTCACACTTATCCGAAGCAAGGCAGGCGACTCGCAAGAAGACGCACCTCACCCCGAAGAAAAACGCTATTTGAATTGAGTTGCGCCGGTGCTGCACCCAGAGTGGCTCTGGATGTCGACCACCCAGCGGCAAAGGGAAAGAATTGCGCACTGGTCCACACGAGCCTGCGACCGTCTTAGAAATCCGCTATCTAGAAGAATCCACGGTTGTATATGACGACTTCCCCAAGAATGCGAGATTTGGCCCAGCGTCTTCTTGACTACGAAGTCGTTGCGGGTAAGTCCGGCGACCCTTCGGAGTCCGCGACCCTTCGGGTTTATGAAAAGCTGCGTCAGGGTCTTGGTGAGTTTGCTGGAGCAACGGGATTTCAGTCGCTCGCGTCTCGCGCTTTGGCGTTGGCGAGAACAGAAGCTCCATGCCTTAGCGCGGCGCGGGTTGCGGAGGATGGATCTTTACAGGGCCTGGGCGAGTTTGAACCTCAAATCGACATGGACAAGGATCTGGCCGACAAGCTTCCGGCTGGCGATGGAGGAATC
>Ga0302325_10006570_pt1 | contig 26070 bp, 20 predicted proteins | sample Palsa_T0_2_FD_201948 | JGI IMG/M metagenome (GOLD analysis project Ga0302325, IMG submission 201948) | Peat permafrost microbial communities from Stordalen Mire near Abisko, Sweden - Palsa_T0_2 | ecosystem: Environmental > Terrestrial > Soil > Palsa > Peat permafrost | place: Sweden: Abisko... | reverse complement strand
TCCCTCTTTGCGCGTTCCTTTGAGTGCTGACAATGACTCAACGCCCGACAAAAGCTGCCGTCAGACAATGTTTCAGACCCGATATTCAGGCTCGGGTCCTTGCATCCTATCATATTCATCTTCCTTTCCAGAAGCTGAAAGCGTCATCCTTGCTGATAAGGCTGACGCGAAAACCATTTCCCCCATGAGGCTCGCAACAGCCTATTTCCATCCCCCTGTTTTACTTCTCGGTGACTCGTTTCATCGAATTTTGGCATCGAGAAATTCCCAATCCAAATCCACAGCGAAAGAGATGTTTCAACGTGTTGACAGAAGCGGAGGCATGAATAACCGACATTGCTTGCTGATCGACTGACCAAAACCCAGCAATATTCTTGTCCCCACTGATAGGCAACCTATTCCACCCCCGGGGCATTCCCGGACCCAGTCTTATTCCCTGGTACATTCTCACACTGAGAGCTCGGGTTTGGTACGCCTGTCCGGGCTGTTGTTGTTCTATGGAGATGTTTAAATAGTGATCGACAAGGAGCCGTTTAGCAGTGTTAGTTAGAAGGTAGATTCGGTAGATGGGGACGGTATTTCCTCGGACTCTGAGTCTTATCGCCGAAGTGAGCTGTATTTTCTAGTTTATTTTGTGACTTCGGTGATGTAGTGAGGTTTGAGTAGGGAGGGGTATTCGGCTGTGAAGCGAGATCCTGGTTCAGGTTCGAGGTGGGGAAAGGTGGTATTATCTTGTCTATATGGAGCAAACTTAATCGACTGCAGTGTGCAAGAGCATGCCTTCCTGATTCAATTATCTTATTATTTTCCAAATATTGCCAAGTAGCCAAGTGGTTCAAGAAACCAGTTCGACTGCTCAAGTGAGAGAGTGGAAGAAAGACCGAAATAGCCCTTTCCACCGCGTCCAATCCAATGTTCATTCTCCCTTGCTTGCCGTTTGACCTGCTGTACGACACCTCCATTATCATACTCTTTCATTTCTACGATGAGCAGCTTGACAATTCGGTAGTTGATTGCCGTCTTCCGATAATGCATCAACTCATCAATCAAGTGACAGACCCAGGCCACTGCATGCATTCCTTCTAGAAATCTCATTGGCGATATTGACTCGATGAACCAAGACTTTTGTTACATGCAAACAAGCAACAACTCATTTCGAGAAGTCGTCAGACCAACAGATAGCAGACACGTGAGGGCCCTGCATGGAGTCCGCATGTACGGTACCGGTACTTGAAATCAAGTTTTAAAGTCGAGATGACACTTTCAAACAGACGAGACGCTATCCTCTAGCTCGGAGCTTTAATTGGCATCTACTCGGCACTTTGCATGCTCCAGACTCCCTTCAGACTTTCTAGAAGCACGCCCAGGGAACCAAACTGTCCGTTCAAAAAGCCACAGCTCATAGCAGCGCTCGTGGCACGGGATCGGGGAATGGAGAAGCGGTAAAGGCTAGGGAGCCGCGTGTTTTTTGAATTCCTTGCTTGATTCGAGTCGTGGATACTAAGATTACTCGAGTTCAGCTTCATCAAACCTTTTCCAAATGGGGCAAGCAGCGAAAGTCAAGATCATCAATCACCTGTCTCGGGACCCTGCATATTTTCCTCGAAATCCCTTCGCCGGGTCTATTCTTGCCGATGGAAAGCGTGGCCAGTGCTGCAGGAAGGGTTTTCGGATGTGCGTAGGGTGTGAGACGGCTGTGTGTTCCCGTCGGGGAAGTAATATTGCCTCCATTGCATATGCACGTCAAGGAGCAGAAAAGAAAATCGCGAAAGTGAGCACTAGACTGGCAGAAATATAAAAATTTCAAATGATTTCCCTGGCGGCTTCTTTCTCTCCTTCCAGATTATCTCCCACTGGATTGCGCCCAGCCATCATAGCACTCCAGAAGGTCCTTTATGATTTTGTCTCTTGCGGTTGCGGATTCAGCCCGATCAAAGTGTGACATTTCTTTCCACTCCTCAAGTGGACGTGCGGGAATGAACGAGCAGTCTGGGCCTACTTCCTTCACTCTATCGAAGGATAATCCCGGTTATTACGAGAGCCTTCATCATTTCTTTACCGTCTCCTCCGTTGAGGACTTCGTCAGTGGCCGTTCGCGGCTTGGGTGTTACCAGACGCGCGATAAAGAGGTTTGTATTCGAGGTCCTGTTCAGGGAGGTTAATCGGCATAGGGTGAAGTGACATGAATGTATTTACAAGCCAGATTGCAGTCAACTAGACGAGTAAAGAGTCAATACTTTCCTCTGCTGCTACTTTTGGACTGCACTTGTAGTATTTGAGAGAAGGGAGAACGCTGCAAACGCTACTACAGGAGAAAAATAACTTGGATATTCTTACTATACGCTGATTGGTATGGGATTTTACACGCTTTTTAGGAGCTGGGGAGCCTAGCTCGTTCTGTACAGAATAAGCGGTACTACTTTTCATTGTCCCACATCCAAGTTGGACGCTGGAATCTGGAATATTGAGTTCCGCTATTTTTGTCCCCTGCGAACCCAGCTCTTCTTGGGCTCCGGTGAAGTTGTGAAATCGGGGGCAAAAGAAAACTTACTATCCAGAACCCACATTGCAAGGCCATACAATCCTCCAGTCCCGCTCATTCTCCAATGTGAAACACAAATTATATCAAGACTTGAGTAATGGTGTATCGACATGGTCACGAGAGTGGTGTAAAGGTCCTGAACGGATTTCGTATAGTCACGCTGTGCATGAATTTTGCGGCATCGCTCGAGAGGCCCAAAAGTGAGCAATTGAAGTCTCTCTTCATCTAGGACAAGTTGAGAAACATCTTGATTTCGACATTCTTGAAGCATATGAGACGTCGGCAAAAGAGCTCTCATACGGTCTGCAGCACAGCTCATCATTGACCAAGAGATTGATGTGGAGCCACAGAGAATCTCAAACTCGTTGAGCTGGTTAACATAGTTCTTGCGCAGGACATGAGCGTATCTGAACCAGGGTCGATAGAAGAGATTGGCCAGGTAACACCATCGTGGTTTGGATAGTTACGGCGTGGTTTCTTTGACCGGTTTTGCTGCCTCAGACATGCTGGATTAAGCTAACGCCCTCCTCGCGAGGACGAGGGCCGCCTTTGTCGAGGCGCTTATTCCTCGTCCAAAATAAAACGGTTAGGCTTAACCCTAACTTGACTGCATTTTTATTCCGTGGGAGACATAGCAGTATACAGCTCATGGCAACTTGGATCAAGGAGAGGTTTACTGGGCCTAGTGCAGGAGAGTAGATGAAAAACTCGCAAAAGAATTTATTAGGAGGAAGAACGAGGCACGGATGATTTAAACAGCTAAGACTAGTGTAGGAATATACATAAACTATGATGGTATGTTTACTCATGAACCCGAACATAGCCTATCTAACAGCTGACGTTCCTCAGGCTTGCACAAGAGCCCGAAGGACTTATATGGTATGAGCTATGAAAGAATCATGGAGCTAAAGAAGAAGTATGATCCTGGAAACGCCTTTAAGCAGTTTGTTGACCTGCTTTCTGTTGAATGAATGGTTGAATAGAATTAGAGTGTTTAGACTTCAAATGATCTCCATGAATTTCTGGCGTGCCGTGCGCGCTGAAATGTGGATCGGTCCGCCTGCCGTAGCCAATGAGCTGTGCTGAGCCCCTGAATGCCACGCAAAAGGACCTCGAATAAAAAGTAGCCGGGCTGTTGTTTCCCGAAAAGGGACGCGCAAGAAGTGGGCCTTTTGACATTGGCAGGTACAAGTGAGATTGCAGGTAAGACAACCAAACTTTCCTTTGACTTTCTCTCTCCTGTGCTCCTGGGTTTCATTATCACTAAAAGCCTATCCGCGAATACCTTCACGAACTTCCGAATACGATCAATCAATTAAGCCTGTCCACGACGCGCCGTCAATGCATAAAAGCCCAGACCAGCGACCAAGCGCAGCCAACGAAACATTCTCCCTCTTTTACGCCGCAACGCCGCATCAAAATCCTGCCAAGACCCCAATCGCAGTCACTCCCTCGCGTTTCACGATAATGCAACCCCACCTTCAGTTCCTCGTCCCAATTCTCGCTCTGCTGTCCTTCACAACCGCTTCACCGAATCCTGATCCAGAACCAGATCCGCAGGCCGTGGCAGCGGCAGGTGGTGCTGTGACCACTCAGGCGGCCGAGCAAGCTGCCACTGTGGGCTATTATGCGAGTTTGTACACAGCGGGTGGAACGACAACTGTGAATTATATTCAGTTCACGCAAACTTTTGCCTCAACGGCGTTGGGGACATGGGCTCTCGGTGCTACGCCTGCGGTAGGGACTATCGGGTTGGGGTCAATATCAGGGACGGTGGGGTCTACGAAGACGAAGAGGGCGTTGCCTTCGCCGGAGCTGGGGAGTTTGTGAGGCGAGGTACGGATAGAGAGACGAGCGATGTGGAAAGAGATAACAGCGCAACATTTGCGAGATGAATGAGGGGGGGTCGGACTCGGTTTGTGTTTCTGCTTAGCATGGCGTTCCTTTGAGCAACATTGGCATATTTCGAAAGCGAGCATTAGAATTGAGGACGAGAGGCTGCAAAGCAGTGCGCGCTGTCTCTTCGTGGCTCTGTATACAGCGCATCAGATGAGTTAGAGAGATACCATAGACTACTGGATTCGTTATTTGGACTTTAGCGTTGCATTGGGGGTTCTCTGGAGTTGGAATATCATTTCTTCTGTACATAGAGTAGGAAGAATTGGGAATGCACATACTGAATACCATGCTTGTTTGTATTGACTTTGTTCGGGTTCTTCATGCTCTTTAATATTCCTTTCCAACATTTTTCTTCAGCCAGTGCTTCTCGTTCGGTATGGTCTTTGCAACTTGTTTTGATTTTTATCGGCTTTCCATGCCAGAACTCCCGCCGCGAGAAACTTGGATCACGTTGAACTTGGACAGTCATGCGAGCAGAGAGCAATCAACTGCCGAAGACTGTAGTAGGTTTTCAACACTCTTTTGTTATCAAATCATAAACGCTGCTTTCTGATGAAGCCAAATCTTTACGGCTTGCTGGGACGTTGAAGTCCTACAAGAAGATAGAAACATGGCAATGAAGATGGACAAAACACCACTCTAATATACGAAATTAGAGATGTGCTTTTAGAATTCCAAGAATTAAAACACGCACGCGTTGTTTGGTTCAACCTCAAGAACTGCCCGTGGCATTGGGCGTTGCCGAAGTCACGTGTAGGCACGCTGAAAATGGGTGTTATATAATTAAATAAGCAATTTTGTATCGCCAACCGGCCTAGGGCCCTGGTAGCTTTACATTATAGGTCGGTTGGGTGTAAAACGGTGTTTCGGCATCAGTTTTCATAGGCTATCTCTTCCTTCGGGGAGATGGTAGCTGAACTTTTTGTCTTTCGATTTCATGTTCTTTCTTTCTTTTCTTTCATCTTATAACATTATGTTCAGTTCAATTGCAATTTTCAATTTTGTTCCTTCTGTTTTTGGTGGGCAATTGTTTGCAATTTTTTGGCAGGACAAGTTGTCGAGCTCGCTTAGGAGAACAGCCGCGACAAGCTTTTCATTTTAGCTTCGACAAAACGACTTATGCTTATAAAAATGAACAGAAGTCTTGTTTATCATCTCCAGAAAGTCAAGGAAGGGGCTACGGGACCGAATCAGAACCCCACAGGCCATTCGTCTGTCACCCCTCGATGCGGAGCTTCGTTGGGGGTCATTCGGGACCATACTCATTTATTACTTCGCGGAATATGAAGGCTGTCAGTGCTGCTGGTAACCTACCTTTGTCCTGGAATCTATGATGCAAAAATCTAACTTCGGATGTTGATGGTGTTGGTGTAAAGGGCCCAGGCCTAGAGAGCAGAGAGCACTTGGAAAGGGGTTGAACCGCGCTAATCCTAAAACGGCTTTCACCGCCATCCTTCCCTCTTGACTCGACAAAGTAGCCATCCAACATCGTACAGCCTCATCTTCTTTATCATTCATACACCAAAACAAAAACGTCCTTCCGTGTGCTATTTCATTCGCTGTTTCGTAATCAGCCAAAGCTCGTGCAAGCAACCGCATTCGCTCCACTGCGACCAATCATTTGGTACGGTACCGTACGCTCTAACCATCCCCGTGATGCGTCCGTGGGAAAGAGGACAATATGGCCACGGAATTTTTGAAGTCTTCAAGGCCTTTTGAGATTGATCCAGAAATAACAAGGCAATAGTACCACGGAGGCTTTGCATGATGTGGGCATTCAACGGCTCGACTCTCCTTCTGCTTGGCCTCTGCGGTACGTTCCTCTAGTGTCTTATCACTGTTTCCCATCGTCTGTTCTTGAGTACTTTGGCTAGATTCCCTGGCTCCAAAATCGCTGTAGCCACACTGTGGTATGAATTTTATTATGAAGCATCAAAAGAGGTCAATTTACTTTCAAGGTTAGCGAGTGGCATGAGCAATATGGTACGTTCTTCAGATCTTTAAAGTTTCTCAAGCTCACCGAACGCAGGTCCCATTATCAGGACCAAGCCGTACGAACTGCATGTCAACAATCCTGACGGCGGCTTCTTCCACATACTGTTCTCGGGCACGGGTATTCGTGACCAAGATGAGAACCATACTGCTCAATTCGGGACTCTTAATACGGGGTTTAGGGCAGTGTTTCACCACCTCCATTGCATACGCCGACATGGCCTGAATCTATTCTTTTCCAAAGCTTCCATTGTGCGCCTTCAGCCAATCATAACTTCCATAATCGAAAAGCTATGGGCGAGAATTGACGAGTGCAGAAGTGCCGGCCAGCCAATAAACATGCGACTGGGTCTATACGCTTCACGACTGATGTTATTACATTGTATTCTCTGAATTACTGCCGGAATCACTTGGATATTCCGGACTGGTCTCCGTTGTGGTGCAAAACAATAAGGGAAACAGCAGAAATGAGCAAGTGACTAAAGCAGTTCCCTTGGATGTGGAAGATTATCAAAGGTCTACCTGAGAACATTGTCGGAGCGCTAAATCCAGGACAGTTTTTTGTGCTTGATATAAAAAATGTGAGTTCATGTCCGACACCCCGCCTACTGCTGATTTTCATGACAGTCGTAGAGAATCCGTCGACAAATTTGGATATCATGGAAGGGAAGGAACCTACAGAAGACGTTTCAAAGGACGGACCTCCTCGAACAATATTCTATGAACTTCCGAACAGTGATTTGCCAGCTGAGGAGAAAGGCCTCATAGCCTGACGCAGGAAGGCCAAAACGTCATTGATGCAGGAGCTGATACGACAGCCAATGTGTTGACCTTGCACGACGTTTCACGTGTTGAACAATCCCAAAGTATTGGCGAATCTGAAAAGAGAATTGGAAACTGCGTCGCCAGATAAACACGGACAATGGCTTCTGCCTGTGGTTGAACAGCTCCCATATTTAGTAAGTGCGGTCATCTCTCTAATCAACTTCACTGATCATTCATAGACTGGAGTTGTGCTGGAAGGATTGAGATAAGTCAGAGGGATGGTAAGTTCAGGACTGAGCTCGATGCATCTAGGCTCGCGTATGGTGTCTCGACTCGTCTGGCTCGCATTGTACCTCATGAGGTGACGAAATTTCAAGGTTGGGAAATACCAGGAGGCGTTCGTCTTCAAATACATCCCTTTCAGACCTTTTGTCCAATAACAAGATCAAACCGCAAACTCCCGTTATCTCTCACCACAACGAGAAAATTTTTCCAGACTCCCACTCATTCATACCTGAGCGTTGGCCAGACCAGCCAGATGGTGAAAGATCACTAGAGAAATATCTTGCGTCTTTCTCGAAGAGTTCTCGACAATGTATTGGTATCAAGTACGCACTCCTAATATCTGGTTGGTGATCTTGTATTCCGGTTATTATGAAGCCTTGCAAAAGCGGAGCTCTTCCGAACACTCAACCATATTTCATCGATACGAGATGGAATTATTTGAAAAGATTTTCGAGCGAGATGTTGAGCTGATGCATGACATGTTTCTTCCGCAGCCAAGCGATGAGAGTAGAGGCATGAGAGTTCTGTTCAAGTGAGCACAATTCTGTGTCAGATCTGGATGAGTCAAGACCATCTGTGAAGTGATTGTCATAACATTTAGAGCAGTGTTTTATTGCTATTATTTTTAGATCTCGCAAATACCTCGAAAGACTTTTTTCCAGCATTTCTGAAGTTTCACAATGATAGGAGTGAAAACTCAGTACTGAGAAGATGATTTCAGAAAACAACAGGTAGCTCAGTGATACCAACGTCCTTCGTCGGCGGTGAATATTTGACTTCTTCGAAAGGAATTGCTAGCTTCAAATTTGGAACTTTCTCCCACAGCGTAGCTACAAGCACAGGTGTTAGCAGCAACTTGAACATCAAATCAGGGAATAGCTCACCAAAAACGATCTCCAATTCAGCCCTCGCCAACCACTCCGCCACGCATCTATGCTCACCCCACCCATATCCCAACGCATCCTCTTTACCTCTCACTCTTCTCATATCAAAGACATCAGGGTTCGGAAAGACCTCCTCATCTCTATTCCCACTCTGCGTCGCAGCAATAATGCCCTCTCCTTTCTTTACAACCTTCCCACCGATCACAACATCTTCCTTTGCCACCCTCTTTGTCGCCAACGCAGAAGCAGTATGATATCGGCACAATTCTTCTACAAACTTTCCCGTCCATTTCTCGGGCTCCTTTTTCAAGTCTTCAAGTTGGTCTGGATGTTGGAGTAATGTGACGACTCCGAGATTGATCATGTTTACCATTGTGGCATTGCCTGCAACCAGGAGGAGGAATGCGATCTGGACGACGTCATCTTTGGAAAGGTGGCCATGTTTGAGCTGCTCGTTGACGAGGAGACTGATAAGATCATCTTTTGGGGTAGAAAGACGTTGGTCGACGAGCTTGGCCATGTATTCGAGGAGAGTGGCGTTGGCGTTTGAAGCTTCTGCGGCAGTTGCGGAGCCGTTACTGCGGATGGAAGCGAAGTTGGTGAGGGTTGGGAGGTCGGAGAGAGGCACACCGAGGATGCTGTAAATTGTCTGAGGAGATCTTAGTAGGAGCCCGAAAATGGCAGAGGGGAAATACATAAGAAGGCACAGGTAGAGCGAATTTCTCGACTAGGTCAACTGGTTCTGAACCTCCTTCCTTGACCATCTCATCCAAGAGAGAGTTCACAGTCTTTTGAATCTGCGGTCGCATGCTGTTTATATGCTCTTTGGTGAAGAGCGGCTCGACCATGCTTCTTTGTTGCATGTGTGCCGGCGGGTCCATATCGACGAAGGTGGGTTTATTCTTCGCGGCGAGCTTCCCGCCTGCGGAGAGCTCTGGAAAGCCGGGACGAGTCCTCTCCTATTTCAAAAGTCGGCGACTCCCTTGCTTGGATGGGGGGTGGAGTTTAAGAAGGGGATGAGAGGTTGATCATACCTTCGAGAGGCGAGTATCAGTCAAAACATTACAGATATCCTTGTGCTTGACCACAAGCCAAGCAAGACTGCCATCCCATAGCTCAACCTGGGAGACAGGATCATTGGCACGCAAGCGAGTATACTCGAGAGGAGGCACTGCTGCCTCGGGGCGAGCGAAGGGGAACTTTGGTGCTGCTGCACGATAACTCAGTCCCATCTTCAGGATAGATTGAAAGGGTGAGAAGGGTGGCTTACACCTAAATGCGGCAGGCATGGTTTTTGATATGTTCGTAGAACGAGTAGTGAAGAACAGCAGGGCGGTGTGAAAAGAGAAAATTAAAGGATCAAGTCTACTTATGATAACTTATATACCGGACTGCCGGCTTGACATGCGGTGGAACATTGAGAAGGGTCTATACTGCAACATGGAGTATAAATCCCCTCAGATAATTGAAATCCATACCGGCTGTGGATGTGCTACTGCGCGAGATGCTGGCCCGGGAGTTCCTCTTGAAGCTCTGATTCTCCACGTAGAACGCTTGATGCTGACGACAAGGGCAATAACATGTGATTATCAGACAACCCAAATGTGCCAGCGAAACATCCAACTGGATAGTTCGAAAGAAAGCAGGTCCCGGAAATATTGAGCAAACTTCAATTGGAGGAAATAAATTGAATCTCGGAGCTCTATTGCTTCAATAGTCTTCTTACTTTTGATGATATACAGGACGCGCTCTGTGTATTGCTGACTGAGGCAGTCAGTAAGCACCATAATCTATCTCATAAGGCTGCCTTCCTTGCATCCCTGCGAATTCTTGATCAGGAAATACCATATTAATTGGAATTCACCCCCTGGGCTTATATTCCGTGGAGGGTCCATTCTTGATTCTGAACCTCGAGGTATAAAAAGCGATAGGGCTCTGACCCAATTTTTTAGATATATATATAATACTTATAATATTTTAATGCTATTCAATAGCCTTTTATACTTTTGCTTTTAAAGTAAAAGTTAAAATAAAGCATTTAGTCCAAATAAAAGTGGAGTTGATTGGCTAAGTTTCAAAAACAAGACAGTTAGGCATACGCCATATTTATGATCCTATGGGCTTATAAACCCTAGAGATGCTCTTACCCTATTTTAGGCCTGGGGTTGTATTCCAATTAATAAGGTATTCAATTAGCTCTGTAAAGCTTTCTGGAGAATGGATGTAGCAGAAATGTGTGGTCATCACTGTGCATACTGTACGTAAGTGCAGTTCCAAAAGAAGTGGTCTGATGTGGAGCCGAATCGGTAAATGACCTATGCGAGATCCGAATGCCCAAGGAGAAAAAGGAGTAGCACTGACTGTTCGGTCACATGTACTTGCTATTTAATACATGGGCGAAGATTAATAATTCAATACTATTCGTGATAAAGCCTTGATCTCAATATATTCCGAGCGAAGTGAAGTTAGAGGTTCGCTTAAACCCCCTTTTCTCAAGATTATGGCAGGCAGTATGATCATTGGAGAGCTCACTGGAAGGTAGATGAGTCAGATTCATAGATTTCGTAAGCTAAGAATATAAATGGCATCTTGAAGAGTATGTGGACACTTTTGTTGACAACCGACGACCGAGACCCTTTTTCTCCGGAAAATCCATCATGAGAAAGGAAGCGCCATCCAATGGAATGAGCCAGCCCCATGGTATTCAAAATTTCTTATACGGGATACTTTCTTTTAAACACGTGAGTAACGTGACTGGCTGCTTGCCAGGCCTCTCTCCATAATAAGCATGTTTCTCGACGGCAGAAGTGACATTATTGGCTAGCGATATGTCTTCGAATAATATTCGGCAATGAATATCTGTCATCGTGAGATCAATTTGGAAATACTTACAGAAAGAGAGTTCCTCCAGGGCTCTTCCATAAGTTTCACCATTCATGATAGAGAAAATACACGCAGAACGCTCCGACTACAATCCAGCCAACGTAGACTGCGAAGTATCTCTATGTAATAGCTTTGAGAGCAATTGAGTTCACGTATCTTTTAGATCGAATTAAAATTATAGCCGTAATCTTAAGTATTTCGGGGGTTACGAGAAATAACTCACGCTAGGAAGAATCCGGCGCATCGTCTGAAGAATTGCTCAACGGTAATACGACGAGCTCTTTCTGCGAACGGGAAGAGTTCCACAAGATAAGCTACACAGTTTTAGCATAGATTGGAAAAAGATGTACGCTGGGTATTACTCACTGTATGTGAGCGCATTATTGCCAATGTTATATATCGGAGAAGCCTCTGACTTAATCGAGGACTACTTTGACTAAATCGAGGTGCGTCAAGACCTTATGCAACGGTTCCACCTAGCATAACTTTTGCCCTTGAAACTATTCACATATCATACAACTTGGAAGTCAATGCACGTAAGCATATAATATCTCTTGCTTTATCATATTGTAATTATTATCCTTATACGCTGTGTAGCAGTGCGTCTAAAAATTAATACCCCGACCCCGAGTACTCTGTTCTTTACGAGTCTGCTCTCTCACGAGTAGTCTTACTGCCAAGGCTTACGCTTACTACCAGAGCACTCACTACCAGGGCTTGCACCCACTGCCAGAGCACACACTACTAGGGCTTACACTTACTGCTAGAGCACTCGTGCATGCACGAACTGGCGCACTCACTAGCTTGCACTCTCACTTGTGCAAGACAGCAACCAACCTAAATAGAAGGTAATAATAAATAAACTTCACGATAATAAGTTAGCTAGGCAATTGGAGGGTAAGCGACGACGAGGTCAGGCTGCATAAATTCGCGCACAAGTCTTGGCGCACCTCGATTTAGTCAGAGGCGTTAATTTTGGCTCAATGATTTGTTGGCTGCAACGCTCACCGGCTATATTTGAGTGATCAGGAACAGATATCGTTTACGATGGCTGAATGGAATCGGCGAGGACACTTACTTTTCATTGAACTTGGACTTCCTGCCGAGCCGTGAGAATAGCCTCGGGTTTGCCGAGCTCCTGGTACCTTAGGTAGGAATGCTGTTGTTGTACACGTGAGCTGACACTGCTCGCATTTGCAAAGTATCAAAATTGTTTTGTTGGTGCCAACAAACAAACTTAAGAATGATCAGCAAAAAGGCTACCGTACTGGATGTCCCGCCTCTTTCTCTTCTTTCGGTACGAATTGTGAATGCAGCCTTCTGTCACGTGATACAGCTCCGTTGAAGATTTCACGGGCCAACCGCCCCACACCCTCAACTGTCCACCAAAAAATTATATGATTTTTTTAAAGCCCTCAAAAAATTCCAAAATTTCTAGTATGGCTATAATTGAGTCAGAGATCACGAATATCGACTTGTTTCTCGTATTATGTCGTTGTGGTCAAAACCGATTTTGGGCGTTGAGGGTGTGGGCGAGTGGTCTGAACTCTTCTACTGTGCAGTAGCTCAAGCTTACATACGTAGATTCGCGCTGACCCACGTCAGCTTGAACAATTCTCAACGTTCTGGTAGGTCAGTTCGTACAGGACTTGCGACGTTTCTGAAAGTACGCACAAAATACGAGCCTTGTTATCGGATATACTTCGTGCGGCGCGGGTATTCCTCCGAATTGACCACAGGATGAGGCGTGTATTGGCCCAAAGTAGTGGTCCGTCTTTCCTGCTTATATTCAATCACCTGTCACGAGAATAATATAAGTTTTCATACAAAGAACCTTCACCATGTCGCGCAAAAATCTGTCTCCTCAATCACTTCCTCCATTTTCATTCAGAAGCTTCGTTCACAATGGCAAACCCATCCAACGGCACAGAAAATGTGCCTGTCCAGCCGAAGAACACCAATGGCAAAAAGAATCAAGCCAATGTCCCAAAGAAGAGGTCTGCTATGAATGGAGCTGCGAAAGCTTCAAAGCAAACCTTCTCGCAGAAATTGGGGAGTGACCTTGCAGACGGATTACTCAAGGACTCCAGGCCTCTCGAGAAATCCATGAATCTGGTAGACAGGGTGACATATGTCAAGGCATCAACAGCCCAAACCACAACCTCTACTACGACGATCACCACGAGTACCGCAGTGCAGCAAGAAGCCGCAATTGCCATCACAGGAGATATCGATACCTTGAATGCCGAAGCGGTCGAGGTTCTTCGCCCAAAGAACCCCAGAAATATCTTCGATCTAGATGATTTTGCGGCACTCTCGGCGCTTGAAGAGCTTATCGGACGTTATGGTCGTGTCTCTCATATGGGTATTCTCGATAAATCATACACTTTCTTCATCACCCAGGACAGAAAAGCCGCTCTGTATTACAAGGTGAAAGACAAGATCGCCGTCGTCGGAGGAGATCCATTGTGCGACCCGAATCTATTCCCCAAGATCCTCTCCGAATTCGAGAAGTACAGAAAGAAGCAAGGCTTAGGAATTGCGTTCCTGGCCGCGGGGGAGACCTTTGTCGAATACGCCAGAAAGGAGAATTGGACAACAATGTGTTTCGCAACCGAACGAGTCCTCAACCCTATGACAAATGCGGTTCTGCAAGGAACAGCAGGGAAGACTATTGTTCGTACCAGCAAGAATCTCTTGGATCCCAAGAAGGAGGGTATCACTCTCGAGGTTTACACACCACGCCTCGGCAAGAGCCCCCGCTTGCAACAACAACTTGTTGAAGTATACGAGGAGTGGAGAGATCATAGGAACGGGGAAAAGAGAAACCAAGCGTATATCACCGTGTATGATCCATTCTCATTACCAGAGCTGATGACATACATCTACACCAAAGATCGAAGCGGGACACCAAACGGATTTGCAGCACTTCGAATTCTTGGAGCAAACAAAGGTTACCACTTGGATCCTTACGTGGCCACGCCAGGCGCTCCCAAGGGGATCACAGATCTGCTTCTCTATGGAGTGATGGCACTCTTAAAAACAGCAAAGATCTCATATCTCAGCCTCGGATATGAGCCTCTCGATGATCTGGGGGAAATCACAGGCATACCCAAAGTGGCGGCTAAGATCTCGAGGAAAGTGCATAAGCGGATATTCCAAGGACTCTGTGTCGCTGGCAAAAAAGGCTATCATGACAAGTTCAGACCAGATGAAGCTCAACAATCAAATCTATACTTGGTTTTTCCTCCTGGTATTCCGAGTCTACGACATATGGCTGCGATAGTACATGTTGCGAACATCAAGATACATAAAGTCATATTCAAGAAGCTTCCAGAGATGACTGTGGTCGAGAATGAGAAGGATACAGATTCAAAGAAATCATCTGATGAGGAAGCACAAGATGCACCCCCAACACCGACTACTTAATTTCTAGGAAAGAGCAATTATAGTGTTAGAGTTGGTGTTTATAGGATTTGCTGGAAATAGAGAATGGTGAAAATTAGTTTTGTAAAGTAAATTGAGACAATCGAGTTACATTTAAATGACTTCGAAAATAAAAAAATGCCACCCAATCGCAGAGTCGATTTGTTCCTTCGTTCGGAAATCAGGCCATACAGTCAGTATGATAGGGGAAACAGAATTGCCATACAAATTTTAATCTGAGTGAGACTTTCCCCGATAATCGCGTGATGACAAATAGATGTGACGCTAAGCAAAAGCATATATTACTGCAATGCATATTATGAATGACAGAAGCAGAACATTAAAACACCATCACGGGCTTGTTCTCATATACCAAAGGGCTAAGTTTCCCAGAACTAATGGAACGAGGACTTTCCCAGCTTTACCCAGTAATTCAAGCAGTGGCTGCATCTTTTTGCTTTCAAGGTAGTCCAGCCACGCCTTAGTGTCATTAACTCTGGGATATGCAATTTGAGGCTCCTCGACATTCAAGAACTTGCACAATGGGCCCCACCCTTCTTTGACATTGTACTCCAAGAATTGTTTGCCCTTTGCCGACTCTCGTATATTTTCATTGTACGCTTTGTACCAATCTCTCCCTTCACTGGGAAAATTTCCTAGCGGAGTGTAGGCGTAAATGCGCTGCAGTACTGGCCACACATGAGGGCGGGGAACGATGCTTTGAACTACAGTTTGGAGAGTCGTAGAAGGAGGCCTGAAGATGAAGTTTCCCGTCCATTGAGTATGGAGCACGGACTTGTACCAAGCCTCGACATCATCGCGCACTGTGAGGATGATCTTCGCGTCGGGGTATGCTGCAATAAGCTCTTTGACGAACATAATGCAAGGAAAGTCTGATGCAGCCTTGAGAAATTTAGCAGATATTCTAGGCCGAGGTAGAAGGACTTTGGCTTACCATACAATGACCAAGTAACTTGTCAAATTCGTCCTTTCCATAAGGCTTCCCAATTCCCTTGTACTTTGCATCAAGTGCTTCTACCCACATTGTAACATCGGGGGGGTTTTCAGTGACAACTTGGTGCATATGATAGACATCGCTGATGCCCAAATGAATCAATGCTGCTCGCAATGCTATTCAATATCAGTGCCATCCATTGTCTGCAATATGTAAGAAATACACGCAGTTCCAGTCCGGCCCAACCCCAGGCAGAGCACTTTCATGGGCACCAGTCGTTCGCAGTTCCGTCTGTCGATATTTGTGGTCGGCCTTTCAACCCCGATGGGTGTAAGCTTCGCATTTCCTAACTGTAGAGCCATTGTACTCGTTTTTTCTGGACAATGCAAATGTCTCGATACTCAGCTGGAGATACAACGAAACCTCCACATAACGATACCACTTTTAGCCTAAAATTTTAACGATATTCCGAGGTATCGTAACATCAAGTACTGGTATCACATGCAATAATATAATATAAGAAGGTTTTGAAATATAATTAAAAAAGGCCTTAACGCTCACGTCTTGCTATTGCTCATAAATACAAGAGGTCTAGTGCAGCTACCACTAGGGTAGGCTCTTGGGCTATGAACCATCAAAATGTCAAAACACGAAAACGCGAACCCCTTTCCGGTTATTATTATGCTGCGGCACGCACCCTCTCCCTTTCCTACTGAAAATGATTAAGCGAGCAAACTCACGACCTTCACTTCGCAATTCAAGTAGTAATCCTTTATAAAAAAGAATAAAAAGTTCTTAAATCTATAGCGACATGGATCAAACCTAAACTCTACATAGGGATTTTATTTCATATAATTTCGTGGTACGATGCGCAGCTTTGAAGTTACTCAAATATCCGCTGTCGCAGCATAAGGGATAGCGTGCAAATATATGCACGTGCCACAAAGGGGGAATTGTGGGCCAACTTTAAGCGAAGGACCCCCCCTCACCCGTTACTCTTCTCTCCTCCCTTGACCTTGATATATTTGTACTCTTATTAACCCTCTTCTTATATAAGAAATAAATTTTATTTTACTTATTTGAACCCTTTTTATATCTTAAAATAATAATTTGATTAGAAAGAAAGGATTTGAAAGTACTTTGTTTATTTATTATTTATATGTTTTCATATTTTGTCATTTTGATGGTTCACAGCCTAAGAGCCTACCTCCATGTCAACGAGCCTGACCTGAACAAATCCTGTCGTGCGTTGCATTAGGGGCGGCATGGCTGAGCACTTAGCAAATTGCACATGAAATCAATAATGATTGGCTCTGAGATCATGCATCGATAGAACAAGAGATGAGAAGCGGGAGTGTGTGCTGACACTGTCCAAACGCGAGCCACAAAGCGGCAATTCCAGAAAGCAACTACTGTAAAATAACTTCTTTGGCCTGCTTCACTCGAAAGCAAGGCAGCTGAGCAGATTACAATCCTGAGACGCACTCCAACACTTTAAACGGAGACTTTCTCCAGTAAGTATAAGCTTTTGCAAGACGTCTCCTGCAAGGGCCTCAAGGTACAAGTCATCCTTCAAAGAGTCGGTCAATTTTATTGGCTGTGTAGAGACCACGTGAGCTTCGGAGGTTTCCGAAAACAGGGCCGGGCAAGGAGCTATCAACTCTACCGTAGAACTAGTCAAGAAGTACTGTACGCAGTACAGTATGCCACTATCAAAAGGGATCAACATCTCATAAGAACCTAGTCTTGAAGAGAACCACTTTCTGGATATTGATATGTCGTTCCATGAGTTCCTTCCAAAATCCCTAGAAGGCGAAGAAGGCGAAGAAGGCGAAGAAGGCAGTTGTACTGTAGGAGGGTGAAAGCAGGGATGCCAGACCCAGAAACTCGCCCCCTGCGCACCCCCGCACTTAGCGCATTTCAACAGTCACCGACGGCGAGAGGCTATCGGAGAGCTCCATCAAAAACAACAACCCGGACTGGCTGAGATAAGACGCAGCCGGCCGTGATACCTAGCCGTGGGAGCTTGTGCTCAAGAAAGAGATTTCTTCTTCTAATCGATCGTCCTTCCCTTCTCTTTCTCTCATCCATCTTCTCAATGCTAACAACTCTTGTCAACTGAAAGGAACTTAGCACCCCGAGCTCGTTCTGGCACACTGAAAAGTGAAGCTTGAGGGCAACTTGAACATCAACCTTCGAATACAATTAATCACGGCTAGCATGGCGCCCATTGCAATCTCACCCGAACCTGCCGTCTCGAATTCGGCCACTCATACCCTCTCCTCTGTCACGACCACCTACGATGATACCCTTCGGTTCTACCTCAATGGCACACGCGTTGTGTTGGACGAAATCGATCCAGAAGTAACTCTTCTCGAGTACCTTCGTGGCATTGGTCTTACAGGGACGAAGCTTGGTTGTGCTGAAGGTGGCTGCGGGGCTTGTACAGTGGTGGTCTCTCAATACAATCCTACAACGAAGAAGATATACCACGCAAGCGTCAATGCATGTCTGGCACCGTTGGTCAGTGTGGATGGAAAGCATGTCATCACAATTGAAGGAATTGGCAATGTCAAGAGGCCCCATCCTACGCAAGAAAGGATTGCAAAGGGAAATGGAAGTCAGTGTGGATTCTGCACCCCTGGCATAGTGATGAGCCTTTACGCTCTTCTCAGAAACGATTCAAGTCCTTCCGAGCACGCTGTAGAGGAGGCGTTCGACGGCAATCTGTGTCGATGCACTGGTTACCGCCCAATTCTTGACGCTGCTCAGACTTTCAGTGTGGAGAAGTCATGCGGGAAAGCTAAGGCCAACGGTGGCGGTGGTTGCTGCATGGAAAATGGAGGTAGCTCCGGAAGTTGCTGCAAAGACAGCGGGCTCAAGGATGACCAACCTATCAAGCGCTTCACGCCCCCTGGATTCATCGAATACAACCCAGACACCGAGCTCATATTCCCACCCGCTCTTACAAAACACGAATTTAAGCCATTGGCATTTGGAAACAAGAGGAAGAGATGGTATCGCCCGGTCACAATGGAGCAACTCTTAGAAATCAAGAGTGTTTATCCTTCGGCCAAAATCATAGGAGGTTCCACCGAAACACAGATCGAAATCAAATTCAAGGCCATGCAGTATACCGCGTCCGTGTTCGTGGGTGATATTCCGGAACTGCGACAGTACTCGTTTAAGGAAGATCACCTAGAGATTGGCGGTAACGTCATTCTGACCGATTTGGAGTCAATTGCGTTGAAGGCAGTCGAGCATTATGGGCCCGTTCGAGGCCAAGTGTTTGCTGCAATTCATAAACAGCTCCGGTACTTCGCGGGCCGCCAGATCAGAAATGTTGGCACACCTGCTGGAAACCTTGCAACTGCTTCTCCCATTTCTGATCTCAATCCAGTTTTCGTGGCGTCAAATGCCATACTAGTGGCCAAATCTTTGGACAAGGAGACGGAGATCCCAATGTCTCAGTTTTTCAAGGGCTATCGAATGACAGCTCTCCCTCCGGACGCTATTATCGCTAGTATTCGTATTCCGGTGGCCAACGAGAAAGGCGAGTTCTTCCAAACATACAAACAATCGAAGAGGAAAGATGACGATATTGCAATTGTCAATGGTGCCTTCCGACTGTCTCTTAATGATTCGAACACTGTAGAAAGTGCCGACTTCGTATATGGTGGGATGGCCCCAACTACCGTTGCGGCTAAGACAGCTGGTGCTTATCTTGTCGGCAAGAGTTTCACAGATCCTGCTACTCTCGAAGGTGCAATGAATGCCTTGGAACAAGACTTTGATCTCAGATTCGGTGTACCGGGCGGCATGGCTACGTACAGGAAGTCTCTTGCCCTTGGATTCTTCTACCGCTTCTACCATGAAGTTCTCTCTAAGCTCGAAGTTCATGAAGTGGATGTTGACGCAGAAGTTGTGCCGGAGATTGAGAGAATGATCTCCCACGGAAAAGAGGATACCGACTCCACCATCGCCTACCAACAAAACATTCTTGGAAAAGCTAACCCACATGTGGCAGCCTTGAAGCAGACTTGTGGCGAAGCCCAATATACGGATGATATTCCAGTTCAGAAGAACGAGTTATTTGGCTGTCTTGTACTTTCATCGAAAGCACATGCGAAAATTACTTCTGTGGACTACTCACCAGCAATGGATCTCCCAGGGGTTGTTCAATGGGTAGACCATACGGATATGCCTTCACCGGAAGCTAATTGGTGGGGCGCTCCCGTTTGCGACGAAGTGTTCTTTGCCGTCAATGAGGTATTCACAGCTGGGCAGCCAATCGGTATTATCTTGGCTGATAGCGCTGCACATGCTGCAGCTGGAGCAAGGGCTGTCAAAGTCGACTATGAGGAGCTTCCTGCAATCTTCACCATCGGGGAAGCAGTCGAGAAAGAGAGTTTCTTCGAGCACTATAAATACATCAAGAAGGGGGACACCGAAGAAGCATTCAAGAATTCGGACCATGTCTTTACTGGTATCACTCGGATGGGCGGCCAGGAACATTTTTATCTAGAGACAAACGCATGTGTTGCCGTTCCCAAGCCGGAAGATGGAGAGATGGAGATCTATTCCAGTACTCAAAATCCAACAGAGACGTATGTATTTGTTCAGCGTTTGCAAATTAAATCGCTAATATTCAGCAGTCAAGCCTATGTTGCGCAAGTATGCAATGTTGCTGCCAATAAGGTTGTCTCGAAAGTCAAGCGTCTTGGTGGTGGATTTGGTGGCAAAGAAACTCGATCCATCCAATTGACTGGTATCGTAGCTCTGGCGGCTAAGAAGACTGGTCGTCCAGTGCGCTGCATGCTGAATCGGGACGAAGACATGATTACTTCTGGTCAAAGACATCCTTTCCTCACCCGTTGGAAAGTTGGGGTTAACAAGGATGGCAAACTACAAGCTCTCGATGCGGATGTTTTCTGCAATGCCGGCTGGTCTCAAGATTTGAGCGCTGCTGTCATTGACAGATCTCTTTCCCATAGCGACGGATGCTACCTGATTCCCAATGTCTATGTCCGTGGCAGACTATGCAAGACTAATACGATGTCCAACACCGCGTTCAGAGGCTTCGGAGGCCCTCAAGGAATGTTTATTGCCGAATCTTACATGGAAGAAATCGCAGATCGTCTTGACATCCCAGTAGAGAGGTTGCGAGAGATCAACTTCTATAAGCCGGGGGAAGAAACGCATTTCAACCAGAGCTTGGTTGACTGGCATGTCCCAATCATGTATAAACATGTCCAGGAAGAAGCGCAGTACGCTGAACGACGCGAAGCAATCACCAAGTTTAATGCCACGCATAAGTGGAAGAAGCGTGGTCTCGCTCTCATACCTACCAAGTTTGGTATTTCGTTCACGGCTCTCTTCCTCAACCAAGCTGGTGCTCTCGTCCATATCTACCACGATGGTTCAGTTCTTGTGGCTCACGGTGGTACTGAAATGGGACAGGGTTTACACACCAAGATGACCATGATTGCCGCCGAAGCTCTGGGCGTTCCTCTTTCCGACGTCTATATCTCTGAGACTGCGACCAACACCGTGGCAAACACATCATCTACAGCTGCTTCCGCTTCTTCGGATCTCAACGGCTACGCAATCTTCAATGCATGCGCCCAGATAAATGCTCGATTAGCCCCTTACAGAGAAAAATTTGGGAAAGATGCACCGATGAAGAAGCTTGCCAGCGCAGCCTATTTCGATCGTGTAAATCTCTCAGCAAATGGTTTCTATAAGACACCAGATATCGGATATACCTGGGGTTTGAATGAAGGCCGGATGTTCTTCTATTTCACTCAAGGCGTCTCAGCTGCTGAGGTCGAAGTGGATACCTTGACTGGAGACTGGACTTGTCTACGAGCCGATGTCAAGATGGATATTGGACGCTCAATCAACCCTTCTATCGATTACGGACAGATTGAAGGTGCGTTCGTTCAAGGCATGGGTCTCTTCACCACGGAAGAGAGCTTGTGGTTCCGCGGAGGCCCTATGAAAGGCCAGCTAGCAACTCGCGGTCCAGGTGCGTACAAGATCCCTGGCTTCCGCGACATCCCACAAGAATTCAACGTCTCGATGCTCAAAGGCGTACAATGGGAGAATCTCCAAACTATCCAACGAAGCAGAGGTGTTGGTGAGCCACCACTGTTCATGGGTAGTGTGGTCTTCTTCGCTATCCGAGATGCGTTGAAGGCGGCAAGGAAACAATATGGTGTGCAGGCTGAAATTGGGAATGATTTGAATGATGATGGATTGTTAAGACTGGAGAGTCCAGCGACGCCCGAGAGGATCAGAAACAGCTGTGTCGATCCTATCATTAAGAGGGTTTATGTGGAACCGAGGGAAGGGGAGAAGAGCTTCTTCATTACAATTTGATGAGTCAACTTATAATGAGAAACGGCCGGGTCGCATAATGAAATTGTATTTATTGGTTGCAAGGAAATATCACGATTATTTGCTTTCCCACCCTTTTCCTGTGAAGTTGGTGTTGAAATAATGTTCATAACAAGGCTGTGAGCACTCAAGCACCTATCTTAGCATATAGCTTCTTCCAATGCCGTATTTCGTTGCTCTCATCTACTCAATATTTTGATTAAGGAGAGATGAAAATAGGGTCTCGAATTGAAGGTTTAGGTAAGAGCTCGCGCTAATACTCTGCGTACACCTGTAATCTACAAATTGTCAATTCCCTTAATTTCCCTAGATATTGAGCATATTTAAAGACATTTGAATTAATAATGTTCTAGCTTGTTTAATATTTTAGGGGAAATTTTTTTTAAGATAATAATTGATAATATACTAGAGATTTTGGGACATTTATTATAGCGACATGTACGCAAAGTAATGGCATGAGGTCTTATTGGTCCACACCACGTGCTTATGTACTACACTTCGATGACTTTATTAGTCAAATGTAACGGATCATCAAGTACAAAATATGACAAGCAGTCTAGCCATTATATTGCGGTCACCAATCCTAACATAGCAATTACGATGAGGGAAGGACCAAGTTCTAGAGCCTACAAATCTCCTTCTGCCCCTACCACAAACAGTAATTTGCAGCTGATGCAGTTACATCATTAAGTGCGATGACATCTAGACTCGGCAGTCCTGCAATTTTCCTCAAATTCTTTCTCAGAGAAAGTCTTTCAAGACCCATTATTCCATTTTCCGCTTTACTTCCAACCAGATTTCCCTGTCTTGCCTAATCAAGGAACTTGCAAACTAAACCCCCTAAAATGCTAACAGTAATCGATACAATTAAGTCCACCATCGCCTAGAATTTCGGCGGCGCGAGGGAACCCCCTTGATTCGAAGTGTCTCCAACTAATTTATTCTTCAAGCCATTCCCTGGCCAGTCCCGAAAACCTATTCTCCCTCGACGAAGTCCCAGGCCTCAAAGGAAAAGTAGCTATCACCACGGGTGGGTCAGAAGGTATTGGCTATGGCTGCATCCACACCCTTCTTTCCCACAATATTAGCAAACTCTTCATCCTCTCTCTCTCCCAAAAAATGGGCTCCGAAGCCGCCCGAAAAGTAACCTGGCTGAAATGCGACATGGGCGATTGGAAAGCTGTGGCGAAGACAGCGAAGGAGATCGTTTCACAGACAGACAGAGTCGATATCTTGATCTGCAATGCTGCGAGAGGGATAATGACGTACCAGCTTACAGAGTATGGTATTGATCGCCACAGTAGGTATTCTCAGAGCTCAAATTTCCACTTTTAGATGTGTCGCGAGTCGTCTTTACGCTTTAGATATTTCTCGGGAGTAAACGACTCGTGAAGCATATCTTGATTCCCGAATTTTTTTCTCATTAGGCGATGCTAACTCAGATCAGCCACTAGTGGCAGTAAACCATTTCGGACATGTGATTCTGACGAGTCATCTGATGCCTTTGATGAAGATGGCCCGGAAAGGAGACGTTGTGGGGATCGTCACGTTGGGCTCGAATGCACACCAGGCTATGCCATTTAATTGCAGGCTCGAGAGTCCGAAGGAATTGAATACAGATCTTGGACTGAATGGACAGTATGGACGTTCGAACCTGGCGTAGATGCTGTATGTGAAGTTTTAGTTTTTAAACAAGCATCTCACGCAGGGGAAGGATCCAAAGATTCTGGCGAATACGGTGCATCCCGGATTTGCGGATACGAAGATGAGTCAGGAGGACATTCATGAACCCTATCCGCTTGGTAGATATGCCATGAGTGTTGGGATGAAGCCGTTTCAGAAGGATCAGTGACAAGGATGTGTGAGTGCTGTGTTTGCGGCGACGAAGACGGAGAGGAGTAGGGAGTATGTTTGTCCGCCTGCTGTGCTTGAGAAAGGGAATGCTTTGTTTCAGAAAGAGGAGTTAGCGGAGGCCTTGATGGCATTGACGAGAAAGGTTGTTAAGGAGAAGATGTATACTGAGAGTGTGGAGTAGGAGTGTCCGATGGAGTTTTATTAGATGAGGGCGAGGAATAGGTGAGTAGATGGATAGGAGTTGGAGGAAACAAGATCATGATAATTGCTATTAGCTTTTCATGCTCATCTCCGGTTTCCTTTTCCTCGTGGTGATTTCATGACTCTGCCACCTCCTCTGTGTCCACCATTCCCGTGTCGTTTCTCTTCTCCCAGTCCTCTCCTTCCAGTAGCAATTCCACCTCTGCCACCTCTACCACCTCTCTGTCCACCCCTCCCTCCCCCACCTCTGAATTCATTCCTGGAATTACCGCCAAACTGCTTCTTCACAACATTCAAATCTTCTTCGTCAACGTCCATCTCATCATCGCCATCATTACCCCTCTTATTCGAGAATTTCAATCTCCCACCTCTTCCCCTCTGGACCGCATCTCTTCCCTTGATTGCCTTCACATACGCACCAACTCCACCCTCATCATCTCCGTTATCGTCAGCCGGGGTATCAAGAACCATCGCATCATCATCGCTATCACCACCTAACAATAACTTTCCATCCAAATCAAGTTTTGCTTTCGTCTTCCCAGGGGTACGTTGCTTCAGTGGTTTTGTGGAGGAAATATTCGCTAGCGCTCTCCGGTCAAGGAGATCAAGAGGTTCGTCTTCATCCTCCACGATATATGTTTTGCCTCCTTTCTTAGCTCCTTTCTTGGTTTTGTCGAGAACTTCATTGTCTGAGACATCGGAGCCGTCTGAGCCGTCATCACTTCCATAAATGGCCTCATCGTACTCGCTCTCAAAGCGACCTTTCTTCTTCCCACCTTGAGCTTCACCTTCTTCGCCGCTGCCTTCAGCGCCTGCGGCTTTGACGACATCTTTATGCCTCTTATTCCGCTCTTTTGTCTTCCGGATATTGGAGATGAGCTTGCGATCTTCTTCGGGACAATATTGGTTTACGGTATTGGCGCCGAATCGTCTGATCATTCGTTCTAAGATATGCTTGACTTTCGCCTTGAAATGTGCTTTGTGCTCATGACTCCAAACCATCAGATTCGGTATTAACGTCTTGAGTCTCGGAAGCATGAGGTCTTCTGGGAGACTGATGACGCAGACTTTCACAAAACCTAAGACGCTTCGCACGATTTCGCGGTTGTTGGAAGTGAGGAAGAGGTCCATTATTTCAATTAGCTCGGAGACTGTTTCGGGTTTTAGAGCAGTTCGGAAATGGTAGAGAATTCGGGTTAGTGCTGTGATGCATGCTGATTGCATGTGTGGTGAGTTGCCCGCTAAGCCGGCGCTGACCATAGTGAAGTACTCCTCAAGTGTTGCTTCGACCGCTGGAGCATCTTTTGGCATGTGTGCTACTTTGCTTTTCTCGATCGGGACGCCGGACGCATTGGCAATTTTCTCGCCCATGAGGATGAGGAGGTCAAAGGCGGATGTGCGGGCCCGCTCGTTGACTTCTTTGCAGGAGATGACAACTTCGGATAAAATTCCCGGGATGAAGTGGAGGGAGTCGTTAGGTAAGAAGGGGATGAGCGTTGATATTGCCGAAAGTCGATCCCTCTTCGCTGGAGCCGATACTTTCTCTGCACTACCAAGGAGTAATTGCTGCAGCTCAGCGCTTCGCTCTTCTAAGGCCTGCTTGCCAATGGGAGATTCTGAAAGTCGGGGAATAAGCTTGTACGCCTTCTTCTGCAATTGCGGGTCATCGTCTTTGATGATGATCAAGGACGCAATGTTGAACAGAGTACTGAAGCTCTCTCTTGGCAGATATATTGAAATGCTTACGACGAGGTCCATCAAAGTATGGCTCATAGGTGGCATCTTGTCTGTTGCACTTTGCTGCTTTTGCTTCAGCTTTTCAGCTTGTGTTTGTGCTCCTGCTTCAGATAGTGATGATTGGAGCATCGTGGTCACTCTCTCGAACGTTTCCATGATCTCCTTTGAGGGTGCAATGCTCAGATAAGCGTTTATGCACCGCAATATGTAGCCTCTGTATTGCGGTAAGGTCTGGCTGTAGACATTGA
>Ga0302325_10006569_pt1 | contig 26070 bp, 14 predicted proteins | sample Palsa_T0_2_FD_201948 | JGI IMG/M metagenome (GOLD analysis project Ga0302325, IMG submission 201948) | Peat permafrost microbial communities from Stordalen Mire near Abisko, Sweden - Palsa_T0_2 | ecosystem: Environmental > Terrestrial > Soil > Palsa > Peat permafrost | place: Sweden: Abisko... | reverse complement strand
GCCCAAACGGCATGTGGATTAGCGAGCTTCTGCCGTATCACGCCAAGATGGCGGATGACCTTTGCTTCATCCGCTCGATGCATACTGACGCCATCAATCACGAACCGGCCAATCAACTCTCTTATACGGGTTCCATGATTATGGGCAAGGCTTCCATCGGCTCGTGGATCGCTTACGGTCTTGGTTCTATGAACCAAGAGTTGCCGACTTTTGTCGTTCTGCACGCCACGCATTCCAGCCCGTTTTCCAATGTGCAAGCCATCACGTCGCGGCTTTGGGGGGCGGGATATTTGCCGGGCAAATACGCCGGGGTCGCGTTGCGCGCCAAAGGTGACGCGGTGTTGTATTTGAAGGATGCCCCCGGCATCTCGCGCGAAATGCGGCACGAAATGATCGAGGGACTAAGCGCGCTCAATGAGCGTTCTTATGCAGCCATCGGCGACCCGGAAATTCAAACGCGCACCCAGCAATTTGAGATGGCCTTTCGCATGCAGGCCAGCATCCCGGACTTGGCCGATTTTTCGGGCGAGTCAGAGAAGACTTACGAACTTTACGGACCGGATTCCAAAGTGCGCGGCACCTTTGCCAACTCCGCCCTGATGGCACGGCGCCTGGCCGAACGCGGGGTGCGTTTCGTGCAAATTTTTCATCGCGGCTGGGATCAGCACGGGTCTTTACCGCGCGACCTGGCTTCGCAGTGCAAGGACGTGGATCAGGGTTGTTACGGCCTTATTCAGGACCTCAAACAACGCGGTCTGCTGGAAGATACTTTGGTGATCTGGGGCGGCGAATTTGGCCGCACTGTTTATTGCCAGGGGAAATTGGACGAAAAGGATTATGGGCGCGACCATCACCCGCGCTGCTTCACCATTTGGATGGCCGGGGGCGGCATCAAGCCGGGATACGTTCACGGAGAGACGGACGAAATGTCCTACAACATCGTCAAAGACCCGGTCCACATTCACGACCTCCACGCGACCATCCTGCATCAGCTTGGGATTGACCATGAGAAGCTGGCCTTCAAATACCAAGGCCTCGACCAACGCTTAACCGGCGTGGAGCCATCCCGAGTGGTTAAAGAAATCTTGGCGTAAACCTCTTATTTCGGGAGGGCGGAGCGCCGCGACGCCCCAATATTAAGATTTTATGGAAAAATCGTCCGTTGAGGTTGCCAAGCGACTCCTTTCCAGCGGTGTTGGATTTGGCGATTTGCGAGTTCACCAATTTAAGCACGATTTAGAAGCGCACGACGATAACGCGATTGCCAGACTGTACGCTGAGTTCGTTTCCGACTTTGAGAGAGTGCAGGCCGACTTGTCAGAGTGTTATGGCGAGCCCGTCAGTTTGGGTATTGAAAATGATAAGCGCATTCCACTGGGCGGGGTTTTTCGTTTTGCCATTTGGCAAGCCGAGGGCCAGCTACTTTATGCAGTGGTAGCACACGAGGACCGAGGGTGCCCGGTTCTTTTGCTATTGGGGATCACTAAATGAATACTCTAGGAACCCGAAAGCCCCTTGTGGTACTCCTGAACTGTCTTCGTCCTGTAACCATTCTTCTTCAAAGCCGCGATGCCCAACACCGCCGCGCGTGCCCCGCTTAGGGTCGTCATGATTGGCGTTCCGGTATAAACGGCCGTCGTGCGGATTTTGACCTCGTCCGCGCGCGGGGCCTGCCCGGCCGGCGTGTTGATGACCAATTGAATTTCCTTGTTCTTTAACAAATCCAGCGTGTTGGGCCGGCCTTCGGACAATTTGAAAACACGCGAAACTTTCAGTCCGGCTTCTGTCAATACTCGCGCTGTGCCGCCAGTGGAGACGATCTCAAAGCCCAGGTCGGCGAATTGTTTGGCGATGACTGCGACTTCGTTCTTATCCGCGTCACTCACGCTGATGAAGACGCGCCCTTGCAGAGGCAGAGGGGAGTTGGCGGCCATTTGCGACTTGGCGTAAGCGATGCCAAGGTCTGCGTCCAATCCCATGACTTCGCCGGTCGAACGCATTTCCGGCGATAACAGAATGTCCTGGCCCAGAAAGCGATTGAAGGGAAACACCGATTCTTTGACCGCCCAGTACGGCGGCCAAATTTCCTTGGTGAAACCCAGTTCGGCCAATTTTTTGCCCGCCATGACTTTGGCGGCCAGTTTCGCCAGCGGCTGGCCAATGGCCTTGCTCACAAACGGCACTGTGCGCGAAGCGCGCGGATTGACCTCCAACACAAAAACTTTGTCGCCCTTGACCGCGTATTGAACATTCATCAAGCCGATCACGCGCAGTTCCCTCGCCATCGCATGCGTGTATTGCCGCATCGTCTCGATGACTTCCTTCGACAGCGTGTGCGGCGGCAAAACCATGGCGGCGTCGCCCGAATGCACGCCGGCAAATTCAATGTGTTCCAGAAATCCACCAATCACGCTGGTGCCTTGCTCGGGATTGGTAAAGTGTCCTACATCGGCGATGCAATCGACATCCACCTCGGTGGCGTCCTCCAGGAATTTGTCCACCAGCACCGGACGTTCGGGCGACGCTTCGACGGCGAAACGCATGTAATGGCAAAGCTCCGGGTCGGAATAAACAATCTGCATCGCGCGGCCGCCCAGGACAAATGAAGGCCGCACCAGCACCGGGTAGCCCAGGCGATGCGCAGCTTCAAGGGCTTCGGCTTCGTTGGTGGCGAGACCGTTGGGCGGTTGCGGAATGCCCAACTTGGTCAGCATCGCGGCGAAGAGTTTGCGGTCTTCGGCGACCTCGATGCTTTGCGGGGACGTCCCGATGATATTGACGCCGTTCTTTTGCAGTCCGAGAGCCAGATTCAACGGCGTTTGGCCGCCGAACTGGGCAATGGCTCCCCAGCACTTCTCCCGTTCGTAAATGTGCAGCACGTCCTCCAACGTCAGCGGTTCGAAGAACAACTTGTCGCTCGTGTCGTAATCCGTCGAGACAGTTTCCGGGTTGGAATTGACCATCAAGGTCTCGAACCCGTCTTCTTTGAGGGCAAAAGCGGCATGGACGCAGCAATAATCGAACTCAATACCCTGGCCGATGCGGTTGGGACCGCCGCCCAAAATCATGATCTTCCGCTTGGCGCTGGTGCTCTTGGCTTCGTCGTCCCCGCGATCGTAAGTGGAATAATAGTAGGGGGTGTAAGCCTCAAACTCGGCCGCGCAAGTGTCCACTAACCGATAGCTGGGCACGAGGCCGATTTGCTTGCGCAAGGCGCGGACATCCTCCTCGGATTTTCCGGTCAAATGGGCGATTTGCCGGTCTGAAAAACCGAGAGATTTAGCCTTGGCCAGAAGTTCATGATTCATTCTCGAAATTAAAATTCGCGCCAGTAAACCTCACAGCGCTTGGGCTGGCAAGGATGGAGTTCCTGCTTTGGCAGAAGCATGATTTGATTCATGATGTCCGCCATTGCGGAGTGCCGTGACACTTTAATCGTTCTCGTCAGAGCCTCCGCCTACTGGCTCTGGCCCACCACTTGATAAAAGGCGGCGTTGTTGGTTGGCACGATAACGAAGCTGGTCGCGTTTGTTGGGATATTCACGATTTGCCAGTTGGTGGAACCCAAATCGGTAGTTACTTCTAATTGATAAGGGCCATTCCCGCCGGCCCAACTAATCATTAAGTTGGTTCCCTGTGTCACCAAATTCACCTGAATGTGCGGCCCCAGGACGTTGACGTTCAAGTCCGCGCTGGCAGAAAGCCCGCCGGAATCGACCACGAAAACCCCGAAAACGTTGAGGCCGACATTGGTACCCGCAGGCGTGCCCGAAAGGACGCCGTTGGCGGCGACACTCAACCAGCTTGGGCCACTGGTCTTGGAAAAAGTAAGTATGTCGCCGGCATTCAGGTCAGGGTCGGTGGCATTCGTGGCGATGCTATTGGAATACGCCAAGCCAACCGAGGCCGATGGGAGGGTGAAATTCGTCTGCGTGAACTCTGGCGGGCTGTTGACGTAGATCGAGAAGGCAGCGGAGTTGGAGCTTCCTCCAAGATTGGAGACGCTGACCGAAAATAAGTTTGTGCCTGCGTTTACCTCGGCCGGTGTACCTGACAAAGCGCCGTTCGCCGCCACATTGAGCCATGACGGCCCACTGAGCAGGTTAAATGTGAGCACGTCGCCGTTGGCCAGTTCCGCATCAGTGGCGTTGGTGGCGATGTTCGCCGAATAAGCTACGTCCGAATTAGCCCAAGGTTCGGCAAACGGGTTTTCAATGAAAGAAGGCGGGGGATCGGCGATCACGGCGATGATAACGCTGTTCGAAGCAGAAACGCCGTTGGAATCGGTCAAGCTAACTACAAAAACATTGGTGCCGATATCGGCACTGCTTGGTGAGCCGGATAGGATGCCGTTCGTGTCAACATTGAGCCACAGGGGGCCGCTGACCTTGGCAAAGCTGAGAGGGTCGCCTTGCGGAGCAGTAGCAAGGTTTGAAATGCTGGAGGAATAAGGAAGCCCGGCGATGGCGGTGGCCAAGGTGATGGAGTTCGCAAGGAAAACCGGCACGGTGAGACGGAAAACAATGCCGTTCCCGCCGCCGGCGGAGGGATTGAAATCCGTGCCGCCTTCGACGGTGGTGCCATAGAAACTGCCATCTTTGGCCTGGATCAGGGGCGCCTCTGGACTGGCGCCGTTAAGGCCATCGAACCAAAGCAAAGTAGTCAGAGTGCCATTGGTGGTAATTTTAAAAGCCGTCCCCTGGCCCCCTGCTCCGCCAACCGCCGTCGTACCGTACAAATTGCCATCAGTGCCCTGCACGAGCGAGGCTTCGGGATTGGCCCCGTCGGAGCCGGAGAAAGAGTACAATGTGGTCAACGTACCGTTGGTAGTTACGCAGAAGACGGTGCCATATCCGTTGGTACCTCCTTCGAAGGTGGTGCCATACAAATTGCCATCCACTCCCTGAATAACTCCGCTGTAAAGATAAGCGCCATTGGCCCCGTCGAAGGAAGCCAGCGTATTGAAGTCGCCCTGAGTATCCACGCTGAAGACCGTGCCATAGCCGCCGGAACCGCCTTCGTAGGTGGTGCCGTAAAAATTGCCATCAACCCCCTGAATGACTCCGCCATAGGGAAATGCGCCATCATCCGCCCCCGTGAAGCCATATAGCGGCGTGAGAGACCCGCTGGCCGTCAATTGGAACACTGTTCCAAGACTACCCACGCCGCCCTCTAAAGCTGTTCCATAAAAATTGCCGTCGGAACCCTGCACCATGCCGATGACCGGCTCGGCTCCGTCAGCGCCGTCTTCAAAAGAATACGTAAGGGTCAAGGCTCTGGGCGAAACAGTCATTTTGAAAGCCGCGCCATAAGCGTTTTCGCCCCCGATGGCAGAAGTGCCATAAAACGCGCCAGAGGAAGACTGCACCAACGCCCCAAGAGGATCTTCCTCCTCAGAAGTGACGCTAAAAAGCGTGGAAAAACTGCCGCCGGGAGTCATCTTGAAAATCACGCCGTCGAAATTTGCGCCGCCACTCTCGGCTGTGCCGTAAAAATTGCCGTCTCTTCCCTGCACAAGGCTGGCAAAAGGAAAAGCTCCATCTGAACCGTCGCTGAACGAGTGAAGGCTCGCCACCGAGGCGCTTGGTGAAGTCACCGGCAAAACCGTTAACACGGCGTTCTGACTCGTTATAGAAAAAACCGCGTTGCTCACGACCACGGAGTAAGCGCCTTGGTTGGACAAGGTGACGGCGGAAATGGTCAACGTGGGAGTGGCCGAGCCAACGATGTTTCCGCCGTCGGTCAAATTCGTTCCATTCTCCTGCCATTGATAAGAAATTGGGTCGTCGCCAGAAGCGACCACATTAAACGAAACCGTCGTTCCCGCCACCGCCGTTTGGCTTGCCGGTTGAGTGATAATACCAGGCGGGGAGTATTCCACGGAAAGCACGGCCGGGGCGCTGGTGACTGCATTGTAAGCATTACTTACGACCACAGTGTAAAGGGCCGCATCGGTGAACGAAACGTTGGTGAGGCTGAGTTTGGCTGTATTGACCCCCGAAAAGCCATTGCCGTTGGTGAGATTGATTCCAAATTGCTGCCACTGGTAAGAAACCGGGCCAGCGCCGAAAGTGGCCACGCTAAAGAGGGCAGTTCCACCGAAAAATGCGCTTTGATTGGCAGGTTGACCGGTGATTTGTAGCGGACCACTAAAGCTCAACTTGTAAACGGCCCCGCTATTCCCCGATCCGCCTAACTCTGTTGTGCCATAGAGGTTCCCATCCTTGGCTTGTATGAGCGCGGCCGAGGGATTGGCTCCCGTGTAACCGTCAAACTGAGCCACCGTCGTAAGAGGTCCATTAGGGGCGAGCCGAAAGACTGTGCCGAAATTGTACTGCCCGAACTGCTGAGTAGTTCCATACAAATTGCCATCCGAAGCCTGCACCAATCCGCCCCAAGGATTGCCGCCGTCGTTAGTGCCGCTGAAAGAGTAAAGCGTATTAAAAGTTCCGGAGGGGGTAATACTGAAAACCGTGCCATTCCCATTGGCTCCAAGCTCGTAGGTCGTGCCATAAAAATTGCCATCAGAAGCCTGCACAACGCCAGGAACAGGACTTCCGCCATCGTTGCCGCCGGTAAAGGTGTAAATGTTGGTGAAAGATCCGGAAGGCGACATTCTGAAAACAGTACCGTAGCCATACAATCCACCGGCTTCGGTTGTGCCGTAGAAATTGCCGTCAGTTCCTTGCACTAACACGCCTGATGGCGCATCGCCATTTTCATAATCAAAAACGACCAGGGGAGTAATAGTGCCGGTGGCGGTCATGCGAAAAATCATGCCGTCATTATCAATGCCACCCTCAAGCGTTGTTCCATAAAAATTGCCATCGCTCCCTTGAATCAGCCCAGCCACAGGAAATTCGCCATTGTTTCCGTTAAGCGTGGCCAAAGTCGTCAGGGAGCCGCTGGTATTGATCTTGAAAATAGTGCCATCTTCGTACGTTCCGCCACCCCCGGTTGCCCCATAAAGATTCCCATCCCTACCCAAGGTCAAGCCCGCATAGGGAAGATCGCCGTTGACACCGGCAAATGAAAGCAGACTGAGCGGCACGCCTTGGGTAGTAACCCGGAAAATTGTTCCAACGCCATCGTCGCCCCCGAATATCGCGGTGCCATATAAATTGCCGTCATTAGCCTGTACCAATGGAGCGTAAGGATCCGCGCCGGTTGTAGCTTCATCGAGAGAATAAAGCGGCGTTATAGTAAGACCCGGAACCGAAATTGGGATGACGGACAACACCGCCCCGGCACTATTGGTCGTGCCGAGAAAATTCCCGACCGTCACCGAATAAGTGCCCGCAATGGCTGAAGAAACGTTGCTAACGGTCAATGTTTTGGTGAGCACGCCGGAAAAATTGACGTTGTTGGCCAGATTCGTCCCGTTGAGCATCCATCTATAGTTGTAGGGCGTATTTCCGATGGCCGTGACACTAAAACTGGCTGAAGCCCCGGGCAAAACCGTTTGATTGGTCGGCTGTTGCACAACAACCGGCGCTGACTGCACCACCGTCAGTACAGCGTTTGAGCTTGTCACGACACCTGCGACATTGCTCACGAGCACCGAATAGCTTCCTGCACTCGAACCGGTCAAGTTGCTAATGACCAAATTGCTGGTGAAGACGCCGGAATAACTTCCTCTATCAGACAAGTTCAGCCCATTCAATTGCCACTGATAATTCACCAGCGCGTCGGGAGCAATGCCCACAGAGAAATTAACCGAGCCTGCGACCAACGATGACGTATTGGCAGGCTGCTCGACGATGACCGGCGGCGTCACCACCGCCAACGTGACTTGGCGGCTTTGCTCCACGTTATCATCCAGGTTACTGAACTCTAGTGATGTCGAAAAAAGACCCGCAGGTAAACTGTCGGCGGATGATGCAATTCCCACTGTGATCGCCTGAGCCGCTCCGCCTTGCAACAGCGAGCCATTGGTTGGTGAAACGGCCAGCCACGGGGAAGTGCTGATGAGACTCCAATGTAATATGCCGGTGCCGGAGTTCGTTATGGAAAAAGTTTGAGACGCGGGGCCAAAAGGGCCGCCAACTGGTCCGTTGAAAACACCCAGGCTCAAAGGGGTGATCTGCAACGGCTCAGGCAACGCCAGAGCTTTGATGAAATTGATCCCGGTTGGAGTTCCCCAGCCTGTGCACAGATCGTAGCCAGGCACCGCCGTGAATTCGTCCGGGCTGCCCGACCATTCGTTGTTGCCCAACGTGATGTCGTGGAAAAGCGTGGTGTAGCTCATCGCATTCGACCCCTTGCCCATGGCATAAACAGCGGGGTTAACAAACCCGACTGTTTGCGCGCCGCTTTCAATCGCAAGTTGGTTTACCAGCGCAACGTAAGCGGCCCATATTTGCACCGCGCAACTTGTGCCGACGAAGGCGCCCGATAGGCCGTTGCCATAGTCAACGTAAATATCATCCGCCGTCAGAGCGACATCGGGTAGGTTGCGAAACGTAGTTGACCCCTGATTCTCCGTCATATCGATCCCTTGTTGCCAAATAGGGATGGGAACGCTTGTGCTAATACCGCCTGCGGAACCTTGGGGATTGCCATCGTTCCAAACGGTCTCTGAAGACCAGGCACCCGTGGAATCTGTGGTCAGGGTTGTCCCGCCAACGACAGTGATATTTGGATCATCCGTCGGCGACGCCACGCCACCCGTATAGGCATCGCCATCGCCGGAGGCGTTGAAATAGGATTGTCCCTGGGCGGCAAATTGCAGAAAAATCTGGTCACTGGTCGCATCAATAGGATAAGTCCACGAAGCGGCGAGTTGCTTGGCCAAATTGTCGTTGGCCATTTGGTTCAAAATATCATCGGTTACCGAGCCTTCGTAAACAAGCACTTCGTTCAGTCCGGGCGCCACGGAAATCGCCATTTCAATGTCGAGCGACACTTCGTCATTGCCATTTCCCGGTCCCCCATTGTAATCGTCCAGCAAAATGGGGACGACAGGCACATTAGGCAGGTCGGCCTGGGATTCGTAGGCGGTAATGTCGCTTTGAAAGAAGCCTGAGTTGAATTCCAAAATGCCCACGGTTTGACCGGTCCCGGTGAGCGTTACGCCTGGAGCATACGCTGCGCGAAAATCTTTTCCTATGTAGGACCCGCCTGGGCCTGAACCGGTCAAGGGTTGCACTCGTTGCTTGGGCGGGGCGGGCTTCAGGCAAGGATGCGGCACGACAAAGTTGTCCAAGCCGCCTACGCACAGAACCGGCGTGGATAAGTCAATGGAAGGTTGGCTAGTGGGCGAGTAAAATGTGCGGGATTCGGTCGGATGCTGATATTCGTTTAAGGTGACATGGAACACGCGCTCGATGTCTTCGACGGTTCCTCTTACGCTGACATGGGACCGGTTCGGATGCTTCGCCGTTATGACCAAACCGTGTGATCTGGCAAAGTCAGCCACCGCCTTATAATCCTCTTCTGTAGGGCCGAATTTCTCCGTGAATTGTTCGGGAGTGAGAAAATGGCGAAAATTGGGGCTGGCCGGGTCGTAAAGCTGTTGCAGCAGATTCGTCAATGCTTCGCGATTTCGCAAAGGCAAACCAATGGTCAAGTTTAGTTTTGTCCAGGGTGAGACGTGACGGAGCGGGGCTGTATTCGTTGCGGGTGAAGGCACGCTGTTTTGTAGGAATTGCCGATCTCCGCCCGACGCTGAGGCCGTAAGCAGGCTCAAAAATAAGGTCAGGAGGAGGCAGAGTGGCGCGGCGGAGGAAAGTCTGGCATCTGTTTTGACGTCATTCGATCCGAGTGAAATTGTTTTCAATGATTCCTTTCTAAAATGTCCGTCAAAAAAATGAGAGCGAACAAAAACTAGTAATTGGTTTGTGGCAGAAACACCGGCAGGACAGTGAAACAAATTCGTCCACTTGGCAACCTTCTTTTTCAAAGGAATTTGACGGAGGGCTTGTCGCACAGTCTAAAACCGCATGCCCCACGTGGCCAGTTTCCGAATAAACAGAACCCAAGAAATGGATTGAGTTTTTGTTTCCAACCTGCGGCTGATTTTGACTAATCTGCTTGGATGAAGAGAATAATCCTCATTGGCCTCTTATCCGCCTGTTGCGTTGCAGCTTTGTATTTGCTCATTTTGCGGTTTCAATCCAGCCCTTCGCCTGAGGAACAGGCCGTTGCGAAGAAACCCCAACCGGAACCAAATATTGATATTACAAATCTTGAGGCCAAGGCCGCGCAAGGCGACAGCGCCGCCCAAACGGAGCTGGGAAAAGCCTATTCCCAAGGTTTGGGGGCCAAGCTGGATTACAAGCTCGCGGCCCATTGGTATGGGTTGGCGGCCAGCAACGGGAACGTTCAAGCTGAGCAGATGTTTGGTGAACTGTGCCAGGCGGGACAAGGAGTTCATCGTGACCTTGAGGCGGCGCAGCGTTGGTTTACCAAGGCTTCAAAGGATGGAAGCATTGGAGCGCAATATGATTTGGGTTATATGTACGAGCAAGGCCGGGGCGTAAAGCAAGATGAGAAGCTGGCCGCGCATTGGTATCAACTTGCAGCTGAGGGTGGCGATGTCTTGGCGCAATACGATTATGGCCAGCGCTGTGTTTTGGGCGTGGGCGTAACCCAAGACCTCGTTGAAGGGCTAAAATGGCTTCTACTGGCTGAGGCGCAGGGGCAGCCGGACGCCCGGAAAAAAGCCGATGCGGCGCAGAAAAAAATGAGCAGCCAGCAAATATCCGAGGCCAAGCGCAGAGCGACGGCCTTTGCCCCCCGGGTCGCTCGGCCGTAAATCATCTTCACCGATCGTCTGCATAAGTCAGCCTCGCTTCGAAAGAGGGAAAGAGAGTTGTCATCAAAATAAAAAATAAAACTGTTATCAAAATAAAACTTGACGAAAGTTTCATTTCCGTAACAAATATGCGCTTCGAATTAACACTATCGCGCTTGTGCGGCTGCCTTCGCGGGCATAGAGTCCAACGTTATGTTGAACTCCCGATGAAGATACAAATGAAATCCAACGTCAAAAGCGGCGACAGGCGAATTAACTGACTTATGCTAGTTTTCAACGCATTGAAAAAGCAAAAAAAATTCATCGGAAATCCCAGCACAGGCGAAAATGCAGCCTTCACATTAATCGAGTTGCTCGTGGTTATTGCCATAATAGCTATTCTGGCTGCTTTGCTTTTGCCCTCGCTGGCACGGGCCAAGGAGCAGGCCAAGACAGTCAACTGCATGAGTAATCTGCGTCAGATTGGCATCGGCGGCAGTCTCTATGCTGATGATAACCGGGACACCTACTTTTGCTGCTTTGAACAGGGGCCCAACAACCAAATGCTGCCCGTTGTTCCCAATGGCGGCAATTGGTATTTGAATCCGCGGTCGTCTGTTTTGGAGACGGCTTGCGATGACGATGCTTACTGGGCGGTCGGCTACAGCCCTTATTTTATCAGGAACCAAAAGGTTTTTGGGGACCCCGAGGGTTCTACTTCGGTGGTGGATCAATGGCGCGATTCGGGCCTTCAATACCCTCTTGATTTCTGGCTCAACTCGTGCTATGGCATTTGTCAGTACCTGGTTGTTCCTTGGGATGGGCCTGACACCACTTATAACAATCTGGCCGGACCCTTGAAGCGGAGCAATTACGCCAGCCCCGCCACGACGATTTTCTGCCAGGATTCCACGGAGCAAATGGATGAGGGGTACCAAGGCGGACTCTCCTCGGACACGCTGGGGTTGTTTCCTGGGACGGACCTAATTCTTTCGCAGTGGGGGCCGGAAGGCACGGAGCAGCCTTATTATCCTGGGGTGGACCTGCTTCGCGGATGGTGGCGGCACGATAACCAGTGCGTCACCTTGTGGGTGCCTGGCAATGTATCGCGCATCAAGAAAATGCCGCGCAATGTCGGCATTGATTATCGTTGTTACACCGGGGAGCGGCCGCAACGTCTTCCCACTTCAAATTAGCTTGATTTAAACCCTAAGAATGATCACACGCGCATTGAGTCAATGGGCAGGCCTGTTGTTAATCCTTGGGGTTTTGGGTTGTTCGAAGACGGATGCTCCGGCGCCGACGCCATTGCCTTTGAATCAAATCCAACAAGCCGTGGAAAAGGCGTTTGCCAACGCCAGCGGAGACGTTCGAGCCAGTGCCGACGAATACGTGCAATCTATGGTCAAGCATGAATTGGCCACCGCATTGACCCAACTGCAGCAGCTTCTGGCTAAACCCGGGCTCACCGCCGACCAGCGCACCGTGCTGGCACAAGCCATGATGACCACGACTCAAACCTTGCAGGAAGGGGCAAGTTCAGGGGATCAACAGGCTGCCCAAGCCCTGCATATCTATAAAGCCACAAAGTGATTCTTCATCTTACGCAAACGATTTCACGCCGCTACTTTCCAGCTCATTACTAAAACCCTGACAAACAGTTACCCTCATTGACACGCTTATGAAGTTTAACACCATGATCCCCATGGCGGCCGCTTTGGCTGTCGCTCTTGTCGTTCCTTCGGCCCACGGTCAGACAAATGTCGGCCAATGGGATTTTGCCCACAGCAACCTAAACGCCACTATTGGTTCTGTTCCTCTTGCTTATCAGGACGGCCCGACGCAGGCCGGAACGCAGTTTGGCCCAACCTCTTTTTTTGGCATCCCTTTGATTAGCGGCTCCAACGCAACCGTCATGTCCTTCCCTGTTTCTGGGGCCTCGGGCGGGTACGCCATGCCAACTACGGCCCTTGTGGCCAACGGCGGTGGCAGCTTGGTGAACGATTACACCATCGTGATGGACGTTCTTTTTCCAGCCAGTGAGTCCCAGCAGGTGCGCCCGCTGGTCCAGACTGACAACGGGGTCGTTACGCCTGACGCGGACCTCGTGATCGACACTACCGGCGGCATCGGAGCCCCGCCCGGACCCTATACCGGGTCCATTCTGCCTAATACCTGGTATCGCATTGGATTCTCCGTGACAGCGAACGAGATCAGCAAATACATTGACGGTGTTTCAGTCGGAGTAGATCCAACTGGCGGCGTGGACAGTGCCTTTGCCTTGTCTGAGCCGGGCGCTCCGGAACCAAGCGGCTACGCGGAACTCTTCCAAAACAGCACAACCAACGGTGCTGCTTCAGGATTTGTCAGCAGCATTCAATTATGGAATGACGCGCTCTCGGCCGGGCAAATGGCCGCCTTGGGAGCGGCCTCCGGGAGCAAAATTCCGACCAACATTCCTACCGTTCCTGCTTATATTACGTCCCAAATTCCCGCCCCGGATGCCAATAATATCGCTCCCATCACGCCCGTCTCCGGCACACTCAATCCGGGAGACTCGGTGATTGACTCCAACAGCATCAGTGTGCTGCTGGACGGCCTGACGCTTTCAGCTGACATCACCACCGACGGCACGAACTTCTTTTTCTCCGCGAATCCGACCAATGTTCTGGCGCCATTCAGCCTCCACACCGTTTCGGTGGTTTATTCGGACAGTGTTGCGGGCGAAACATCTAACACATGGACGTTCAGCGTTTTTGGCTATCAAAACGTCTCACTGCCGACGCCGATTTATTTTGAATCATTTGATGAATTGGCTGAAAGCGGCCTTCCCAACGGCTGGACTGTGACCAATTGGACCGACTCCCTCGAGCCGGGAGTGTTCAGCCTGGACGATTTTAATTCCGATTCCTACCTGAATTGGGTGACGATTGGTCAAGCCCATTATGAAACAGTTTATTACTTCACAGACGACTATACTTCTCCCGGTTTTCCCGAAGTGGCTGGCAACCGGCGGCAAATGATTCCGCCGATTGTTGAAAATGGCGAATTTCTCACCAATCTTTGCAGTGGCAATCTGATGGTGGCTGAATCCGACCAGCGCGACGGCAGCCAAGTCCAGGTCTTGTTTACCAAGGACTACGACTTTACGGGCCTGTCCAACATTTACGTTTCATTCCACAATATTAACGAACAGAACCAGGACAATGTCTGCTCAGTGGAGTATTCGATTGACCAAGGCACTAATTGGCTGCCGTTGCTTTACATGTTAGACGACGGCACCACCGATTCAGATGGTTCTGACGTGGTGACAAACCCGGCCACCGGGCAAATTGACGTGTATGCGACCTTTGAAACAGCGCGCAGCGATCAAGCCCACGGCTTGGCTTATGGATCCTTTATCGGGGCGCCCATTACCCCTGCTTTGATTCCATATATTCGGCCTTGCCGTAATGACGATCCCGTGCAGCAAAAACGAATCGAAGTTTTTGGCCTGCCGGCCGCCGCCAACCAACCCAATGTGAGGATGCGCTTTATGCAAGCCGGCACAGGAAGCTGGTACTTCGATATTGATAATCTTGGGTTTTATTCGATTCCGCAGCCGATTCTGCTCGTGCAACCGCCTCCCGTCCTTGCCGATTATAATGGCCCGGCCAATTTTAGCGCGCAAATCGGTGGATCAGATCTCGTGTTCCAATGGGCTTTCAACGGCACCAATATCGCGGGCGCTACGTCCTCGAGCTTTACCATTCCCAACGCGGTTTCCAACAATATCGGCCTGTATACCATCGTCGCCAGCAATAGCTATGGCTCGGTGACCAGTGCTCCCATTCCGCTCACTCTGGTGTTTACACCTATTATCCTCTCAGCGCCTGAGGGACTTACCATTGCCCCTGGCGACCCCGCCTCATTCACCGTTTTGGCGCGCGGCGGACAGCCATTGTCATACCAGTGGTCCGTCAACGGCACAAATATTCCAGGCGCTACCAGCAATATTTATAGCATCGCCAGCGCAACGACCAATGACACCGGTGAATATCAAGTACAAGTGAACAATGCTTTTAGCACCGTCGAAACCGCACCGGCCTTGCTGACGGTGTTCTCCGGGCCCATTACAAATGAAATGGTGGTCCACCTTACGTTCGACGGGGTTTACACGGACTCTTCCGGTCGTGGGAACGACTCCACCCCAGTCGGCAGCCCCACCTTCGCCCCAGGGATTCTTGGAATGGCCGTTCGCACGACCACCTCTGGGTCTCCACCTAATTCGCCCGCAACCAACAACTATGTCACACTTGGTTATCCTGGCGATCTTCAATTCGGGTCCGACTACACGGGGGATTCAACGGACTTCTCGGTTTCATTCTGGGTTCAGATTTTTCACCAGAACGACGACGAATCATTCATCGGAAACAAGGATTGGAACAGTGGAAGCAATCCCGGTTGGATCATTAACTCAGAAACTGACGGCATGAAGTGGAATTACCGCGATGACGCGCTCAATACTCCGGGCGTTGGCAGTTCGCGCCGTGACAGTCCGCACGTCGCTCCTCAACTAGAGGATGGCGGTTGGCACCATATCCTGGTGACTTTCGCCCGTCACAGCGTCGGCACGATCTACGTGGATGGCGTTTTAGTGAATACCACCAGTCTGGCTCCTGATAGCGGCGAAATTGGCGGCATTATCGATACCACCGGCCTGGGCTTCAGCGTAAATATCGGCCAGGATGGCACAGGCCATTACACCGATGACACCGGTGGTGCGGCTATTGATATGCTCGTGGATGATTTGGCCATTTGGCGCCGAGTTCTTAACAGCCACGAAGCTTCCGGAATATTCAACGCCGGCTTGAGCAGCAATACGGTAGATAAGGCAACTGTTAACAGCCCTGGCGTGGCACCTATTGTGCAAGTGCAGCCGCTTGACGCCAACGGAAACCCTGGCGCCGACGTTAGTTTTTACGCGGGCGCGCTCGGTTCTCCGACCTTGACCTACCAATGGTTTTTCGGCTCTGCCAGCCTGCCTGGCGGCACGGATACCACCTACGTCGTTACTAATGTGCAATCCGGTTCAGCAGGTGGCTATAGCGTGGTGGTTTCAAACGCCTACGGAAGCACGACCAGCCGCGTGGCCATGCTCAGTTACGTGCCGGTGCCAATCATTACGGCCTCACCTGTTGGCGAAGTGGCCGACCTCGGTGGTGCAGTTACGTTCACCGCCGGTGCCACGGGCGGTCAGCCCATTTCCTACTTCTGGTTGCAGAACAACACGGTCGTTCCTGGTTCCTCAAGCACCAGTTTGCTGCTGGAGAATCTTACGCTGGCCAAAGCCGGCGCTTACCAATTGGTGGCCTCCAATGCTTACGGGTCAGTTACAAGCGCGGTCGCGGTGTTGACTGTATGGAGTGGCCCGGTCACAAGTAACCTGGTCGCACACCTCACCTTCGATAACAACTTTACCGATACTTCCGGCCGAGGCAACAACGCCACGTATGCTATAAACGGCGCCAGTCCGAGCCCGACCCCGCGCTTCGCTCCCGGCCTTATCGGCGAGGCGTTCGAATATACTACCACCACCAATGGCAACATTGAGTATGCGACCTTCGGCTATCCTCCTGACCTGCAGTTTGACAGCACAAACGACTGGTCGGTTTCATTCTGGGCTAACTACACCAACCAAAGTGATGATCTGCCCTTTATTGGCAACAAGGATTGGGGTGGCTCTGGCAATGAGGGTTGGGTAATTACAACGCAAACCGGCGGCAATTGCCGCGTCAATATCACCGGAGCCACCAGCGCCGATAAGTACAGCTACACGGACTTCCCGGACATTCTGAAGGATGGGCACTGGCACAACGTCTTGATCAGCATTCAACACGCTGTTCCTGGCGAATCGGCCTTTGTTTATGGCTACATTGACGGCGTGCTCTACAGCAAACATCCCATGACTGCGGTCGGGTCCGTCGACACCTTGGCTCTGCCCTTCAACTACACCGGCGATAATCAGTCGGGCTGGGCAGTCAATGTCGGCCAGGACGGCACCGGCCTCTATGATGACGGCGGCAGCGCCCATGATATCAACGCCCTAATTGATGACCTTGGCATCTGGAGCCGCGCTCTCACGGCGAACGAAGCCAAAGGCATTTATCAGGCAGGATTGGCCGGAAAGGACCTAACGCAGGCCGTTTCTGCGACCGTCACCGCCACGTTGGTCGGCGGCAATATCGTCCTGTCCTGGTCTGCGCAGCCAAACGTGGAATTGGAGTCGGCCACAAGCTTGGCCCCAGCCAACTGGACGGTCGTAAGCGGTACGTTAGGTGTGGGCTCGACCTCAATCCCACTGACCGGGGCCACAGCTTTCTACAGGCTGGTGACTCCATAAATACCTGACATTAATTATTCGTTTAGCGCGCCTGCCTGGCACAATGCCGGGCAGGCTGCTATTTAAGCGACAACCGCATTCATTATAGAAACTGGCAGTTCCAACCTAAGCGGGCACGAAACATCCGGCCTCAGCATAAGCGGAGCGGAAGCAGCGCCTCGGATTCAAAATGACCCGTGGCCGTTGCCTCCCAGGCGCTCCTTTCAACTACTTGGTCTGGTCGTGGTCGCGTACATGGGTGTTTATCTGTGCCGCAAGAATCTGTCGGTGGCGATTCCGATGATTCAAAAATCGTTCGGAGCCAGCAAGGCGCAAATAGGCGACATCATCAGTTATAGCGCGGCCGCGTACGCGGTGGGCAAGTTCATCTTCGGTCCCGTCATCGACAAATTCGGCGGCCGGACTTGCCTTTTGCTGGTCATGGCCGGGGTGGCTTTGTTTGGTGGATTAGGGGGCTTTGCCGGGTCGATTCCAATGTTGGTGGTATGCTATAGCGCCAACCGGTTTTGCGGATCGGCCGGCTGGGGCGCAATCGTAAAACTCACGCCCGCCTGGTTCCCAAAGCGTCATTGGGCGTTATCGATGGCGTTGCTTTCGTTGAGCTTTGTTTTCGGTGGAGTGGTCGCACTGGTGCTGGCCGGCAAGATTGCCGCGTTGAGCCACGACAATTGGCGCATGGTTATGGGGCTGCCATCCCTGGCGCTTCTGGCGTTGCTGATCATTATGTGGCGCGTTCTCCCCAACGACCACGCGGCCGCCAAAGGCAGGCAAACCGGAGCCAACGGATTTAATTTCGCCTACATGGGCCGGCTCCTGAAACTTCCCCAACTGTGGATTGTGTGTGGAATGGCATTCGCTCTTTACATCATGCGCGAAACCTTTAATGACTGGACGGTGGACTTTTTCAAGACTGAAGGCGGCCCAGCGATGAGCACCCAAGTGGCCGCGTTGCTTTCAACTCCGTTTGACGCGGCTGGAGCCGTGGGGATTGTGTTATTGGGATGGATGTTTGACCGTCTGAAGGGGATCAAACGCACGATCGTCCTGTTCGGGACTCTGGCTCTTCTGGCCTTCCTCATTTACTGGCTGCCGTCGTTATATCGCCTCGGCCTTTGGCAAGTGGAAACAACTATCGCCCTGATCGGCTTTTTATCCTACGGCCCCTACAGCCTGCTAGCCGGGGTGCTGGCCGTCGAGATTGGCGGCCGCGAAGGAATCGGCACGGTGGCCGGATTGGTGGATTCTTCCGGTTATCTGGCCACAGTTTTTGCCGGACATTACTTTGGCCACCTCATCGATACCGGCGGCTATGAACGCGCCTTTCATGTCCTGGCTTTCGTGACTTTGGGCGCCGCCGTTCTTTGCCTCGGTTTGAGTTCAAACCAGAAGCAGCAATCCTAAGATGCGCGAATTTGCCATCAATAATCGCAGCTATTCGCCTCCGGCGCGTCCGGTCGTAGCCATCTGTCTGGACGGCTCGGCGGACGAATATCTGGACGCCGCCCTGGCGCGCAAACTCATGCCGAACTTGGAGCGAATGGCCGTTCAAGGTTATAGAGGCATGGCGCGCGGAGCCATGCCCAGCTTCACCAACGTCAACAACACTTCCATCGTCACAGGCGTGCCGCCCTGCGCTCACGGCATTGGGGGAAATTATTTTTTTGACGCCGCCGCAGGCAAGGAAGTGATGATGAATTCCGCTTCCTTTCTGCGCGTAGGAACCATTTTTCCACCTGCGCAAAAGGCCGGCCGCAAGGTCGCCGTCGTCACCGCCAAGGAAAAGCTGCGCGACATCTTTGCCTCTGGCTTGATCCAGTGCGGTGGCATGGCTTTTTCTTCGGAAAAAGCGGCGGAGGCGGCTCGTCCTTCGCATGGCATTGAGGGGGTGGAAAAGCGGGTTGGTCCGGCGCCCGCGATTTATAGCGCTGACGCCTCCATTTACGTGCTAAAGGCCGGCGTCCATCTCGTCGAACGTGGCGAAGCGGATTTCCTTTATCTAAGCACGACCGATTACATCCAGCATAAATTCGAGCCAACAGCGCCGGGGGCCCTCGCCTTCTACGCGGGAATCGACCAGGAACTGGGCCGTTTGCTTGATTTGGGGGCCTTGATCGCACTTACCGCTGATCACGGCATGAACGCCAAACAGAAACCCGACGGCTCTCCCAATGTTATTTATTTGGAATCTTTGCTGAATGAACACTTTGGCGGCGGCTTCCGGGTGATTCTTCCGATCACCGATCCTTATGTCGCCCATCACGGCGCGTTGGGGTCCTTCGCGCAGGTTCACCTCCCCACCGATAAGACAGTGGCGTTGGAGGCTGTGTTGGATTTTACCCGGGGATTGCCAGGTGTCGTTGAGGCGCTGGATAAATTGACGGCGGCGAAGCTCATGGAATTACCACCAGACCGAATGGGTGATTTAACTGTGGCCTCTGGCAGGAATGTTGTTCTCGGCCGGACTCCGGAATGGCATGACTTGGCCGCGCTCGAAGGCGGTCTGCGATCGCATGGCGGACACTACGAGGAGATGGTGCCTTTTATTTTCAGCGCGCCGCTCAAGCCGGAATTTGTCAGACGCGCCAACGGAGATCCGCGAAATTTCGATCTTTTTGATTTCTTATGCAATGGGACGGAAGCTTGAATTTGCGTAGTTTCGTGGCCGGGAAAGCCGTCGCTGACGGGGAATCGCTGGTCGTGCGCAATCCCTTCAACGGAGCGGTCGTCGGTTCGGTGGTGCTGGCCTCAACGCGCGACGTGATGGAGGCGGTAAAGGCGGCCACGGGCTTTTTCGACACGCCCAACCGCTTTCAACGCAGCGAAATACTTGACAAAACGCGCGCCGCCCTGGAGTCGCAACGCGAAGAATTCGCCCGCCTGATCACGGCCGAGAGCGGCCTGGCCTTGCGGGAGGCGCGCTATGAAATCGGACGCGCTCTGGACGTGCTGCGCTTTGCGGCCATCGAGGCGTTGCGGGACGACGGTCAAATTTTCTCGGCCGACGTTTCGCCTCAAGGTAAAGCGCGAAAAATCTTTACCACCCGCGAGCCTTTACGGTGCGCGGTCGCCATCACTCCGTTCAATCACCCGCTTAATCAAGTGGCGCACAAAGTGGCGCCGGCCATAGCGGCGGGAACGCCCCTCATTCTCAAGCCGTCCGAACGAACTCCCTTGACCGCGCTTAAGTTCGCGCAATTGCTTTATGACGCCGGACTTCCCAAGCCAATGTTGAGTGTCCTCCTTGGCCCTTCGGATGAAGTCGCCGAACCGCTGACGAAACATCCGGACGTGGACATTGTCGCTTTTACCGGGAGCGTGGCGGTGGGAAAGAAAATTGCCGCCTCGGCCGGATACAAAAAAGTTGTCCTGGAGTTGGGCGGCAACGATCCGTTGATCGTGCTCAACGACGCTGATTTGGAATTGGCCGTGACGCTGGCGGCCGAAGGCAGTTACCGCAATTCCGGCCAGCGATGCACCGCTGTCAAACGCATTCTCGTTGAAGACAAAATTGCCGACGCGTTTACCGAAGGATTGGTGGCGAGAACCAGGGAATATATTTGCGGGGATCCGATGGCGGAGGAAACGAGAGTGGGCACGGTCATTAACGAGGAGGCCGCAATCCAATTGGAAAAAGTCGTCCGCGAAGCCGTGGCCGCCGGGGCCAAAGTCCTGGTGGGCGGAGAGAGAATCGGCGCCCTTTTAAAACCAACCGTCCTCTCCGATGTGCCCCGAGATTGCCGGATGGTGGTGTGCGAAAGTTTTGGCCCGCTGGCTCCGATTCTTAAAGTGCGAAACCTGGACGACGCTTTGCAACTCGCCAATGCCACTGCTTACGGGCTCAGCTCAGGCGTGGTGACCTCAAACCTTCAAAGCGCCATCAAAGCCATTAAGTCCCTGCGTTGCGGCACGGTCAATGTGAACGAATTGCCCGGGTTCCGCACGGAAAACAGCCCGTTTGGCGGCATCAAAGACAGCGGTTTGGGAATCAAGGAAGGTGTGGTCGAAGCGATCAAGTCGTTTAGTTACGTCAAAACTTTCAGCCTTCCTTGGTAAGCGTCTTGGGGCAACTATAAGCCATGCGCGACAAACCTGACGACTTGGAAAGTTTAAAATCTGAAGGCGACGTGAATCTTTCTCCACGCCGACAGGCTTGGAGCGCGCAGAACATTAACGACGAAACACGGAGCATGTTGGACCGTGATGCAGATTGCTTTCTTCATCAATCGCTCTCCACGCCCTGTCTTAACGTCATTGCCTCGGCATCCGGCTCCTCCTTTGAGGATAACCAAGGGCGGCACTGCCTGGATTTTCACGGCAACAATGTCCATCAGGTCGGGTTCGGCCACCCTCGCGTGCTGGCGGCCATCAAAGAGCAATTGGACAAATTAAGCTTCTGCACGCGACGCTACACATGCGAACCGGCCGTCCAGCTTGCGGAAAAACTTATTGACATCGCGCCCGGAGATTTGAACCGGGTTCTGTTTGCGCCCGGCGGCACGTCCGCCATCGGCATGGCGCTCAAGCTGGCGCGCAAGGCCACCGGCCGTTTCAAGTTTGTTTCCATGTGGGATTCGTTTCACGGCGCTTCGCTCGACGCCATTTCTGTCGGCGGGGAAGCCGCGTTCCGCAAAGGCATCGGCCCCCTGCTACCGGGATGCGAACATGTGCCGCCGCCCGATAATCGTCATTGCCCTTTTAAGTGCGGCGCGGCCTGTTCGTTGGCGTGCGCGGATTTCGTGGAATATGTGCTGGAAAAGGAGGGCGACGTGGCTGCGGTGATCGGAGAAACCATTCGTTCGACGCCCTTTATCCCACCTCCTGATTATTGGAAGCGAATTCGCGCGGCCTGCGATAAGCATGGGGCTTTACTGATCCTGGACGAAATTCCCATGGGCCTGGGACGAACAGGGAAGATGTTCGCTTGCGAACACTACGAAGTCACGCCAGACATTCTTGTGCTTGGCAAAGGGTTGGGCGGCGGCGTTTTTCCTTTGGCCGCGATGCTTTGCCGGGAGGGATTGAATGTGGCCGCCCGCATGTCGCTGGGACATTACACGCATGAGAAGAATCCCGTGGCGTGCGCCGCCGGACTAGCGACCTTGAGCGTGATTGAAGAGGAAGGCTTAGTGGAGCGGGCGCGAAGCGTGGGTGAGGAAGCGCTTAAAGGTTTGCGGGAAATGGCTCAACGCCATTCGATTATCGGCGACGTTCGCGGTCTTGGATTAATTCTCGGCGTGGAGTTGCTGCGCGACCGGCAGATGCTCGTCCGCGCGACCGATGAGGCGGAGCGCGTCATGTACGCAGCCCTGAGCGAAGGATTAAATTTTAAGGTGACCATGGGAAACATTCTCACCTTGACCCCACCGCTGACTCTGACACGGGAGGAATTGAATCGAGCTCTACAGATTCTCGACGCTGCCATTGGCAGCTTGAAGAGCCCGGAGCTATAGCAGGCGGGGCCTTACCAGGCTGGGAAGCTGTTTCTTGAGAAGAGCAACGGCATCGTCACCAGGATCAAGTTCCAGCAGTGAGATTTCGAGGGCTTGTTGGCCAAGGTTGCGCTTGCCCGCCAAAGCAGCTCGCAAGCGGCTGGCTTGTGTTACATCTTCCAGATTGGGCTTCTCGTTGGGCGCAAGGTAATCGGACGAAAGACAGTAGAACACGTGCAAGAGGCCGCTGCCGCTTTCGTAAGTGGTGTGGCGGAAGGACATGTTGCAACCCTTTTCCTGCAAATCCACCTCGCCCAGATCGTCGATCAATCGCAACCCGGCCGCCGGGAGGCAAATCTCGGGGCGATGACCTTTGGCGAGCTGAGCCGAATTTCTTCCCGGTTCCCAGCGGAGGAAAAAGGCGTTCCACTGGTTGCCGCTCTTATCTTGCCAGGACGCCGAATCGCTATCGGAACAACGGAGTGTAGCTAAGGATTTTTCCGGTAAACTACGCTTGGCAAATTGCAAGCTGCTCGTTGGCCACGCGACGGTCCAGCGAGGATTTGGTATCAACAGTTTTTCATGCGAGCGGTACCACTTTTCGGTGACTACCTCGGTCACGGCTATCCAGGCGACGAAACTCAAGGTCGCCCAAAGTGGTACGGGTGGGAAAATGAACGACCGCGCTTCAGGTCTGAAAAAGGGGGTTTCCAGGCGAGGCCTGATCCAATGAGCCAGCAACATCAGCCCGACAAGAACAATGACCATGACAATGACTCCGGCCGCATCGTGCCATTCTTCCATCTGGTGAAATCCGCGATGAGCGGCGGCCCAGACCAGGAATGTTGTTCGCGTAAGATTCGCCAGCAAAACGAAAAGCAAGGATCCTCCTAAAAGGCTCAGGCGTCTTAAAGCTGAGAAGCAATTCATCTCCCCCAGGAATAATGAAAGCATGAGGGCGGTTTGGAGCGAACGCACACCACTGCAGGCCTCGTCGATGCCCACGACGCCTGCCCCAATTTGCACCAAGTTGCCCTCTTGAATCGCCGGAATACTAAGCCAGTCCGCCATGTCCACGGTCAATCCGGCGACAAAGCGCATTAATCCTTGAATGATCCATTGCTCCAGATCCATGGGCCAGGGAATGGCAATAAGCACGAAGGCGAGCGGCGGCGCGAAAAATTTTACCCAGGGCCAACCACCAAGCCAATAAACAAGGCAAAGGCTAAGACCCAAAGCCTGAAATCCGTGCAGCCAGTATATCATCCGCCACTCGGGATTGGCCTGGACAACCAACCGTAACGGCAATTGGAAAAGAAGAAGTCCAACAACCGCGAAGCAAACCAATCCTGCGGACCTGCTGGGCGACGCATCAGGACGCGTTGGCCAGCGACGCCAGACCAAGACGGCGGTTAGAAGAGGCACCACATAGCCATAGCTGTATTGGGCGTTAATCTGCCATTCCCCCCGAAGTTCATCGAAAAACATGAGCCAGCATGCGCCCAGCGCCAATAGAACAAGTGTGCGACTTATCCAAACCGAGTTCCACGAAAAGGGCGCGCTTTGCCACTTTGCGCCCTTCCGCAACGAAGGTTCTGAAAGGGAAATAGCCGAAGGGTGGACAGGCATGGAAGAGGCGAGTTAGCTGAAAATGTTCAGGCCGGAACGGGTCGCGCCATTTTCGCCGGCACTCTGGATTTGGGTGTCGGTTTGGGCGCTGGTGTGGGCCAGCGTTTTCTCACGGATAGGCAAGGATTACCTGCGCAAACCATGTAGGGGGTTTGGTCGCGCGTGACGATGCTTCCGGCCGTGATGACTGCTTCGGTGCCAATGGTGACTCCTGGCGCGACAAAACACTGGGCTCCGATCCAAGCGCCGTCTTCGACTGTGACCGGGCTGTTGCGGTATGGCATGGTCGGCTGGCGATAATCATGGTTGCCAGTGCACAGAAAGACGCGTTGAGAAACACAACACTGGGAACCTATTTTAACCGGTTCGAGATTTAATATGAAAACTTCCTCACCAATCCAGGCATGGTCGCCGACCGACAACTTCCATGGGAGGTGAATGTTGACGCGCGGCTTAATGACCACTCCCTTCCCGATTTGGGCTCCGAAACATCTGAGCACGCTTCGTTTGAGCGCAGATGGCAAGGGCCATGGCGGCAGGAACACAACACACTTAACCACATACCATATCGCTTCCACCCATCCCGGACGTCCACGGTCCAACCCTTGGGTGCCTTTAAACAAGTCATTTCGAATGCGTGTCATAACATTAGCAATGGGTTTGGCAAGCTTGCAGAATCGTCTTGGCAATTTGATCCCAGGAATAGGCGCGCTGCACAAGTTGCCGTCCCAGTTGGCCGCGTTGTTTGCGCTCACTTTCCGATGCTTGCATCGCTGTCTGAAGGGCTTTTGCGACAGAGTCCACCGTAGAATCGCATCCCCACCCCGCCCCTGCTTCGTAAGCTTCCGGGCAATTGCAGGGATGGGTCGCCACTATGGGCACTTCGCAAGCCATCGCCTCCAGCAGTGTTATGGGCAATCCTTCCGAGTAGGAACTCAGCACAAAAATATCCGAAGAATAAAGTAAAGCGGTCTTGGCGCTTCCTGATACGGTGCCGGTAAATATGATCTCGCGTTCGATGCCCAGCGAGGCGGCCAGCTTCTCAATCTCGCTGCGGTGGTTGATCTCATCGGGGCCGGCGATCACCAACTCCCAGTCTTCTCGCCATTTTTCTAATCGGGACCAGGCCTTGACGAGCAAGTCCAATCCCTTCTTGGGATGAACGCGACCCAGGAACAACATCCTTTTCTTCGTCTTGACAAAATGGGGCATTAGCGGCGTCTCAATCGGCGATGCACCGTTCTCCGGTTTCGGATAATCGCTCAGGTTCAGTCCGTTGGGAGCGACCACGATGGCGGCTTCAGGGACGCGGGCCCGAATTTGACCAGCCTCGGTTTCCGTGAGCGCCCGCCATAGGCGCACGTGGCTGATATTGGCGTCCTCAAATAATCGATGCACCAAATTCTTCTTCCAACGGGATCTCTCGAGAACGAAAGGCTCAAACATTCCGTGAACGTGGTAGATCAGGGATTTTTTCTGGCGACGCGCCTGTCTTCCAAAAATGAAATTCGTGCCCACATACAATCCGTGGCCATGCAAAACATGGCTCTCTTGCACGAGATGGTCCGCTTGGCGATGCATGGCCGGAGAATAGTAAAGGAAATCAGGCTTCAGCCGACGGAATTCAAACGTTGCCTCCGCCGGGCTTATCGGTGCGTCGCCGTAAGTCGAATAAAGTTTCGAATCTACACCCTGCGCCAACATTTGCCGATGCAGCGCCACCGCGCTGGAACCCAAGCCGCCGCCGCGCAGCGGTTCAAGTGATTGCGTGAAATGCAGATGTCTCACGACCTCAACTCTCGCGCCTCAGTCAATTCGAGTTTCGCCGTAGAAATATCCTCGCCGACCGCGGTGCGAGCCGCGAGCATGGCGTTGCTGGCAAAAGATGCGCAGCA
>Ga0302325_10006568_pt1 | contig 26073 bp, 24 predicted proteins | sample Palsa_T0_2_FD_201948 | JGI IMG/M metagenome (GOLD analysis project Ga0302325, IMG submission 201948) | Peat permafrost microbial communities from Stordalen Mire near Abisko, Sweden - Palsa_T0_2 | ecosystem: Environmental > Terrestrial > Soil > Palsa > Peat permafrost | place: Sweden: Abisko... | reverse complement strand
GCGCCCGGTCCACACTTCGAGCGCGTCGAAGCGGGCGTCGTAGCCGGGCGCCGTCCCCTCGCCCTTGGCCGGGTCGAACCCGAGCTGGTCGAAGTAGCCGTTGCGGCCCGCGCGCGGGTGATTCACCTGGATGACGACGTTGCCGCCCGTCGACGCGCGGACCGCGTCGAACACCTCGCGCGCGGTGCGGTCGCGGACGGCGGGCGCGCCGCCGCGGGCTTGCGCCGGGTCGCGCGGCAACGGATAGGCGTTGGCGTGGCCCCACGGATGGCGGCTGGCGTCCGAGGTGAGCTCGTCGCCCGGAATGGAGACGAGATCCCGCTCGAGATGCAGCTCGCGCACGATGGGCTCGAGGTCGGCCACGACGTTGTGCTCGCTCGCGACGGCCACGTCCACGCCCTCGGCGGCATTGGAGATCACGCGGTCGCGCATGGCGACCGGGGCGTCCGCGCCGAGCATCGTGTGCTGGTGGAAGTCGCACCCCAGGTAGCCCGCGGTGTCGAGCACGCGCCGCGGCGACAGGTCGAGGGACTTCATGTCGCCCGGCTCGAGGCGGAGCTCGGCTTGCGCGAGCGCGTAGGCGAGCCCGCGCGAAGCGGTCACGCGATACGTCCCGGCGGCGAGCGGGACATCGACGATTCCGTCGGCGGTCGTCGCCTGATTGCGCGCCGGTCCGGCGGCGTATGCGGGGCCGAAGTCGGGCAGCGGGCCCCAGTCGATTCGCTCGAACGTGACCTTGCACGGCATCGCCCCGCCGGCCCCGTCGATGCAGCGCACGCGCGCGCCCGCCGGCCGACTGACGGACAGCTCGGCACGTGACTCGGTGCCGGCCGTCACGTCGACGGCGGCCGGTGCAGCCGCCGCCCTGCCGCCTCCTCCCGCATAGGCCAGGAGCCAGTGACCCGGCGGTAGGTCTGCGGTGAGCGAAGGGGTCTCGCCCGCGGCATGGATAGTCATCACGTCGCTTCCGCTCGCGTCTCTCACCGCGAGAATCGCGTCGGGCGGGACGAGGACGGGCCCCGCCCCCGCGTCGGATTCGCGCGCTTCGGACCGGAGATCGATCCGCACCTGGCCGACGGGTTGCCCCGCTGCGCGCGACAGCTCGGCGACGAGGCTCGACGAATCGGCGCGCTCGCCCACGACGAGGACGCGCGCGTAGCTGACTTTCTCGCCCGGGCGCAGGGTGACCGCCGTCCGCTGCGCGGTGTCGGTCCACGTGCTTCCGCTGACGCCGTCGACGGCTCCCTCGGTGGAGGTCACGGCGTAGCTCGTGAAGCGCCCGACGCCACCGACGTACGGGCCGCTCGAAGGCCCCTTGAAGCCGCGCGGCTTGCCGGGCGCGATCTTCTCGGCGCCGCCCCACTGGATGGCGTCGCCCAGCGAGAGCCCCTCGACCGGCGCCGGGCCCGTGTTCTCGAGCGAGGTCTCGAGCAAGAGCGCGCGGTCGGGCGCGTGCAGCGTGTAGCGGGTGACGACGACGAGCGACGGCTCGTAGAGCTCGCGACCCCTGGCTTCGACCCAGGCGCTCCCGTCGGGTGACGTCCCGCTGGCGATCGCGTCGTACACGCCCTGCCGCGGGAAGGTGCCAAAGTACGTGAACTGCTGCCCGAGCTCGTCTTTGCGCACGTGCGCATCGGCCGCGTCGACGACGTTGCCGCCGCTCTCGGCGAACCCCGCGCTCGACCCGAGGCGGTCGATGACGAAGACCACCTCGCTGTTCTCGAGCAGCAAGTCGCCGGGGCGCCCGATCGCGTTGGGACCGCCGAGCTCCTCGCCGGGCGCCATCACGTGAACCCGTGCCGGGGCGACGGACGCGGTCGACCGCGGCTCGTGGGGGCCGAGCAGCGCCTGGGCGCGGCGCGCGCCGTTGGGATCGACGTAGACCGCCGGCGTCGTGTCACGCGGCGCGGGGCACGCCACGGCGAGCAGGAGGAGGCCGAGCGCGCGCCGCACGGACCACACCTCTAGCAGCAGCCTTCAGGAGGCGCCGCGGCCCGCGAGAAAGCGCGCCAGCGCCTGCGCCTTGGGCACGAGCGACGCGATCTCGATGCGCTCGTCTTTGGTGTGAAAGCCGGCGCCGCGCGGCCCCAGGCCGTCGATGGAGGGGATGCCCAGCGAGGCCGATGTGCTCGCATCGCTCGCACCGCCGATGAGCGCCGCTTCGGCCGAACCGAGACCGTGTGCACGCGCGCATGCGCCGTACTCGGCGAGGAGCTTCGCGCTGGCCTCGGTGCGCTCGAGCGGGCGCCGCAGCACGCCGCCCTGCAGCTCGACCCGCGTACGGGGCACGGAGGCCACGGCGTCGTCCGCGGCGCGGCGGATCGAGGCGACGAGCGCGTCGGCGTCGGCGTTCGCGCGGAAGCGCAGGTCGACGTGGGCTTCGGCGCGATCGGGGACGGTGTTCGTCGTCTCGCCGCCGGTGAGCCGCCCGACGTTGACGGTGACGCCGCGGTCGTAGTCCGTGAGCCGTTGCGCCGCGTCGACGAAGCGCGCAGCGGCCCAGATCGCGTTGGCGCCTTGCGCGTGGCCGTTTCCCGCGTGAGCCGCGTGGCCGTGGACGATCACCGCCATCTGCCCCGTCCCGCTGCGGCGCGTGATGATGGCGTCCGCCTCGCGGCCCGCCTCGAACACGAGGCACGCCGCGGATCCGGCGATGGCGGCGGCAATGACGCCCTGCCCCTCGGGCGACCCGACCTCTTCGTCCGCGACGACGACGATCCGCAGAGGGACCACCTTGTCGAGCCCGCCCGTCGCCGCGAGCGCCCTGAGCGCGAACGCCATGACGACGAGGCCCCCCTTCATGTCGAGCACCCCGGGGCCCCGAGCGAGGGCGCCATCACGCCGGTAGCCCTCGAACGTGCCCGGTGGGAACACAGTATCGAGGTGACCGACGAGGGCCACCGCGTCGCGGTTCGGCGCGTCGGGCCGGCTGCGAAAGACCAGGTGGTCGGCGAAGCGCTCGCTCCGCCTCGACGTGGCCTCGACGCCGCCGGCGGCGAAGAGCTCGCGCAGCAGCGTGCCGACCTTGCGGCCGCCCTCCGCGTTCTCGGTGAACGAGTTGATGTCGACGAGGGGGACGAGCGCGTCTTGCATCGCCTGCGCCTTGTCCGAAAGCCAGGCCGTCGCTGCGTCCGCGTGCGACTCCATGGGGACAAGCGTAGCACCGGGTCGATCGCGAGCGAGGCGCGAGCAAGGCCGTCTGGCGCGTGGTATGCGAGGCCCCGTGCGAATCGTCGTGTGCGACGTCGGCCTCGGAAATCTACGGAGCGTCGAGCGCGCTCTTCTGGAGGCGGCGCGCGGTCGCAAAGACTCCATCGTGGTCAGTCGCGACCCATCGGACGTGCCCGGCGCCGACCGGCTCGTCATGCCCGGGCAAGGCGGCTTCCGCGACTGCGCCAGCGCGCTCTCGAAGGGCTTCGGCGACGCGGTGCGCGCGCACTTGGCGACCGGCCGTCCCTACCTCGGGATCTGTCTCGGCCTTCAGGTCCTCTTCCGGTCGAGCGAAGAGGCGCCCGACTGCGCGGGGCTCGGCGTGCTCGAGGGCGAGGTGGTCAAGCTCCAAGGCGGCACCGACGAGATCACGGGCGCCCCGCTGAAGATCCCTCACATCGGCTGGAACGTCGCCGAGCCCACCGAGCACCGGGGCCTGCTCACGCCCGCGGGCGAGCACTTTTACTTCGTCCACAGCTACGTCGTCGCGCCGCGGGATCCGCGCGTCGTCGCGGCAAGGACGGAGTACGGCGAGCGGTTCGTCAGCGCGATCGCCTACGACAACGTCTTCGCCTGCCAGTTTCACCCCGAAAAGAGCCAGCGCGCGGGGCTCGCGCTGCTCGAAAGGTTCCTCGCGTCGTGATCGTCATTCCGGCCGTCGATCTGCTCGGCGGCAAGGCCGTGCGCCTTCACCAGGGCAACTACGACGCCGTCACCGTCTACGACGACGACCCATCTTCTCGCGCGCGCGCGTGGTGCGGCAAGGTGCCCTGGCTCCACGTCGTGGATCTCGAAGGGGCGCGGGACGGACATCCCGTGCAGATCGACGTCGTGAAGACTCTCCTGCAAGCCTTCGGGCCGGGCGTTCAGATCGGCGGCGGCGTCCGCACGCGCGAGAGCTTCGAGGCGTATCGCGCGCTCGGCGCGGCACGCGTGGTCCTCGGATCCGCGGCCGTCAAAGACACCGCGCTGGTTCGAGCGCTCGCCTTCGAGCACCCGGGCGTCGTCGTGATCGCCGTCGACGCCAAGGACGGCTTCGTCGCGGTCGACGGCTGGACCCAGGCCACGCGCGTGCGCGCGGCCGACCTGGTCACCTCGTTCGCCGACGCGCCGCTCGGCGGCGTCCTCTACACGGACGTCGCCCGGGACGGTACCCGCGTCGGCCCCAACGTCGACGCCACGGCAGCCCTCGCGGCACGCACTTCGGTGCCCGTCATCGCGTCGGGCGGCGTCGGCTCGCTCGCCGACCTGCGCACGCTCGCCGCGCGCGGCATCCCCTTCTGCATCGTGGGCCGCGCCCTCTACGACGGCTCCTTCACCCTAGAAGAAGCCATCGCCGCCGCAGCCTAGCCCGGCCGTCGTCCCGGCGCGCCACAACCGACCTGGTACGAAGCTCCCGACGGCCGTCGTCGCGGCGCGCCACAACCGACCTGGTACGAAGCTCCCGGTGGGGAGCTCGAGGGGAGCGTCGTCCGCTCCCCTCGACCACAACTAGGTCCGCTCTTTGATCACCGGCGGCGCCGCCTCGACCTTCGCCCTCTTGCGGCGACGACGCGCGGCTTCCGCCTGCTTCTTGCGGCGCTTGACGCTCGGCTTCATGTAGTGACGACGCATCTTCAGCTCGCGAAGAACGCCCTCGGACGCAAGCTTGCGCTTGAGCATCTTGATCGCACGCTCGATCCCGCGGTCGCTGACGACCACTTCGAGGGGCTTGCACTGAATCGCTTCGCTCGGCATCTCGTCTCCACAAAGCTCGGGGCGGCCCTTGAGGCAGCGCCCGGCGGGGGGGCAAGTCTGTAACATGCTCAGGCCTGGCTCGCCAAGCCCACTCCGCCACCTTGCTGCGCGGGGCGCAGCGGAGCGGTTTGTTTCGTCGGCTTATTTCGTCGGCTTGGCCGGTCTGGCTGGCTTGCTCGGTTTGCGCGCCTTGGCCGACGGCCGGGCGCCACGCTTGCTGGCGCCGCGCTTGCGGGCAGCGCTCTTCTGGGCTTTTGCCTTGCCGGGCGCGGCCTTGCGTTTGACGACGGCCCGGACGGCCTTGCGACCGCCGGCCGCCGGGGCCTTGGCGCCGGCCCCCGCGGCTCCGGCGATGAAGTACGTCGTCGCTCGCTTCTGGCCCGACTTGCCGATGCGGCCGGAATCGAGACCCTCTTTCAGGGGGCGCGGAAGCTCTTTGGCGACGAGGCCCAGGCGACGGCGGATCTCTTCGGCGCGCATCCCCCCCGGGCTCTCGGTGAGCAGCGAGACGATCTCGCTGATGACCCGCTCGATGTCGGAGGGCGAGCGACGCGACAGGCGACCCGGACGCGGCTTGCGGCCGCGCGAGGTGGCAGCCGTGGCTGTAGGGGCAGGCGCGGGTGGTCGGCCGGCGCTCGCCGCGGGCGCGGTGCGGACGGCACGGGCGGCGCGAGGGACCGCAGGCGCCCCGCGGGCGACCGATTCGCCGAATAGCTCTTCGAGCGATGCGCCACGAATGGCCTCGAGCACACTTTCGGAAAATTCGAGAGCGAGAACACCCAGACGACTTTGCAATGTGCCTGCCATGACGTTTGCGAGAAGTACCGTATTTGACAATTGCGTCAATCGGATTGTCCGGTAATTCTCGCTCGGCCACCGCGCCGAGGGCTTGCATCTCGACTCACGCTTCGGTACGCCCTGTCGACGCGCGACCCCGCGAGAGCACGCACGAGAGCCGAAGTGGCGGAATGGCAGACGCAGCGGACTCAAAATCCGCCGTCCGAAAGGGCGTGAGGGTTCGAGTCCCTCCTTCGGTACCCCTGCTGCGGGCTTCGCCCTCGCGGGCGTCGGGACTCGGTCCCGCCTGTACTTCGCTTCGCTCCGTACACGCGGGGTCGAGTCCGTCCTTACACGCGGGTCGAGTCGCGCGCTCCCGGAGTCGCGCGCTCCCTTATCGAAGAGCGAGGGCGATGAGGATGGCGAGGGTGACGGCTCCGACGACGACGGCGACGATTTGCCAGAGCGTTGACGCACGGCGGACCGGGGCCGCGGCGGCCGAAGGCTCGTCGGCCCCCGAAAACGTCGATCGGTCCTTGAGCGGCGCGCGGCCGACGCTGCCGGGCGCCGTGACGTCCGAAACCCACGTTCGCTGCCTCAGCGCGTCGCCCGGGAAAAGCGCGTCGAGCACTTCGGCCAGCGGGCGCGGCCCCGACCCGTCCGGCCCGCCGGCCGCGAATTCGTCGAGGTCACGCGCCAGCGCCGCGGCCGTTGGATATCGGCGATCGGGATCGCGAGCGAGAGCGCGCTCGAGGATACGCCACAGGATCGGTGGGAATCCGTCGACCAGCGCCGTGGGGTCGGGCACGGCCGCCGCGTTCACGCGCCGCAGCGTCTCCACTTCGTCGATGTGTTTGAACAGGCGGCGATCGCACGCCAGCTCCCAGAGCGTCGTGCCGAGCGCGAAGACGTCGCTGCGGCGATCGAGCGCGCCGCCCACCGCCTGCTCGGGCGACATGTAGGCCACCTTGCCTTTGATCACTCCGGCCGCCGTGCGCGACGCGCGGTTCTTCGCCTTGGCCAGGCCAAAGTCGATGACTTTGACCTCGCCTTCGTACGTCAAGAACACGTTGGCCGGATTGACGTCGCGATGCACGATGTCGAGGGGACGCGACGCGGCGTCCGTGGCCTCGTGTGCGCAGTGCAGCCCTTCGGCGACTCGCGCGCCAATCCACGCGATTGTCGGGTACTGCATTCGAACGCCGCGAGCGCGGCAACGCTCCCACACGCTCCAGAGCGATTGTCCGTAGAGGAGCTCCATCGCGATGAACGCGTGTCCGGCGTCCTGGCCCAATTCGTCGTAGCGTAGGACGTTGGGGTGCCGCAGGCCCGCCACGATCCGCGCCTCGTCGAGGAACATCGCGGCGAACTCGGCGTTCCTCGCGAACTCCTCGCGGATCATCTTCACGGCAAGCACGCGGCCGGCGTCGGCCCCCTCGCGCACGATCGCGACGTTGACCGTGGCCATTCCGCCATCGGCCAGCTTGGCGCAAAGCTCGAATCGCCCGAGGCGCTGGCGCGCCGGCGAGGGGCCCGTGGTGAGCCCTTCGAAGGGGCCCGTGGTCGGCAAGGGCGCTTCTGGATCCAAGCGAGCGAGGCGCAAAGTATCAAAAGCTCTCTCGCTGCGGCAGCCGTCGTAGTATCCGGTTCGCGATGCTCAGGGCGTGGATATGGGGTCGTGCGCAGTCCCTCGGGGTGGCGCTTGGGCCGCGGGTGGCGCTGGCGCTGCTCGCTTGCGCGGCCGCGACAGCGCTGGCTTGCAAAGACGATGGCAAGGAGAGCGCCGCCCACGCCACCAAAGACGCGGCCGATCTGGCCGCGCTCGTGGACAAGGACATCGGCGAGGTGGAGCGCGGTTTGCCCCTGGGCGCCGCCAAGCTGGCGCCCCTCGTCGCGGACGGCGCCGACCCGAAGCAGGACGTCGCAGGCGTCCGCAGCGCGCTCTTTCGCATCCGGCGTCAGGTGTCCGACTTGAACATCGCCAAGTCGACGTTCTTCGCGCTCGCGGATTCGAACGGGATCGCGATCCGCAACGACCTGGAAGAAGACGTCATGGCCGGGCAAAACCTCTTTGCCCTCTTCCCCGCGCTCGCCAGGGGCACCGACGGGTTCGTGACGACGACGGGCTCATTCCCGAACGCCCAGACGAAGACCGGCCCGGACGAGGACTGGATCGCCGGCGCGCCGGTCAAACGTGCGGATCACTCGACGGGCGCGCTCCTCGTCACCGGATGGTCCTATCGGTACTTCGCCCGCCACCTGCAAGAGGCCCTCAAGACCTTGCTGCTCGATCAGGCGAAGGCCGCCGGCAGCGAGGGCAAGCTCCCCGTCTACTACGCCGCACTGTTCGACCGAACGGGCGTCTACTCGGCGCCGCTCACCCCCGCCATCGACGAGCAAGCGCTCGCCAAAGAAGACCTGGTCGCAAGGACAGCCAGCGGCCCCTACCAGGGCACGGCCATGATCACCGACCGCGCCTTCGGCTTCGCCGCCCAACGCACCCCGAAGCTCGCCCCCGACACGGGCATCGTGGTGCTCCGAAGCGACTGAGTGTTGGCTCTAAGTGCGGCCGAACCTGTGGATGCCCCAGGCAAGGACGACCCAGCCGAGGAGGACCACGAAGCCTCCGGCGGTTTGCTGATGCTGGATGCGATCGATCGGGGCGGTCGCGAAGATCGGGGCGGTGGCCGCGATGGCCAGGCCCAGCGCGGTGGTCGCGGCGCCGGTGACGATGAGGCGCGCGGCACCGCGGACGTCGTCGACGGTGGTCACGGCCAGCTCTCGTGCTCGGCGCGGCGCAGCACGTCGCGCGTAGCAAGCTCGAGCTTCTGTTCGGCGGCGATCGCGGTGGACGTGTGCTCCTCGCCGGACAAGTCGTCTTGCATGTAGTCCGCGGCGAAGAGGAGCGCAGCGCGGACGTCGTCGTCCTCGCCCGCGCCACGAACGACCAAGATGGCGTTGGGGTCGTGGCGTCGCGGCAGCTCGTCGCCCAGCTGGTCGGCGTCTTGCCAGCTGATGTACGCGATCCCGAAGCGCCGCTGCTTGGAGGCCACGTCGAGATTGAGCTGACCGTCCTTCTGGCCAAAGTGAATGAGACGGTTGCGCACCGGGTCGAGGCCGAACTCGCGGAACACGCGCGCCATCACCGCCACCGCGTGAGGCTGGTCGAGCGGGCGCAGGATCGTGGGCGCCTTGGGCGGACCGCCGCCGCAGCCCGCCGACACGAGCACGGCGCACCCGATCGCGAGCAGGGTAAACCACTGACGGAACCGAGCGCCGTACCCGAACACCGCCCGCAGACGCTAGCCGATGGGACATGCTCCCGCTAGTTTCTGTTTCATGCCTCGGTTCGCGGCGATCGACGTCGGCTCCAACGCCCTTCGCCTGCGCGTCATCGAGGCTGCGGCCCCCTCGCAGGCGGGCAAAGGGCGGCTTTCGCAGCTCAAAGCCGAGGGTCCCTGGAAAGATCTCGCAACGCTGCGCTCGCCGGTCCGCCTGGGCGCCGAGGTATTCCTCTCGGGGCGCCTGGCGCCAGCGTCGGTGGGGCAGGCGTGCAACGCGCTCCGCGAGTTCCGCCAGGAGATCGACCGCTGGAAGGTGGATGCCTACCGGGCCATCGCGACCAGCGCGGTGCGCGAGGCCAAGAACGGGGGCACGCTCGTCGAGCGCGCGCGGCGCGAGGCGGGGATCGAGCTCGAGGTGGTCGAGGGCATCGAAGAGGCACGCCTCATCACGCTGGCGGTCACGCGCCGCATCCCCCTCGGCGACAAGCGCGCCCTGCTGGTCGACGTGGGCGGCGGATCGACCGAGCTCACGGTGCTCGAGCGCGGAGAGACGGCGTTCACGATGTCGCTGCCGCTCGGCACCGTCCGGATGCTCGAGGGCTACCTGAAGGGGGCCAAGACGGTCGACCGGGCGCGCGAGCGTCTCATCGAAGAAGCCATCGATCGCGCCCTCGGCGAGGCGCTCCCGCAGATCGGTGCCGTCGAGATGCTGGTCGGCACCGGAGGCAACGTCGACACCCTCTGCGACATGTGTCCGGCCAAGGGAGCGGCGCGCGGGATCGACGTCGCGGCGGCCAAGACGCTGTTCAAGAAACTGTGCTCGATGTCCAACAGCGAGCGGCGCGACGAGTACCAGCTGCGCCCCGACCGCGCCGACACCATCGTGCCCGCGGCCGCGATCTTCCTGCGGCTCGCGGCCGTGCTCAAGGCGAGCACGATCCACGGGCCGGGTGTGGGTCTCGCCGCCGGTGTGCTCGAGGAGCTCGTCGACAAATTCTTCCACGTCTGGGACGCCGCCGAGGAAGCCGAGCGCATCCTCGAAGCCTGCGCGCGGCTCGGACGCCACTATCACTTCGACGAAAAGCACGCACGCCACGTGTGCCGCTTCGCCACGCAGCTCTTCGACGATCTGCAGCAGGTACACGCCTTCGGTGAGCGTGATCGCCTCCTGCTCCGCGTGGCGGCCATGCTGCACGACGTGGGCGACTACGTGCACTACAGCGGGCACCACAAACACAGCCAGTACTTGATCCAGCACGCCGACATCATGGGCGTCACCCCCGAGGAGCGCGCGATCGTATCGAACATCGCGCGCTACCACCGCAAGGGCCCACCCGATCCCAATCACCCCGGGTATCGCGACCTGGGCAAAGAAGCGCGCGGCAAGGTGCGGGGCCTCGCGGGCATCCTCCGCATCGCCGACGCCCTCGATCGCGAGCACAAGCAAAAGATCGAGAGCGTCCGTGCCGCCACGAACATCGGTGCCGCCCGCGTCACGCTCTTTCTCGGCGGCGAGGGCGATCGCGAGCTCGAAGAGTGGACCGTGCGGGCGAAGGCGTCGCTTTGGCGCGACGAGTACGACCTCGACGTGGAGATCGCCAAGGCCGAGGTGTCGGAGTGACGGGACCGTGGGGGGGCGTCGTCAGGCTGCTCCTCGTCGCCACTGCCCTTCCCGGCTGCGCATCGCCGACGCCGGACGCCCGCGCGGCGGCGCTGGCCTACGCGGCGGCGGCGCAGCGCGGCGACGCTGCGGCGCTCTATGCGATGATGACGACCGCGTCGCGACGCGATCGGAGCCCGGGCGAGGTGGCGACCGTCGTGGCCGACGAGCGGGCCGAGCTCGCCGAGCAAGGGGTGGCGATCGCCAGCGCGAACACGCGGGTCGAAGCGACCGCACGCCTTCGCTACGCGGACGGCGAAGAAGCGGCCCTCGACATGCGGGCGGGCCGCTACGGAGTCAGCACTGCCGGCGCGCTCCCGGGCGGGGGGCGCACCCCCGAAGAAGCGCTGCAGCAACTCCGTCGAGTCCTCGCCCGGCGCAGCTACGCGGGGCTGATGCGGGTGCTGTCGCCCGGCACGCGCGCGTCGATGGAGGACCGGATGAGGAGCTTGGTCGATGGCTTGAGCGACCCGGGTACGCTCCCCGTGCAGGTCACGGGCGAGGCGGCCGTGGTCGCCGTGCCCGGCGGGCACCAGGTCAAGCTTAAGCGCGACGGCGGCATGTGGCGTGTCGACGATCTGGACTAGGAACCTCTTGTGCGTCCGCCCATCGCCCGCCTCGTCGCCCTGTTCGCGATCACAGTTGCGGGCGCGCTCGTGGCGCTCGCGCCGCGCTCGGCGCGGGCATTCGGCGACGCCGGCGCATTCGATCCCCGAGTCTTGATCACGGGATCGCAGACGGGTCCGGCGCACGCGACCGCGCCCGGACGGTGGGCGTGGGAGCTCGAACAGCGCACGAGCGCCCCGGCGCGTCTCCACCCCAGCGTCGTGCGAGCCGACGACCCCGCGGTGATCGGCGCGCCCTTCCTCTACTGGAGCGGCGACGCCGACCTGGCTCCGCTCTCGGTCGAGGAGATCGCGGGCCTGCGCCGCTTCTTCGCGCTCGGCGGGGTGCTGCTCGCCGACGACGCGGGCGCGGGGCCGCACGGGGAGCCGAGCCCCTTCGGCCGGGCGGCGCGGCGCGAAATCGCGCGGGTGCTGCCCGACGGAGCGCCGATCACGCTCGGTGCCGACCACGTGATCTTCCGCACGTTCTACCTGCTGCACCGCGCCGAGGGACGCGTCGAGGGACCTCAAGGCCTCGAGGCCATCGTCCGCGGTGGATTGGCGCAAGTCATCTTCAGCGACAACGACCTCGGCGGCGCGCTCGCTCGCGGCGCGTCGGGCATGTGGGAGCAGCCCGTCGTGCCCGGGGGCGACACGCAGCGCGAGCACGCCATCCGCCTCGCGGTGAACATCGCGATGTACGTGCTCTGCTCCAACTACAAGGACGATCAGGTCCACGCCCAGTTCTTGATGAGGCGTCGCGCCGCGGCGAGCCCCTGACATGCTCTCGACGCACCTCGGGACGAGCGCGGATCTGCCCTCCTGGGGCGTCGCCGTCGCCGTGGCGCTCGCGGTCGCCAGCCTGGCGCTGCTGGTCGCGGAAGTGCGGCGCGAAGGGCGCGGGGCCGTCGGCGTCGCCGTCACGGGGTTGCTCGCGGTCGCCGCGCTTCTCGCCGCGGTGCTCCGCCCGGCGCGCGTGGCGGCACGCGAGACCGCCGTCGGGGCGCGCGTGGTGGTCCTCGCCGACACCTCCCGATCGATGGCCCTGCCGGGCGACGACGGCCGCCCGCGCAGCGAGACGCGCGACGCCATCATCGCCCGGCTCGCAAAGCGCGGCGCGGAACCCGATGGCGCACGCTTCGTCGTACTCGGATTCGGCGAGGGCGCGCCGGCCCCCTTGCCCGAGCATGGCTCGCATGACGACGCCTCGGCGCGCGCCGCTCACAGCGACCTCGGCGCGGCGTTACGAGCGATCGCGGCGTCGGCCGAGGAGCACCCGGCCGCCGTGATCGTCGTCAGTGACGGGCGCCTCGACGATCCTCCGGAGGACGTGTCCGCAGCCGCGCTCCACGCCATGGGCGCGTCGCTCCACGTCCCCATCGACACGGTCGCCACGACCCGGAGCGCGCCCCCCGACGCCAGCATCCGGCGCGTGAGCGCTGCGGGTGCCGCGGTCGCCCACGTCCCTCTCCCCCTGCGCGTCGACGTCGGTTGCGCCGGAGGACTCGCATGCGACGAGCTCACGGTGACCGCCCGCGAGCTCCGCGACGACGGCCCGCCCGCGCTCCTGGCGTCGGGCATCGCCCACCTCGAGGACGGCAAGGGCACTCTCGACCTGACGATCACGCTCGAGCGCGCAGGCTCGCGGATCGTCGAGATTGCCATCGCGCCTCAGCAAGGCGACGCGGTCCCCGCAAACGATCGACGGCTCGTCACGTTCGAGGTCGCGCGCGAGCGCGTGCGCGTCCTGCATGTCGCCGGGCGTCCTACGAACGACGTGCGCGCACTCCGCCAGTGGCTCAAGAGCGACGCGTCGGTCGACGTCGTGGCCTTCTTCATCCTGCGCACGCCCACCAACGACGTTCACGCCTCCACGAACGACCTCGCGCTCATCCCCTTTCCGGTCGACGAGCTCTTTCGCGATCGGCTCCCGAGCTTCGACGCGGTCGTGCTTCAGGACTTCGACGCGCAGCCGTACGGGCTCGAGAAGTACCTCGACGATCTGCGGCGCTACGTCCTCGGCGGCGGAGGGCTCGTCATGGTCGGCGGGCAAAAGTCCTTCGTTGCGGGGGGGTATGCAGGGACGCCGCTGGCCGACGTGCTGCCCGTCCAGCTCGGCGATTCGAGCGACGCGCCGAGCGCCGACACGTCGCCGTTCGTCCCGGATTGGACGCCGGCGGGCCACGCAGCGCCGCTCCTCGCGCCGCTGCGCGCTGCGGTCGGCGACGAGCTGCCCGAGATGCCCGGCGCCAACGTCCTCGGCGACGTGCGGCGCGGCGGCGTGGCGCTCTGGTCGCACCCGTCGCGCCGTACGCGGTCGGGCGCCAAGATGCCCGTCCTCGCGATCGGCGACGAGGGCGACGGCCGCACGATCGCGCTTGGCGTCGACGGGACGTGGGAGCTGCAGTTCTCCGACCTGGGCTCCCGCACGGCGGGCCGCGGCCATGGCGCCCTCTGGAGCGGCCTTCTCGGGTGGCTGATGCGCGATCCGCGTTTCGAGCCGGCGCAGCTCGACGTGGTGGGCGGTTGCACCGCGGGGCTGCCTTCGACGCTGCGTGCGCGTCTGCCGCCCGACATCGGAGCCGCGGCCTCGTCCACGGTCCGGCTCGAGATCACGCGCATCGACGGACAGCGCGCACCGCTCCGGCTGGAGGCGGCCCGCCCGCACGACGCCGAGCCAATCGACCTGCCCTTGCCGCCGCTCGAGACGGGCGCGTACTCGGCGCGCCTGTCGGCGGCCGACGGTTCGACGACCCGGCACGACTTCGCGTGTGAGGCCGGTGGCGACGAGTGGGCGGACACGCGACCCGATCCCAAACGTCTCGAGGCTCTCGCCGCGGCGACGGGGGGTGCGTTCGCGACGGCCGCCGAGGTCGCGTCGCTCCGTCTGCCCAAGCCCACGACGGTGAGCGCGGAGCGACACGTGACCCCCGTGGCGCCGCCGTGGGTGTGGACGCTCTCCGCGGCGGCGCTGCTCGGCATCCATTGGATCGCCCGTCGCCGGAACGGGCTGTCGTGAGTAGAATGCGCCCGATGCGCTCGACATTGCGGGCGATCGTGCGACGCAGCTGGGCTCGCGCGCTCGGGCCGGCGGTCGTCGGGGTGGTCATGACGAGCGCTGAAGCGTGGGCGGGGCCATCCGTGCCAGCGCTCGTCTGGCCTGACGTGGCCGAGCGGATCCAGCGCGACCTCGCGGCGCCGGACGTGTCTGCTCGAAGGGCCGCGGCGCGATCGATTCGGTCGCTCGGCGCGAACGACGGCGCGCGGCTCGCGATGACGGCTCTCGTCGACCCGGACGACGAAGTGCGCCTCGTAGGCGCCGACGCGGCGATCCGGTTCCACGCCTTGGGGGCGACGGACGCGGTGATCTCGTGGCTCAACGCCCCGGATGCCCGGTTGCGGCGCGAGGCCTGCGCCGTCGCGCACGCGCTGCCCAACCCGCGCGCCGTGGGTCCTCTGGCTCGCACGCTCGGCGACGCCGATGGCGAGGTCCGCGCCGCCGCGGCGGCTGCGCTCGGGCATCAGGCCTCACCGGACGCCGTCGCGCCCCTCCTCGGCAGGCTGGACGACGCGTCCCCTGCGGTTCGGATCGAGGTCGTCTCCGCGCTCGCACGCCTTGGGGATCCACGGGCCGTGGTGCCGCTGGTCGGCAAGGTCGAGGACTCCGCGCCGGACGTGCGGCAGGCCGTCGTGCGCGCCCTCGGCGATCTCGCGGATGCGCGGGCGTCGTCGGCGCTCGTGCTGGCGCTTCGCGATCAGAGCACGGACGTGCGGCGCAACGCACTGGCCGCCCTCGGGCGCATGCGGGCGGCCGACGCGGTCGACGCGATCGCCACGTTCACCCGTGATCGTGCGCCGATCATCCGGGCGGCGGCGGTCGCGGCCCTCGGACGCATCGCCACGCCCGACGCCGTGGGCGCGCTCGTCGCGGCCCTTGGCGGGGGCGACGATTCCGCCGGAAACCTCGCGCCGATTCCGCTGCGCGACGCGCTGGTGGCCGCCGGCGTCGAGCACGCAGCAAGAGCGGTAGAGGCGGTGCTGGCCGGTTCGCCCTCGCCGCTCGCCGCCACGAGCGCGGCGTGGATCCTCGGCCAGTGGCACGACCGCGCGTCCGAGCCGGCCATCGTGGGCGCGATGCGGCGGGGCATCCTTCCGGTGCCTGCGGCGCTTCACGCGCTCGCGACCGCGGGCGGCGACGCCGACGTCCCTGTCGTGCTGGAGTTCATCACCGACGCGAGCCCGCTGGTCCGCGCCGAGGCCCTCGGGGCGGCGCTGGCCCTGCTCGATCCGGGCCACCCGGACGGCCGCGCGGTCGAACCCCTCGCCGACGCGTTGCGGAGCGCCCGACCTACGGCGGCCGAGCGAGCCCGCATCGCGCGGCTGCTTGGGCGCACGGGTGCGCCGCGGGCAGCGCCGCTGCTCGTCGATCTCGCGCGCGCCAAGGAGCCGTCGCTCCGCGTTGCGGCGCTCGAAGCACTGGGCACCCTGGGTCTCGCGGGTGGGCCCGACGCCGAGGACACCCTGCTCGACGCGATGACCGCCGTCGACCCGGCCGTTCGCCTGCAGGCGGCCGTGGCGCTCTCGGAGAGCGGGTCCGCGCGCGCGCGCGATGCCCTGCTCCACCGGCTCACGGCGGAGGAGGGCTTCGACCGCGCCGCGTTGCTCACTGCGCTCGGCGGTACGCTGTCCCGCGTCCCCTCGGACGCGTCAGTCGAACAGCTCGCCGCGCAGCTCGGGTTCGCGGCGGGTGCAGAGCGCGACGCGTTGATCGAGGCCGTTGGCCTCGCCTCCATCGGTTCGTCCGTCCGTGCGCTCGCCCAGGCCGCGCAATCGGGCGAGCCCGCCGATCGGCGCGCCGCCGCCATCATGTGCGCCGCCCACCCCGCTGACACGGGTGCGATCGCCGTCGCGCGAGGGCTGCTCGGCGACGCCGACGCCGCCGTGCGCGCACAAGCGGCATGGGCGATGGGGACACTGGGCGACACCACGGACCTCGCCGCCCTCGATCGACTCGCGCGAGGATCCGATTTCGACGCCGCCGCCGACGCCGTCGCGGCGATGGGCCGTATCCTCGCGCGGCCTGCTGCCGCCGGGGCCGCCGGGCGCGGTCCGGCCAGCGCGGCCGACGTGCTTTGCCCATTCGCCGAACGCGGTCAGGTCTACGTGCGGGCCAACGCCCTGGCCGGGCTGGCGCTCTCGGGCGCGCGTTGTGGCGATGGATCGCGCGAGAGGAATGCGCTCGCGGAGGACCCGAGCGAAGACATCCGCGCGGCCGCGGCGCGCGCGCTTGCAAGCCATCCGCACGAAGGCGACGAGCGCGCGCTCGGTCGGTGCGCGCGCGGGGATCCCTCGGGCGCCGTCTCGATGCGATGCCGATCGCCCGCGCCGGCGCCATCCCGAGCACAGCGGGTCCTCGTGTACGTCGTCCCGGAGAGCGCGGTCACTCCCGTACCAGGCGCGTCGTACGCGATGCTCTTCGCCGACGGGTTGATCCGCGCCGGAACCGCGGATCGGCGCGGAGCGGTGTTCGACCCTGCGGCTCCGGACGGCGACGTCTCGCTCCGCAGCCCGAGCGCTCTGGCCCGCTAGCGCGCGGGGCGGTACCTTCTCTCAAAGATCATGACGCAACGCCCACGCAGCCCGCTGTTCGCCCCGGAGCGCCTCGAAGCGATCCTGGAAAGGGCCGGCGAGTCTCGATTCGCTCGCGAGCGGGCCCCTGTCCCGGCCACGGTGTGGCGTGACGCCGTCGGCGCGCGCATCGCCGATCGCGCGCGGCCCGTGTCGCTTCACGACGGCCTGCTCACCCTCCTCGTTCCGAGCAGCGTCTGGGCGCACGAGCTGTCGCTCCTGAGCGACGACGTGCGCGCGCGACTGGCGGAGCGGGGCTTCGCCGTTCGAGAAGTTCGCTTCCGAGTCGGGCAGTTGCCGGCGATGGATCGGGGGGCGGCGCAGTCGCGATCCACACGCGTCGTCCCCGCGCGTCGGCAGCCGCCCTACGAGCTCACCGCCGTGCTCGCATCCGTGCCGGACCCGGAGCTGCGCGCTGCCATCGAGGACGCCGCGACGGCCAACCTGGCATGGCAATCCTCGACGCACGAAGGCCCCGCGGAGCCGATCAGCGAAGCGCGGCGAGCCGCTCGAGCCCCTCGATCCGCTGCAGCAGAAAGCGCTCCGCCGGGCCCAGCGTCGCGGCCTTCTCCCGCAGCCCCGCGAGGTACGCGCGAAGACGGACGAGATCGATCGCGTTGACCTTGCGGAACGCGTTGTTGAGCTCATCGACCACCGGCGCGGGGCAAGGCCGACCCTGGGTCTGATAGACCTCGATCACGTAATCGGCCCACTGGCCCTTCGCCGTCGCCGTGGCCAGCTTGGCCGAGAGCCGAGCCGCGATGTCGACGATCCACGGCGACACGTGCTTGCCCGCGCGGCTCGCCTCGATGACTTCGTTCAGCGGACCGGCGAGCAGGCGCTCGGCCTCGTCGACCCGGCCCATCGCGAGCGCCTTGTCGGCGACTCCGCCCAGCAGCTTGAAGGCGGTCACTCGGCGCACCATGCTCGAGTCCTCGCCCACGTTTTCGTCGTGACCGGCCGCGGTTCGCTCGCTCGGCTCTGGCCGTTCGGATACCGTCTCGACGGCCGGGATCCGGGGGAGGGTGGCGGTGTTCGCAGCTGGGAGGCTCATCGTGTCCTTGGCGGACGTGGTGCGTGCGCCGAGGAGCGTCAGCTCTTGAGTGCCCACGAGGATCTTGTCGCCGGGGTGGATCGTGGTCTTCGTCGAGATGCGCACCCCGTTGACGAGGACTCCATTGCGGCTCGCGAGGTCCTCGACCGTCACCGTTTCGCCGGCGACGACGATCATCGCGTGGCGGCGCGAGATGAGCGCGTCATCGAGAGACAACTGGCACGTCGCGCTGCGACCGACGACGAACTGCCCCTCGTTGAGCGCGAGATCGTGATGCAGGTAGCGCAGTCGGAAGCGCATCTCGCTCGGCTTGGCTTCGAGTTTCGGTGAGGCCTCGGACCGAGAGCCTCGCCCGCCCTCTCACGCTATCACGTGTCCGCCGTCACACGTGCGGCCATCGGGAGGCTCGACTTGGCGCGTCAGTTGGCCGCGTCAGCCGGCATCGTCGAATTCGCGTCGGAGCTGACGGAGCCGCGAGAGGGCGAGGTCGTCCGAGCGCGGCCCCGCGCCGGCCGCAGGATCGGGGGCGGTGATGCCGGGCAAGTGGCGCGGGGACGGCTCGGCGGGTGTCTCGCGACGGGCCATGAAATCGTCGAGAGCACCGCGCAGGGCGGGCCGGTGTCGGGGCGCCACCTCGCTCAGACGCTCGATGACGGCCACCGGCGGCATCGTCTGGGTGCGCGCGTGGACGTCGATCGCCCAGACCGCCCACGCCGGGTCGTCGGAAGCGAGCGTCATGGCAACGGCCTGCAGCGACAGCGCCGAGACGGCGTCGGAGTCGAGGGAGCTCCCGGCGGCCAGCTGCTCTTCGACCTGCGTCGTCGCGCGGCGCACGATCCGCTCCGCGTCGACCGTTCGCCCGAGCTTGAGCGCGCGCTCCAGCGAGTCGATCATCAGCTGCAGCGTCCACGCGTTCGGCGCCGAGCGGCCCGCGCCCGTGAGCGTGTCTTCGTCCGTCTGCTCGGTGGCCTCGCAGTTGGGACACGCCAGGACCTCGCGCGGGTACGGCTGGCGGCAGTTGGCGCAGAGGCGCAGCTGCCCCGTCGTCCGCGAATGCGCCCGACCCGCGGGATCGACCGCGCAAAATACGAAGTCTTGCGTGCCGATGCGAATCCGATCGTCGTTGCGCAGCTCCACGGGGTCCGCGATGAGCGCGCCGTTGACGCGCACGCCGTTGCGGCTGCCCATGTCCTCGATCCGGGCACGATTCTGGTCGACGACGATCCGCGCGTGCCGCCTCGAAACGAGCGGATCCTCGAGGGTCACGTGGCAGTCGAGGCTCCGTCCGATGATGGTGCTGCCAGGAGGGAGATCGAACTCCTGGAGCATGAATCGCAACCGGTAGCGAGCCAACTTACGTTTCTCCGCCCCGCCCTAAGTACAATGTAGAACCTCTACGAACGTGAGAGGAGCCCTGGAGGGAAGGGACCGGTGGCCGCTCGCGCGCCCGGGCCCCACTCCCGCACGAGATAGACTATAACGCATGCAAGCGCCGATGACTGAATCAGTACCGCAAACAGTTGGCCGCTCGGGCCTCGCGACGGATGAATCGGTCGTCCGTTGTGGGAGCTGTGCGAGCAGTGGGAGCGCGTACGCAAGAAGGCGAGAGCCCCGTGGATAGCGACGCCCGAGACCAGGTCGAACGTTTGCTTCGCGAGGTGCTCTCGCCGCTCGTCCACGCCGACGGCGGAGAGATGCACCTCGTGCGCTGGGATGGAGAGGACGTCCACATCCACCTCTCGGGGGCGTGCGCCGGCTGTCCCGGCGCAACGCTCACGAACGAGGGCATCATCGTACCCGCGGTGCGATCCGTCTCGCCCAAGGCGCGCGTCGTGCTGACGACGGGCGTTCGCGCCCCCGACGGAGCCCGCAGGGTGTAGTCGGTGTAGTCACGGTCGAGGGGAGCGACCTCCGCTCCCCTCGAGCTCTGGATTGTTCACGGTCGAGGGGAGCGACCTCCGCTCCCCTCGAGCTCCCCACCGGATTCGCGCTCTAGTTCCGCTTTCTCGTGCTGCCGGCGTCGGGAGCGCCGTGCGAGGCGTTCGGATCGCTGACACCAGTTTTGGTGATGGCGGCGATCGAAGGATCGAGCGCAAACGGATCAACGGGCTTGTTGACCCGCAACGAAGCGAGCTTGGAGAGCGTGTTGCGATCCTCGAGCACGACCCCGACAAGACGCTCGCTCGAGCGATCGACGAGGCGCAGGTGTGTCGTCTGATCTTGCCAGTCGGTCGTAGGGCTATCGAGCTGCTGCGCCGGATCAGCCCCGCGCGAGCGGCCGGGGGCCCCGATGAGCGCGCTCAGCCCCGCGATCGCCTTCTGGTACGAATCGCCGAACGGCCCACCCGCCTTGAGGGGCATCTCGTCGTAGATCTTCCAGAGGCGATCCTTGATGTAGAAGAAGTAGCGGCTCCGGCCGTCCTTGTTGATGCGCTGGACGCCTTCGTTGTTGTTGTAGGTGTATTCGCTGTGCAGCGGCGTGACGTCGTAGCCGCTCGGCGAGTCGTCGAACGTGGCGTAGCTGCGCTGAAAGTTCGCCTTCCTCGCGTCGCGATCCGCTTCGAGCTGCTGCATCTCGACGCCCGGCTGCAAGCGAGCGATCAGCGGGGAGTACTCATGGTCGAGTAGCCCCCCCGGCTGGTTGTAGACGTCGGTCACCTCCTGATGCGAGAGGCCCCACTTGAGCTCCTTCTCGCGCAGGGCGGAGAGCGACGTCACCGTGGGCGGATCGGCCACCGCAGCGGGAGCCGAGACAGCGCCCGCCAGGGCCGAAAGAACGATGCTGACTGCGAGCCCCATGGCCGCGACGGTCGTGCGTTTCATTGCGTGTGCCCCTCGGTTTGCAGGGATGTTTCGGACCCGACGCGTGCAAACCGTAGCGCAAATCGCAGCGCGACAAGCCTCTCAAAGCAGGCTCGACGCGAACGCGACCGGATGCCGCCCGAGCCAAGACCGCCGGGGAACGCCCGGCTTCGGCTGTCGACCCGCTGCGCCAAAGCTTTGGCCCGGCCCCTGTCCTTCGAGTAAACAAGCCTCATGCGCATTGTCTCGCGCGCCCTGGCGCTCGTTGGCGGTCGGGCACGACCTGGGGCGCGGGCCGTTCTCGCGGCGGTGCTGGCCTGCCTGGCATCCGGCTGCGGCGGGGCGGGCGCCGAGGCCCATCCGCAGACGCCTGCACTGTGGCCGTATACGGGTGATGCCACCAAAATCTTCGACGACGTCATCGAGCTACCCGCCGTCGGCTACGGCATCGATCGCGACGCTCAGCCGATGCAGGACAAGCGCGTCCGCGAGCGCACCCAGATCGCGGACGCGGTCTTGCGGGTGCGCGTGACGGGCGTCAACGCCCTCACCGAGGGCGCGAACGGCTGGCTCATCGCTTGCCACACCATCGAGCGGCTGGCGGGCAAGCGCCTGCCTCCACCCGACTTCAACTTGCAGGTGGATGCGGCCGGTCCTGCGGCCGGAATCCTGCGGCAATTCGCGACGCGGCTCGCGAGCGGCACCTTCGTGGTCTTCGTCGAAGAGTTCGCCCGCGAGGGCGGCCTTCCCGGCGCGCAGCTGCACTTCCACCTCGCCCAGGACAGCCCGGACGAGGTGATCGCCATCCGCGAAGCTGCGGCCATGGGCGACGCGCAGTCGCAGTAGGGCGGTGGGAGCCTCACGAGCGGCCCGAGCTGCAAGGTCGCCGGACGCGGCGAACGGTGCTACCAAAGAGGGTCGGTGGGTCCCGTGGCAGTCGAGATCAAGAGCCCGAAAGAAATCGATCTAATGCGCAAGGTCTGCCGCCTCGCGGCCGAGACTTTGCTCCTCGTCGGCGAGAAGATCCGCGCGGGGATGACGACGGACGAGATCGACCGGATCGTGCACGCGGACACGCTGCGCCAGGGCGCCCGCCCGGCGACGCTCAACTACAAGGGCTACCCCAAGAGCGTCTGCACCAGCGTCAACGACATCGTTTGCCACGGGATCCCCGACGGCACGGTGCTCAAGAACGGCGACATCGTGAATGTCGACGTGACCCACGTGTACGAAGGGTTCCACGGCGACACGAGCGCGACGTTCTACGTCGGAACCCCGAGCGCCGAGGCGCGTCACGTCGTCGAGGTCGCGCGCCGCTCGCTCGACGAGGGGATCGCGCAGGTGCGCGACGGCGCTCGGCTCGGCGACATCGGCGCTGCGATCCAGGAGTACGTCGAGCGCGAGGGTTGCGGGGTCGTGCGCGATTTCGTGGGCCACGGCATCGGTCGCAAGTTCCACGATGCGCCGCAGGTCAAGCACTACGGCAAGCGCGGCACGGGTGAGCGCCTGCGCGCGGGGATGACGTTCACCATCGAGCCGATGGTCAATCTCGGCGGGTGGGAGGTCGAGGTCGATCCGAACGACAAGTGGACGGTGCGCACCGCCGACGGGAGCCTGAGCGCTCAGTTCGAGCACACCATCCTCGTGACCCGCGACGGCTGCGAGGTCCTCACGGCGCGCGCCCACGCCCTGCGCAACAGCGAAAACGTCGCCGCGCTGTTCGTCGCGTAGCGCTAGGCGTCTTTCAGCATCTCGGCGGCGGCGCGCCTCGCCGCACCGCCGACCTTGATGCCACCGATCATGCGCGCGATCTCGTCGACGCGCTCGGCCTTGGACAGGCGCCGGATGGTGGCCAGCGTGCGGCCGCGCAGCTCGGCTTTGTCGACGACCAGATGCGCGTCGGCGAGCGCGGCGATCTGCGGCAGGTGCGTGATGCAGACGACCTGGCGGTGCCGAGCGATGTCCGCGATCGCGCGGCCAATCACTTCTGCGACGGCGCCTCCGATGCCCGCATCCACTTCGTCGAACACGTAGGTGCCCGCGGGGCCCTGATCCGCCAGGACGCGCTTGAGCGCCAGGAGGGCCCGCGACAGCTCGCCGCCGCTGGCGATCTTGCGCAGCGGGCGCGGCTCCTCACCCTGATTCGGGGCGATCAAGAACTCGACGCGATCGATACCCGTACGGGTGAGGCGCGCGCCGTCGACGAGCAGCGCGTCGCCCATGGCGGCAGTCGGGGTCACTTCGACCAGGACTCGGGCCCTCCCCATCCCCAGTTGCCCGAGCTCGTGCCCGATCGCGTCGGCCAGATCCTCTGCCACGTCGCGACGCTTGCGCGACAATGCTCGCGCGGCAGCTGCGACTTCGGCGATCCGGCGGAGCTTCTCCGCGTCCCCGGCGGCGACGCGCTCCGACGAGCTGGAGAGCGCCTCGAGGCCTTGCGCCAGGGTGGCCCGGTGCGCGAGCAGCTCGGTCGTCGTCGGCCCGTGCTTGCGTAAGAGCTTCTGCAAGCGGAACGTGCGTTCTTCGACCTCGGCCAGGCGCTCGGGGTTCGCCTCGACGCCCTCGGCATATCGTGCCAGCGCACGCGCAGCGTCGGACAGCTCCGACCGCGCCGATTCGACGACACGTGCATAGGGCAGAAGTGAACCGTCGATCGCAGCGGCCTGATCAATCTCGGCTGCGAGCCGGCCAAGCTCGTCGCAGATCACGCCTTCGCCCTCGTAGAGGCGCTCGGCCGCGCGACGCGTGGCCGCTTGCAGCACGCCGGCGTGGCGGAGACGGGCACGCTCTCGTTCGAGCTCGACGTCTTCGCCGTCGCGTGGATCCAGCTCGTCGATCTCGCGGAGCTGCCACCGCAAAAAATCCTCGCGTTCGGCGCGTCCTCGTTCGTCCGAGGCGGCCGCGTCGAGCTCGCGCACGAGCGTCGCGAGCGCGTCGACCTGCTCGGTGACCCGCGCGCGCTCAGCGTCCAGACCGCCGAAGGCGTCGAGATAGTCGGCGTGCGTCGCGGGATCGGTGAGCGACACGCTCTCGTGCTGCGATGCGATATCGCACAGGTCCGCGCCCATCTCCGCGAGCTGCGCGGCGGTGCACAGGCGGCCGTTGATGTACGCCCTGCTTCGCGTGTCCTGGCGCGCCTGGACGACGCGCCGGATCACGAGCTCGCCCTTGGAGGGAATCCCGGCCGCCTCGAGGCGCGCCGAGGCGCGCGAATCAGCGGCCACCTCGAAGAGCGCCTCGACCTCCGCCTCCTCGGCGCCGCCGCGCACGAGCTCCGGGCGGGCACGACCCCCGAGGACGAGCGACAGAGCATCGACCAGCGTCGACTTACCCGCGCCCGTCTCGCCGGTAATCACGTTGAAGCCGGGGCCGAATTCGACGGTCGCCTCCTCGACGAGGGCAACGTTCCGCAGGCTGACCTGAACGAGCACGGGCCCAAACCTGGGGCGCACTCTCGCCTCCGCAGCCTGTGAGAGCAAGTCTGAGAGCAAGTCTTGACGTCGTGGTGCGTATTTCACTACTGTCGAGCCGGAATAGCGTCTGCACCGCGCGCCAACAAACTCCAATGTTTTCCGGTGTATAGCCCCCGAACGCGGCCCCACCCAAGCGCGATGCCGTCCAAAACTCCCGCCAAGAAAAAGACTTCAGCACCCCCCGCTGGGCCGAAGGTGCTCTCCGTGGAGGAACGCTGGGCGATCCTCGAGGATCGGCTCAAGAAGGCGTCGCCCGACGCGCAGGACAAGTATCGCGCGGAGCTCGACATGAGCTGGGTCGCGCACGACAGCGCGCTCGAGGGCGTCGTTTACACGCTGACCGAGCTTCGTTCGGCGATCAGCGCGACCGAAGTGGCCCCGGTGGCCTTCGACTCGACGATGCAGCCCGTCGTCGAGGAGATCCGGCGCCACCGTGAGGCACTCAACTTCGTTCGTGAGCAGGCGACCAAGCGCCGAGTCCCCCTGACCACGGACGTCATCAAGCACATCTACTGCGTGCTCCATCCCGAAGAGGGCGACGTCAAGACGGTCAAATACCGCAAGGACGTGCCGCAGCACCGGCTCTACTTCCACGAGTACGCGCCACCCGACAAGATCGCCTACAAGCTGCGCCAGGTCGTCGACTGGGTGAACGATCCCGAGACGCGACGCAGCCGCTCGCCGGTGCGGCTCGCTGCCCGCGCCCACTACGACCTCGTCCGGATCTTCCCCTTCACCTCGGACAGCGGCAAGGTCGCCCGGCTCGTGATGAACGTCCTCCTGCTGCGAGGCGGCAGCCCACCCGCCATCATCCATTCGACCGAACGGCAGCGATACTACGAGGCGCTCAAGGGCTCGAGCACGACGATGCAGTCGATCGTGCAGGACGCCATCGAGAACAGCCTCGCGTCGAGCGAGAAGCTGCTCGAAGCCTACGCCGGAAAGCCAGCCCGATAGGCCTCCTCGCGGGGCGCCTCGAGCGCGCAGGCAGGCGCCTCCCGAACTTTACGAACCGGGCCGCGGCGGGTAAGCCTGGTCTCGCCATGCTGGCCAAGCGTGTCATCCCGTGCCTGGACGTCATGAATGGGCGCGTGGTCAAGGGTGTGCGCTTCGTGGGTCTGCGTGACGCCGGCGATCCCGTGGAGTGCGCGAGTCGCTACGCGGTCGAGGGCGCGGACGAGATCACTCTGCTCGACATCACCGCATCGCACGAGGGTCGCGGAACGCTGCTCGACGTGGTGGCGCGCACCGCCGACGCCACGTTCGTCCCCCTGACCGTGGGCGGCGGCGTCCGCACCGAAGACGACGTGCGCGCGCTTCTCGCGGCGGGCGCCGACAAGGTGAGCATCAACACCGCGGCGGTGAAGACGCCGGACTTGCTGCGGCGCTGCAGCGACGCGTGGGGCGCGCAGGCGATCGTGGTCGCGATCGACGCGAAGCGGCGCTTGGACACGGGGGCCGGCTCCGGGTGGGAGGTGTTCCTGCACGGCGGGCGCACCGCGACGGGGATCGACGCCGTGAAATGGGCCTACGAGGCGACGCTCCGCCACGGTGCGGGTGAGATCCTGCTCACGAGCATGGACCGCGACGGCACGCTGGCGGGCTACGATCTCGAGCTGACGCGTGCCGTCGCGGATGCGGTGCCCGTACCCGTCATCGCGAGCGGAGGCGTGGGCACGGCCGATCATCTGCGCGCGGGCCTCGTCGAGGGGCACGCGAGCGCGGTGCTGGCGGCCACGATCTTCCACGATGGCACGTACACCGTGGCGCAGGTGAAGCGCTTGCTCGCGTCGAGCGGGGTGCCCGTGCGCTTGCTTGGCGATTCGGAGCGCGCGGCATGAGC
>Ga0302325_10006567_pt1 | contig 26077 bp, 24 predicted proteins | sample Palsa_T0_2_FD_201948 | JGI IMG/M metagenome (GOLD analysis project Ga0302325, IMG submission 201948) | Peat permafrost microbial communities from Stordalen Mire near Abisko, Sweden - Palsa_T0_2 | ecosystem: Environmental > Terrestrial > Soil > Palsa > Peat permafrost | place: Sweden: Abisko... | reverse complement strand
CTGCGCCGGATCGCCCTGCAAGGAGACCCTGCGGGGCCGGGGGCGGCAGCGGCCGTGCTGCTCGTGATGTGCGCGATCTCGCTCGTTCTCTGGGTCACGAACCCGTTCGCGGCGGCGCTCGTCGTGATCGCGCTCCACTTGTGGATGTGGATCGTCGCGCCCGAGGTCCGGCTGCGCGCTCCGGTGGCGCTGGTCATGCTCCTGGTCGGTCTCGCGCCCGTGGCGCTGGTCATCCTCTACTACGCAAATCAGTTCGAGCTCGGACCCCTCGGCGTGCTCTGGACGGGCGTCCTGCTCGTCGCGGGCGGCGGGCTCGGGATCCCTGCACTGCTCGAATGGAGCATCGTCGCCGGCTGCGCGGTGAGCGTCGCGGTGATCGGCGCGCGCGCCGCGCGGGCGGAGCGGCCCGCGCCTGCGCCGGTGACCGTCCGCGGTCCGATCACCTACGCCGGCCCCGGCTCGCTTGGCGGCACGAAGTCCGCGCTCAGGCGGTGAGGACCCGTGAGACGGCTCGTTCGCGCGATCTCATCCGTGCTCATCCTCTCGGGCCTGCTGCTCGTCATCGATGCCGGGGTGACGCTGCTGTGGCAGGAGCCGGTGACCGCGGTCATCGCCCTGATCAAGCGCGGAGGCATCGATAAGCGGCTCGTCGACCGGCCCCTGACCCTGACGCCGCTCGACAACCGGGTCCTGGCCGGGATCACCAACTCCGACGCTCGCATCGCCTTCTACGCCCGCCTCTACGCGCGCCGGGCGGTGACCGGCGACGAGATCGGGACGATCGACTTTCCCAAGCTCCACGCGAGCTACGGGGTGGTCCAGGGGACGGACACCGCGAGCCTCGAGGAGGGTCCCGGCCATTACCCGGCCACCGCCTTCCCCGGCGTCCCCGGGGACACCGTGGCCATCGCCGGGCATCGAACGACATACCTGGCGCCCTTCCGCTACCTCAACGAGCTCAAGTCCGGCGACCTCATCGTGCTCACGATGCCCTACGCCCGCTTCACCTACCAGGTCCAGCTCCAGCGGATCGTTACCCCGACCTCGCTGTGGATCACCGCCAACAAGGGCTATGAGCGCCTCGTCCTCTCCGCCTGCAACCCGCTCTACAGCGCCTCCCAGCGGATCGCGGTGTTCGCGAGGTTGTACGAGCAGGAGCCGCTGGGACAGGCGGCGTCATAACCGGAAGTTCGCCGCCAGGCGAACTTCCAACGGAGCCGGCGCCGGCCGGCTCAAGCCAAGTGGGGTCCCGACCCTATCTAGCGTCCATTCAGAGACGCCGATGATGTCGAAGGGAGGCAAGGATGACGACAGGGACTTAAGCCGACAGGGGTCGAGGTTGTCCGGTTACCGGCAACCTCGTCTGGGGATACTGGTCGGGAGGCCAAACCGTATGCACACCGAACGAGAGGCAAGGAAGGCAATGCTCAGGGCTCAGATCGCGCAGGGGGAGTACCGCGTGGATCCGCATGCCATCGCCGACGCGATTCTGCGTCGCGTGCGCCTGGTGCAGATCGACGAGCAGCGCTCAGGTCAGAAGGAATGCTCGTACCCAGCAAGCGTTCCACCGAGGTCGACGTCGCCAAAGACCACTCCCGGCGGGCCGTCGATGACGCGTCCGATCCAGGTCAGGCCGGTGCTCGCGACCGCCGTCTCGGCGTTGCTGCGCGCCGACAGCGGGATACAGGCGCACAGCTCGTAGTCCTCGCCCGCGGTGGCCGCGAACTCCCGCGGCTCGGAGCCGAGCTGCGCCGCGACCTCCGCCACACCCTCGGCGAGCGGGAGCCGGGCGAGGGTGAGCTCGATGCACACGCCGCTGCGCCGGGCGAGATGGCCCGCATCGGTGGCCAGGCCGTCCGAGATGTCGATCATCGCGTGGGCGCCGGCGGCGGCCAGGGCTGCGCCTTCGGCGAGGCGGGGCACGGGGCGCGCGTAGCGGGCGGCGAGGGCGGCTCCGAGCGGCGACTGGGCGCGGCCGTCGAGTACCGCGAGCCCGGCGCCCGAGCCCCCGAGCGTCCCCGTGCTCGCGACGAGGTCGCCGGGCCTCGCCCCGTCGCGGCCGACGAGGGCGCCGGGGTCGGCCGTCCACCCGACCACAGTGAAGGAGACGGTGAGGGCGGGCGCCCGCGTCACGTCGCCGCCCGCGATCGTGACCCCGGTGACCGAGGCCAGGGCCTGGGCTCCGCCCGCGAGCTCGGTCACGTAGTCGACGTCGGTCTGCGCCGGGAGCCCGAGCGCCAGATAGGCCTCGCCCGCCCCGGCCCCCATCGCGGCGAGGTCCGACAGTGCCGCGGCGAGGGCGCGGTGCCCGATCTCCGCGGCCGAGAGCTGCGAACGGCGGAAATGCACCCCCTCGACCATAGTGTCCACCGAGGTGACCGCGTAGCCCCGGCCGCGCACCACGGCGGCGTCATCGCCCAGCCAGCGCACCACGCGGGACCCTCCCGGCCGCAGCGTCGCCTCGAGCGCGGCGATCAGATCGAGCTCGCGCACGGCGCGGGCGCGACGGCGCTCAGCGGTGCCGGTAGACGATGCGCGCGCGATCGAGGTCGTACGGCGAGAGCTCGACCCGGACACGATCGCCGGGGAGGATCCGGATGCGGAACCGGCGCATCTTCCCGGCCACATGCCCGAGGACGACGTGGTCGTTGTCGAGCTTGACGCGGAACATCGCATTGGGGAGGGCCTCGATGACCTCGCCCTCCAGCTCTACCTTTTCCTCTTTGGGCACTCGGTGGATGCTATCGGGCTAGGCGCCAGGTGCCGCGCCGCCCGATTTCGGCACGCCCGGATGGGCGGATGGCGGGGTCCCGGGCGTGCCGTTCGACGGCGTGGTCTGCGGCTTGGGGTTGTAGAGCTGGGGGTTCGTGTACTGGCCCGTGCCGGTCGTCGGAGTCGCCCCCCCGGTGGTGGGCGTCACCGGCACGCCCGTGTTACCCGTGTTCCCGGTCGGTGGGAGGCCGTTCTGGAACTGCGACTGCGGGCCTCCGAGCGCGTAGTGGTGGTAGTAGCCGTAGAAGGGCTTGCCCACGAACGGGGTCTTGGGCGGGGTGAAGTCGCCGCAGTAGCCGTCGGCGGCCTCCTTCATGTACGTGTGCCAGATGGGGCCCGCCAGGGTGCCGCCGAAGCCGGCTCCGAGCCCGTTGACGTCGGTCATCGAGGTCGTCTCGTTGGGGTATCCGACCCACACGGCGGTGGAGAGCTCGGGGGTGTAGCCGACGAACCAAGCGTCGGTGTAGTTGCTCGTTGTGCCCGTCTTGCCCGCGGCGGGGCAGCCGTAGTTGGCGGACGTGCCCGTCCCCTCGGTGATGACGCCCTTGAGCACCTGGGTCGCCTCGTAGGCGTCGGCGGCGCTGAAGACCTGCGTCTTCGTGGGATCGCCGAGATCGACGACGTTGCCGTTCGGGTAGACGACCTTTGAGATCACGGTAGGAGCGATGTGATATCCGCCGTTGGCGACCGTCGCGTAGGCATCGGCCATCTGGAGGGCGGAGACGCCGGTGTAGAGACCGCCGATGACCTCGGAGGGATTGCCCTGGAGCGGCGAGGTGATTCCCATCGCGTGAGCCATGACGTCGAGCTTGTGAAAGCCGATGTCGGCGGCGAGCTGGGCGAAGACGGTGTTGTCGGAAAGGATCGTCGCCTTGGTGATGTTGATCCGACCCTGGTAGGTGTGCTCGGACGTCGAGACGTTATAGCTCGGGTATCCGGGCAGCCAGCCGTCGGCGAGGAAGTGCGAGTCGTAGTAGGTCGTGTTGGGGTCGCCGTCGTAGTCGTGGATCAGGGTCATGAGCGCGAAGACCTTGAAGGCCGAGCCCGTCTGGCGCTGCGCCTGCGTCGCGTAGTCGAACTGCGACTGCTGGTAGGTGGTGGAGTTGGCCATGGCCAGGATGTTCCCGTTGGCGGGATTGACCGTCACCACCGACGCGGCCGGGTCGTCGGACTCGTCGAGCTCGTCGAGGATCGCCGCCCGGGCCTCCTGCTGGTCCTGGAGGTTGATCGTCGTGTAGATCTTCAGCCCGCCCTGGTCGACGACCTTCTTGCCCAGCTTCTGGTCGAGCACCTGCTGCACGTAATCGAGGACGTAGGGCTCCTGGCGCTCGGAGTAGTAGTTGTTCTCCTTGACCTGGAGCGTCTGGGCGTTGGCGGCATCGGCCTGAGCCTGGGTGATGTAGCGGGAGGTGACCATGGCCTGGAGCACCTCCGTGCGGCGCTGGCGCGCGAGGGTCGGGTACTGGAACGGGTTGTATGAGCTCGGGGCCTGCGGGAGGCCGGCGAGGAGGGCTATCTGGGCCAGGTCGAGGTCCGACACGGGCTCGTCGAAGAAGAGCTGCGATGCGGCCCCGACGCCGTAGGCGTTCTGTCCGTTGACGGTGCCGTAGGGGACGTCGTTGAGGTAGTTGTTGAGGATCCATGACCGGGTGTGGACCTTCTCGAGCTGCTCGGCGAGCTTGGCCTCGATGATCTTGTACTTCAGGTTGCGGCTCTTCAGGTAGCGCTCGGGGAGATAGGTGTTGCGTACGAGCTGCATGGTCAGCGTCGACCCGCCCTGAATCGACCCGCCGCCGCCGAAGATGTCCTTGAGCGCCGCTCGGAGGATCGCGTAGTAGTCGACGCCGCCGTGCTGGTAGAAGCGCCGGTCCTCGATCGCCACGGTGGCCTGCCTCAGGGCGTTGGGGATCTGGCTGGGCTGTGCGACGGTGCGCAGGACCACGGACTTGAGGTATCCGAGCCGCTGGCCGTCCGCCGTGAAGACCTCGGAGATCTGGCCCGGGTTGCGGGCGTGGAGCTGCTTGATGTTGGGCGCCGAGTCGGCCACGGCGACCACCCACCCGATCGCGGACAGTGCGCCGAGCGCGACGCCGCATACGACGAGGATCAGCGTCATGAGCAGCGCCCGCTTTATCGAGCTGCCACCGTGTCGTCGGCGCCGCCGCTGTCGTTCGAGTCTGCTCATGTACTGCGGGTCGGCGCGAGGAGATCGACGGCACCGAACGTCGTTGGTGAGTTTACCCGCATGGGTCTTCGGGCCGGGCCGGGTGGGTCCTGCGGACGCACGGGCTCGTGCGGGGTGGGGGGGTGGTCGCTTTTGAGCCGATATACGCGGCTCAAAAGAGACCAGGTCCCTGACCGGCGCAGTTTTGCCGGCGCCCGTGCTATCCCCTCAGGAGTGTCCGAGTCGCCTGAAGAGCCCGGGCCGCGGCTGACCCGTCGCGGCCTGCTGGGTGGCCTGGCCGGCGCCGGCGCCGGGCTGCTGGGGTCCTCCGCGGCCGCCGAAGCGGCCGCCGAGCCTTCGGTGTTCAGCCACTGGGTGGGGGCGGTGGCGGAGCGGTCGGGCGAGGTCGCCGCTGCGGCCCCGTTCACGCTCGTCGGCGTCGAATGGGAGGGGCCCCGCTCGGTGCGCATCGAGCTGCGCGCCCGCGCGCGCGGCGGGCCGTGGAGCCGGTGGGGAGTGGCGTCGACGCTTGGGCACGGTCCCGACCACCCGGTGTCCGCTGCCCTGATCGGCGAGGCGCTGTGGACGGGGCGGGCCGACTTCGTCGAGCTCCGGACCTCGCGCCCGATCGAAGGGGTCCGCCTCCATTTCGTATTCGTCGATTCGACGGCCGCCGCCGCCACCGATGCGGCCGCCCCCGAGCTGGCTCAGCCCGTCCTCGACGCCGGCCCCGGCCAGCCGCCGATCATCGCTCGCTCGGCCTGGGCGGGGTCCGGATCGCTGCCCACCGTGGTCCCCGGCTACGGCGAGGTGAAGATGGCCTTCGTGCACCACACGGACTCGCTGGGCGACTACTCCCGGGGCGAGGTTCCGGCCATCATCCAGGGGATCTACGTGTTCCACACGTACGTCCGGGGCTGGCACGACATCGGCTACAGCTTCGTCGTCGACCTCTTCGGTCGCATCTGGGAGGCGCGACTGGGAGGCATCGACCAGGCCGTGGTCGGTGCCCAGGCGGGCGGCTACAACCTCGAATCGACGGGGGTGGCGGTGCTCGGCACCTTCAGCGACGTCGTCCCCTCTTCGACCGCGCTGAGCGCCCTTCAGCGACTGATCGCCTGGAAGCTCTCCCTGCACGGGGTCCCGACGCGGGGCGACGTCACCGTGGTCGTTGACCCCGCCGCCTACTTGTACACCCCGTTCAGGCCCGGCCAGCATGTCTCTCTCCCGCGGGTCGCCGGGCACCGCGAGGGCTGCACGACCGACTGCCCGGGCAACGCCTTCTACGCCCGCCTCCCGCTGCTGCGCCCCCGCATCCACGCGCTCGCGGGCACGCCGGCTCGGATCACCCTGGCGGCGCCCGAAGCGCCTCCAAGCGCCTCGGCGCCCGTCGAGGTCTCGGGACGGCTGACCGATCTCGCCGGCGCGCCTATCACGGGCGCGCCCGTCGAGGTGCAGCGTTTCGAGGTGACGCGGAGCGGCACGACGCAGACAACGATCGGCGAGGCCACCACCGCGCCCGACGGCAGCTTCACCGTCGCCGTGCCTCTGACCCGGTACACGTTCCTGCGTGCGCTCCATCGCCCGGCGCCCGCGGCCGTCTCGACCCTGGTCGCCTTCGCCGTCGCCCCCGCGATCACCCTGGCGGTCGAGTCGACGGCGCCACTGACCGTGGCGGGGACGGTCGAGCCGCCGACCAAGACGGCGACCGTAGAGCTCTTCGCGGTGCAGGCCGACGGGCACTGGGCGCCGCTCCGTCGCGTCAAGGTGAAGCTGGCGCGCGGCGCCTTCACCGCCACCCTCGCGACCCCCGGGCCGGGCTCCTACGGCATCTCCGTGCACACGCCGGCCGACGCCGTCAGCGCCGCCGGAGTCTCAGCGCCGCTGCCGGTGACGGTGGGGTAGGCACGGCCACGGTGGCGCTGCCGCCAATGCAATCGGCGCCAGCCGATTGCACTTAGACCTTCCCGGTATCCCGCCGGTAGGCCCAGGCGGCGCCGGCGGCGAGGATCGCCGTCCAGGCGGCGACCGTGATCCACCCCCGCGCGTCCCAGCCCTGACCGTTGAGGGCGACGTTGCGGGCCTGGACGAGCCACCACGAGGGGAGGAACTGGCCGAACGAATGGAGGAAGCCGCTCGTGATCGGGAACCAGGTGCCGCTGAGGAAGGCGAGAATGGAGACCAGGCCGCCCATCATCGGGCCTACGGCGTCGGTGTTGACGAGATGCCCGAGGAGGACGCCGAGCGCGGCGAAGGGCAGCAGTCCGACGACGATCAGGCCGGTCATCGCGAGCCAGTGCTTCGCGGGGAGGTGGACGCCGAGCAGCGCTCCCGATATGTAGAGGAGGATGAGACTCAGGACGGCCATCGTGTAGCCGGTCAGGACCTTGGCGCGGAAGTAGGCCCGCACGGACAGTGGGCTGATCCGCAGCTGGCGCGTCCACCCGACCTGGCGCTCGCCGGCGATGCGCGCTCCGGTCGAGATCATCGACATCATCGTCCCGAACGACGCCAATGAAACCATGTAGTAGGCGGCGTAGGTGAGCCCGGTGCCCTTGATGATCTTGTTGTGTTGCGGCGAGGCGATGAGCCAGAAGAAGATCAGCGGAAAGCCGAGCGAGAAGAACCAGAAGCGGCGGTTGCGGAAGGTGCGCAGCATCTCGTAGCGGGTGTAGACAAGGCCGCTCATGGCACCGTCACCGCCGGCTCGTCGACGTCCGGTTCCCCGGTCAGCTCGAGGAAGGCGGCCTCGAGCCCGGCCCCGACGATCTCGATGTCCTTGGCCTGCGGGTAGAGCTCGAGAAGGGCCCGGATCGTCTGGTCGGAATCCGAGCAGCTGAGGATGACCGCGTCGCCGTGCCGGTCCGCCGAGACGACCCCGGGGAGTTCGGCGAGCATCGCCGGATCGACGCTCGCGAGGGTCGCGCGGAGGGTGCGCCGGCCCACGCGCGCCTTGATCTCGGTGGTCGGGCCGTCGGCCACGATCCGCCCGTGGGCCATGAGGATGGCGCGGTCGGCGTTGGCGTCGGCCTCCTCGAGGTAGTGGGTGGCGAAGAGAACCGTCTTGCCGCGGGAGGCGAACTCGCGCATGATCGTCCAGAACTCGCGGCGGCCCTCGACGTCCATGGCCACCGTGGGCTCGTCGAGGATGAGCAGGTCCGGGTTGCAGACGATGGCGACCGCGAAGCGGACGCGCTGCGTCTGGCCGCCCGAGAGCTTCTGCGTGCGCTGGCCGGCGATCTTCTTGAGGCCCGTGAGCTCGAGCGCCTCGTTCACGTCCATCGGATCGGGGTAGAGCCCGGCCATCATGGCCACGAGCTCGCGCACCGAGAGGTCACGGATGAGCTGACCGGTCTGGAGCATGGCGCCCACGAGGCCGGCGTTGACGGCCTCTCTGGGCGGGCGGCCGAAGACCGAGACGGTGCCGCCGTCGGGCTTGGCCAGGCCGAGCATCATGTCGATCGTCGTCGACTTGCCCGCGCCGTTGGGGCCCAGCAGCGCTGCGGTCTCGCCGGCGGCGATCGAGAGGTCGATCCCGCGCACCGCGTGAATCGGGCCTTGCGGCGATGAGAACGTCTTGGTCAGGCCCTGGAGGCGGATCCCGCCGTCGGTTTGGGGCGAGCCCTCGGACGCCATCGAAATCAGTCTCCCTGTTCTAGCGGAATATCAAACCCGGACCGAGACATCTTCCCCTCTCGCTCGGATAATACTGGACTCCGTCAAAAGATGTACTCAGCCTACGATAATCTACAAACATGTCCGATCCACCCATGGGCCTGCGTGCGCGCAAGAAGCGCCAGACGCGAGAGGCGATCGCGGACGCCGCCGCGGAGCTGTTCGCCAGGCGCGGCTTCGAGGCGGTCACCGTCGACGAGGTCGCGAGCCTGGCCGACGTCTCCCGGCAGACGGTCTTCAACTACTTCCGCTCCAAGGAGGAGATGCTCTTCGACCGCGACGCCGAGGTGGAGGCCGCGCTCATCGGGGCCCTCGTCGATCGCCCCCCCGGCACCACGGTGGTGGATGTGTTCCGCGCCCACACGCGGGAGTTCTGGGACCGGCAGCGGGCGATCGGGATGCCCCCCCACGGGTTCTGGGCCATCGTCGAATCGAGCCCCGCCCTGCGCGACTACTCCGAGGCCACGTTCGCCCGCCACGGCCGCTCGGTGGCGCGGGTGCTCGCGGCTGAGCGCGGCGCGCCCACGGACGATGCGGGCTGCCACGCCCTCGCCCGCATGCTCTGTGGCGTGAACGTGGCGGCGCTCACCTGCGGCCTGCACCGCCTCGCTCGCGGCGACGACGCAGCCGCGGTCACCCGCGAGATGGTGGCCGAGGCCGACCGGGCCTACGCGCTGATCGAGCGCGGCCTGGTGTCGGCCGGCGGTCGGTAGGGTCGCATCCTTGGACTCCCCACCTGACGCAATCGAGGCGCCGCAGGACACGCGGGCCGGGATGCGCGTCGCCTGGCGCGCCCTGTGGACCTCGCGGCTGGTGATCCTGGCCTCGGGCATCCTCGCCGTGCTCGAGATCGGTCGCGCGGCGGGGACGGCCGGCTTCGACCCCGACAACCTCACGGCGCCTTTCGGTTATTTCGGGAACCTCCTGGTCGCGCCCTTCGCGCGCTGGGACTCGTGGTGGTACCTGACCATCGCCCAGCACGGCTACGGCCACGACGCGATGCGCACGGCCTTCTTCCCGCTCTATCCGATGGTGGTCAGCGCGGTGGGCTTGATCGTGCGCTCGGACCTCATCGCCGGGGTGCTCGTGTCGCTGGTGTCGTTCGCCGTCGCGCTCGTGCTCCTCTATCGGCTCGCCGCGCTCGAGCTCGGCAGCTCGTCGCGGGCGCGCCTGACGGTGATGCTGGTCGCGTTCTGTCCGGTGGCCTTCTTCTTCTCGGCCGTCTACAGCGAGTCACTGTTCCTGGCCCTGTCCGTGGGCGCCGTCTTCCAGGCGCGCATGGGCCGGTGGGCGACGGCGGGACTGCTCGGGCTGCTCGGCGCCGCGGAGCGCAACAGCGGCGTCATGCTCGTCGTACCGCTCGCGCTCCTGTTCCTCTACGGCCCGCGGGCGGATCGGCCGGCTGTTGTGGCGGCTGCCGGGTCGGGAGCGTCGCCGGGGGACCGCCGCGGCTGGCGCCGGCTGCTCCCGCGCTACGCCATCGAGCCGCAGATCCTCTGGATCGCGCTCGTGCCTCTGGGCCTGCTCGCCTACCTTGGCTACCTCGCCCTGTCGCTGGGCGACGGGCTCGCGCCCCTACACGCGCAGACCCTCTGGTTCCATCACTTCGCCGGCCCGTTTGGGGGGGTCTGGGACGGCGCCAAGGCCGCCTGGGACGGCCTGCGGCAGCTCATCCACGGGTCGACCATGCCGGTGTACTTCACCGCCGCGGGGGGCAACCCGCTCTCCGTCGCGGGGATCAACCTGATGCTCTTCGCCTTCCTCGCGCTCGGTGTCTTCGCCATCATCGGTACGCTGCGCCGGTTACCGATCGCCTACGGTGCCTATGTCCTCGCCGCGCTCGCTCTGCCCCTTTCTGACCCCGTCAAGCCACAGCCGCTGGCCTCGTTGCCGCGCTATGAGGTCGTCCTCTTTCCCCTCTTCATGTGGGGAGCGGCCTGGCTCGAGGAGCGGGGATGGAGCGACAGCGGCCTCGCCGGCTCGGCGGTGCTGCTCGGATTGTTCACGGCGATGTTCGCGACCTGGCGGTTCGTAGCGTGATCGGCCGTAGACGTCGCGGCGCCCCGAAGCTGCCGCGCGCGATGCTCTTCGACGCGCTCGGCACCCTGATCGAGCTCCAGCCACCCGCGCCGCTCCTCTGCGATGAGCTCGCGAAGCGCTTCGGCATCCACATCCCGGTGATGCAGGCCGAGCGTGCCCTCGCCGTCGAGATCGCCTACTACCGGGAGCACTTCGACGAGGCCGCGAATGCCGACGAGCTGCTCGAACTGCGCCGTAGATGCGTCATGGCCATGTGCGACGAGCTCCCGCCCGAGGCGACGAACGTGCCGATCGAGGCGCTCACCGAGGCGCTCCTCGCCTCCATCACCTTCCGCGTGTTCCCCGATGTCGGCTTTGCCCTCGGCTCGGCGCGCACGCGTGGCGTGCGCCTGATCGTGGTCAGCAACTGGGACGTCTCGCTCCATGACGTCCTGGCCCGGACCGGCGTCGCTCCCCTCCTGCACGGGGTCGTGACGTCGGCCGAGTTCGGCGCGCGCAAGCCCGATCCCGCGATCTTTGCCGGCGCCCTCGAGCTCGCCGGCGTCTCCGCCGCCAAGGCCCTCCACGTCGGCGACAGCCTCGACGATGACGTCGCCGGCGCCCGCGCCGCGGGGATCGAGCCGGTGCTCATCCGCCGGGACGGCAGCCCCGGACCGCCGGACACGCGCACGATCGCGAACCTGATCGAGCTCTTCTGATCGACCTGTTCGTAACCTAGTGCCGAGCGTTCCGCCCCCGCTGACCACGCCCGAGCTCCCCGATGGGGCCGTCGCCCGCGGGCGTCCGGGAGCGGTACGCGACATCCTGCCGCCGTGGAAATGGTGGGCGGCCCCCGCCGCGATCGTGCTCGGGGTAGTGCTCGGCTCGGTCGGGGACCTCATCGTCTCGCTCATCGGGGGCGCGAGCGGCGCGAGCGTGAGCCATCCGCCGCCCGCGGTGAACATCGCCGCCGACATCTTGTTCGACCTCGGTTTCGTGGCCGCGGCGATCTACATCGCCTCCTTGCTGGGTCGGGTGCGACTCAGCGAGTTCGGCTTCCGGCGCGCCTCGCTCGTGCGCGTGCTGTGGATGCTTCCGCTCGGGGCGATTGTCTACTTCATCGCCACCGCCGTCTACGCGAGCCTGCTCGGGCTCCACGGTAACGAGCAGCTTCCCACCGGGCTCGGCAGCACGAGCGACACCGCAGCGATGATCGGCGTCGGCGTCTTCGTCACCGTGATCGCCCCGATCTGCGAGGAGCTCTTCTTCCGCGGCTTTCTCTTCGGCGTCCTGCGCAGCTGGCTGGCGCCGCAGTGGTGGGGGCCGTGGGCCGCCGCGATTGTGACCGGCTTCGCTTTCGGAGGCGCGCACGCCGGCTCGGCGGCGGCCAAGTACCTGGTCCCGCTCGCCTTCCTCGGCTTCGTCCTGTGCATCCTGCGCTGGAAGACCGGATCGCTCTATCCCGGGATGGCCCTGCACTCGTTCAACAACTCGCTCGCCTTCGGAATCGACGAGCTCCACTGGGGAGCCGCCAAGCTGGTCGCGCTGGCGCTCCTCGCCCTCGGCGCCATCACCGCCATCGCCGGCCCGCTGGGGTGGCGCGAGCCCGCGGTTACGGTCGACGGACCCGACGCCAGGGGCGGCCCGCCCGCGGTGGCCGCGGCGGCCGGGAGCGTTGTTCCACCGGGGGCGTGATCGTCGCGCGGGCCCTGCGCGCCCTCGCGCCGCCGCTTGCATTACATTTCCCGACCATGTCAAGGATCGCTCGGGGCGTGGTGGTGCTGGTCGTGCTCGCCCTCCTCGCACCCGTGAGCGCTTCCGCGGCCCTGACGCCGCCGGCGACGGGGCCAGCGCCGACGACGACGACGCCGACCACGCCGACCACTCCGACCACTCCGACCACGCCGACGACCCCCGTCCCTGCGCCCCCGGCCGCGGCCGACCACCTCGCGATGACCTTGGGGGGCGTCTACGGGGTGCACTCGAAGGACGTCACGGTCACAGGTCGAGGGCTGAGCGTGGAAGGCGTGTCGAAGCCCTTCGTCGCCGGACAGGTCGTCACCGTCCACATCTGGAAGGGCCGCCGGCTGGTCAAGTCGGCCACGGTCAAGATCCGCCCCGCGCGGGGCGGAGCCTCCGGCACGTTCTCGCTCCGCTTCTCGAGCGGTGCGGCGGGCAACTTCAGCATCACCGCGATCCATGCCGCCACGCCGGAGCAGGCCGCGGCCACGGTCGCGCCCAAGAAGTTCTCCGTCATCCTCCCCGTCGCCGGGCCGGGATCGACCGGGACGTTTGTGTCGTTGATCCAATCGCGCCTGGCGGCGCTTCACTTCGCGGTGCCCGAGGACGGTGTCTATGACCAGCTCACCGAGAACGCGGTGCTCGCCTACCGCAAGCTCCGCGGCTGGGATCGGATCTACACCCTCGACGGCGCAGTCGTCCGCGGGCTGCTGAACGGCGCGGGAACCTTCCCGGTCCGCTATCGGGATGACGGCCGTCACGTCGAGGCGGACCTCACCGATCAGGTCCTGGCCCTGATCAACGGCTCCCAGGTCTACCGGATCTACCCGATCAGCTCAGGCAAGCCCTCGACGCCTACCGTGCTCGGGCGCTACAGCGTCTATATGAAGGATCCGGGCTACCTCCCGGACGGCATGTACTACTCGAACTTCTTCTACACCGGGTACGCGATCCACGGCTACGATCCCGCGCCCACCTATCCCGCCAGCCACGGCTGCCTGCGCCTCCCCATCGACGAGGCCATCAACGTCTACAACTGGGTCCAGATCGGGACCAGGGTGGACGTCTATTACGGCGCCAACTAGCGCCCTGGGCGCGCGGCGCCCTCAGGCGAAGCCGCGTGAATAGCGCGCTAGATAGCCCAAGCCCACGCCGTAGACGAGGAGGGCGAGGATCGTCGGGACGCCGTGATCTACCCACGCGCTGCCCGACTTGACGATCGAGCTGAAGGGCGAGGTCAGATCGCTGGCGGCGCCCTTGATGAAGCGTCCCGGCTCGGCCGCGGGCTTGGCCTCGGTCTGAGCGGGCTGACTGGCCGGGGGGCCGGTGACGGCGTTGGCCTGCTTCTGGGAGGCGCCGGCGACCTGGTCGCGCGCGAACATCACGAAGGAGGCGAGCACGAGACCGCTGGAGACGAGCGCGATCAAGACGATGGCGCGGTGGATCACACCTCCAGCATCGGCCGCGCGCGCGGTTAGCATGAGCGTCGTGGCCGCCCAGATCGACTATTCGTCCACCCGGGCGCAGCTCGTCGCCGAGCTGCGAGCCCATGCGCTCGTGATCGGCGAGGTCGTGCTCACGAGCGGAGCTCGGGCTCAGTACCTCGTCGACGCCAAGCGCGCGATTCTCCTTCCGGCCGGATTCCGCGCGCTCTCCGACCTCGTGGCCGAGCAGGCGCGCGCCTGGGGCGCCACCGCGGTGGGCGGGATGACCATGGGCGCCGACCCGATCGCGTGTGCGGCCCTCGCCGGGGGCGCCGAGGTCAAGGCCTTCTTCGTGCGCAAGGAGGTCAAGGAGCACGGCCTCGCGCGCCGGATCGAGGGACCCCTGCTCGAGCCCGGCGAGAGGTGCATGCTCGTCGAAGACGTCGTCACCACCGGCGGATCGACGATCCGAGCGCTCGAGGCCCTACAGGCCGAAGGGCACGAGGTCTGCGGCGTGCTCGCGATCTGCGACCGCCTCGCGGGCGGCGCCGAACGGATCGAGCAGGCGGCCCGCGCGCCCTTCCTCGCCCTGACCACGATCGACGAGGTCTATCCAGAGCGCCCGGACCGGGCGGAGTCAGCAAGCTGACTCCGTCGGAAGTTCGCCTGGCGGCGAACTTCCAGGCGGCGGCGCGACGAACGACCGAACCCGTCACGCCCCCGCGAGTTCGCCGCCCGGGCGACCCCCGCGGAGACCCGCGTCCCGCCACTCCCCCGCGATGTTCGCCGCCAGGCGAACTCGCACGGAATTCGCCTCCGGCGAATTCCGCAATGCCCCCGGCAGGAATCGAACCTGCATCCCGCGCTTAGGAGGCGCGTGCTCTATCCATTGAGCTACGAGGGCCGGTGGGTTGGGGAGGTTAGCCGCGTCGCCGCTTCGTTGGGACCCGGTTAACCCGGGGTGACAAGCGGTCTGGCTTGTGGTATTTCACCCCGATGAAGGTGGGAAATGGCCGGGCCACAATGGAGGGAACCCCGGTTGGGCGAGGAAATCCGCTGAACTTGTGAGTATCGGCGCCCCAGAACTCTTGGTCGACCCGGCTGACGCCGTCGAGACCGTCGTCGTCCCCGGCGATATCGCCGCGCGCTCGCCCCTACAGCTTTTCTGGCGTCGATTCCGCCAGGACAAGGTGGCGTTGGTGGCGATGGGCGTGATCGCCTTCCTGATTCTCGCGGCCATCTTTGCGCCCCTGATCATCAAGCTGGTGGGGGCGTCGGGGCCGAACGTGCAGCACGAGAGCCAGCCGACGATGACCGCCTTCGGGACGCCGACCGGCCCGTCGCACAACGCTCTGTGGCCCTTCATCGTCGTGCTCGCCGGCGGCGCGCTGGCCCTGCTGGCCGCCACCCTGCCGTGGGACTTTCTCCACGGGCGCGTGCCGCGGCTCATCTTCGCCGTCTCGGTGGTCCTGGCGATCGTCCTGGCCATCATCTTCTGGCCCTCCGATCATCACTTGTTCGGCGTCGACGAGGTGGGCCGGGACGTGTTCGCGCGGGTGCTCTACGGCGCGCGCGTGTCGTTGTTCGTCGCCTTCGTGGCGACTGGTCTCTCGATGGTCGTCGGCGTGACCCTGGGGATGGTCGCCGGCTATTTCCGCGGGTGGATCGACATGGGGATCTCGCGCTTCATCGACCTCCTCCTCGCTTTCCCGATCCTGCTCCTGGCGCTCGGTCTGGCCGCGGCGTGCTCGGGCAAGGGGGGATGCCTGGATAACCTGCTGAAACCTGGCCTCGTGGTGGTCATCTTCGTGATCGCCTTCGTCAACTGGACGTATATCGCCCGGATCGTGCGCGGTCAGGTCCTGTCCCTGCGCGAGAAGGAGTTCGTCGAGGCCGCGCGCTCGCTCGGGGCCTCGAACACGCGGATCATCTTCAAGGAGATCCTTCCCAATCTGGTCGCGCCGATCATCGTCTACGCGACCCTGATCATCCCCCAGAACATCCTCTTCGAAGCCGCGCTGTCGTACCTCGGGGCGGGAATTCAGCCGCCGACGGCGAGCTGGGGGGCGATGCTCGCCGACGCCACGAACCTCTACAGCACAGCCTGGTGGTACATGGTCTTCCCCGGGGCGGCGCTGCTGATCACCGTGCTCGCGTTCAACCTCGTCGGCGACGGGCTCCAAGACGCCCTGCACCCGAAGAGTGCGAGCTGATCAAGCAAGCAAGGAGGGAGCAAATATGAGGTCAACTAGCGAAAGGATGGGCATGAGGAGATTGTGGAGATTAGGGCTGACCGTAGTGGTCGGCGTCGCCTCGCTGGCGATCGTGGGCTGCGGCTCGAGCTCGTCGAGCTCGGGCACCACCAGCAGCAGCAAGATCGTCAACGGCGGGACCGCGACCATTCTGTGGACAGCGGGCGGGATCGACAGCCTCGATCCAGGCTACTGGTACTACCAGGACGACTATTCGGACATCATGGAGCCGACCCAGCGCCAGCTCTACTCGTTCACCGAGCAGGGGACCTACCCGGTGCCCGACCTGGCGACGAGCCTGCCCGTGATCTCGGACGGCGGCAAGACGCTGACTATCCACCTCAAGAGCGGGATCCACTACAGCCCGCCGCTCCAGAGCAAGACCGTCACCTCATCGGACATCAAGTACGCCATGGAGCGCTGCTTCCTGGCCTCGGTCGCGAACGGATATGCGGAGGCGTACTACCCGAAGATCGTCGGCGCGCCCCCAGCGCCCGTGAACAAGCTCCCGAACATCACCGGCCTCGAGACCCCCAATCCGACCACGCTGATCATCAAGACGAGCGTCCCGGTGGGCGTGCTCGACGACTCGAACGCGCTGGCGCTGCCGTGCACGACGCCCGTCCCGGAGTACTACGCGGCCAAGTACGACAAGGGCGCTACCTCCACCTACGGCGAGCACGAGGTGTTCACCGGCCCGTACATGATCCAGGGCGCGGGCTCGGGCACGATCCCGGCCAGCGGCTACACCTCCGGCCGGATCATGATCCTGGTCCGCAACCCGAGCTGGCAGCGTTCGACGGACCCGCTGCGCGCGGCTCACTTCAACGAGATCGTGTTCAAGGGTGAGTACGACATCACTATCGCGGCGCGTCAGACGCTGACCGGCAGCAACATGATCAGCGGTGACTACGCCGCCCCGCCGACGTCGATCCTCCAGCAGGGTGTCACCGGCTCGGAAAAGAGCCAGTTCATCATCGCGCCGAGCGACGGCAACCGCTACATCTCACTCAACACCACCATCCCGCCGCTCAACAACATCGACGTGCGCAAGGCGATCGCCGCGGTGATCGACAAGAACGCCCTGCGTCTGACCCGCGGCGGTCCGACCCTGGGCACGGTCGCCACCCACTACATCCCGCCGGGAATGCCCGGCTTCGATCAGGCGGGTGGAGACGCCGGACCGGGTTACAACTTCGACACCAACCCGAACGGCGACCTGACTCTGGCCGAGCAGTACATGAAGATGGCCGGATATAAGACCGGCAAGTACACCGGACCGGCGCTCCTGACCATCGCCGACAACGAGCCGCCGGCGTCCAACACGGCCCTGGCGGTCCAGAGCGAGCTCGCGACGCTCGGCTTCAAGCTGATCTTCCGCGAGGTCCCGCACGCGACGGTGCTGTCGAAGTTCTGCCTCGTTCCCAAGGCGAAGGTGGCGATCTGCCCGACCCTCGGCTGGGGCAAGGACTTCTACGACTCCCAGAGCATGCTCGACCCGGTGTTCAACGGCAAGAACATCGTGCCGGTGGGCAACACCAACACCTCACAGGTCAACAACCCCCAGCTCAACGCGCAGATGAACGCCGCCGAGGAGATCACCAACCCGGCTCAGCGCGCCATCGCGTGGGGCAAGATCGACGACGAGCTCACGGCTGGGGCCTACGCGGTGCCGTGGCTGTGGGACAACGAGGTCAGCTTCGCCTCCAAGAACGTCCACCTGCAGGTGTGGGCGTTCAACGGAAACGCGCCTGACGTCACCAACAGCTACCTGACCAAGGGCTAAAACCAAGGCGACGCGAGGGCCCCGCCGCCGCCGGTGGCGGGGCCCCCGCCGACTCTCCAGTCAGTAATGATCAGATACATAATCCGACGGCTGATGTGGGTGATCGTGCTCCTCTTCGGGGTGAGCTTGATCACCTTCGTCATCTTCTACCTGCTGCCCTCCTCGAACCCAGCGCTCCTCCGGGCCGGGCACCAGCCCACCGCGGCTCTGATCAAGGCGATCGACCACGAGTACGGGCTCGACAAGCCCTGGTACAACCAGTACCTCGACTACATGAAGGCGCTGGTCCTCCACTTCAACTTCGGCTATAGCTTCGAGTACCAGACGCCGGTCAGGACGATGATCTTCAACCGGCTGCCGGCGACCATCTCGCTCGCGCTGGGAGCGGCGGTCATCTGGCTCGTGAGCGGGATCATCATCGGCACCATCTCCGCGGTCAGGCCGCGGTCCCGGTTCGACCGCGCCTCGATGGGCCTGGCTCTGGTGGCCATCTCGGCCCCTCCCTACTGGCTCGGCCTGCTCACGCTCTTCCTCTTCTCCACCTCGGTGGGCAAGTTCCCGATCTTCCCCGGCGCCGGCAGCTACGTGCCATTAACTCAGAATCCCGTCCACTGGTTCACCTCGCTGATCCTCCCCTGGCTCGTGCTCGCCGCCTCATTCGCGGCGATCTATGCTCGCCTGCTGCGCGGGAACCTGATGGAGGTGATGTCGGAGGACTACATCCGCACCGCCCGGGCCAAGGGCGTCCCCGAGCGCAGGGTGATCGTCCGCCACGGCATCCGCTCGGCCATCACCCCGCTCGTCTCCGCCGCCGGGGTCGACATCGGCGTCCTCCTCGGCGGGGTGATCCTCGTCGAGACGGTGTTCACCATCCCGGGTATCGGCCAGCTCGCCTATCAGTCGATCCTCCAGGGCGATCTCCCGATGATTCAAGGTACCGTTCTCCTCGGGGCCTTCTTCATCGTCATCATGAATCTGATCGTCGACATCGGCTACGCCTTCATCGATCCCCGGGTGCGCTACACGTGAGCGCGCCCGAGGCCCTGCTCGAGGTGGTCAACCTCAAGGTCGAGTTCCACACCGACGACGGCGTCGTGCACGCCGTGGACGGGGTGTCGTACGCCGTCAAGCCAGGCACCACGCTCGGGATCGTGGGCGAGTCCGGGTCGGGAAAGAGCGTCTCCGCGCTGACCATGCTGGGGCTGACCCGTTCGCGGCGCACGACCGTGTCGGGGCGCATCCTCTTCGAGGGACGCGACCTGCTCACCCTCCCGGACGAGGAGCTGCGCCAGATCCGCGGCAACGACATCGCGATGATCTTTCAGGATCCCCTGTCCTCGCTGCATCCGTTCTACAAGGTCGGATATCAGCTCATGGAGGCCGTCCTCACGCACCGCTCGGTTTCCAAGGCGGCGGCGCGCGACCGTGCCATTGACCTGCTCGAGCTCGTCGGCATCCCCGATCCGCACCGCCGCGTCGACGCCTACCCCCACGAGTTCTCGGGCGGCATGCGCCAGCGCGCGATGATCGCCATGGCGCTGGCCAACGAACCCAAGCTCCTGATCGCCGACGAGCCCACCACAGCGCTCGACGTCACCGTCCAGGCCCAGATCCTGGCGCTCCTCGAGGATCTCCAGCAGCGACTCGGGATGGCCATGATCATCATCACCCACGACCTCGGCGTGGTCGCCGAGGTCGCCGAGGAGATCGGAGTCATGTACGCCGGGCGGATCGTCGAGCACGCCTCCACGGAGCGCATCTTCTCGAGCCCCCAGCACCCGTACACGTGGGGCCTGCTTAAGTCGATACCACGGCTCGACACGCCGCGCAGCGAGGAGCTGGTGCCGATCTCGGGCCGGCCCCCGAGCTTGATCAACCGCCCGCCGGGCTGCCACTTCCACCCTCGCTGCCCCTACGTGCGCGAGCAGCACCGCCGCAGCGACCCCAGGCTCCAGCCCGTTCCCGGGGAGCTCGGCCACGAGGTCGCCTGCCTACTCCCGCCCGAGATGCGCAAGCGGGTCTGGCAGGGCCTCCAGGCCGGGCAGACGCCGGACGAGCTCCGCCTTCTGATCGACGAGAAGCCGGCCCCCGAGCCGATCGCGGCGGCCCCACCAGGGGAGGAGGCAGGCTGATGGCCGACAGGGGCAGGCCCCTCGTCGAGGTTCGCAACCTGGTCAAGCACTTCCCGATCACCCGAGGGGTGATCCGGCAGAAGAAAATAGGCGCGGTCAAGGCGGTCGACGATGTGTCCTTTGACGTCATCGCCGGGGAGACCCTGGGGATCGTCGGCGAGACCGGGTGCGGCAAGAGCACCACCGCGCGCCTGATCGTGCGCCTGCTCGAGGCTACAAGCGGCGAGGTGCGCTTCGACGGCGAGGACATCACCCAGAAGACGGGCGCAGAGCTCAAACGCCTGCGCCGGGAGATGCAGATGATCTTCCAGGATCCGTACTCGTCGCTGAACCCGCGCAAGACGATCGGCTCGATCATCGCCGAGCCCTATGCCATCCACGGGCTTGAGACCGGCGAGGGCGCGCGCAAGAAGCGGGTGCAGGACCTCATGGACATGGTCGGGCTCAACCCCGAGCACTACAACCGCTACCCGCACGAGTTCTCCGGAGGTCAGCGGCAGCGGATCGGGGTCGCGCGGGCGCTGGCCCTCGGGCCCAAGCTCCTGGTCGCCGACGAGCCCGTCTCCGCGCTCGACGTCTCGATCCAGGCCCAGGTTCTCAACCTCCTGCGCAAGCTCCAGGCCGACCTCGGCCTCACGGTCATCTTCATCGCCCACGACCTGTCCGTCGTGCGCCACATGTGCGACCGCGTCGCCGTCATGTACATCGGCAAGATCGTCGAGCTCGCGCCCGGCGAGTCGCTCTACGGCTTCCCTCGCCATCCATATACGGGCGCGCTCCTGTCCGCCGTCCCGGTGCCGGACCCGGTGGGGGGCCATCGCCAGCGCGAGCTGCTCACCGGCGACGTGCCCAGCCCCGCCAACCCGCCCTCCGGGTGCCGCTTCCACACGCGGTGCCCGAAGGCCCAGCACCTGTGCTCAGAGCAGGAGCCACCGCTCACCGACAAGGGCGGCGGGACGATGTCCGCGTGCCACTTCCCGCTCACCCGTGAAGAGGCGGATCTCCGGCTCCCGGCGATGCTGACCAGGGCTGAAGCGGCTCCGCTGAGCGCGGACGCTTAGTCCTCCGCAGCCTCGTCCTCGTCCTCGTCATCGTCATCGTCATCGTCGACGTAGAGCGACTCGCGGGCGAGCTCGTCGCCCCGCTTGGAGAAGAGCTTGACTTCGATGTAGTCCTCGCGGAAGTTATCGGGAGCGATCAGGGTGAAGCGCTCCTCCACCAGGTCGCACTGGTCGACGGCGAGGTTGGCGAGCTCGGCGGTGACCACGGCTCCGCCCGGGATCAGGGGGATGCCCCACACGAGGGTGATGTCAGCCGACTTCCCGGGGGCGCCGCGCCAGGTACCGATGACTTCATCGTTGAGGTCGAGCTTCCAATCGGGGTTGGCCTCGTGGACCTCGGCGGTGAAGTCCGCGTGGGCCTCGAAATCGCTCGGGCCCCCGGCCGCCTCGGTGAAGGACACGTAGCCGAAGAGCTCGTAGTCCTCGTCGGTCCTCGCCACGGCGGGAATGTAGGTGCGCCCCGCATAGGTGCGGTCGGGGAACCAGGAGACCTCGCCCGGAGCCCCGATCTCCTCCCCCTCGCTGTCGATCGCCCGGCATGCGGCGATGAAGTGCTCACGCAGGGTGTCGGCCCAGCGCCCGTAGGGAAGCGATTCCTGGGGCGGCTCGGCGGCGAAGCTGATGACGAAGCGGTCGGTGGGAGGCATTTTCGGCGACCGTGAGCATAGGCGCTGGCGCGTCCTGGCGCCCCTCGGTGCCAATAGTCTGCTCGGCGATGACGGAGAGGCGCATCTACGGACGTGCGCGCGGCCCCCTCGGGCGCGTCGCCGAGCCCTTCGCGGCGCGGGCCCGTCGCCGGCGCCTGGAGCAGTTCCTCGAGCGGGCCGGAGTCGGACCCGAGACTCGGATCGTGGACATAGGCTGCGGCGCCTTCGGACTGCGCGCCTCCCTTCCGGATTTCGACATCACCGGCGTCGACCGGGTCGAGCGTCCCGAGTATCCCGGGCCCTTCGTGCGCGCCGACGCGACCGAGCGCCTGCCTTTCGAGGACCGCCAGTTCGACATCGCCTACGCCAACAGCGTGATCGAGCACATCCCGCCGGCCCGCCGCGCGGCCTTCGCCGGGGAGCTGCGCCGCGTGGCGCGTGGCTGGTACGTGCAGACCCCGGCGCTTGGCTTCCCGATCGAGCCCCACGCCCTGCTCCCGGCGGCGCACTGGCTCCCGCGCGGCGTGCGCCGCCGCTACTGGGCGCTGGGGGCGGGCGGAGACCCCGACGAGGTCCAGCTTCTACGTCGCTCGGAGTTCGAGCGCCTGTTCGGTCCGGCCATGCGCGAGCGCTTCGGCCCGCTGACCAAGAGCTGGGTGTGCGTGCGGGCGCCGCGGTAGCGTCGTGATCAGAACGCCCCGCGCCGCGAGAACACGGCGGGGATCGTCTTGAGCATGATCACGAGGTCGAGGAAGACCGACCAGCGCTCGAGGTAGAGGAAGTCGAGCCGCACCAGGTCGTCGAAGTCGAGTTCGGCGCGCCCCGAGACCTGCCACAGCCCGGTGATCCCGGGCAGCACGAGGTAGCGCTTCTTGTGCCACTCCTCGAGGCGCTCGAAGTCTCGCAGCGGCAGGGGACGGGGGCCGACCAGCGACATCTCGCCCCGGATGACGTTGACGAGCTGGGGTAGCTCGTCGAGCGAGAAGCGGCGCAGGAAGCGGCCGACGGAGGTGAGCCGGGGATCCTGGCGGATCTTGAACAGGGCGCCCGAGGCCTCGTTGAGCGACTCGAGGTCGGCTTGGACCTGGTCGCCGTGCACCCGCATGGTCCGGAACTTGAGGCAGCGGAAGGGCCTGCCCGCCATCCCCGGCCTGGTCGAGTGGTAGATGACGGGGCCTCGCGAGCTCAGCTTCACCGCGATCGCGCTCGCGAGGAGCACGGGCGAGAGGAGTGCGAGCAGGATCGTCGATATCACCAGGTCGAAGGTGCGCTTGATCGCGTAGTCGATCCCCTCGAACACGGGGGGGCGGAGGGTGAACAGGGGGACCGACTCGCCCGGCACGAACTCCGCGCGCTTGAACAGGATCTCCATCGTCGAGGGGGCGATGTGGACGCTCACCCCGCGCTGATGGCACTGATCCACAAGCTCGACCGCCTGCGCCTGGGGGAAGTCCGGGTCGGCGATGATGACCTCCTGGATGCGCTGGCCGGCGAGCACGCCGGGCAAGTCGGAGAGCTGGCCCAGCGAGCGCAGCCCGTTCTGCGGCCGGGGCTTGAGCGAGATGTACCCGACGATGTCGACGGGTGTGTGCGAGCGTCCGGCCAGCGCGTGCGCCACCGCCTCGATGTGCTTGCCCGACCCGACGAGAATCGCCCGGCGCCGGTAGCCCGCCTTCTCCAGGAGCTTCCCGGTGAACAGGGTGTGCGCGTAGCGCAGCGTGGTGATGTAGACGATGCCGAAGAAGAGCGAGCCGTAGAAGAGGAAGTAGCTGTTGAAGTGCTGGCCGCTGGCGAGGGCGAAAACCAGGGCGATCACCGTGGCCTGGAAGAGCGCCGTCGCGATCGCCGCCAAGCCCGGGCGGCGCGGGCGATCGGCGTAGAGATCGGCGCGGGCGAACATGAGCACGGTCACCAGGTAAGCGAAGGCGATCCACTGCTGGGTCTCGTGCCACCCGACGGAGGCGCTCAGGTGCCCGCTGATGGCGAGCTTGATGGTCAAGGCCGTGAACAGGCTTCCGACCACCCCGACGTAGTCGATGGCGAGCAGCGAGGCCACGCGGGCGACCCGCCGCAGGGTTTCGAGGCGCAGCACGAACGAGAGCACCGGCGGGCGCTTGCGGCGCACGTCACGGAGCGGCAGCGCCGCGGTAACGAGGCTCTCTGGGGCGCCGCTCGTCGTCTGGGGCGCTGCTTCCTTTTGCTCCACCGTCAAGCCGCCTTCACACGAATCGTTTATCCCCTGCGAGTAAAACGGTAGCGTCGCATCGAAGTTACGCCGAACGGGCCTGCTCTTTCCCTGTCGCTAACGGCGTGCTAACCGGTTCCCCCGACGAGGGCCTCCGTGCCCGACAGGTCGATGGTGCGCTGAAGGCCCTCGCGCAGGCCGATCTCCGGCTCCCAGCCGAGGATCTGCCGCGCCAGCGATATGTCGGGCTGGCGGACCTGGGGATCGTCGGTGGGCAGGGCCTCGTAGATGATCTCCGAGCGCGATCCGGTCACCTCGAGCACGGTCTTGGCGAGTTCCAGAAGCGTGAACTCGTGCGGGTTGCCGATGTTGACCGGGTAATGGTGGCCGGACTCGGCGAGCGCGATGATCCCCCGGATCAGGTCGTCGACGTAGCAGAAGGACCGGGTCTGAGAGCCGTCGCCGAACACGGTAATGGGACGATCCTGAAGCGCCTGGCGCAGGAAGGTGGGGATCGCCCGGCCGTCGTGGGGGCGCATCCGGCTGCCGTAGGTGTTGAAGATCCGCACGATCGCCGTGTCGACGCCCTGCTGGCGGTGGTAGGCCATGGTCAGCGCCTCGGCGTAGCGCTTGGCCTCGTCGTAGACGCCCCGCGGGCCGATCGGGTTGACGTGACCCCAATAGGTCTCCTGCTGGGGATGCTCCTGCGGGTCGCCGTAGACCTCGCTCGTCGAGGCGATGAGGAAGCGCGCGCGGTGGTTCTTGGCCAGCCCCAGCGTGTGGTGCGTCCCGTACGAGCCAACCTTGAGCGTGTGCAGGGGCAGGCGTAGGTAGTCGATGGGCGAGGCGGGGGAGGCGAGGTGGTAGACGAAGTCGATCGGCTCCTCGACGAAATAGGGCTCGATGATGTCGATATTCAGGTTGACGAAGGCATCGCTGCGGATGTGCTCGATGTTCGCCAGCGAGCCCGTCTCGAAGTTGTCGACGCAGATCACGCGATGGCCCCGGCGTAGGAGCTCATCGCACAGATGCGAGCCGAGGAAGCCGGCACCGCCGGTGACAAGGCACGTGGACATACCCCCAATCTATCTGTCCGGCGGGTCGGGCGCCCCCGCGGGCGCCCTTCTAGGATCCTTGGCGATGACCGAAGCTCGCTACACCGATGAGTTGCGCTCGCTGGCGGGCGGGATCTGGGAGGCCCAGCACGCCCACCCGTTCGTCCAGGGGATCGGCGACGGGTCGCTCGACATCGAGCGTTTCCGGCACTTCGTACGCCAGGATTACGTGTACCTGATCGAGTACGCACGGCTGCTCTCGCTTGCCTGCGCACGGGCACCGCGCCTGGAGTGGATGCGCCGCTTCGCCGAGCTTGCGGACTCGACCCTCGGCCGCGAGATGGACATGCACCGCGAGTTCGCCGCGACCTGGGGGATCGGCGCCGAGGAGCTCGAGTACGAGCGCGCCACCCCGACCACGCGCGCCTACACCGAATTCCTCCTGCGCACCGCCGCCCTCGGCGATTTCGCCGAGCTCGTCTCCGCGCTGCTGCCCTGCATGTGGGGATACGCCGAGGTCGGCCGAGCCCTAGCCCCCCGAGCCCAAGGCAACCCCTACCAAGCCTGGATCGAGATCTACGCCAGCCCCGAATTCGCCGCCAACGCCGGCTGGTGCCGGGCCCTGACCGACGAGGTGGCGTCCGGGCTCGACGACACCGGCCGCGCCCGGATGCTCGACGCATTTCTCCAGTCAAGCCGGCACGAGCTCGCGTTCTGGGACATGGCGTGGAGGCTTGAGGGGCAGGCATAGTCTGGCGCCCTCGTGCGCCACGTCTCGGACGCCCGAGGCGCCTTCCAGCGCGTTCGGGCTGAGCGGCGCCGGTATCCGCCGCCGAGACTGTACGCCCACGCCGCTGTGCGATCAAAAGCGGCGCTCTCACGGCGTCGGACAAGATGCCCTGCGCGGAGCTGGTCACGGTCGGCGAGTCCGTGATGCAGCATCGCCAATGCTTGTAGGTACAGCTCTTTCCGGTTTACCGGATAAAAGTCTGCCTTCAGCGCGGACGCGACCGATCGCTCCACTACTGCATGAAGGCATCGGGCGCCGAACGCGCTGATCATCGTCGGGCCGCCGGGGCCCGCCGCCCCGGTTCCATAGGGCCGCCGACGCTGGGAAGCCGGCTCGCGCGTCCGGAGACGTGGCGCCGAGCCAAGCTACACCCGA
>Ga0302325_10006565_pt1 | contig 26082 bp, 26 predicted proteins | sample Palsa_T0_2_FD_201948 | JGI IMG/M metagenome (GOLD analysis project Ga0302325, IMG submission 201948) | Peat permafrost microbial communities from Stordalen Mire near Abisko, Sweden - Palsa_T0_2 | ecosystem: Environmental > Terrestrial > Soil > Palsa > Peat permafrost | place: Sweden: Abisko... | reverse complement strand
AGACCTCCGGGTGGCCGAAGAACCAGAACAGGTTCTGCCACAAGATGGGTGACCCGCCTCCCCCGGGATCGAAGAAGTGGGCCCCCAGGTGGCGATCGGCGTACAGCATGGCCAGCGCGGCGGTGAGTACGGGGAAGGCCATGATGATCATGAACGAGGTGACCAACATGTTCCAGGTGAATATGGGCACCCGGAACATGACCATCCCCGGGGCCCGTAGGGAGAAGATCGTCGTGATCAGGTTGATGGCGGTGAATATCCCCGAGAACCCGGTGAGCGCCACCCCCGTGATCCACAGGTCGGCCCCCGGGCCGGGGGAATGGATGGCCTCGGTGAGCGGGGCGTAGGCGAACCAGCCGAAGTTGGCCGCCCCCTTGGAGGTCATGAACCCCGACACCATGACCAGCCCGCCCCCCAGGTAGAGCCAGTACGACAGGGCGTTGAGCCGGGGAAAGGCCATGTCGGGGGCGCCGATCTGCAGCGGCACCAGGTAGTTGGCCAGGCCGAAGGCGAAGGGCCCGGCGAACAGGAACATCATGATGCTGCCGTGCATGGTGAACCACTCGTTGTACGTGGCCAGGTTGACGAAGGTGTTGTTGGGCACCGCCAACTGGGTTCGCATGCCCTCGGCCAGCATCCCCCCGAACAGGAAGAAGCAGAAGGCCGTGACCATGTACATGATCCCGATCTTCTTGTGGTCGGCCGTGGTCAACCACCCGAGCGCCCCGGTCGGTCGGGGGCCCGACACGATCTGGGTCAGGGGCCGGTCGGCCGCCGAGGCCTGCGAGGTCTGCGACGGCGGGTCGGACAACAGGGTCATGTGGCCGCTCCCGGCACGCTGAACTGATCCTTCGGCACCGCCTTGACCAAGAAGTTCATGTAGGCGTGGTCGAGCCCGCAGAACTCGGCGCAGTGCCCCTGGAACGTCCCCGTCTTGTCGATGTACAGCTCCACCACGTTGTTGACCCTCGGTATGAGATCGCGCTTGAACAGGAAGTCCGGCACATAGAACGAGTGGATGACGTCGTCGGACACCAGCTGCAGGCGCACCGTCTCACCCGCAGGGAGCGTGAGCACGGGCTCGGAGTACTCGTCGCCCACGATCGGGGGGGCCAGGGCAACACCGGTCGGGCTGAGGTAGGTGAAGCGCCACCCCCACTGGAAGCCCTCCACCTTCACCGAGACGGCGGGCGTGGCCTTGGTGGAGTCGATGATGTTCTCCGCCTTCACCACGAAGAAGAAGACGACCGCCACCATGATGATGGGGATGATGGTGGTGGTGATCTCGATCGGCAGGTGGTACTGGGTCTGCTTGGGCAGCGACTCGTCGCCCGGCCGGCGGCGATAACGGATGATCGAGAAGATGATCAGCCCCCACACAATGGCGGCCACCACGCAGGCGGTAATGAACACCCCCTGCCACAGGTACAAGGTCTGATGGGCCTGGACGGTGGCCGGGGCGGGCATCCCGTAGCGGGGTTCGTTGGTACCGGTGCACGCGGCCAGTGCGATCGTCGCCCCGAGCCAGATGGCTCCACGAACGACCACGGTCTGCCAACGGCGGCGAGGCACGGGCGGCACCGATCCCAACCGTAGCCCGACCAGCATGACCCAATTGAGCAGGTCTGGCAGATCCGATTGCCAGCACGCGCAACGAGGGCGTATCCTGATCGATGGCCAGGCGGCCCGACGCGGCACGCCTCCCTTTTCCCCCCTCTGCAAAGGAACGACGTGCGCACGTTCTCGCCCAAATCGGCTGACATCCAACGCGTCTGGTTCGAGGTCGACGCCGACGGCGCTGTGCTCGGTCGGCTGGCGGCCGAGACCGCCCGGGTTTTGCGGGGCAAGCACAAGCCGATCTTCGCCCCCCACATGGACACCGGCGACCACGTGATCATCGTCAACGCGGCCAAGGTGGTCATGACCGCCGACAAGGCGAGCAAGAAGATGCACTACCGCCACTCCGGCTACCCCGGTGCCCTGACCACCACCAGCTACAAGGAACTGCTCGACACCAACCCGGCCCAGACCATCCGCCAGGCGGTCAAGGGCATGCTGCCCAAGGGCCCGCTGGGCCACCAGATGCTCAAGAAGCTGAAGGTGTACGCCGGGCCGACCCATCCCCACAGCGCCCAGATGCCCCGCCCACTCGAGCTTGACCACTCGGTGCACCGCACCTCGGCCGCCAACACCGCTCGCTGACCAGCAGAAACCTCAGAAGGAGCATCACCACCGTGCCCAAGCCGTTGATCCAGTCCACCGGTCGCCGCAAGTCGGCGGTAGCGCGTGTCCGTTTGCGCCCCGGTGACGGCGCCATCCTGGTCAACAAGCGGCCCATCGAGGACTACTTCCCCTCCGCCACCCACCGCATGCTGATCAGCGAGCCGTTGCGACTGACCGAGAAGGTCGAGTCGTACAACGTGGACGCCACCATGAACGGCGGCGGCATCTCGGGCCAAGCGGGCGCCCTGCGCCTGGGCATCGCCCGGGCCCTGTCCGTGCTGGAGCCGGAGCTGCGTGACCCGCTGAAGCGCGCCGGCTTCCTGACCCGTGACGCCCGGGAGAAGGAATCCAAGAAGTACGGCCTCAAGAAGGCCCGCAAGGCGCCGCAGTACTCCAAGCGCTAAGCCGCTGGTGGTGACGCGGCCGCGTCAACATCCGAGGTTCGGCACCGACGGGGTGCGGGGCCTGGCCAACGCGGAGTTGACACCGGAATTCGTGCTGGCGCTGGGCCGCGCCGCGGCCCGAGTGCTGGGCGGCCCGAGGTTTCTGATCGGGCGCGACACCAGGGTGTCGGGGCCCTTGATCCAGGCCGCCCTGACGGCGGGGATCGCGGCCGAGGGGGTCGATGTGGTCGACCTCGGTGTGTTGCCCACGCCGGGCGTAGCCGCCCTGGCCGCGGCCGACGGCGTTCCCGCGGCGGTGATCTCGGCGTCGCACAACCCCTTCGCCGACAACGGCATCAAGCTGTTCGCGGCAGGCGGCCGCAAGCTGGCCGACCACGTCGAGGCCGCCCTGGAGGCAGAGCTAGAAGCAGAGTTGGGAAAATGGCGGCCGGGATCCCCCGCCACCTCGGAGGTGCCCACAAGCCCCGCGGTCACGGGCGAGGGCCCGGTGGTCGAGAGCCGGCCAACATCCGCAGGCCCCGTGCCCGTGCCCGTGCCCGTGCCCGTGCCCGTGCCCGTGCCCGTGGGGGCGGCGGTGGGCCGAGCCAGCTGGGACGGCCAGGCCCGGCAACGCTACGAGCGCACGGTCATCGACTCTCTCGGTGGCCGCCGCTTGGCCGGCCTGCGGGTGGTTCTGGACTGCGCCCACGGGGCGGCGTCGGTGACCGGCCCCGAGTTGCTGCGTCGCGCCGGGGCTGAGGTGGTGGCGGTGCTGGCCGACCAGCCGGACGGGACCAACATCAACGAACGTTGCGGGTCGACCTATCCCACCGCCCTGCAGGCCGTGGTGCGCGACACCGGGGCCGACGCCGGCCTGGCGCTGGACGGCGACGCCGACCGGGTCATCGCGGTCGACCACACCGGGTCGGTGATCGACGGGGACCAGATGATCGCCGCCTTGGCGTTGGACCGCATGGCCCGGGGCGCCCTGGCGGGCGACACGGTGGTGGTCACGGTCATGACCAATCTCGGGTTCCACCTGGCCATGGCCGCCCACGGGGTGGCGGTGCACACCACACCGGTCGGTGACCGCCACGTCCTGGAGGCGCTCGACCAAGGCGGCTGGTCGCTGGGGGGCGAGCAGTCGGGGCATGTCATCTTCCGTGACCTGGCCACCACGGGCGACGGCGTGATGACCGGCCTGCAACTGCTGGACGCCGTGGTGCGCTCCGGCCGGTCACTGGCCGAGCTGACGGGCGGCGCCATGGTGCGCCTGCCCCAGGTGCTGCGCAACGTGCCCGTTGCCTCCTCGGTCGACCTGGCGGGGGCGGCCGGTGTGTGGGCCGAGGTGGCGGCGGTGGAGGCGGCGTTCGGCGGTCGGGGCCGGGTGGTGCTGCGGGGCAGCGGCACCGAAGCGTTGGTACGGGTCATGGTCGAGGCGCCGACGCATGCGGAAGCGGAAGAGGCGGCGGCCCGATTGGTCGAGGCCGTGGCGCACGCATTTGGCTGATTGCGCAAGCACTTCAGGTTTGCTCAGGTGGCTCTCATGACGGGCACAGAGGATTCTCAGGATGCCTTCAGGCGTTTGTAGTTGTCTTTGCCCAGCCGGTTATGAAAGGACTTGACATGAAAAGGAGCTTGGTCGCGCGACCCATCGGGGGTGCGGCTGTCGTACTCGCGTGCGCTCTGGCCCTGGCTGCCTGCGGGGGCAGTTCCAAAACGACGTCGGCCACCACCACCACGCCCACCACGACCTCTCGCACCGCGGGGGCTGCCGCCTACCTCGCTTGTCTGAAAAGCCATCTCCCGGCTGGCGTGACCTTGCCTGCGGGCGGCTTTGGCTTTGGTGGCGGCGGATTCCGGGGCGGCGCTGGTGGCACGGGATCGGTGCCCTCGTCTTCGGTACCCCGTCCTACCACCACCCTTCCGGCGGGCGTGACCTCATCGGAGATGCAGGCCGCGACAACGGCATGTGCCAAGTTGCGGCCGACGCGCGGTGCGGGCGGTGCGGGGTTCACGAATAACGCCCAGTTCAACACCTACTACAATTGCCTCAACAGTTATCTCGCCGCCAATAATGAGACGACGCTGCCGCCACTCGCCTCAGGCGGGGCAGCGGCCGTTTTCGGCGGTCGCGGAGGTGCCGGTGCCACTGGCGGTACAACCACGACAATCAGCCCGTCGCTCGCTGCGGCGGAGGCCCACTGTGTGGCCGTCCGACCCACCTTCGGGGGCGGCGGGACCACCTCGACGACTGCCTGAGCTGACTATCTGCCGATGAGCTCCAAAACTCGAACGCTGGTCCTGACCGGTGGCTTGGTCGTGGTGATCGTGGTGATCGCGCTGTTGGCGGTCAACACCATCTTCAGCAAAGCCTCGGCCAAGACGGTCACCCGAACGGCCACGGTGTCGACGGGGACGGTCGAGTCGACCGTCACCGCCACCGGCAACGTCTCGCCCGCCACGTCGCTGTCGCTGAACTTCCAGTCGAGCGGCGTGGTCACTGAGATCGACGTCCAGACCGGTGACCAGGTGGTGGCGGGCCAGACCCTGGCCAAGATCGACGACACCCAGACCCAAGCCGCCCTCAGCTCGGCTGAAGCCTCATTGACCGCAGCGCAGGACAACCTGACCAGCGTCGAGCAGCCGCTCACGCCCGCCGTGGCGGCCCAGAACGCCAGTGCCCTGCTCATGGCGCAGCAGGCGGTCACGACGGCCCAAACAAACCTGACGGCGGCCCAGCAGAGCGCCCAGGTCAACGCCACCGGCTACCAGCAGACGGTCATCCAAGCCGAGGCACAGCTGAGTCGGGACGACAACCAGTACAACGCCGACCAGGCCAACTGTTCCTCGGGCACCACCGTTTCGTCGGGCACGGGTTCGGGCGGCGCCCAGTCATGCACCAGCGTGCTCTTGGCCGACCAGAACACCATTGCCAAGGACAACGAGGCCGTGGCCACCGCCCAGCAGTCCGAGGTGTCGGGCCAGCTCAAGGACCAGCAGTCGATCCAGCAGGCACAGAACAGCCTGAACTCGGCGCAGGACAGCCTCACGTCGACCGAGGCCTCCAACAACGCAAAGGCGACCGCCACCCCGGCCAGCGTGGCGTCGGCTCAGTCGCAGGTGACCCAGGCCCAGGCCAACTTGGTCACGGCGCAGAAGAACGAGTCGGACACCGTGCTCACGGCGCCCAGCAACGGCACGGTGGCCAGCGTCGACGGCTTGGTCGGCCAGACGGCCAGTGGGGGCGGAACCTCGAGTGCGTCGAGTTCATCCGCCAGCTCCAGCGCCAGCGCCACCGGCGGCTCGGGGTCCTCATCGGCCTTCATCACCCTGGACAACATTGCGTCGCTCCAGGTGGTGGCGGGCTTCGCGGAAGATGACGCCACCAAGATCCAGACCAACCAGACGGCCACCATCACGCTGAACGCCCTGCCCAACCAGACCATCACGGGCACCGTGTCGGAGGTCGACATCACCTCGACGGTGGTCAGCAACGTGGTGACCTACGACGTGACCATCTCCCTGACCAGCCCCCCGTCGGGGGTCAAGCCGGGGATGACGGCCAACGTGGCGGTGGTGGTGGGCGAGGCCGACAACGTGGTGGAGTTGCCGACAGCCGACATCACCACTCGGGGCACCACGTCGACGGTGACGCTGCTGAAGGCGGGCAAGCAGATCATCCAGACCGTGACCACGGGCTTGGTGGGCGACGAGACGACCCAGATCACCAGCGGCGTCACCGCCGGTGAAACGGTGGTCACGCCGGCCGTGAGCATCACCACGGGCGGCGCCGCCACCACCCGGACCAGCACCTTGGGCGGAGGCGGAGGCTTCGTCGGCGGAGGAGGCGGCGGCTTCGGAGGGGCAGGATGAGCGTGGTTGACAACGGCGCACGGCCGCCCCGTGTGCGGCCGCCGGTCATCGAGCTACGCCACATCATCAAGACCTATCGCATGGGCGAGATCGACGTGCAGGCGCTACGGGGCGTGTCGCTCACCGTGCAGCGGGGCGACTTCGTGGCCATCATGGGGGCGTCAGGCTCGGGCAAGTCGACCATGATGAACATCATCGGCTGCCTCGACGTCCCCAGCCGGGGGCGCTACTGGCTGGACGGCGTCGACGTGCGCGAGTTGGACGACGCGGCGCTGGCCCGTATCCGCAACCGCAAGATCGGGTTCGTCTTCCAGAGCTTCAACCTGATTCCCCGCACCACCGCCCTGGCCAACGTCGAGTTGCCCATGGCCTATGCCGGGGTGGGATCCAAGGAGCGCACCGAGCGGGCCACCGCGGCGTTACAGGCGGTGGGCCTGGGGGAGCGGCTCAAGCATTTCCCCAACGAGATGTCGGGGGGCCAGCAGCAGCGCGCCGCGGTGGCCCGGGCCATCGCCACCAACCCCGCCCTCATCCTGGCCGACGAGCCGACCGGCAACCTGGACACGGCGTCCAGCCTCGACATCATGCAGGTCTTCAGCCAGCTCAACTCCGAGCGCCGAACCGTGGTTCTGATCACGCATGAGGACGACATCGCCTCGTACGCCAAGCGGGTGGTGCGCCTGCGCGACGGGCTCATCATCAGCGACGAACGTTTCGCCCCGGTTGCCGCCTCGCCGCCGCGCCACCTGACCGATCATCCGCAGACGCTGGCCGTCTCGTGAGGGTGGAGTCTTGAGGGTGGAGTCGTGAACATGTTCGAGAACGTCCGCATTGCCATCCGGGGCATCGCGGCCAACAAGCTGCGTTCCGGACTGACTGTGCTCGGCCTGCTCATCGGCGTGGGCGCCGTGATCATCCTGGTGGCGGTGGGCAAGGGGTCCTCGGCCGCGGTGCAAAACCGGATAAAGAGCCTGGGGACCAACACCATCACCGTGATCAACCGGGGCCGCTTCGGCGCCGGCCGGTCCACCACCGGCACCCAGTCCCAGAAGGTCACCCTGACCATCGCCGACGTGAACGCCCTCACGCAGAAGGCCACCGCCCCCGATGTGCTGTCGGTGTCCCCGGTCGCCTCAGCCATGGAGACCGCCACCTACCAGGGGGCCACGTACAGCGTGACGGTGACGGGCACCACACCGTCCTACCTGGACGCTACCGACTATCACGTACAGGCGGGCCAGGCGTTCACCCAGGCCGACGTGACCAACCGCAGCCGGGTGGTGGTGCTCGGGACCACCACGGTCTCCAACCTCTTCCCGACCGGATTCAACCCCATCGGCCAGCAGGTCGTGTTCGCCAGTTCGACCGGCGGCGCCAGCGCCTCGTTCGAAGTGATCGGCGTGCTGGCCAGCAAGGGCTCCAATGGCACCACCGATCAGGATGCGGTGGCCTTCGCCCCGTACACCACGGTCCAGGACCAACTGACCGGGTCGACCCAGTTCACCGAGCTGGTGGTCGAGGGCACCTCGGCATCGAAGCTGGCCGACGCCCAAGCCGAGATCACGAACATCTTGGCGTCGCGCAACGACACCACAGCGGCTGCTCTTCCCTTCACCATCTTGAACCAGGCCAGCTTGTTGTCGACCTCGAACTCCAACAACCAGACCTTCACCGTCCTGCTGGGGGCGGTAGCTGCCATCTCCCTGCTGGTGGGCGGGATCGGCGTGATGAACATCATGTTGGTGACCGTCACCGAGCGCACCCGGGAGATCGGCATCCGCAAAGCCATCGGGGCACCCAAGAGCGCAGTGCTCATCCAGTTCCTGGTCGAAGCGGTACTCCTGTCGATTTTCGGCGGCGTCGTGGGGGTCGCCGTGGGCCTGGCGGGCAGCCAATTCCGCATCGACGGCGTGCAACCGGTCGTGGTCCCCTCGTCGATCCTTTTGGCGTTCGGCGTGGCCGTGATCGTCGGCGTGTTCTTCGGCCTGTACCCGGCCAATCGGGCTGCCTCACTGCGACCAATTGACGCCCTCCGTTACGAGTGATCGCGAGGAAGCGATGTCCAACCAGGATCCGACCGCCCCGTACCAGTACCCCGTCGCCCCGCCCACAGCGGTGGAGTTCGAGCCCGCGCCCTTTCCGGCCGAGGATGACTACTTCGACGACGACGATGGCGACGAGTGGGTCAGCCAGGCGCCCAAGGGGCTGCGGGTCAAGCCGGTCACCGGGATCTTGTTCCTGGTCCTGTTCATGGTGCTCGGACTGTGGGTGGGCGCCGTGCTCCAGAAGCACCAGGACAAGAAGAACGTCTCCACCACCGCTGCGTCGGCCATAGCCAGCGCCTTTGCCGGTCGCCGGGGCACGGGGACCGGGACGGGCACGGGGACCGGGACGGGGACGGGCGCTGGTGGGTTCGGTGGCGGGGCCGGGACGGCCGGGCGCACCATCGGGACCGTGTCCGACGTCGAGGGCTCAACCCTGTCGGTCACCGACACCGCCGGTAACCTGGTCAAGATCACGCTCGGACCCTCGACCAAGGTGACCATGACAACCAGCGGCACCGTGTCGGACATCGCCATCGGGGCGACCGTGATCGTGTCGGGCGGCGCCAGCGGGTCCGGGACTGCGACCACCGTCATCATCGAGCCCGCGGGCACCACGCTGGGCGGCGGCACGGGCACGGGTGGCGGCGGCTTTACCGGCGGCGCGGGCGGATAGGTCCGGGCGGGCGGCGGACCGCAGTGCGCCGCATTGGCGTCCTCTTCGTACTGCGCCTGCTGCTGGTCTCCAACGCCATCGTGGTCATCGCCGTGGGCGGCATTTCCCTGGCCTTCGTCCAGCGCCCCGAGGGGGTGATCGGCGCCGCTTTGTGCTGGCTGTTCGCCGGCTGCCTGCTGGGCCTCTTGCCGCGCACCGACCCCTATCGGGCCGAGAACCGCCCCCGTAAGCCCAAACGCCGCTAAATCTGCTCAATCGGGCCGCAGAACAGGGCGAACGCCCGGTGGGCTCAGCTGCCCCGGGCGGGGGGCACAGCGCCCGCGTGTCCCGTCGACCAGGCGTTGAGCGCATCCAGACGGTCGCTGATATTGACGGCATGGTCACCCAGCCGCTCGTAAAAGCGACCGATCAAGGCCATGTCCATGGTCACCGACGCCGGCATGCCACTGCTTGCCACCTCGGCCGTCAGGCTGGTGTGGAGGTCCCGCAGCTCGACCCGGGCCGACTCCAGGCTCTCCGCCGTGGGCTCCCGCTTGTCCCAGGCTCGGCGCAACTCCTGCCACATGGCCGTCACGATGTCACCGCTGCGCGTCACCAGTGCCCGAGACCGGGGGGTCAACGCGCCGGCGATGCCCAGCCCGCCCCGCCGGGCGATCTCGGCCGCCAGGCCCGCCGACTGCTCCAGCTCGGGGACGGCTCGTATGGCGGCCAGGAGGTAACGAAGGTCGCTGGCCATGGGCGCCTGGCGCGCCATGAGCACTTCCACCTGGTGCGCCACCTGCTCGTAAAGTGGGTCGGACAAGTGCTGGCGAGACGTGATCTCGACCGAAACCTGGGCGTCGTCGCGCAGCAGCCCTTCGGTTGCGTCGGCCACCTCTCGGCACACGATCTCCACCAGCTCGGAGAGCTTGCTGTCCACGGTGGCCAACTCGTCGTGGAAGTGGGACCGCAAGCCAGTGTCAGGCTCCACGGTCGTCAGACTACTCACATCCCGCCTGTCGGGGGTGGCCCCGATGGCGGGGTCGACGCCCGGTAGCCTGGACTGCCATGTGCGGGATCATTGCCGTGCTGCGACGCCGTTCGTCGCGGCCGACCCCTGAGTTGGCGTCGATCCTCGATCGCCTGGACCAGGCCGTCGCCGGTCTGCTGGGCGTGGTTGCCCAATTCGACGAACACGCGGGCCATCACGATGGGTCGCTGGCGGACGCGGCCGAGCTGCTCGAAGCGATCGACCACGAGTTGCGGGGACCGCCCGGCGTGGCGTGCCTTCTCTCGCTCCCCGATTTGGCCGGCGTTGCCGCTTTGGCCGATCGGGGGGCCACGCTCCAAGGGCTGGTCGACCAACTCGAGGAGCTGTTGGACACCGGCAAGGTGCTGTGGTCGCCCGCCTACCTCGAAGGGCTCAACGCCGTCATGATCCGCTTGCGCGACGCCATCTGGGCCGTCGGGCGTGACCGGCCGGGCATGGCGCGGGCGGTGGACGGCCTGGCCCGGCTGTCTCGGGCGGATGACGGCACCATCCCGGCGGCCGCCCTGGATGCCTTCTGGTCGATCGAAGTGGCGCTGTCGGCCATCGACCGCCTCGAGGTGCGGGGGCGCGACTCGGCCGGGCTGCACCTGCTGGTGTCGGGCCATGAGATCGACCTGTCGCGATCGGACATCCAGACCATGCTGGGGGCCCGGTCGGGCGACCCCCTGTTCACCTCGATGGCGATACGCACCCCGGCCGGGCATTTGAGCCTGGTGTACAAAGCGGCAGCCGAGATCGGCGACCTGGGTGACAACACCCGCGCCCTGCGCACCGCCCTCATGACCGACCCTCTGCTGCACCGGGCACTGGCCAGCCCCGAAGCCCAGGTGACGGTGCTGGGGCACACCCGCTGGGCCAGCGTGGGGATCATTTCCCAGGCCAATGCCCACCCGCTCAACGGTGAGGAGGCGAGCGGTGTGGCCCGGGCCCCGTATGTGGTGGCCGCGGTCAACGGCGACGTGGACAACTATCTCGACCTACGCGACGTCGAGGGCCTGTGCCTGGCGCCCGAGATCACCACCGACACCAAGGTGGTGCCGGTCTTGTTGTCCCGCCGCCTGGCCGAGGGGGAGCCGCTGGAGCCCGCCTTCTGCCAGACCGTGTCGCGCCTGGAGGGCTCGGTGGCCCTCGGGCTGAGCGCAGCCGAGGCGCCCGATCAACTGTTCCTGGCGCTTCGGGGCAGCGGCCAGTCGCTCAACGTGGGCTTGGCCGAGGACGCCTTCATCGTGGCCAGCGAGGCGTACGGCCTGGTCCAGGAGACGGCCTCCTACCTGCGCATGGACGGCGAGACCAATCCGGGGGCGGGCAACGGGCATGGCGAATCGGTCGCCGCCGGCCCGGGCCAGGTCATGATCCTGAACCGCAGTCAGGCGGGCACACTGGCCGGCGTTCGCCGTTTGACCTACGACGGCGCGCCCCTGCCGGTCGCGGCCGGCGAGCTGCGAACAGCTGAGATAACGACCCGGGACATCGACCGGGGGGGCTTTCCCCACTTCTTGTTGAAGGAGATCTGCGAGGCCCCCTCGTCGTTCCGAAAGACGTTGCGAGGCAAGATCGCAGGCCCCGACCAGGCCGGTTTGTTGCACGTGCAACTCAGCCCAGGCACCATCCCGCAATCCGCCATCGACGGGCTCAAGAGCGGCGCCATCACCCGCATCTGCGTGATCGGGCAGGGCACGGCGGCCGTCGCCGGGCAGAGCATCGCCGCCGCCCTGGCCGATGCGCTGCGGGGCCGGCACATCACCGTGGCCGCCGTCTTGGCCACCGAGTTGTCGGGCTTCGACCTGGCCGACGACATGTCCGACACGCTGGTGATCGCGGTCAGCCAATCGGGCACCACCACCGACACCAACCGCACCGTCGACCTGGTGCGCAACCGGGGTGCGTTGGTGGTGGCGGTGGTCAACCGCCGCAACAGCGACCTGGTGGAGAAGTCCGACGGCGTCCTGTACACCTCCGACGGGCGCGACGTGGAGATGAGCGTGGCGTCGACCAAGGCGTTCTACGCCCAGGTGGCGGCCGGGTTCCTGTTGGCCCTGGATCTGGGACGTCAACTGGGGGGCGACGACCGCCACCGGGTCGACCGGCTGCTGCGAGCGTTACGGGCGCTGCCCGACGCCATGGAGGAGGTGCTGGCGGGACGCCCGGCCATCGCCCACGCGGCCAATCAGGTCGCCCCGTCCCGGCGCCACTGGGCCGTGGTGGGCAACGGCCGCAACCGGGTGGCGGCGGCGGAGATCCGCATCAAGCTGTCGGAGCTGTGTTACCACTCCATCGCGTGCGATGGCACCGAGGACAAGAAGCATATCGACCTGTCGTCCGAGCCCCTGATCCTGGTGTGCGCGGCGGGCCTGTCGGGCCCCACGGCCGACGACGTGGCCAAGGAGGTGGCGATCTACCGGGCCCACCGAGCGGCGCCGGTGGTGGTGGCCACGCGGGGCGAGGCGGCCCGCTTCGGCGCCGCCCTGCACACCATCGAGGTGCCGGCGGTCGAGCCCGAGGTGGCCTTCGTGCTGTCGGCCATGGTGGGCCATCTGTTCGGCTACGAGGCGGCGCTGTCCATCGACGCCCAGGCGTTGCCCCTGCGAGAAGCCAAGGCCGCCATCGAGTCGGCCATCGGCCCCGGCTTGCCGATACCCGTCACCGGTGCCGAGGTGGCGAGGGGCGCGGCGGCGGGCGACGCCCTCATGGCCGGTCTGCGCCCGGCCATGGAAGCAGCGTCGGGGGCGTTCTTCTCCGGCCTGCGGGCGGGCACGTACAACGGCCACCTGGAGGCGGCCACGGCGGTGCGGGTCGCCTCGTTGCTGCGCTACGCCAGCGGCGTGCTTCCCATTGAGGGCTACGAGCTGGAATACGGCAAGGTGGGAACCCCCAGCGCCATCGTGGTCGATCTGATGGACGCCCTGACCACCGCCACGGCCGAGCTGACCCGCCCCGTGGACGCCATCAAGCATCAGGCCAAGACGGTGACCGTGGGCATCTCGCGCAGCGAGGACGCCCTGCTCAAGGTGGCGCTGGTGGCCGAGACGCTGGCCACCGGGGTCGGCCTGGACTACCTCTCGTACCGGGCGCTGCGCACCCTGGCCGAGCTCGACCCCTCCGTGGCCCAGATGCAGGGCTTCACCCGGTACCGCATCGACGGCGACCTCGCCACCACGGCCACCATCGAAGTGGTGGACCGGGGCGGCATCTCGCTCGGGCTGCCGTCACGCACCGAACGCGATCCCCGGTTGCTCGGCACCAAGCACCACGTGGCCTCCGAACGCGAGGTCACGGTGGCCCGAGGGGGCCGCGACGGCCGCAGCCTGATCCTGATCCCTGAGACCAAAGGCAACACTGTGACCGGGATGACGCTGCTCCACGTGGCCTTCCACGATCGCCTGGCGCCCACCACGGCCCGGCAGGTGCTGTCCGGCTACCGCAATCGCTATGCCGCCTTGTCCGACGCCGTGACCGAGACCGAGTCCGGTTTCGACGACGAGCGGCTGGGGTTGGTCCCGCTGCTGGCCTTGCTCACCGAGCCCGTCTACGTGCTGGCTGAGCGCTGGAAGGGCTGACGCCGGCCCGTGACGGCGTGATCGGCCTGGGGATCGATGCGGTCGACATCGGCCGGTTCCGCACCGTGTTGGCCCGCCGGCCCGCCATGGCCGAACGGCTGTTCAGCGAGGGGGAACGGGCCTACGTCGCGGCCATGGTTGACCCCGCGCCCTCGCTGGCGGCGCGCTTCGCGGCCAAGGAGGCGGTGATGAAGGCGCTCGGCGTGGGGCTCGGGGCCTTCCGCTTCACCGACGTCGAGGTGGTCCGCTTGGCCAGCGGCCAACCTGCGCTGCACGTGCACGGTGCCGCGGCGGCGTTGGCTTCCACACAAGGGGTGGGAAAATGGCTGGTCTCGTTGACCCACACGTCGTCGGTCGCGCAGGCCGTCGTGGCGGCCCTGCCATGACCGCTCGCTTGGGGTCCGCGTGATCCCCGTCGTCACGGGCCAGGAGATGCGGGCGGTGGATGCCGCCGCGGCCGACTCGGTGGAGGTGTTGATCGGCCGGGCCGGCCGTGCCGTGGCCATGACGGCGCTGGATCTTCTGGGCGGAGCCTATGGCCGCCGGGTTGTCGTGGTGGCGGGCAAGGGCAACAACGGCGCCGACGGTCGAGCCGCCGCCGCCGTGCTGGCCACCCGAGGGGTTCGGGTCACCGTCCTCGAAGCCGCCTCGATTCCCGGAGGGTCGGCGCTGCCACCGGCTGACCTGGTGGTGGACGCGGCCTACGGGACGGGGTTTCGGGGCACCTACCAGCCGCCCGACCCGGGCGATACGCCGGTGCTGGCGGTGGACATTCCGTCGGGCCTGGAGGGCGACACCGGTGTGGCGGCGGGGGCGGTGTTGCCCGCCGTGGCCACCGTGACCTTTCAGGCGTACAAGCCGGGCCTGGTGCTGGCGGCGGGACCGGAGCACTGCGGCCAGGTGGTGGTGGCCGATATCGGGCTTGGTCCGGCGGTCGATCAGATCGCCTCGGCCTGGTTGGTGACCGATGGCGACCTGGGTTGGTTGCCTCCTCGGCCTCGCGAGACGCACAAGTGGCGCAGCGCCGTCATGGTGGTGGGGGGGTCGCCCGGGATGATGGGCGCCCCGGCCCTGGTCAGCCGGTCCGCCATGCGGGCCGGGGCGGGGTATGTGCGCCTCGGGGTGCCGGGCGCGGCCCTGGAATCGCTGCCCCAGGGCGAGGCCGTGGGCGTTGCCCTGCCCGCTGCGGCCTGGCAAGACGCGGCTGCCGAAGCGGCCACGCGCTGCCGGGCGCTGGCCATCGGCCCCGGGCTCGGGCGCACCGTTGGGGTCGGGCGCTCGGTCGTCGCGTTGCTGGCCCGGGTCGAGGTGCCGGTGGTCGTCGACGCCGACGGGATCATCGCCCTGGGCTCGGTCGACGGGGTAAAGGCTGCTGTCGCCGGCCGCTCGTCGTCGACCGTGCTCACCCCCCACGAGGGCGAGTACGCCCACCTCACGGGCGGGCCGCCGGACCCGGATCGCCTGGCCGCGGTGCGCTCGGTGGCGGTCAGTTCGGGGGCGGTGGTGTTGCTGAAGGGCTCGACCACGGTGGTGGCCGCGCCGGACGGCCGGGCGTGGTTCGTGACCAGCGGCTCCCCCCGCCTGGCCACGGCGGGGACGGGGGATGCGTTGTCAGGGATCATCGGGGCGTTCCTGGCGGCCGGCGTGCCCGGTCCCGAGGCGGCCGCGCTGGCCGCCCATGTCCACGGCCGCGCCGCGGCACAAGGACGCTCGGTCGGCCTGGTCGCAAGCGACCTCCCCGACCTGGTCTCCGCCTGGCTCTCCGACCACGGCGCGGCGTGACGATCCATACCGGTCCGGCTCGGGTTGGGGTCGATTCCCTGCGGCCGGCGTGGGCCGAGGTTGACCTGGGCGCCATCCGGGCCAACGCCGCCCTGCTGTCGAATCTCGTGGCCCCGGCGGAGCTGTGCGCCGTGGTCAAGGCGTGGGGCTACGGCCATGGCCCGGTCGAGGTGGCCGAGGCGGCATTGGAGGGCGGCGCCACCTGGCTCGCCGTCGCCTTGGTGGAAGAGGGTGCACAACTCCGAGCTGCCGGTATAGACGCCCCCATCCTGCTGCTCTCGGAACCCTCGCTCGACGCCATGGGCGAGGTGGTGCGCGCCCGGCTGACCGCCACCGTGTACACGGCGGCCGGGATCGAGGCGCTGGGCCAGGCCGCCATGGTGCATGGACGTCGGTCCGACCCGATCGCCGTTCACCTGAAGGTCGACACCGGCATGCACCGGGTCGGGGCGTCGCCCGACGTGGCCCTCACCCTGGCTCGATCCGTGGTCGCGTACCGCGCGCTGGCGCTGGAAGGTTTGTGGACCCACTTCGCCGTGGCCGACGAGACCGAGCACGAGGCCACGGGTAACCAGCTGGCGCTGTTCCGGGCCACCGCCGAGCGACTGGCTGAGGACGGTATCGAGCCCCGGCTGCTGCACGCCGCCAACACGGCCGGGGCCCTCTTCCATCCCGCCAGTCGCCTCGACCTGGTGCGCTGCGGGATCGCCCTGTACGGGCTGGCCCCCGCCGCCGACCTGATCGACCGGACCCCGTGTACCGCCCTCCAGCCTGCCCTGTCGCTGGCCGCCCACGTCTCGCACACCAAGACGGTGGCGGCGGGCGAGCGCCTGTCCTACGGCCTGCGCTACCTGGTCACCACCCCCTCGGTGGTGGCCACCATCCCCCTCGGCTATGCCGACGGCGTGACCCGCCGACTCTCCAGCACCGGGGGCCAGGTCCTCATCGGCGGGCGGCGCTACCCGATCGCGGGCACCGTCACCATGGATCAGATCCTGGTCGATTGCGGACCGGGCAGCGACGTGGCGGCGGGGGACACGGCGGTGCTGCTGGGGCGCCAGGGCGACGACGCGATCACGGCCTGGGAATGGGCGGGCCGGGTGGACACCATCGCCTACGAGGTGGTGTGCGGTGTGACGTCGCGCGTCCCTCGTGTGTATCGCCCGTGAAGATCACCAAGTCGCGGGTGGCCATTGGCGCCGCTGTGGCGGCCGCCACCGGGTTGGCGGGCGTCGCGGCAGCCGGGGCGATCTCGCTGCGCCGCTGGCGTCGCCGTCCCGATCCGGCCCGGGGTGAGGATTTCAGCGAACCCCGGGGCACCACCCATCGCCTGTTGCCGGCCCACGACGGGGGCGAGATCCACGTGGTCGATCTGGGCCAGGGCCGCCCGTTCCTGCTGTTGCACGGGGTGACCAACTCGACGTTGGTGTGGCACTACCAGCTACGCGACCTGGTCGACGCCGGGTACCGGGTCGTCGCCATGGACGTCCGGGGCCACGGCCGCTCGCGGGCGGGCAGCGATGGTCACACCTTGGCCGCCATGGCAACCGACGTCCACGCCGTGGTGCAGGCCCTCGATCTTCACCAGGCAATCGTGGTGGGCCATTCCATGGGCGGCATGATCCTGCTGCAGATGCTGGCCGACCATCCCGAGGCGATGGCAGGCGGCGCCGTGACGGCCATCGCCCTGGTTGCCACCTCGGCCAGTCCGGTGCTCGGTAGCGGTGTCCCTGCCGCGGCGGCGGGACTGGTGCGGGTGCTGACGCCCGCCGCGGGCCAGGGCCATGTCCGGGCCACCGCCGGGCGAGGCGATCCGGGGGAGCGGCCGGGCGACCTGGCCACGATGTACTGCCGGCTGGCGTTCGGCGTCCACCCGTTGCCCACCCACGTCGAGCTACTACGGGCCATGACCTCGGCCGTGCCCGGCCCGGTGGTGGGCGAGCTGCTCCAGACCTTGCTCAACTTGGACGTGCGCCGCGTGTTGCCATCGATCACGGTGCCCGCGCTGGTGGTGGTGGGTACCCGCGACCTGCTGACCCCGCCGTGGCACGCCCGCTACCTGGCCCGCCACATCCCGGTGACCGATCTGCACGTGCTGCCCGGGTGCGGCCACATGGTCATGCTGGAACGGCGAGCCGAGCTGGCCCAGCTACTGGTCGCCCTGGCCGAGCGCACGGCGGCGACGCCGGCCGTGGCGGCCCGATCTGAGGTCGCTCGCGGATCTGCTTATCCGTCGAGCCTTGGCAGTGGTAGCTGATGAACCTTGGCAGTTTGATGAACCTTGGCAGTTTGGGACCAGCAGAGGGCCAAGAACTGCCAACCTACGAGAAACTGCCAACGTTCGGCCGATTCAGCGCCGGCTCCACTAGCCGGTCGTCGTTCTCCCACCACTCGTCCATCGCGGGGCGGCTGAAGGCGATATGTCGCGACCCCATAGAACGCCCGTGATCACCGATGTGGTCGGGGTTCGGGTGGGCCATTGGACCGATCAGGGAGCGCGGACCGGTTGCACGGTGGTGTTGTTTCCGGGCGGCACGGTGGCGTCGGGTGAAGTGCGAGGGGGTGCCCCGGGCACCCGGGAATGGGAGCTGCTGGCCCCGGCGCGCACCGTTGCCCGACTGGATGCCGTGGTGCTGGCGGGCGGCTCGGCGTTCGGCCTGGCGGCGTGCGACGGCGTGATGCAATGGTGCGAGGAACGGGGGATGGGGTTCCCCACTCCAGCCGGCCCGGTCCCGATCGTGGTGGGCGCCGTGCTCTACGACCTGGGGGTTGGTAAACCCGCCGTCCGCCCCACTGCCCAGTCCGGCTACGCCGCCTGCGTCGCTGCCGCGGGGGGAGACGTGGCGCTCGGTGCGGTGGGGGCGGGAACAGGGGCGACTGTGGGCAAATGGCAGGGCGTGCACCACGCTCGCCCCGCCGGCATCGGGTCAGCAACGTGGCGCCAGGGCGAACTGGTGGTGTCCGCACTCATGGCAGTGAACGCGCGGGGCGACCTGCGTTCGCCCGGCTCGGGTCCGCGCATTCCCAACTCCGGGGGCCAGGGCACCAACACCACGATTGGCGTGGTCGCCACCAACGCCACCTTGGACAAGGTCGGGTGCTTCCTGGTGGCCCAGTCGGCCCATGACGGGTTGGCCCGGGCGTTGGATCCGGTCCACACCACGGTCGACGGCGACGCCGTGGTGGCGGCCTCGGTGGGCGGCGTCACGGCGCCGCTCGACCAGATCCGCTACCTGGCTGCGATGGCGGTGGAGGAGGCCATCCGCTCCGCCGTCCCCGACGCCTGAGGTTATTGAGCGCGTCATCCGGTGGCGGGCGGTTCCGGCGCGACCCGGTCGCATGCGGTCGGTGGGGGCTGGATGGGTGACCGGTACCGTTTTCCCCAGGGCTCGCCAGTACCATCAGCGGTCGTGTCCACGCTGGCCGCAGTACGAGACGAGGCGTCGGTTTGTCAGCGCTGCGCGCTCGCCCGCGGCCGGACCACGGTGGTGTTCGGCGAGGGCGACCCCCAGGCCGACCTGATGATCATCGGGGAAGGGCCGGGGGAGGAAGAGGACCGCCAGGGCCGCCCGTTCGTCGGCCGCTCGGGCAAGCTGCTGGATCGGTTGCTGCTCGAGGAGATCGGAATCCCCCGCTCGGCGGTGTACATCGCCAACGTGGTCAAGTGCCGGCCGCCCGGCAACCGAGATCCGTTGCCCATCGAGATCGAGGCGTGCCGGCCCTGGTTGGAGGCCCAGGTCGAACTGATCGCTCCCAAGGTGTTCCTCACGCTGGGCAACTTCTCGACCAAGCTCCTGCTCTCCACGACCGACGGCATCACCAAGCTGCGAGGCCACGTCTACCCCTGGGGCCCGGCTGGAGCGGTGCTGGTGCCGACGTACCACCCGGCCGCCGCCCTGCGGGGATCGGGTGACGTGATGGCCGGCATGCGGGCCGATTTCGTGCGGGTCAAAGAAGCGTTGGCGGGAGCGTGACGGCTGTCTCGGAGGTGGGCGTGGCCATTGCCACCGCCTCGGTGGCGCAGACCCAGGCGGTGGCTGCTCGCCTCCAGCCGCTGCTGGCCGCGGGCGATGTGATCCTGCTGGGTGGCGACCTGGGAGCGGGCAAAACGGCGTTCGCCCAAGGCCTGGCCCGGGCCATGGGCATCGACGCGGCCGTCACCAGCCCCACCTTCACCCTGGTGCGGACGTACGACAATCCGGCCGGCCTGCGTTTGTTGCACGCCGATGTCTACCGGCTCGATCATCTCCAGGAGGTCCTGGACCTCGGGCTGGCCGAGCTGCTGGACGACGACGTGGTGGCGGTGATCGAGTGGGGCGAGATGGCGGCGCCGGTGCTGCCGAGCGACTACCTGCAGATTCGCATCGACTTCGGGCCCGGTGACGACGACCGGGTGGTGCGTCTGGTTCCGGTGGGACCGCGCTGGACCGCCCCAGGTCGGGTGACGGCGCTTCGCCAGGCGGCGGTGGCGCCATGATCGTGCTGGGCCTGGACACGGCCACACCGCAGGTCGGCTGCGCCCTGGGCGACGGCGACGGTCCGGTGGCGTCGTTCCACCTGTCCCGGGGGCGGCGCCACGCCGAGAGCCTGGCCCCCGCCATCGACCACTTGTGCCGCCAATCCGGCATCGGGCTGGATCAGCTGGGCGCGGTGGCGGTGGACATCGGCCCGGGGTTGTTCACCGGCCTGCGCGTGGGGGTCGCCACCGGAAAGGCGCTGGCCACGGCGCTCGGCGTTCCCATGATCGGCCTGACTAGCCTGGAAATTGTGGCGTACCCCCATCGCCGGGGTGCCGGACTGATCGCCAGTGTGATCGACGCTCGCCGCAGTGAGGTGTTCTGGGCTCTGTTCCGCGGTGAGGAGCAGGTGGGCGAGTGCGTTGTCAGCACGCCCGAGGCCCTGGCCTCCCAGCTAGCCCGTCAAGATGAGGAGATCGTTGCGGTGGGTGACGGGGCTATCCGTTATGCCCCGCTGCTGGCGACGATCGACGGTGTCGAGCTGCTCGGGGCGGGCAGCGCCTATCCCTCGGCCGCCGTGCTGGTGGAGCTGGCGCAGCCCCGGGCGGCAGGGGGCGACCTGGTCGCGCCGGGCGAGTTGACACCCCTGTACCTGCGCCAGGCCGACGTCAGGATCAGCTGGATCGAGCGAGACCGTCCGATCGCCGCCGCTTCGATGACCGAAGCGAGGTAGGGCGCCATGGCGTCGCGGGTCAGCGACCTCGATTCTCCCGAACCGCACGAGCCCGAGCCGGAGGCGCTGGAGGTGCACCTGGTGCCCATGCGCCGGCGCCACCTTCGCTCGGTCCTGCGCATCGAGTCCCAGGTGTATCCCCGCCCGTGGTCGCTGCCGTTGTTCATGAGCGAGCTCAACCTGCGGACCAGCCGCATCTATTACGTGGCCCGGGTCGGGGGCAGCGTGGTCGGCTACTGCGGCCTGATGCTGGTCGAGGGCGACGCCCACATCACCAACATCGCGATAGATCCGGCCTGGCACCGCCACCAGATCGGGACCCGGCTGATGCTTAATGCGGCCCGCCAGGCACTCGGCCGGGGGGCCACCCGCCTCACCCTCGAGGTGCGCATGAGCAACGTCGGTGCCCAGACCCTGTACCGCAAGTTCGGCTTCGAGAATGCGGGCGTGCGCAAGAACTACTACGCCGAGTCCCGCGAGGACGCCCTCATCATGTGGGCCCATGGCCTGGACACCGAGGAGTACGCCCTTCGGATGGTGGCGATCGAGACAGCGTTGCGGGGCACGACGGTGGTCGATGCCACCGACCTCGGCCGTTGAGAGTCGTCGGCCGTTGAGAGTCGTCGGCCGTTGAGAGTCGTCGGCGTTGAGAGTCGTCGGCCATTGAGCGGATTGAACCGTTAGCCGGTGAAGATCCTCGCCATCGAGACGTCGTGCGACGAGACGGCAGCGGCCGTGGTGGAGGATGGCCGCCGGGTCCTGTCCTCGATCGTCAGCAGCCAGGTCGACCTCCACGCCGCCTTCGGCGGGGTGGTGCCCGAGGTGGCGTCGCGGGCCCATGTCGAGTTGCTCACCCCGGTGGTCACCCAGTCGCTGCGGGCGGCGGGCATCGAGGGGCCCGGCCCCGGCGGGATCGACGCCGTGGCGGCCACCGTGGGACCGGGCCTTATCGGGTCCCTGCTGGTGGGGATGAGCGCGGCCAAGGCGTACGCCCTGGCCTGGCGGGTCCCCTTTGTCGGGGTCAACCACATGGAGGCCCATCTCCACGCCGCCTTCTTGGAACAGCCCGACCTGGCCCTGCCGGTGGTGGTCCTGCTGGTGTCTGGTGGCCACACGCTGCTCATCGCCATGGAGCAAGCCGCCGATGGAGCGTTCCCATTTCGTTACCGCCTGCTCGGCCAGACCATCGATGACGCGGCGGGCGAAGCGTTCGACAAGGTGGCGCGGTTCCTCGGCCTGGGCTATCCGGGCGGCCCGGCCATCGATGCCGTGGCGGTGCACGGCGATCCCAAGGCCATCGCCTTTCCCCGAGCCATGCGGGACGAGGGCTACGATTTCTCGTTCTCCGGGTTGAAGACCAGCGTGGTCAACTATGTGCGCAAACACCCCGACGCGCCAACCGCCGATGTTGCCGCCTCGTTCCAGGAGGCGGTGGTCGACGTGCTGGTGACCAAGGCCCGCCGTGCCGCCCGCCACCTGGGCGCCCGGGGCATCTGCATCGGGGGCGGGGTGGCGGCCAACTCGGTCCTGCGCCGGCGCATCGTCGACGCAGCGACGACCGACGGGATCGGTGCCTTCGTGCCCAGCCGGGCCATGTGCACCGACAACGCGGCCATGATCGGCGTGACGGCCTGGCTACGCCTGCGGGCGGACGGGCCGACGGCCTTGGACCAGGCGGCGCTGCCCAACCTTGCGCTCCCGTTCGTCTGAGATGTCGGACTACCTTCCCCCCATGTCGCCGACCGATGACGCCACGCCGGCACTGCCGCCGTTGCCTCCGGGTGACGGGACCTGGGCCGCGCTGGGGCATCTGTGCTTCTTCGTCGTCGGCGTGGTGGGGCCCGCCATCATCTTGTTGACCAAGGGCAAGACGAGCGAATTGGTGCGGGACCAGGCGGTGGAAGCGCTCAACTTCCAGATCACCGCGCTGATCGGATTCGTGGTGGCGACCGTGCTGTTCTTCGTCGCCATCGGCCCGTACCTGGTCTTCACCGTGTACGTGGGCGGGGGCCTGCTGACCATTCCGGCGGCCCTGGCGGCCTACCGAGGCGAGCGATACCGCTATCCCATCGCCCTCAAGATCATCACCTGACGAAGGGATTCGCCCTCGCCGCGGTTGAAGTCTCCCCCGGACGCCTGTATCGTTAGCACTCGTCCATTGAGAGTGCTAAACGGTTTACGGAGGCGCAACACCCATGAATCTCCAGCCCCTCGACGATCGAATCGTCGTAAAGCAGAACGAAGCCGAGGAGAAGACCGCATCCGGCCTCGTCATCCCCGACACCGCCAAGGAGAAGCCCCAGCTGGGCGAAGTCCTGGCTGTGGGCCCGGGACGGCGTTCCGACACCGGCGAGCTGATCCCCCTCGACCTGGTAGTGGGCGACACCGTCTACTACTCCAAGTACGGCGGGACTGAGATCGTGGTTGACGGCGAGGACCTGCTGATCCTCACCAGCCGCGACGTACTGGCGAAGGTGATCAAGTAGTGCCCAAGATCCTTAAGTTCGACGAGTCCGCCCGCCGGAGCCTGGAGGCGGGGGTCAACAAGTTGGCCGACGCCGTCAAGGTGACCCTCGGGCCCAAGGGCCGCAATGTGGTGCTGGCCAAGAGCTTCGGCGCACCCACCATCACCAACGACGGCGTGACCATCGCTCGCGAGGTCGAGGTCGACGATCCGTTCGAGAACCTGGGCGCCCAGCTGGTCAAGGAAGTCGCCACCAAGACCAACGACATCGCCGGTGACGGCACCACCACGGCCACCGTGCTGGCCCAGGCGCTGGTCCGCGAGGGCCTGCGCAATGTGGCTGCCGGGGCCAACCCGACGTCGCTCAAGAAGGGCATCGACCTTGCCGTCAAGGCCGTGGTCGCCGCCATCAAGGAGCAGGCCAAGGAGGTCGAGGACAAGGCCGAGATCGCCCAGGTGGCCGCCAACTCGGCCGCCGACCGCAAGATCGGTGATGTGTTGGCCGAGGCGATCGACCGGGTGGGCAAGGACGGCGTGGTCACTATCGAAGAGTCCAACACCTTCGGCATGGACCTGGAGTTCACCGAGGGCATGCAGTTCGACCGTGGGTACCTGTCGCCCTACTTCGTGACCGACCAGGATCGCCAGGAGTCCATCCTGGAGGACGCCTACATCCTGATTTGCAATGGCAAGATCAGCGCCGTTCACGACCTGGTCAAGGTGCTGGAGCGGGTCATGCAGACCAGCAAGCCGCTGCTGATCATCGCCGAGGATGTCGAGGGCGAGGCCCTGGCCACCCTGGTGGTCAACAAGATCCGGGGCACGTTCAACTCCTGCGCCGTCAAGGCGCCGGCGTTCGGTGACCGACGCAAGGCGATGCTCGCCGACATGGCCATCCTCACCGGCGCCCAGGTCATCTCTGAGGATGTCGGCCTCCGTTTGGAGAACGCCACCATTGACCTGATGGGCCGGGCCCGCAAGATCGTCGTGACCAAGGACACCTGCACCGTCGTCGACGGCGGTGGGGCCGAGGCCGACGTCAAGGCTCGCATCGCCCAGATCAAGCGGGAGATGGAGCAGACCGATTCCGACTGGGACCGGGAAAAGATGCAGGAGCGCCTGGCCAAGCTTTCGGGCGGTGTCGCCATCGTCAAGGTGGGGGCGGCGACCGAGGTCGAGCTCAAGGAGAAGAAGCACCGCATCGAGGACGCGCTGTCGGCGACCCGGGCGGCCATCGAGGAGGGTGTGGTCGCCGGTGGCGGCACCGCCCTCATCCGCAGCATTCCCGCCGTGCATGCCCTGGCGGCCACGCTGAGCGGTGACCAGGCCACGGGTGCACTCATCGTGGCCAAGGCGCTCGAGGCTCCCCTCATGTGGATCGCGCTCAACGCGGGCATGGAGGGCGGCATCCAGGTGCAGCAGGTGTCGCGTGAGACCGGCTCCATCGGGCTCAACGCGGCCACCGGCGTCATGGAGGACCTGCTCAAGGTCGGGGTCATCGACCCGGCCAAGGTCACCCGCTCGGCCCTGCAGAACGCGGCGTCCATCGCCGGCCTGATGCTGACCACCGAGGTGCTCATCGTCGACAAGCCGGAGAAGCCCGGTGCGGGCGGCGGCGGGGGCGGCGGCGACATGGGTGGTATGGGCGGCATGGGTGGTATGGGCGGGATGATGTAGTCCTGCTGTCCCAGTTGTTCGTCAGGACCCGGCTTCCCCTTGGGGGCCGGGTCCTTTCTTTTATCGGAGCTCTTTGCGCCACACCAGCTTGAGGCCGGTCCACGTGTCGTCGATGGCGCACACCTTGGTGTCGACCAGGCCCCGGGGCAGGGCGACCTCGCGCACCACGTGATCGGTCATGTCGGTGGCAACCTTCGCCGTCTTTTTGGGCCAGGCGATCCATCCCGCACCGTTGGGGGCGATGGCCTGGCCGATGCCATCGATCCGTCGTTCCAGCTCTCGGCGCTGGGTGGTGAAAAACACCACCACGTCGCAATGCCCGCTGAGACGCCGGATGACGGTCACGTCGTCAGGCAGCCGGAGGTCCATGTCCAGGTTGGCCGGGGCGCCGAGCAGGGCCAGGCGGTGGCCCGGGCGCACGCCCAACTTGTCGACCAGTGGGGTTCCGGAGTAGCCCGCCACGGCCGTAGTCTGACGCCATGGACGACCGCCCCGCACCCGACCCCGCCAAGCTCCTGGCCCAGTGGATGGAGTGGGAACGCGGCGACACCCCTCCTGGACGGGTGATGGCCAACATGAAGACGGGCGGCCTACGCGACCTCCTCGAGGTGCTGGCGGCCGATGGGTACACGCAAGAGCCCACCCATCTCGATCCCGCTGCGGCCGCATCCTGGACACCCATCGTCTGATCTGACGATGGGCGGCCAGGCGGCGGAGCCGCGGCAGCCGGAGGCCCGCGGTGGGCGCCAGCAGATCCCGCGCCCGCTGACATTCCGGCCCGGCGGGGCACCGCCGTGGGCTGCGCTGCCCGCCTCGGACCGCCAGGCCATCACGCTGGAGCGGGTGCGCGCCGGCTTTGCCCATCGTGGCTGGACCGGCCTGGAGCCCCACCAAGTCCCGCCCGCTCGGGTGGCCCGGCGGATCGAGCAAGATTTTCGCCCCGCCGCCGTGCTGTGCCCGCTGTTCGAGGAGCACGGCGAGGCGCACGTGATCCTCACTCGCCGATCGTCCAACCTGCGCTCTCACACTGGTGAGGTGTCCTTTCCCGGGGGGCGGCTGGACGCCGGTGAGACGGCGGTCGACGCCGCCCTGCGCGAGGCGAGCGAAGAGGTGGGGATCGATCCGGCGGCCATCGAGATCCTGGGTCCGTTGTCACCGCTGGTGACGGCGCGGGGTGACTCG
>Ga0302325_10006562_pt1 | contig 26087 bp, 27 predicted proteins | sample Palsa_T0_2_FD_201948 | JGI IMG/M metagenome (GOLD analysis project Ga0302325, IMG submission 201948) | Peat permafrost microbial communities from Stordalen Mire near Abisko, Sweden - Palsa_T0_2 | ecosystem: Environmental > Terrestrial > Soil > Palsa > Peat permafrost | place: Sweden: Abisko... | reverse complement strand
ACGCTGTTCACGTTAGGCGAAGCGCGCTGGCTGGGAGTGCAGATACAAGCACAAAGGGGAGCAAGCGCGCGTATTGCTATTGAGTGTGCCCTATGCCTTGAAGGCTGGCGATGCCACGACCATAAGCGGCGAACTTGGATCCACGGCGAGGGCAAACCTCCTGACGCGGCCGCATGGACCGGGAGCACAAGACTCACTCTCAAGCGGTCAAAGATATCTACCCTTATCCGCTAGCGCGCAACACGCGACAGCGGCTATGCTTGGGTTAACATTTTGAGGAGAGCGTACTATGTCGGCGAGAAGCAGCGCAGTCCTACCAGAAATCTATCAACTTAAGGTCACTCTATTCGACACGAGCCCGCCGATCTGGCGTCGGCTGTTGGTGCCGGCAGACCTCACGCTGGTGCGGTTACACGACGTGTTGCAAGCTGCGATGGGATGGCAGGATTGCCACTTGCACGAATTCAGCGCTGGGGACCGGCACTTCGGGCAAGCCGATCCGGAAGACGCGTACATGGGAATGCCCCCAGTCGAGAATGAGCGCACGGTGCGTCTCTCCAGAGTGTTGGGCAGGGTCGGCGCCAAGATGGTCTACATGTACGATTTTGGCGACGGTTGGGAGCACCGCGTTGTCCTGGAGAAACGCCTGTGTGCGGATCCCACCATGGCCTACCCGGTGTGCACAGGTGGCGCACTCGCCTGTCCGCCTGAGGATTGCGGGGGCATTGGAGGATTTTACGATTTGCTGGATGCTCTCCGAGATCCCACCCACGAACGGCACGACGAAATGAACGATTGGGTGGGCGAAGATTACGACCCCGACGCTTTCTCCGTCGATGCTGTGAACGGGATGCTCACGCCTTTGCGTCGCCCCCGGATCAAACCCTCACGCAAACGGTCACTGGCACTAAACAAATACAAGAATGTTTCATAGGGCTGACCACACGATATTTCAACAGCTGAGCCGAGACCTGGCTCTGACGACACTAAATTGAAATCCCAGGTTCAGTGGATTAGATTCCACTTCGGGTGATTCACCTATCGGGCAGCCACCACTACCCGTATCATCGCCGTGGGGCCTTAGGCCTGAAGCGTGCGCGCAATATCCCACGATAGCTGGTGTAGGTCCTTCTCCATTTCGGAATGGGCGCGGCGTGTGTTCACCACCACAGCCCAAGCCAATCCATCATGGCGATGCACAAGAAAGCTGGCGGTGCCGTCGAACCCGCCGGAGTGAGTGCAGTCTGCGTCGGGGGAAACGCTCCATCCACACGCATACTCAGAATTGGCCTCAGATGCTTGGGTCATCTGACGCAAGGTCTCTGGCTTGAGCAATGCTGGAGCGCCCGCTCCGTCAAGTGCGGAAAACACTCCTAGCGCGAAGTGGACGAGATCGGTCGGTGTCGCGATCCACCCGCCATTCGCATCATGCAGTTCGACGGGCACATCGTACGGGTCATCGCGGCCCTGTCCGTAATAGTGCACTTCGCCCGGCACGGCTTTCTTCCTAGCCAGTTGCATGTCTGTAATGCCCAACGGCACCAGGACCTGTTGGCGCACATACTCACCATAGGGTACGCCGGAGATCTGTTCGATCACGCGGCCCAGAAGAAAGTATCCGAAGTTCGAATAGGCGTAACGTTTACCAGGCGCAGCTTCGAGGGAATAGGAGTCCAGCGTCTGCTGGACGAAAACCATGCGATCTCGATCCGCGCCATGAAACATCGGGTCGTGTTCTTTGTTCGACCAGCCTCCGGACGTGTGCGTGAGAAGATGCTCCACTGTGATGGTCTGCAACCAATCGGCATGCTTCCGCAGAGCAAAGTTTTTGAGAATGCCGCTGGAACCGAAAACACGATCGCTGGTGCGTAGCTTGCCTGCTTCCACCAGCGTGAAAATTGCAACCGAGGTGAACGGCTTCGATAGACTGGCGATCCGAAATAGGCTTTGCGGAGTTACCTGCTGGTGGTCACGACGATCCGCCAGCCCATATGCCTGCGCGAACTCGATTCGCGCACCTCTTCCATAAGCGAGCGAAAGACCTGGCACATCATAGGCAGCGAAATACGCCTTTACCATCGACTCGACTCGACCTGGGTTCGGCTCTGCCGCTGCACAAATGCAACGGCCAAAACCGAGCCACGCAGACACAGCAAGGGATGAGTGCAGGAAACTGCGGCGTGTGAGCATGGAAAACCTCGGTGATCCAACGGCTATCAGTTCAAACCCGGCCAGAGAGCGCAGGACTTAGGATGGAATGTTAGGCGTGCCGCGAAGGCGGAGTCAACGAAGGACCACACAAAGATCAAAGCCTTCCAGTTCACAGGAACCTGCTAGTCTCTCGGTTGTGCGTCAGGCAGGCCTCCTGTGTTGCCAGTAAAGCGCGGACTTCCTAGAAGCAATCGCACTCGGCATTTTGGTTCGACCCATGCCCGATGACGCCCGGTTTGTCGGCAAAGGGAAGCTATCCAGAAACGGGCTCCAGGCCATTATCCAACACGCGATCCAGGCTTGAGATCTCTTTCAGGAACACTTCGAAGTGAAAAAGTTTTTCTCGCTTATGCGGATGATCGGCTATGCGGAAGCAACGCGAGCGATTTCTTACTTTATCACGCGGTGTTCTTTCAGTATCTCCACCGTCTTCTCCATCGGAAGGGCCTCGACCGTATGTCCATTGCCACTCATTGTCGTCGCCTTAAACATCGAGTTGTATACCGCCTCCTCTGTCGCTTCGATCGCCGCCTCAAACAGAGGCGACATCGCGTCGTTCGTCATCACTTCCGCATTCCGCGTCGGCGCTTTGTCGTTGGCATGAATCCGCACCTGTGGCGCCGTTGAGAATGCGATCGCGTAGTCTCCACTGCCGTTTGACGCCGAGCTCCCGGTGCGGGCAACGCCTAGCAACGCCCTCGCCGCAAGCCGCTTCAGGTTGCGCGCCTCCAGCGGCGCGTCCGTGGAGAGGACGATCATGCATGATCCGTCTGCCTTATCTCTTACGGTCCCGCCCCCGTTGACCGGCCCGCTGCGGGTTTGTAGCTCCCTACGCAGATAATACTGGCCCAGTTCCTGGCCCACGGGAGCGCCCGCGATCGTGAGAACGCCGCCGAAATTCGTCTGCACGAGGACACCCACCGTATATCCACCGAGATTGGCCGGCAAGTGGCGCGACGAGGTTCCGATGCCGCCTTTCCAGCTGAAAGCGATCGTCCCGGTGCCCGCGCCGACATCACCCTCCTCGACTGGACCGCCCTTTGCGTTCTTGACGGCGGCGAACACGTCGTCGGGCGTGAGGTGGCGGCCGCGAATATCGCTCAAATATCCGTCATTGGTTTCGCCGACCACCGGGTTGATGGAGAGTACATCCTCGTTGCCCGGCAGTGCCAGCATGTAGCTGATCAGTGCATCCGCCGCGCGCGGTACGCTGGTGGTGGACGTCAGCAGGACGGGCGTTTCGATGTCGCCCATTTCCTCGACCTGCGTGGAGCCCGCCAGCTTTCCGAAGCCATTGCCCACGAAAATCGCGCCAGGCACTTTCTCGCGATAAAGATTGCCGGGATGCGGCAGAACGGCGGTCACGCCGGTCCGGATATTGTCGCCGCGGATGATCGTCGTGTGCCCGACCTCGACGCCGGCAACATCAGTGATCGCATCGAGCGGCCCACTAGGCAGGACGCCGATCTTGAGACCCAGATCGGAGGCGCGCGGGCGTGCATCGGGAGTGGTTTTTTGGGCACTAACGATGGAGCTAACCAACAAGAACATAACCGCGACGAAACGTCTATTGGACATGGACGTAGCATACGATTAGATCCCGCCCAGTTGCTAGCACCTAAGTCGGACGGTCGAGTCTGGTATTGTTTGCCTCGCGCTGCTGGCAGCAATTGCGCACGGTGAGAAGGACTGGCTCTGCATCGTCGAATTCTTACCGAAGGCTGCCACAGGGTATGGGCCTGCGAAGACTCCCATCGCTCTTTGCCATCTTATACAGTAAGCGAGGTAGGGCCCTGTGTGAATGGCAGCGAACTTGACATCGGTTTCTTGGAACGTAAAGCGAAAAAAGACAACACCGTGAAAATCATAGGAATCGAAGAGCATTTTGTCACTGCTGACATCCGTGCCGCCTGGGCAGCATCTCCTATCGGACAAGAAGGTACCGGCGGGTTCGACCGAGGTGAAATCGAGGAGCAGCTCGACGACTTGGGGAAGCATCGGTTGGAGCTGATGGATGAGAGCGGGGTAGATGTCCAGGTGCTCTCCGTCTCTACGCCAGCTTTGCACAACCTTGAACCGGAGGAGAGCGTGACTCTAGCACGGGGAACCAACGATCTGGTCGCCGCAATTGTAGCGCAGTACCCCACCCGCTTTCAGGGCTTTGCTACACTGGCAACCGCAGCGCCGAAAGAAGCTGCAGCCGAACTTGAGCGGGGTGTGGCTCGCCTTGGTTTAGTGGGGACCATCTCTGCGGTCGCACACGCGAGAAGAACTTAGATCATCCAGACTTCTTACCAATGTTCGAGACCGCCGCGAGACTCGGTGCTCCCCTGTTTGTGCACCCTCAGATACCGCAACGCGCCGTCAGAGAGGTCTACTATTCAGGTTTCAGCAACCAGATCGATAGCGCATTTGCAACGTTCGCTTTGGGGTGGCACTACGAAGCCGGTATCCAGTTCGTTCGTCTGATCCTGGCCGGTGTCTTCGATAAATATCCCGATCTGCAGATCATCCTGGGCCATTGGGGCGAAGTTGTGCTCTTCTATCTGGAACGGCTCGCTTCCTTGGCTCGTGTTGCTCAGCTGCAGCGGCCTATAGCCGACTACATTAGGCAGAATCTTTACGTGACGCCCAGTGGCATGTGGAGTCAGTCCTATCTTCAACGCACGCTTGAACTGGTCGGACCCGAACGCATTCTGTTCTCCACGGACTACCCCTACCAGTACCGCCCGGGCAGACCGGGTCGATCCTTCATTGAAGAGGCAACTCTCTCTCTGGAGCAAAAGGAACTATTTACTCACGGGAACTGGGAGCGGCTGGTTGGATCAATACGCCAAAGCTGACACGCTTTTTGAGTCCGGCACGTGGCCTACGTTCCAGTTTTTTCCTTCTCCACCCTTGATGTGGGCGGTGAAGCTGCTCGGAAGAAGCCCAGGGAGTTCTTCAGTTTCTCCATTACCTCATAGACAATTGGGCACGTGAATGTCCGCTCAATCATCCCCATTGTGCGGAACACGAAATCCGCCTTGTATAGATAAGGATATCCGCTGCAGTCGGCGGGACGGTGCTCGTAGATGCTGCAAAGATTACCTTTCAGGAAGGGGCAGGGGGTGGCGCGGGTTTGCCAGGGGTTTTCGCTGCCCGCCTCCGATCGCTCCAGATACGTCTCAATAAACTGCTGGCGTTCCATTCCAAGACGCTGTGCTACCCGGTCAACCTCCTCTTCGCTGAAGCTCGGCTTCATTTCTCGGCAACAGTTGCCACAAGTGGTGCAGTCGATTCCGGCCCATACCCGCCGGGTGGTCTCAAAGACGCGCTGGTCGATCTCGCCCGGCTCCAGACGGCACCCAGTCTTCAGGAACTGGCGAAACCTGGAGTTTTCCTCCTCCTTCCTGCCGGCCAGCTCGCGTATTTGGACAAGGTCGAGGGCCATACGTTCCTCTACGTTCCGTTGTGCCCACCACTACGGATGTCCGGGGGCGCTTTTTGGAGCTCGCGCTACTTACGTGCCCAGCTTAAAATACGCCGGGATCTCCCATCATCGCAAGGAGATGGTTTTTTCGCGTGGTCGAGTACCGGGAGCTTTTCGCCACCCGCACGGAGGAGCCGAGTCCGTGAAACAAACCCTCCAGAAGCATTTGGAACTCTTCGTGGCGAACTCGAATTTCCTCAGGAACAAACTGCCCACCCAATATGGCATTCAGGACGACCCGCAGAAGGATGACCTCAGTGGAGTCATGCGGGCTGCTGATTTGCGGCTCAAATACCTACTCACTGCGTGCTACAGGAGAGCAATGCGTACACGACACCCGGAGAATATTAGAACGTGGCTTTCCAAGAATACCTCTCTCGCAGCTACGATTTGTCCTCTCGTCACAGGCGTACTCATTGGGCGAAATCCACCACCGCCTGGCTGAAATCAACCGGTGTAAGTCAATCAAAAGAACGGAACTCTCCCCCATTCCCAGTGTTCAATCTAGTAACAGGAATACTGGGGGACATAATGAAAAGCAAATTATCTAAAACGCTTCTTACCGTAGTGTTGACGACCGCGATGGCGCTCTTGCCCGGCACTTCCTTGTTGGCGCAAGACCAGTCGATGGACAAGCCCTCAGCTGCTGTGGGCGCTCCGGTGGATCAAGCTCCGGTGGATCAGGGATCGTCATCAGAGCAAACCGCGCCGCAATCCAATGCGCCAGACCAGAGTGGACCTCAGGCCGTCGCACCCCCGTCACCGCAAGATCAAGGTACAAACCAAGACCAGGTGCAAGCGCCTGCGCCTCCAACGAGGCCGGACCAACTGCGGTACACGCAGTTGCCTCCGGAGCAGTTGGATAAGCTGGTAGCTCCGATTGCGTTGTATCCCGATGCGCTTATGGCGCAAATACTGGCCGCATCAGCGTATCCAACGCAGATTGTAGAGGCGGACCGGATGGTACGGGACCACCCGCAACTGAAGGGAAAAGATCTGGCTCAGGAAGCGGAACAGCAGGATTGGGATCCGAGCGTGAAGGCCCTAGTGGAGTTTCCCACGGTGCTGGCGAACCTGGACAGGGATTTGTCGTGGACCTCCGAGCTGGGCCAGGCCTATCAGAACCAGCAGGATGATGTGATGCAGGCGATCCAGTACATGCGTCACAAGGCTTACGACGCTGGCAATCTGCGGAGTACTCCTCAAGAGCGCGTGTACGAGGAGGGGCCGAATGTAGACATCCAACCGGCTGATCCGGATGTGGTGTATGTGCCGGCTTACAACCCGGCGTATGTGTACGGATATCCCGTAGGCCTGTGGCCCGGGTTCTATCCGTGGTGGGGATTCGGCGGCCCGGGCATTTCGTTCAGCCTTGGCTTCCCGCTCTGGCCGTTCTTCGGCTTCGGCTGGGGATGGCATGGATGGGGTATCGGATGGGGCTTCCACGGTGGCATCTTCTTCGGTGGCCATCCTTATGCCTTCCGCAGTGGAGCGTTTTATAACCACGCCGCGTTTGTGCACGGAAATTATCGAGGATTCTCTTCCGCGCATGGCGCATTCGGAGCTCGCTCATTTGCGGATCGCGGTGCGCGCGGGGTTGGCTCAGCCGCAGGCCACGGATATGCGGGCGCATCTCGAGGCTCCACGGGAGCGGCCCACGGCTTTGCCGGCGACAATCGCCGGGCAGCTGTTAACCGCGGCGCTGAAGGAAACCGAGCCTACGCAGGCAACCGGGGATTTTCCGGCGGCGACCGAGCTTTCGCTGGACGCGGATCAAGCGCGCCGCGCGGCGATGAGTCGCGCGGATCCTCTTCGCATGGAGCATCAAGGCATGGAGGCTCCGGCGGTTCGCACGGCGGTGGACACAGCGGCGGTGGAGGTCACAACGGCGGCGGACACGGCGGCAAGCGCTAAGTGTCCCGTATAGTCGTGACCGTTCCAGCCCAAATCGAAGCCCCGCTCTCACGAGCGGGGCTTTCTTGCTCCGACAGTCTGGGTGGCGGCCGCTTCTATTTGTTCTGTCATTACTATTCGTTTGCAGCCGCAACGCGGCGAGTATGTCTGAGTCCTTGTTGCTAAAACGGCGCGTCGTTATTACAATAGTAATAACACGACGGAGGTCAGCCGTGGTGGAACTCAAGGTCCGCAAATTCGGGAACTCGCTCGGAGTTATCCTGCCGAAAGAGGTCATCAATCGCCTGCACACCCGGGACGGTGAACCGTTGTTCCTAATCGAAGCTTCGGAGGGTGGCTACCTGCTCAGGCCGTACGATCCCGGCTTCGAGGAAAAAATGGCGAAGGCGGACGACATCATCAGCCGCTACCGCAATACACTTCACGTTCTCGCAAAGTGAAGGAACCAGTCTGGATCGACGAGCGTGATGCGCTTGCCCTGCACGATCGCCTGCTCGCGCTGCACGGCGGGGCGGTGGGATTGCGCGACGACGGCTTGTTGAAATCAGCCCCGGCTCGGCCGCGACAGCACTTCGCCTATGCCGAGTCTCCCGACATTGTCGACATGGCCGCCGCGTATACGTGGGGCATCGTGCGCAACCGTCCTTTCGTAGATGGCAACAAGCGCACGGGATTTGTGGTGGGAGTCCTGTTTCTCGAACTCAACGGTTATCGCTTCGACGCTAGCGAGGAAGACGCAGCGCAAATGGTCCTGGAGTTAGCGAGCGGGAACGTCGACGAATCAGCCTATATCGCTTTTCTTCGCGCTCATGCATAGCTCGGAAAAAAATGAGGAAACAGGTTAACGGTTCGTCCCAACTGGATCTTGTCTATACAAGTAGAATCAATCAACCAAGGAAAGAGCACGTAATCGGTATCGTCCATGCCGGGTGGAGGCTCCGTCTAATTCGGATTGATGGTTCGTCTATTTCGGATTATAGGCTTGTCTGATCCGGAACGAAAACTGGAACAGTGCCGATTTTATAGCCGATGGCACCATAACAAGGACAAGTACTCGCTGGTATCGCCGGGCGGAATCGCGTTCTCCGACTTCAGGGGATACGAGGACTGTGACTAACGTCTCCTCCGTCCGAACCACCGAAATACTCAAGGTGATCGTCGCGAATCCCACGATCATCCGTCCCCGGTAACGGCCAGCCTTTCCCGGAGAGGTCCATGATCGTCAAGCTCCAGTGGAAGTTGAAGAAGAGCACGGAGGCCCGTTTCGCCGTGGAAGTGCCGGACGTCTTTTCCCAGGCTTTCGTGATGGAAAAGGATAAGGCCGCGACTAGACAGTCGCGCTTTTAAATGCGTGAGACTTTCGGAACGGTAAGGAAATCGTGGGATGATAATGAACCTACGGGTCACGCCGTCGCCCGAGACTAAGCGCATGCAATCCAATCCGCAGCAGGCAGGAAATGGTGGCTGGCTCCATCTGTTTCAAGCCATAAGGCCTGTGACTCGGGCCGGAACGGTCCGAGACGCCTTTGCGGGATTCCAACTGGCAGCGATGAACATCCCGCAGGCGTTGGGCTATACCAGGATTGCCGGCATGCCGGTAGTCGCAGGGTTTTACACGCTGTTGCTTCCGTTGCTGGCATTTGCCGTGTTCGGTTCCTCGCGCTATTTGGTGGTCGCTGCCGATTCGGCGACCGCATCTATCCTTGCCGGGAAGCTTGCGACCATGGCTCCCATCGCAAGCGCGAGATATGTGGCGCTGGCATCGACGGTCGCTCTGCTCACTGCCGGATTTCTGCTGCTGGCCCGGGTACTCAAGCTCGGCTTCTTGGCCGATTTCTTGTCGCAAACCGTACTGACAGGGTTTCTCACCGGAGTTGGATTTCAGGTGGGCATTGCCGTGCTGAGCGAGATGGTCGGACTCGAAGTGCACTCCAATCGGACGGTTGAACAGCTCCTTGAGGTCTTCCGCAGCCTGCCTAGGATTCACCTGCCAACCGTGGCTATCTCGGCGGTGGTCGTGACAGGCGTCTTTGCCTTCAGCCGGTTTGCCCCCAAAGTTCCGGGATCTTTGCTCGCGGTCGCCGGCGCAATTACAGCAAGCGCAACTTGGGATTTCGCCGGTCACGGCATCGCCATCATAGGGCCGGTCGTGGGGGGCCTTCCTCATTTAGGGTTTCCGGATGTGCACTGGAAAGACGTCGTACCGCTGCTCGGCGTTTCCGTCTCCTGCTTTGTGATGATCCTTGCGCAAAGCGCAGCTACCGCGCGTTTCTACGCGGGGCGCCATCATCAGCAACTGGACGAAAGCGTAGATCTAGTCGGTCTGTCTGCGGCCAACGCCGCGGCAGCGTTGAGTGGGACGTTTGTGGTGGACGGAAGCCCAACTCAAACCGCGATGGTCGAAAGCTCCGGCGGTCAGAGCCAGCTTGCCCAGGTCACTACCGCAATAACCGTTGCGTTCGTTCTGCTCCTTCTGACCAACCCTCTGCAATACCTGCCCCGTTGCGTGCTGGGTGCCATTGTATTTTTCATTGCTGTCCGTCTAATCGATTTGCGTGGCTTGCGCGACATTCGACGCGAGAGTCCCGGAGAATTTGTCCTGGCCGTGTTTACTGCGGTCGTTGTTGTGCTGGTGGGAGTCGAGCAGGGCATTCTATTAGCCATGGTGCTGTCGCTGCTCCGGATTGTGCGGCACAGCTATCGTCCTCACACCGGAGTCTTTGTCGTAAACGATGGGGATATTTGGCAAGTAGTCCCGGCTGTTCCCGGCGCGGTGACGAAACCAGGGTTGGTGATCTACCGCTTCGGGGCCGCGCTTTTTTACGCCAACGCCAGCCTGTTTGCCGAGCAGATCCGCGGCTTGCTTGGGCCGACTCCTTCACCCGTGCGCTGGCTGGTCGTCGATGCGGAAGCAATCACGAATGTGGATTACACGGCGGCCCGCGTCGTATGTGAGCTTCACCAGGAATTGGCTGATCGCGGAGTTGTGTTGGTGTTCGCTCGCGTGCCTGTCTCTCTGAAGGCAGACCTGGACCGGCATCTCTTGACCGAGGTCATCGGCCCGACGCAGTTTTTCCACCGCCTTCATGATGCGGTGGCTGCATTCGCGAAACTCAAAGGCCCATAGCAAGGACGTTCTCATGACTCGCTGCGGATTCCTCATGCCGCATCGGTCCTGGTAGATGCCCTAGCGTCCCGGTTGATGCGATGGTATCGATCGATATGTTCGTCCAATTGTTTCGCCTGCAAGCTTTCTGTGTAATCGCAAATGTACATCACGCCAAATGATCATGTCCTCTCAAACGAGAGGACAGCCGTCATGACCGAACCACAACCAGATATGGTTGCAGCGCATCAGCCAGGCCAAGACGTTTTTAAATCGCTCCAATCTAGGCATCCCCGAACCTCACTACCCGTTCCACGACCGCACTGTCGTCGTCACCAACTGCGGACGTCTTTGCCTCTACAACAAGAAGATCAACCTCAGCGTTTCCCTCGCCGGCCAGGCGGTCGGCGTCAACGAAAAAGAAGTGGACCACGGCATCTGGTTGGTCAGTTTTATGGATTACGATCTCGGCTATATTGATCTGGAGGAGAAAACCTTGCAGCCCCTAGAGAACCCTTCGGGCCAAGAGTGTAACCTATGTCTCCGGAACGTTCTGTTACCTATGTCTCCGGAACGGACATAAAAAGAAATGGTCGGGGAGAGAGGATTTTGAACCTCCGACCCCCTGGTCCCGAACTATCGCGGTACAAACTACAAGTGCTTTATCTGGTGTCGCTTAGGGCTCAGCAAACCAGCCTTTCTATCGTTCAGTTGTACCGAAGCTGTACCGAAAAGCCACCCAAGAGATTTCCCAAATTTTAGTAACCGGAATCAGTCAAGGATAGTAAACGAGATCCCGGAACCCGCATTTTTGGCGGTGATTGCGGATACGAGGGCGACGGTCACGGTGGGGGCGATTTGTGAGGCGACTATTCAGGTTTTGCTTAGCCACGGAGCGGACCGATTGACGACCACTCGCGTCGCAGAGCGGGCGGCGTGTCCGTCGGAACCCTGTACCAGTACTATCCAAACAAGCGGTCGCTGCTGTTTGCGGTGTTTGACGATCATCTAGATATAGTCAAAGATATTTGAAATTTTGATTGGCCTGGGGTCTAGCGTTCAGCGGTCAGCTTTCAGCTCAACCTCCAGTTTTTCGAGAAACTCGGCGAGCATTCGTTTCACTTCCGTTGTCTTTTCTGCCAATCGGTCGTAATCGCCACCAGGAAGAAGATGCAAGTCCCGCGCCAGTAACAGGAAGTATTGCAACTCGCTGGCCGACCCCATGGCGATCCAGCAGAACCGGCTGAACTCTGCGTCTCCGTTTCTTCCACAACCTTCGGCTAGGTTGGCCGCGATCGATGTCCCCGCCCGTCGCATCTGGGCCGTCAACCCATATAACTCCTCGCGCGGAAAGCTCGCCGTGACCTGGTAGACCGCCAAGGTCAACTCATGCGCCTTCTGCCAAATCTTGAGTTCGCGGAAGTCCTTCACCCCACATCCTGCATGGGCTAACGCTGCGGGCGGCATCTCTGGATTTCCACCGGCCCTCTGTCCGATGATCTTGTCGTCAAGACAAATCACGCCGCAAGATCGCGCGGCCGGCTACCCCTACGACGTCTCCATCCTCCAAGCCGAGTTTTCCCTGACCCAGATCTTGGATCGCCCACTCAGCGGCCGCATTTTCGAGGAAATCATCCGGGAAAACCTCGACTTAGGCCGTCCCGACCAAGTGCAACTAATCTTCAACCGGCGGGTCCATCAGCGTACCCCAGGCCGCTTTCGCACCCGCGTGCTGACCGAGGGGGTGATCCCGTCCTTGCACGTCGACTACAAAAGCTCTCGGATCAAGCAGTATTTCAAGCTGGTTCCCGGTGTCTCCCAAGTCGGTGCCGCACCGAGACCACCGTCAACAACTCCCGTGATTTCTACCTCGGCAAACGGCTGGGTGACCTACTGGCTCTCCGGCAGGTCGGCTTTCAAGCCAACCGACGTCTTCTCGAAGTCGAACGTCTCAGCCACGTCTGTGCCGTAGGAGAAGAAACCATGCATCAGTTAAACCGTCCCTTGGAAGTCAACGGCCAACGCGCCTCGGCTCTGCGCACCACTGACCTGCGCGTGTTAGCGTTGTGCCATGTCCTGGTCTGGTTTCGCCTTCTGCCTTGTGGCTTTTCCAATCGTGACTTACGCGAGCAAGTAGCTGTGCTCACCGGGCAAATGCCCAACCCCATCTCCCAAGGCCGAATGACCTATGACCTCCGACGGCTCCGCCTGCACGGCATGATCGCAAGAATCCCCAAGACTCACCCCTACCGCATTACCCCGTTCGGCCTGCGCGCCGCCCTGTTCTTCACCCGCGCACATGCCCGTCTCTACCGTCCCAGCGTCACCCAATTCAGTGCCGAGGCCCCTCCAGTCAACTCTCGTCTCGCCCTGCAGTTCCAAAAGCTCGAAGGCACCATCCACACTTACGTCCAGGAGGCTAATTTGGCTGCCTGAAACTTGACTCAACTACATTAAATTCTGTGATCCAAGCTTTCTAGTGAACCAGCCCGACGCGTTGCGCCAGTTCCTGAAAGTGCGGGTCGCTGCGCAGCGAGTCATAGCCAGGGTTTACTTTTAGCGAAGTGAGGGAGTTGGAATGGTCCAAATATGCCTTTTCAAGCCAGAGAAATGCTTCGTCCCTGTCGCCCATACCGCTGTAAGCCCAAACAGCCGGGTCGGGACCTAGGTGTTGGTACCGGTAGACATGCCGCAGTTTCTGCAATGCGCGTAGTGCCTCCACGCGCCGACCAGCGCGACCGTAAATGTAGGCGCGCCACGCCCACCTCCAGGGAACACTGTCTAGACCTGCCGCTTCTCTAAGCGCATCCGCGTAGCGTCCTTGTTCCACATATGCAGCAGCCACAAAATGGGCCAGTTGAAAGTTCGGTTCCATCTCTTGCACGGCGCGGAACTGCGCGGTGGCGCGGTCATACTGCCGCGAGTAATACAGGATCACGCCGTTGTCAGTGCCAATGATCAGCGACAAGGGATCGAGTCGGCGGGCGCACTCGCTCTCGGCCAGCGCGTCGTCGAAACGCCCTTGCAAAGAAAGATATTCGGCGTACCAGTGGTGAGCCGTCGCGTAATTCGGATTCAACTCGATGGCCCGCCGGTATTCCTTCTCGGCAGCTTGCCAGTCCCAATCGTAGTTCTCGGTAATCAATGCCAAGGAAGTGTGTGCTTCCGCGAGTCCTTCATCGAGTTCCAGAGCTTTGAGGGCGGCCGCGCGCGCCTTCGGCATGGATTCCCTCTGCCGAGTCGGATCGAAGCCACTGAGCAGGGCATAAGAATCCGCCAAGCCGGCGTAGGCGCGGGCGAAGCCAGGATCTTTTACGATGGCCTGTTGAAACCACTCGATGGCTTGCTGCAGACCCTGGGGTGTCCTTTTGTTCCAGAAGTAGCGGCCCTTGAGATATAGATCGTAGGCCTCCAGCGCGTCGGTCGAGAGTGCAGATTGGCGAGCCCTATCCACGCGGGGATGCTCGCCTAGCGCGGACTGAATCTCATCGGCTACGTCTTGGGCGATTTCTCCTTGAACTGCTAGCAAACTACTCAGTTGCCGATCGTATTGCCGCGCCCAGAGGTGCGACTGGTCTTTCAGCTGAATAAGCTGGGCGGTGATGCGTATCTTGTCCGAGTCGCGCCGGACGCTGCCTTCCATCACGTACTGAACTCGCAGTTCACGGCCGATGCGATCCAGAGGCTCCTGGGTATGCTTGTAGTGCATGACGGAAGTCCGCGCGATCACTCCCAGATGTTGAGGATCGAGGTTCCCCACTCTGGCGATCATTTCTTCTGTTAGGCCATCGCTGAAATAGTCCTGGGTCGCATCGCCGGTGAGGTTTTCGAAAGGAAGGACGGCGAGCATGGATCGTCCGCTTGCGGACTTGGGCCGAGTCCGGAAGTGGGACCACAGGAACAAGACACCCAGAGCCAGAATCAGGCACGTTGCCATGCCAGCAGCGGCCCACCAAAGCGGCTGGGCGGCCGTGATGGTCGCCGGTTTTTCAATGAGCGGGGCACCGATCGCAGGTTCGCCGGGAGGAGACTGCCGCACCTTAGCGGGCTCTGCCACCGTTGGGAGCGTCTCAATTACAGCGATGAAACGGTACCCCCTGCCTGTCACGGTTTGGATGAAACGCGGTTGTTCGGCGTCATCCTTCAGGACCTGCCGGATTTTGCGGACCGCGCCATTGATGCTGTTGTCCGTATCGACAAAGACATTTTTACCCCAGATCCTCTCGACGATCTGCTCGCGGGTAACGATCTCTCCGTGCTCCTCAACCAAGAACGACAGGACCTCGGTTGGGATTCGTTCCAGTCGGAGCACACGGCCCGAACGCCGCAACTGATAGGCTTGGGAGTCGAACTCGAAGTCCTGCCCGAATCGAATCGGCCCCCGAACGTTGGCCCCATTTGATGTCACGACGACTCCATTGCGCGGGCGCACAATTCTACCTTGGTTGTGCCATTTCGTCCAGCATCATCAGTGTTTCCAGTGTTTCCAGTGTTTCCAGGTGTTTACAAGAACATGAAAATTAAGACGGCGACAGGCGATTCGCTATTGCAGTCTCGACGCTAATACGCGGACTATCTGCAACATTAACGTCCAACGGGTTCGGACGATCGTGGCTCCAAACTTTCCTACTCCGAGGTTCATTTTCAGGGCATGGGCGAACCTAACCGTCACGAACCTAAGACCAGTTCCTCACTACCCATGTGGATCCACGTTCTTGCCTTCGGGACGCTGATCGAGCTGGAAATAGCATCGAGTAATCAGAAATCGCGAAGAGGATTTGTCGCCACGCGCATGGTCAGATCTTCGCTACCGATACCTCTCGTAGTTCCTTCAGGTGCGTTGCCACTGCTTATTCACAGTGGCAGACTCGCCGCGCATTTCGGCTCCCCCTCATCTTGGCTGACCATTCTCCCGTCGCTACGTGCTCCACTTGCGGACGAGATATTCAGAGTGCAGACATTTGTGATGGGGGCGGACGTCCGAGTCTCTCCCAGGCGCGGGGCGATAGAGAGTCGAGAAGACGTTCACTTATGTTTGACCCCAATATGCCACTTGTGACCGATTGGAGGACACATCATGAATTCGCCAAGATACTTAGTCTGCCTGTTACTGTCACTTGTAATTCTGTCCGCTTTCATCGCTGGCCAAGAGCAGGTGGCACAATCTCAAAATATCGTGCCCCGGCTGATGAATTATTCGGGCAAAGCCATCGACTCCAAAGGGAGTGTCGTCTCCGGGATCGTTGGGGTCACGCTGGCCATCTACAGAGACCAGAACGATGGGGCACCGCTCTGGATCGAAACCCAGAATGTCAGCGCTGATGCGAAGGGCGATTTCACCGTCCAGCTAGGCGCAACGAAATCCGAAGGGATACCGCTGGATCTTTTCATCTCGGGTGAAGCACGCTGGCTGGGCGTAAGTGTGAACGGTGGCGACGAACAGCCGCGGGTGCTTCTGCTGAGTGTTCCCTATGCACTGAAAGCATCGGACGCGCAAACGCTGGGCGGGCTTCCGCCCTCCGCGTTCGTGCTGGCCGCTCCGCCCGTGAGCTTGACAGCCCCGCCGGGGCCTGCCGGTGAGCTAGAGATCGCCCAGCCATTGGCCACTGGTACAAATCCGGTTACCACAGCGGGCGGCACGAATAACAAACTGGCCAAGTTCGATGCCAAAGCCGACATAACCAATTCCATCCTTTTCGACAGCGGAGTTAACGTTGGCATCGGCAATACTGCTCCGGGAGCGAAACTGGATGTAAGCGGCACCGGCATCTTTCGGGGCGCGCTAAGTCTGCCCGCGACAGCAGCTTCTTCCGCGAGTGCGGGTAAGAACTCGCAGCCCTTCAACTTCTCGGCGTCGGCCTTCGATAGCGGGACGAAGACGGCGGTCAATCAAACCTTCCGCTGGCAGGCAGAACCCGTAGGAAACAACACGGCTGACCCAATGGGAAAACTGAATCTGCTGTTCGGGTCTGGCACAACAGCACCTAAGGAGACCGGACTCTCCATCTCGAACCAGGGTATTATCACATTCGCGACCGGACAGAAGTTTCCGGCTTCGGGAGGCACGGTCACCAGCGTGGGCCTGACCGCGCCCGCATCCGACTTCACGGTGAGCGGGTCGCCAGTCACGACGAGTGGCACCCTGAAACTCAACTGGTCCATCCAACCATCCGCCAATAACGTGGCAAACGCGATCGTAAAGCGCGATGTCACCGGCAGCTTTAACGTCCAAAACATCAATGCTCAAAACATCTCTACAGTCAATACGGTCACCCAAACACTTCAGGTTGGAACAGACACCCTCGCTTCGTTTTCGCCTTCCACCGTCCAGGTAAACCAAGGCCCAATGGTTCCGACCGCGATTCTTGGTGTGGCAGCAGCTTCGACAGGCCAAAACTATGGTGTGACGGGCGAAACCGTGAGCAGTGGTTCCGGAGCCTCGGGTGTGGTTGGACTCGCCCTCTCCAGCACTGGCGGTGGCCAGGCCGGGGTTTTCGGCCAGACTCTCAGCCCCCTCGGAGTTGGTGTGTACGGACAAAAAGGTGGTATCAGCGGCGTGGGAAGCAGATTCACTGGTGGTGAGGTTGGCATCGGTGTGTGGGGCGACGGCGGCGCGAATGCCTATGGCGTGCTGGGCACGGTAGATAAGGGTTTCGGAGGCGCTTTCGAAACCAATGCTACGGGAACTCCTGCACTCTATGCACAGAACTTCGGTCCCGGATTCGTCTTCGAGGGATTTGGCTCCGGGGGAGACTGCGAAATCGATGGCAATGGGAACTTCGCTTGCACTGGAACCATTAGCCCACTAGTTCTCATTGACAGCGGAGCGCGAAAGGTTGCCCTCTCAGCCATCGAGTCACCCAAAAACTGGTTCGAAGACGCAGGCTCGGCTTATCTCGTGAACGGTTCTGCGGTCGTCATGTTTGACGCAGACTTCATTCAGACCGTCAACACAGGAATGGACTACATGGTGTTTCCGGTTCCGAACGGAGATTGCAAGGGTCTGTATATCACCAACAAGACGCCCAGGTCGTTCGAAGTGCATGAGCTTGGTGGCGGCTCTGCCAACATCCGTTTCGATTATCGGATCATGGCGCTGCGGAAACACTACGAGAACGTCCGTTTCGCCGACCATACCAATGATCCCGATCCGCGAAATCAGATGGCACAGATCAAGAGCGCGAGGCAGCAGGTCAAACCGAGAGCCCAGCCAGTCGCCCAATCGGCGCGCAAGACCGAACCCTTCAAGGAACATCCGTAAAACTTCGCCCGAGTCTCCACCGATGAGATGAGCAACACTAGGTCAAAGGAGACTGGCATGAGAGGACAGAAGAATTGCTGGTGATATTTGCCCTGACCGTAAGGGTAAGCGCGGGAGTCGGATCCTGAGTTCTGAATGGAGTTGCTTATGACAACTAAGACTGGCGACACCGCATCGTTCTCGCTTTGGCCGTGTTTTGTTCATTTCGCGGTAGCTGCAGTTATTGTCTGCCTCTCGTCGCTGGCACAAGCGGGGACGTGGGTGGCTTTCGGGCCGCAGACATTCGTACGCGGCTCCGGAGCTCCGACACAGGTCACCGCGAGCTTCAGCGTACTGAATCCGAATACGTTGTATATCCTGCAGGTCTACAATGGCGGCGTAAAGGGAGAGCTGCCGAGGTCGATTGGCGTCATCACTCTGAATGGCATTAAGATTCTTGGGCCCCTTGAAATTAACCCGCTCATAGGGGAGTTCGCGTGGCCCATACGGCTTCAGCCCAACGATCAGCTGGGGGTTGAGCTGTCAGGAAAAGAAGGAAGCGGAATCGCAGTCGAGGTTATCGGCTTCGATAACACTCCACCCGTCATAGCTGCGACCATCAGCCCGCCGTCCAACGCTGCCGGTTGGAACAATTCCAATGTAACCGTAGGCTTCACGTGTTCTGACCAGACCAGTGGGATTGCGTCGTGTCCGTCGCCAGTTGTGCTCGCGATGGAGGGAGCGAATCAGGTTGTGTCAGGGACGGCTACCGACAACGCCGGAAACAAGGCGACGGCATCGGTCACCGTGAATTTGGATAAAACACCTCCAATTATCTCCGGGACTATCAGCCCGGCGCCGAATGCTGCTGGCTGGAACTATTCCAACGTGACGGTCAGTTTCGCATGCTTGGATCAGCTCAGTGGAGTTGCATCTTGCAGTCCGCCGGTTGCTTTGACAACTCAAGGTGCGGGACAAATGGTGACAGGTACCGCCACGGACGAGGCCGGGAATACGGCCACCGCGGAAGTCACAGTAAACATCGCGACCACCATCTTCTCTATCCGGAACTATGGTGGGAAATGCCTCGACTTTGGTTCGGGCTCCCCAGCAATTAGCGATTGCAACGGAGGAGCCTCGCAGCAGGTCCGTGTACAGGAAGTCGATTCGCGGCATGACGTCCTTCTGTACGCTGGGAATCAGGTCATTGGGATACACAACCCTCAGGTAGGCACGACAGGTGGAACTCCAGCTCCGCCCCAGACCGAATTCGCGCTCGAGCTCCAGGCTCCCGCGAACCGCTTGACATCGGCGTACGCGAACCAGCTCTTTGCCCTCGATGGTGACAGTATTATCCTCGCGAGCAGTCGCACCTGCATGGGTACGGACCCGTCTTGCGCCCCCCCCATACCGCAGCTTGTAGTCCAGGTACAGAATGCACGTGGCACAAACCTAACGCCACTCATCGTTGCTCCACGCAACCTGGCCGACGCCGAGTTCTGGGACTTCACCGCAATCGACAATTCGGGCAGAGATCCCACGACAGGATTCGTGACGGTCGCAACTGCACAAGATCTGTTGAATACGATTTCTCAAATCAACCAGGTTGCTCAGAACAATAACGGAACAGCCTGGGGCAGCGTCATCAGAATACTGGATTTGGGTGGGCCGATTGATCTCACTCTCTATCCGGCTTATCTCGATTTTTGCAGCGCTGCCTATGCGGCGAAGAACCTTGCCGGTGCCAGCCAAAATCTTGTCATACCAACGGGTGTGACCATCCGCGGCAATCGCCGAGGCATGAATCTCGGCCCGCTACTCATCGGGAACTACAACAATACGACTCAACAGATCCTCGGCGCAGAGTGCGGATTTACCGATGTTCAGCCAGACCATATTTTCGAGATCGAAGGCGACTATGTGCGGGTTACCGGCCTACGCCTGCAAGGCCCCAGTGAAGGCACAGACGCGACCTTGCCGGTAGCCGATGGGATTGACATCGGGAACAAGTATCAGAGTGTATGGCTGCTGCGTGAGTATACCGGAGTAGTTGTAGATCACAACGATGTCTCCGACTGGCCGGGAGACGGTATCGCACCTTACACGGCACATCGCGAATTCGGTTGCCCACCGGCATACGTTGCTCCTGTAAACAGTGTGTTGGTGATGCGCAACTTCGTGCACAATAACGAGAGAGACAATCAAGGTTATGGGATCGTGGGAGCTGGAGACACAATTCTGGGAAATACTTTTCTCATGAATCGGCATTCCATTGCAGCGGATGGAGATACAGAGGACACCTACAGCGCCTGGGACAATCTGGTGCTCTCTCGGGCACCTGATTATTGCGCCACCACTTGTGGCCACTATCAACAAGATTTCGATATGCACGGAACAGGCATTCCTCCCGGCATGAATATCGGCTATGGGGGTTATGCCGGCAATACAGTGGAGATTGCCTGGAATACTTTTTTAGGAGGCAACCGCGATAACTTCGATTTGCGAGGCCAGCCGTGTTCAAGCGCGGACTCTTTTCACAACAACGTCTCGGAAGACATTCTTGTCGAGACGTATGCGCATCAGGCAATCCGACTTTGGAATATGGACGCCACGAGCGACGGTGACGGATTTTATGTCTTTGTATCCACGCCGTCGCTGCAAATTCAGAATAATCAATTCGAAGATAGTTCTCCGAGCTATTCCGACCCCACCACTCAACTAGGCGTCGGCGACTTCGACGGCGATGGAGTACAGGATGTGTTCCTTGCGACCGGTGCGGCCTGGTACTACTCGCCAGGTGGCAAGCCGGAGTGGCGCTACCTCAATGGCGGAAAGACAGACAGGGTTGGCAATCTCCTGTTTGGAGATTTCGATGGTGACGGGCGTACCGACGTCGTTGGCATGAATGGGAACTATTTGATGGTGTCCTGGGGCGGTGTATCAGACTGGGAGTTACTCAACCCGAATCCGATCTCAGCCTCCATTAGCGATTTAGCGGTCGGTAATTTTGTCGACGACTATCCTGGCGATCGCCGCGACGACATTTTTTGGGCCGACGGGACGAGTTGGTGGGTGTCTTCCGGCGGGTCTGGTCCATTCAATTTCAGCCAGACGTCTAGTTTCCGCGTTAAGGACCTTCGGTTCGGTGATTTCGATGGTGACGGAAAGACAGACGTCTTCGGTGTCGTCAGCGGCACGTGGAGTTACAGCAAGAGTGCTACGGGTTCATGGTCCGACGGCTACCTCCAGCAAGCATTAACCGACTCCGTCGATGGCCTCTTTGTTGCGGATTTTAATGGTGACGGGTTCGCCGACGTCGCGATGGCATCGAGCTCGAACGCGTCTAATGACACGTGGACCTGGGGTTTCTCCTATTATGGCTTTCAACCGTGGCAATATCACACAATTACTCCGGGGACCAATGCAACGATTGAGCAGTGCAGTTTCCTAAACCCCGACGCGTCGGGTAACCCGGGTGTTCTGGCGGCGATCGGGCGCTTCAGCGGAACGACCAGCTCGGACATTTTATTGTGGGGGGATGCCAATACCAACAACCTCTGCATTGTGCCTGGTGGAATCGGTACAGCTCTCCGTCAAAGCCGGCAGGATATGCGCTGAGCCCCGGCCTATCTCGCGCGCCCCAACGATTCGAGAGGCATACGTGGCAGGCGGCGGAATTTCAGCAGCAAGAAGCTCACGTCATCACCCCGGAACAGAGAGAAAAGCTCCTGGCTCTCGCCCAAGACTTGCCGCGTCTCTGGCATGCTCCCAGCACGGAGGCTGAGGACCGCAAGCGCATGTTGCGGTTGCTCATCAAGGATATTACCGTCGAGATCTCCCAGCCGCGGCAGCTCGTAGCCCACACATTCGTTGGCAGGGTAGCTCCTGTACGGAGGTGGGCGTGCAACTTCCGCCTCTCCGCGCCGACGCTGTACGCTATCCTGCCGCTGTGGTCGACCGTGTCCGCCACCTGGCGCAGAGCTTGCTCGACGCCCAGATCGTCGATCAACTCAATCAGGAGGGGCTGCTCAGCGCATTAGGCAAACCCTTCACCGTCCACATGATTCGGTGGATCCGGCATCACGATGAGATTCCCGCAGCTCAAATGAAGCAACCCGAGGAGTTGACCGTCACGCAAGTGGCCGCGCATTTCGGAGTGAATGTCAATGTGGTCTATTACTGGATCGAACACGGTTTGATCCAGTCGCGTCGGCTTACGAATGGAATGCCGTATTGGATCACGATCACTGAAGCTGATGAGCAGAAATTACGAGCGATGTGTAACTCACACAGGATCTCGACGGCATTCTAAAAGACTATTGAGAGGAAGTTGCATTGTGAAACCACCGTCGTCTGCTTGAGCGAGAGTACGACTAGCTCTACCGGATCCGCCAGAGTGATCGATCTCGCGCGCTCTCCGGAGATTGGTGTACGTCGTGTAGCTTTTTCATCGAGGGCATAGGGCACCAGTCCCAACCAATGGCGGTACGCGCCGACATATCGCGAACCGTCCGTATGCTTCGGCACGAGAACCTCTGATGCCGCCACTTCGTATTCCCGACCGTCTGACCGGCGGCAGGTCGTTGTCACCCCGCGCCGTTGTTTGCCGTCATAGTTGAAGCTCACCAACTTGACCGGCTCGCCGATTACGAAGCCATCGCAAGGTAACGAGACGTGCTTCTGAAACGCCTGGTGGAAATTCCAGATCCGTTCGTCATCGCTGTGTGCTTCTGCTGTAAGCTCGTCGATAATCGCATCCAGGGCCGCCCATTCTGGTGATTTTTCGTCCTTCATGACTGGTTCCGGTGCCGCTCGCCCCAACGTGCCTTGGCTCGCTCGAGAAAGGAAGGTTGTTCGACGCGTTTCGCGCCAGCTGCTAACGCCTGAAATCCGTTCATGAAGCCGCTCTTGCGGAAATGTAAACTGCTCACGTGGCGAACCGTTTTCTCCCATTCAGTGGCTAATCCCGCTCGTTGATAGCAGTCTCGCGCGCGCTCGAAATTGGATAAAGCGGCATCATAGTATTTGCTCCTCTTTGCGTCCACGATGCGCATTCCTTGTGCGCACCACAGGGAGGCGGCAAGATCTGGATGGTTCTTCTCCAGCCGCTTCGCTGCAGGCTCGGTGAAATAATGGCTTACATTTTTGAGAGCTTCGCGTGAAGAGCCACGCACCTGTTTCGCCAGACGCTCTGTTTCTTTAGTCGCGGTGAACAATTCCAGTGATGAACCCAGGTCTGCACCCGTTGCCGCCGCATTGAGTGCTTTTTCGCGCCATTCCCTGCGCTCAATTTTGGGCACGAATGTCATCAGATCTTGATAGGTGAACTTCGAGGGGTGCTCCAGAAAGTCAGTCCATGCAGCTTCGAGTGCTTCATCCTTTCGGCCGAGTTTAGTCAGCAATTCGCGATGAAGTCTTTCGAGCTCGAAGGCCGCCCCGGACCGGAATCGCTTTTCTCGATCCAGTGTGCACCCACGCTCGATCCAATCCAAAGCTTCCCCCAGCTTTCGTGGAGCAAGCAACTTCGCGACAACCAAGCAGTCTGCCGGTTCAAGCCCGGTCTGTTCAGTGAGCCTTGTGTATGCTTCGACGTTCCTTTGCGAGCTGTAGATTGCGCGAAGAATTATGCTGCTGCGCCTGTACGGCCAACTGGAAGAGTCCGCCGAGGCAGCCTCGAAACGCTGGCGAATTTGCTTTTCGAAGGCAGCCAGCCCTGCTTTGTCGAAAGCCGCGGCAGCATCTTTCTCGATTTCATGGCAGAAAGCGTAGGGATCGTCGTCCATCCACGCCAGCAGCGTAGAAACGGTTTTGTCTGGTTCGGCGCCGGAGGCCTGACGAGCTTTGATCCAGAGGCAGATGAGTTTATGGGCGAATTGGCCGAAGCTGCCATCCGAATCATCGAGTTCATCTGCTTTTGCATGGCAGCCCGCAAGGAACGTCTCGGAGAGCCCTAAAGCGCGCCTGGGCTCGGTGGCGACGAGCTTGCGAATTTGGGCGGCAAGCTCCTCAAGCTGGGTCGCAAAGGAGAAACCTTCTCGGTAGCCAATGAATACACCCGGTTGGAGCGCTAACTCAATTTCACGTTCCATTGGGTCTGTCTTGCTGCGAATCCCTTGTTTCATCTGAGTCTGTTCCCTAATCAAGATCGTTCGCGGCGACATCCGGTAAGTGTTGGCGCGCTTTTTCAATCTGCCCTATCCTTCTTGCTTGCTCTAACATTGCATACCGCTCCGGTGAGGATTGCTCCGACAAGCCGGCGGCAAGGCATGGCGGCTGAGCGGAATAATACATCCATGTTAAGACGCGAGTGGCTTTCCGTCGGGCCGCCCTCTAACCGAATTACGGCGAATTCAACTGGCGCATGCGACTGCGCCTCATACATTTGACCATGTTCAAAGCTGGCCATCTTGCGCGCACGTCCTCAATTCCTGACGAACGATAGCACGACCTTCGTCGCGGTTGCTCATTGTTGTCGTAGTCGTCCTGTAGTGATTATGTGAAGACGACCAGGCACGATCGCGCCGGTTTGCCCATGGGACGTTGGCGGAATTCCTCGGGCATTGGCACGAAATGAGGCTTCCTGAATAAGACCTGCACCGAAGACACGATTGGGGAGCGGCGTACCTCTTTTCTCTCGCTCAGTTGTACCGACCCTGTACCGACGAATACAGCGCCGCTTGCAGACAGGGTGATGTGCCGTGCTTCTCCTGCCTGTCTGAACTTCACCCGTTTACGACTATCCGGCCCACTTCTCCAAAACCCACGTCGATCTTCTACGCCGGACCGGCTACGCGAGGGGAGATTTGTGAACATCTTGTGGCTAAACACTGAGAACGTGATTGCGCTCCTTTGACGTTGGCCGACATCGCCTATCCGAGCGAAGCTTCCATCGTCACGGGTTTGACGACAATACATAAAGATCACGTCTCGGTAACGGTGAACAGGGCGGCAAGTGACCTAGCAAGGCTCTCGAGCGCGGCTTCGTTTGGCAGTGTAACAGTGAGTCGCGGGCGGCCCTGCTCGTCGCGCTCCAGACACTCGGCGAGACGAGCTTTGAACTCGCCTGCCTTTTGCTTTGCACCGTCCGTTGGCTGACGCTGCGGCATCATTTCGCCGAGGAATGCGAATGCGGCAGCGACGAGTTGGCCTCCAGCCTCTACCACTCGCGAGCGGCGAGCGAGCCGTTCTGCCTCCTGCTGCTGGCGCTGCTTTTCCGTCTCATCTACCGCGGCGTGTGCCTTGGCGCCGAGCAGCACCTCGAGGCGCTGCTTCAGCTCTTCGATGCCCGATGCGAGTGCGACCTCCCGCACATTAGATTCCATATCCAGCGCGGCGAGAGCTAGGTCATGTTTGGCCGAGAGCGTCGCCAGCAGCTTCTCCTCGATCGTCCCTTCCGTCACGAGCAAATAGACTTGCACTGGGCTCTTCTGCCCCATCCGGTGCGCGCGAGCAATGCGCTGCTCAAGAACGGCCGGTTTCCACGGCAGATCGACATTAATGACGGTATTCGCCGCCTGGAGGTTGAGCCCGGTCGAGCCCGCGTTGGTGGTGAGGAACACGCGACAGGTCGGATCGCGCTGAAACCGGTGCACCAGCTGCTCCCGCTTCTTCTGCGGGACGGATCCGTCCAACCTTACGGAATCGAGCTTGAGTCGCGTGATCTGCGGCTCGATCAAAGTGAGCATCGTTGTCCATTCGGAGAAGAGCACGATCTTGCGATCATCCTCCGCGGCCAGCTCTTCCAACAGCTCCTGCAGCCGCTCAAGCTTGCTCGAAAAGCCCGGAGCATGTTTGTCCACGAGAAAGGTGCTGTCCGCATTCATCCGTGCGAGCAGCAATGCTTTCTGCAGACGCAACAGGTCCATCTCTGAGATATACGACTTACGGACGATGGCGCTCACAATCTGCATCTGCGCGAGTTCGATGTCCGCCTGCTCATCCGTGGGCGCAATCCGCACAATTTCCGTCGTGCGTGGGGGCAAGTCCTTCATCACCGCACTACGCGTCCGGCGCAGCAGTACCGGCTTGAGTCTTTCGCGCAGCAGATTGAGATCCTTGTAACCCAGGATCTTGCCGCTCTCGTCGGTGACGCGGTGACGGTTGAAGAATCGAAATGCAGGCCCGAGACGTCGGTCGTCGATGAA
>Ga0302325_10006561_pt1 | contig 26089 bp, 17 predicted proteins | sample Palsa_T0_2_FD_201948 | JGI IMG/M metagenome (GOLD analysis project Ga0302325, IMG submission 201948) | Peat permafrost microbial communities from Stordalen Mire near Abisko, Sweden - Palsa_T0_2 | ecosystem: Environmental > Terrestrial > Soil > Palsa > Peat permafrost | place: Sweden: Abisko... | reverse complement strand
GATGCCCTGGTGGAACGAGTTTGAGGGTGCTGGGGCACCTCTCGCGGGCGAAATGCAGTCGTCGCCGTTTTATCCGCTGATGCCATTACTCTTGCTCCCGCACGGTCAGGTTTTGATCCAAGTTGCAATACAGATTCTCAGCGGCTTGGCGACCCTAGCCCTGTTGAGGAAATTGCGCGTCTCACCGGCCGGCGCGGTTCTGGGCGCGCTCTTGTTCGAGGTAAACGGCACGATTGCGTGGCTTTCGGGAGCGGACTGCTACCCGGCCCCTTGCCTCCCGATTGCGATCTACGGCATCGAGGCTCTGCGGGGATCGGAGAGGAGCGAACGCATCGGAGGGATTCTTCTGCTCGCGCTTTCGATCGCGATATCGATCAGCGCGGGTTTCATCGAAGTTTCGTTTCTGAACTTTATTCTCGTTCTCGCCTGGGCAACTCTGCGATTGCGGCAATCTTCAGCGCCCGTCCGGGTCCGGTTCGCTGCTTCTTTCGGGGCCGCCGGCTTCACCGCGCTGCTGCTTGCCGCACCGATATTGCTGGCGTTCTTCGATTATCTCGCAGTGGGCGACGTCGGAGGGATTCACACCGGCGAGACCGCTCGCAGCCTCGTGCTTCCGGGCCTCGTGCAGAAGCTCGCACCGTACGTTTGGGGCCCGATCTTCTACTTCGACGGCGGTATCCTCTCAGTATTGACGTGGGGAAATACGGGCGGATACGTCGGTTTCGCGCTGCCCGTGCTGGCGATCGTAGCGACGTTCGGTACGCGCGAGCGGGGCCTGCGATGGCTCCTCGCCGCCTGGATCGTGGTCTCCGTCGGCACTACGTTCGGGATGCCCGTCGTTCAGAAGGTCGCGTTGCTTTTCCCGGGCGTGAAGTACACGGCGTACTACCGTTATCTGGATACTTCTTGGGAGTTCGCGCTCGCCATCCTGGCGGCGTTTGCCGTCGACGACGCGCTTGCGCTGGGTTGGCCGGAGTTGCGCAAGCGCTGCCTGGTGGCCGTCGGCCTCGTCGGCGCGGTCGCGGTCGCGAGTTTTTTGGGCTCGCTCGATCTCGTGTCCCTCTTGCTGACGAGAGCGGGTTATTCTCCGTGGTTGGCGGCGTCCGTGGTCGCGGCGACTCTTCTGGGTGGCGCGATTCTGCTCAGTAATCGCTTCTCAACGGCGACGTGGCGCGCGGTCGCGCTCGGGGCGATAGCCCTTGCCGAAGCGTTTGCAGCCTACCTCGTTCCGACGCTTACCTATCCGCTGGATGGTACGGTGGCGATGGGTGGGGTCAACTTCCTGCGGGCGCACCTTGGATTCCAGCGATTTTACTCGATCGGCCCGATCGCGCCGAACTACGGATCGAAGTTCGACATCGCGTCGATCAACTATAACGACCTGCCGATGGCACGATCCTGGGTCGACTACGTCCATCGCCGGCTCGACCCGTATTCGAGGCCATTGGTTTTCAATGGGACCGACCCGAGGACCGATCCGAATGCTCCGGACCAAGAGTCGGAACTCGTTCGCAACGTGGCTGCGTACGAGGCAACCGGGGTGAAGTATGTCGTGACGTCCGACGTCTTGCTCGCGGACGCACTGCCGGGGGCGCGACGAGTCTACGATGACGCGGCTATGGTAATCGTTGAGTTGGCGAAACCGGCCCCATACTTTCAAGCGAAGGGCTGCCGTGTCGAGCCGGTTTCGCGTAATGAGGTACATACGGATTGCGACAAGCGATCGACGCTGACTCGACTCGAGCTGGGCATGCCGGGTTGGTCTGTAACGGTCAGCGGTTCGGCCGCGCCGCTCTCCGTCGACGGCGAGGTTTTCCAAGCGGTAAAACTTCCGGCCGGCAGATCTGACGTAAGGTTCGCCTTCGTGCCGCCTTACATGGAATACGGCTATCTCGCCTTTGCGATCGGGTGCGTCAACCTATTCGCGCTTGCCGCGACGGGCCTGCGCCGCCCCGCGGCAGGCTGCTAACCCCATGCGCAACGTCCAACCGTTTGTGATCGGCGCGCTCTTCATCGTGGCCGGGGTCCTGCACTTCACGATTCCGCACTTCTACGAGGCGATCGTGCCCCCGCCGTTGCCGCCCCGCGAGATGGTCCAGATCAGCGGCATCTTCGAAATCCTCGGCGGTGTCGGCGTGTTGCTGCCGCAAACGCGCGTCTTCTCGGCCTGGAGCTTGATCGCGCTGCTGCTCGCGGTGTTCCCCGCGAACGTGTACATGGCGATCGATCCGAAATTTCAGAAGGTCGCTCCGCTCTGGGGACTGTACGCTCGGCTTCCGCTCCAGTTCGTCCTGATCTGGTGGATTTACGCGGCTTGCATCGCGGAGCCGTGAGCGCCCTTCGACAAGCTCAGGACAGGCTCAGGCCGGCGTCGCACGCCGGACGATCGCCGCGGCGTCGACGCTGCGCGGAAGCGTTCCGTACGCATGCCCCCACTCACCGCCCAAGCGCGACGCGCAAAACGCGTCGGAAACATAGTGCGGACTTTGCGCGACGACGAGCGCCGCCGTTGCGACCAGCGCCATCTGCTCGACGGTGCGGCGCGCGCGCCGTTCGGCCTCCGCAGGATCCGCGAGATCCCGGCGTAGCGCATCCGCAGCCGCATCGAGACGGCGATCGACCCCCTTGACCACGTCGATCTCCGCGAAATACGAATCGAGCACGCCCGGCTCTTTCGCCATCGCGCGCAACACGTCGAGCGCGTTGACGTTACCGCTGCCTTCCCAAATCGAATTGAGCGGAGCTTCGCGGTAAAGCCGCGGCATGATCGACTCTTCGACGTAACCGTTGCCGCCGAGGCACTCGAGGGCTTCGGCGGCGTGGCCGGCCGCGCGTTTGCAGACCCAGTACTTTCCGAACGCCGTGCCGATGCGCTTGACGCGCGCTTCGTGCGCGTCGCCGGTGAGCGCTGCGTCGCACGCGCGCGCGAGCCGCGCGAAGAGCAAGGTCGCAGCTTCCGATTCGAGCGCGAGATCGGCGAGCACGTTCTGCATCGCCGGCTGATCCGCCAGCAGCTTGCCGAACGCCGAACGGTGCGCCGCGTGGTGCGTCGCCTGCGCGACCGCCTGCCGCATGCCGGCGGCGGAACCGATGATGCAGTCGAGCCGCGTGAGGTTCACCATCTCGACGATCGTGTGCACACCGCGCCCTTCATCCCCGAGCAGCCAGCCGATCGTGCCGTCGAATTCGACTTCACTCGAAGCGTTGCTGCGATTGCCGAGCTTGTCTTTGAGGCGCTGCAGGTTGAAGACATTCTTCGTGCCGTCCGGCAGAAAGCGCGGGACGAGGAAACACGACAGGCCGGCGCCCGCTTGCGCGAGCACCAAGAACGCATCGCACATCGGTGCCGAACAGAACCACTTGTGGCCGACGAGGGCGTATGGCGTCCCCGAGCCGCCGCCTTCGAGCGGTGTCGCGCGCGTCGTGTTGGCGCGCACGTCCGAGCCGCCTTGCTTCTCGGTCATCGCCATGCCGACGAGCGCCGAGCCCTTCTGCGCTGCGGGCCGCAGCGCGCCGTCGTAGCCGCGCGAAAACAGGAGCGGCTCCCAGGCGCGCGCGAGTTCGGGTTCCACGCGCAGCGCCGGAACCGAGGCGTGGGTCATCGAGATCGGACAACCGTGCCCGCCTTCGACTTGACTCCAGAGGTAGAAGCCTGCGGCGCGGGCGACGTGCGCGCCGGGCTTCGGATCGCTCCACGCCGACGAATGGAACCCCAGGGCCGTCGCGCGTTCCATCAGCCGATGATACGACGGATGGAACTCGACCTCGTCGATGCGATTGCCGAAGCGGTCGAAGACTTTCAACTTGGGCGGATTGGCGTTCGCATCGAAGCCCCACGCGATCGACTCGGGTTTCCCCGCTTCGCGGCCGATCTGGTGCAAGGACGATTCGGCCCATCCCGCACCGTTCGTGCGCATCGCGGCTTTCAGGACCGCATCCGCGCCGAAGAGATCGTAGCCGGCAAGCGGCGGAGGCTGATTGCCGACTTCGTGCGTTCGGTGCGGCGCCGCCGCGGGCGCTTCAAGGATGTCCATAACGCTTGGATTCCGGGCCGTCCGGCCGGCCTCCCGTGGCCGGTCGCAACGCGCCGGAACCCGGTCGGGTTGCGGGCAGCATGCAAACGAAAAGCCGCGAGATCCGTCTCGCTTCGCGCCCGGCCGGTTTCCCCGCGCCGGAAAACTATGAACTCGCCGAAGTGACCCAACGCGAGCCGGGCCCGGGCGAGGTGCTCGTCCGCAATACCGTGATGTCGGTCGAACCGTACATGCGCGGACGCATGAACGACACGAAGTCGTACGTGCCGCCGTTCGCACTCGGGGCGTGCATGCAGGGCGGTGCGGTCGGCTTCGTCGTTGCCTCGAACGACCCGGCACTGCCCGAAGGCACGTGGGTGCAATCGATGCACGGTTGGCGCGAGTACGCGCTTGGGAAAGCGCAAGAATTTCAACCGATCGACACGTCGCTGGCTCCCGCAAGCGCCTACCTCGGCGTGCTCGGCGTGCCGGGACTCACCGCGTGGGCCGGTCTCAAGCACGTCGGCGAAATGAAGCCCTCCGACGTGGTCTTCATTTCGTCCGCGGCCGGGGCGGTCGGCGCGATCGCGGGTCAACTGGTAAAGCTTGGTGGCGCGACCGCCATCGGTAGCGCGGGCGGCGCCGAGAAGGTCCAGTACCTCACCGAAAAGCTCGGCTACGATGCCGCGTTCGATTATAAAGGCGGCGACGTGGCGGCCAAGCTCGCAAAGGCGGCCCCCGGCGGCATCGATCTCTACTTCGATAACGTCGGCGGCGAGCAACTCGAGGCCGCGCTCGGGGCGCTCAAACCGTTCGGGCGCGTCGCGGCGTGCGGCATGATCTCCGGCTATAACGGCGAGATGCCCGGGCCGCGCAACATGCTGCAGATCGTCGGAAAACGGCTGCGCATCCAGGGCTTCATCGTCGTCGACTACATGAAGCGGATACCGGAATTTCTCGCCGATGTCGGCCCGTATTTGCGCAGCGGGAAGCTCGTCGCGCCGGAGACGTACTTCGAAGGCATCGAGGCGGCGCCCGAAGCGTTCGACAACCTGCTGCGCGGTGGAGCGCACGTCGGCAAGATCCTGGTTCGGCTCGCGCCCGAAGGAACGAAACCGTGACCGAGAACGTCAACGAGCGCACCATCCGCTGGGACGATCCGGCACCGGCGCTCGCAATCGTGCGCAGCTCGAGCGGTCTCGCGGCAATGCAGGCCTGGCTCGCGGGCGATCTGCCGGCGCCCCCGATCGGCAAGCTCATGAACATGCGGTTGGTCGAAGTGGAACATGGGCGCGTGGTCTTCGAAGGCGAGCCGGGAGAAGAGCACTACAATCCGATCGGCTTGGTGCACGGGGGCTTTGCGCTGACGCTCATGGACTCGGCGCTGGGCTGCGCGGTGCACACCGCGCTCGATGCGGGCGTCGGTTACACGACGACCGACACGCAGGTCCGATTCATCCGGGCGATCACGAAGGCCACCGGAATCGTGCGCTGCGAGGGAATCATCCAGCACGTCGGCCGCACGACCGCCGTCGCGCACGGGACGCTCGTCGATCGCAACGGAAAGCTGCTGGCCACCGGAACGAGCGGATGCGCGATAATCCGAAGCTAGCAAGATAGGAAGGAAGGGCCGCTTGAACGTGACGCCGCGCACGCGCCACGCGCCGGGACGCTCCGGGAACGGTCGTATGCTAGCCTACGTGAATGGACACGACACGTTTTCGGTGCCCCCGCCGATCTATTGCCGCGCTCGTTGCAGTTGCGCTCGCATTTCCGGTAGCGTTCGGGCCACCCCGGGCGGACGCCGATACGTTCGTTTTCAATCACAACCACGCGGCGGCGCCCATCCCCGCTAGCCTCCAGGGCTCCGAACCGCTCATCGTCGCGGCGCGCAAGCGGGCCGCCGGCCCGCTCGAGGCGACGCTGATCGCCACGCCCCAGACGCAAACGATCGGCTCACCGATCGCCTTCAGCGGCGTCCTCAACGTAACGGCGGCCGACGACTTCGAAGTCTTGCTCGACTTCGGCGACGGTTCGACGCCTGCGGTGCTCATCCAACCGGACACCGGGGCGAGCGGAACGCCGTATTCAATGCCGCATACGTACGCGGCAACCGGCACGTACACGGTGAACGTCGAAAACTACAACACGCGCACCCAAAGAGTGACCGGCGACGTCGCTACGGTAACGGTGACCGTCAACCCGGCGGCCGCGGTTCCGACCCCAACGCCGACGCCGGTACCGCCCCCAATGATCTCGGTTTCCCCCGGCGCCTTGTACTCGGGAGCGACGGCGAGGATTACCGTCACCGTCCCCCCGGCGGTCTTCGCCGTGGCGCCTCCGATGCTGCAAGTCAATTACGGAGACGGTACGTCATCAGCACCGTTCCCGTATGGCAGCGTAACGCTCACGCACGCCTACAACGTGCATGCGACGACGACCGAAGCGATCAGCCTGAATGAAAACGGGTCATCCGTCGCGACGACGAGCGCGCGGGTCGTGGTGCCGGCGGCATCGCTCTCGCTCTCGAACCCGACGATCGAAAGCGGCGGTACGGTGAGCGTCACGATCGCGACCGACGCCATCGCCGGCCAAACCGGTCCGCCGATGACGCTCGATTGGGGCGACGGCTCACCGCCCGCGACCAACCTCGCGTTCTCGAATCAAACGCTTACGCATACCTACTCCGCGGGCGCGAGTCCAAGTGCGTTCGCGCGGCACCTGGCCGCGACGGCACAATATACGCTCACGCTCTCGGACGCTGCGGGCACCCTCTCGACCGCGGCGCTCAGCGTGGTCTCGCAACAGCAGAATCTCGTCGTTCCGCTCGCGCCGGTTGCGGTCGGCGCGCCCGCGCAGATCGCGGTCGTCATCCGGCCACCCGCGGGCTTTATCGCGACGCCGCTGCGCCTCGACTTCGGCGACGGCACCTCGCAGATCGTCACGATGAGCGGCACGTACCCGCACGTTTACACCGTCTCCCGCATCTATACGGTCCAGTTGTTCAACACCATGACCCAAGCGCTCGTCTCCGCCCAAGCGATCACGGTCGCGGGCGTGGCGCCGCGCGTGCCGATCGGGCAGATCTACTCGAGCACGTTCACGGTCTCACCCGTGCTCGCAGGCTCGCAGACGCACGTGCTGATCACGTGGACGGCCGCGGTTCCCACCCTTGCGACGATCGCCGATCCGATCGAAGGCTACATCGATCTGCTCGACGCGCAGGGCAACCTCGTACGGCGCAGCGACGTCTTCGAGATCTCGCCGTTCGACTATCAAGGCCCCGGACTTCACACGAGCTCGATCCCCTACGACACGCCGGTCGACGCGGCCGGAACGTATCAGACGCGCGTCGTCCTCTTCTCGGCGCAAGGCGGAACGATCAGCGTCGGCCCACCGGCGACGCTCATCATTATCGGCGGCCCCGATCCCGAGTTTAAAGCCAGCGCGAGCTTTCACGACACGGGCGCGCTCGAAATCGGACCCCACGCGGGCGAACCGGGCGTGACGTTCGATCCCGGGTTGACCGTCGGAATTCTCAGCCCAACCTATTCGGGCACCATCACGGGGCTGTTCGATCCGGTTTCGCATCGCACCGATCCGCTGGCCACGGTGAAATCTGCCGACAACCGCGCGCAGTTTCCGGCGCCCGACGGAACGCCGCAGCCCACCACGGTCGCCTCTCCCGCGGCGGTGCCCTCGCCGGGCTCCACCGGCTCGAGCATTCCGCTGACGCCTGTTCCCGCGCAACAAGCGTTCGCGATTCCGAACGCACCCGCGACGCTTGCGACACCGCAAGGCTCGGCTGCGGGCCCGGTCGCTGCGACGCCGCCGCCGCCCGCTCCGGGTTCGAGCGTGCCGCACACGTACACGGATTTGCTCGGACGCGGGCAGACCACGTTGCCCGACATTCTTGGCGGCGGTACGACCCTGCGCGGCCTCGACGTTGCCGACACCGTCGGCACCACGACGTATCAGGTCGGCTACGGTTACACGCAGCTCGGCACCGAAGGCACGTCCCCCGAACGCGGCGCGGTCGCCGACATCAATCGCACGCTCGGTACGGACGGGAACGTTCGCGTAACGTACTTCGGTCAGCAAGACGATCCAACGTCGTATCCCGCAGCGGACGGCACGACCGGCCCGCTTGCGACCGGCAGCGAAGTCTTTGCGCTCAACACGCCGACGTTCGCTGGGTTCAAGCTCACGCTGACGGGCGCGCTCTCCGAGGCGACGAGTTTGAATCGCAACATCCTAACGAGCGGCGGCACCGAAATCGTCCCGATCGCGACGCCGACACCCGTTGCGGGGTCGACCACGACCACCGGACTGACGGCCACACCGGCTCCCGCTATCAACGGAAGCGAACTAGATGCGGCGGACAAAATCGGGTTCACCTACACCCATAAGAGCGACAACTTTGCGTTCGACTATCACAACTACGGACCGGATTTTGCGGTCGGTGCGGGTCCCGGCGCGACCTCCGATCGCGTCGGCTTCGATTCCGCAGCGAACCTGATGCTGAGCCCCGCGATTACGACCGCACTGCTCTATACGAAGGACGATACGCGCTCGGCGTTCTCACGCCAATCGAACGCGGGCGCGACGTTCAACTTCGCGTTGCCGCATACGTCGACGTTCACGCTCGGCATCACGCGCAACACCGCGCTCGCCCCGATGTCGGACACCCGCACCGACGGCGGCGCCTTCTCCTTCGGAACGCACGTCGGCGTCGGCACGCTCGCGGTAAACGGCACGTTGTCGTCACTGATCGATTTCGTTACCGCGATCAACGACGCGGTCACGCGCACGGCCTCCGTTCAGTATGCGCTCTCGAGCAACGGTCATTCGCTCGGCGTCGGAATCAACACGACCGAAACTCAGACGGCCGGCATGGCGCCGATACCAGCGGCATCGATGACGCCCGGTCCGGGCATCGGCAACCCCACGTCGGGGAGCGCCCCGGGCGCGGTCGGCTCGAACACGACGACCCCGTTGACGGGCAACGGCGGAAACGCACAAGTTGGGGAAAGCCTCACCTACGGCTTTCCGTTCGGGGGCCGGCTCGTCAACGGCGCGATCGTGCACGGCTTTGTGCTGCAACTCTCCGGCACCAATTCGAACTCACGTTCCAGTTCGACCGGCGGCTACGACGAAGCCCTTTCGGGCATCCTCTCGTACCACCTCACGTCGCACCTCGCACTCGGTCTGCGCAGCGATTTCGACTGGCATAACGACAACGTGCCCTCGAACCGGCACAAAGCGTCAGACCTTCGTTTGCGGCTCGACCTCACGCAATAGCGCGAACTCGGCGGCAGAAGGGGACTCCGAGTTACTTGGCCGGCGCGGGGTCCGGTGGTAGCGTAACGCCCGAGACCGAATTCCGGCCTCGAGCCATGCGAACGAGGAGTCACGCGGTGAGTACCATCAAGAAATCGGAAGCGAGCAGGCTCGACAGACGTCACTTTTTTGGTGCAGCGGCAATGACGGCCGCCGCAACGCAGCTTGGGATGCTCGGATCGGCGAACGCTCAGCCGGCCGGCACGAACGCGGCTGTCGCGTCGACCGCTGTGCAGCCCGGAGCCGGTGCCCACGCGTCCTTCGCTACGATCCGGCAGATCAAAGCCGGTCTGCTCAACGTCGGATACGCTGAAGCCGGTCCGGCAACCGGTCCGCCGGTCATCCTGCTGCACGGCTGGCCCTACGACATCCACAGTTTTGTCGACGTCGCTCCGTCGCTCGCCGCGGCCGGTTACCGCGTTATCGTTCCCTACCTGCGCGGCTACGGTTCCACGACGTTTCTCTCCAATGACACGTTCCGCAACGGCCAGCAAGGCGCAGTGGCCCTCGACATCATCGCTCTGATGGATGCGCTCAAGATCGAAAAGGCAACCTTCGGCGGATTTGACTGGGGAGCGCGTACGGCCGCGATCATCGCGGTGCTGTGGCCCGAGCGCTGCAAGGGGCTCGTGTCCGTGAGTGGTTATCTGATCGGCAACCCCGCGGCCAACAAGAAGCCGTCGCCGCCGGCATTCGAGTACGCTTTTTGGTACCAGTATTATTTCGCGACCGAAACCGGCCTCGAAGGCTACACCAAAAACCTCCACGAGTTCAACAAGCTCATTTGGAGGCAGGCTTCACCGAAATGGAACTTCGACGACGCGACCTACGATCGAACGGCCGCATCGTTCTTGAATCCCGATCACGTCGCGATCGCCATCCATAACTATCGCTGGCGCATCGGCGTAGCGCAAGGTGAGTTGCAATACGACAGCGTGGAAAAGCGCCTCGCCCAAGGCCCCCCCGTCACCGTGCCGACCATCACGATGGAGGGGGACTCAAACGGCGCAGCGCACGCGCCGGCCGCAGCCTATCGCGCGAGGTTCACGGGCAAATACGAGTACCGGCTGATCACGGGCGGTGTCGGTCACAATCTGCCGCAAGAGGCGCCACAGGCTTTTGCCAAGGCCGTCGTCGACGTCGCGGCCGACACGTAAGCGCTACGCAGTCGTCGTTTCCGGCGCTCGCGCCGGAACGGCGAGGTGCGTGAGCTCGATGAGCTTGGCGAAGACGCGTTGACGAATGCCGGCGCTCACGACGCCGAGTTCGAGCACGCCTCCGAGCCACAGACCATCGGCGGCAGAACGTACGAGCTCGGCGATCGCGGGGTCGATGCCATCGTCCTCCAGGCGTTGGCGCCACACGTCGTAGCGGCGCCGCAGCGGCGCGAGCAGCTGCGAGTTGATGGCGACCGCGGCAAATATCCCGGCGCTGACGCGCAACGTGCGTGTCACCGCACCGTCGGGATCGAGACACGCGCGCAGGAATGCGCGGGCGAAACTGCCGGGGCCGGTTTCGCCCTGCATGTGCCGGGTGAGATCGGCTTCGAACTGCGCGACCACATCCTCGATCATCGCGGCGATCAGGGAATCTTTGGTAGCGAAGTGATGCAGGATTCCACCCTTCGAGAGTCCGACGCGATCGGCAACGGCATCGAGCGTCAACTTCGCGGCGCCCTCGGTCGCGACGATATCGGCCGCGGCCTCCAGAACGCTGCGGCGCGTTGCCGCGCCCGATCCACGTATCGGCACGCTACTTTTCGGTTGACGCAAAGGCCCCGTGCATGGTATGCCTAATACCGTCCAGCCAGACGGTATTCCCTTGTTACCGGCAAACTCAGGAGCACAGACCCTAGCGCATGACGACCAGCCTCGCCCAGGACGCCCGAACAGAGCAGCCCCTCGACCAGGCGATCGCCGCGGCCGAGTCGGCGCTCCTCTCGCGGCAGCAACCGGACGGGCATTGGGTCTTCGAGCTGGAGGCCGACGCGACGATCCCGGCCGAGTACATCATGATGCTCCACTACCTCGACGAGTTGGAGCCCGCCCTCGAGGCAAAACTTTGCGCGTACCTGCGCCGCATTCAAAATCCGGACGGCGGCTGGCCGCTGTTTTATCGCGGCGACAGCGACGTCAGCGCGACGGTCAAGGCTTACTACGCGCTCAAGCTCGCCGGCGAACCGATCGACGCGCCGCACATGCGTGCCGCGCGAGAGCGCGTCTTGGCGCTCGGGGGCGCTGCAGCGTGCAACGTCTTCACGCGCATCGCGCTCGCGTTGTTCGGGCAGGTGCCGTGGCGCGCGGTCCCCGCCATGCCCGTCGAAGCCGTGCTGACGCCGAAGTGGTTTTTCTTCCACCTCGATAAGGTTTCGTATTGGTCGCGCACGGTGGTCACGCCGTTGCTCGTGCTGATCACGCTTCACCCGCGCGCGCGCAATCCCAAACGCGTCGACATCCGCGAACTCTTCGTGCGTCCGCCCGAAGAAGAGCGCGGCTACATGCGTGCCGCGACCGCGTCGCCGCTGGGCAAAGTGTTTCTCGCGCTCGACGCGATCGTTCGCATCATCGAGCCGCGCGTGCCGGCCCGCATACGCAAACGCGCCATCGATAAGGCGATGAAGTTTACCATCGACCGCCTCAACGGCGAAGACGGCCTAGGCGCGATCTTCCCGGCAATGGTGAACGCCTTGCTCGCACTCGACGTGCTCGGCTACGCGAAGGACCACCCGCACCGCATCATCGCGAAGCTCGCGCTCGAGCGCCTGCTGGTTGTCGGCGAGGACGAAGCGTACTGCCAGCCGTGCAAATCCCCAATCTGGGACACGTCGCTCACGATCCACGCGCTGCTCGAGACGCGCGACGCGGCAGTCGCGGAGCCCGTGCGACGCGGGAACGACTGGCTCACCGGCCGGCAAATTCTCGACGTGGTCGGCGATTGGGCCGTGCAGCGTCCTGGGTTGCGGCCGGGCGGATGGGCGTTCCAATACTGGAACGATTTCTACCCCGACGTCGACGACACGGCGGTGGTCGCGATGGGCATGCATCGAGCAGATCCCACGCGCTATCGCGAGCCGCTGGCACGCGCTGCCGAGTGGGTCGTGGGCATGCAGAGCGGGCACGGCGGCTGGGGCGCGTTCGATGCCGAGAACGAGCACTACTACCTCAACCACATCCCGTTCGCCGATCACGGCGCGTTGCTCGACCCGGCCACGGAAGACGTGTCCGCTCGCTGCGTCGGCATGCTCCTCCAAATGGGATATACGCTCGACAACCCGGTCGTCGCCAAAGGCATCGCGTATCTGCGCCGAACGCAACAGCCCGACGGCTCGTGGTTTGGACGCTGGGGCACGAACTACGTGTACGGCACGTGGTCGGTGCTCAATGCGTTCCTCGCCGCCGGCGAAACGTCGCGGAATTCGGAGACCGTGCGCCGCGCGGTTACCTATTTGCTGAGTTTCCAGCAGCCGGACGGCGGCTGGGGCGAAGACGGCGGCACTTACTGGACGGCGCGGCGCGGTCTCTGCAAGGAGAGCACGCCGAGCCAAACCGCTTGGGCGGTGCTCGGACTCATGAACGCAGGCGAAGCGAATCATCCGGCGGTCGCGCGGGGCATAGCCTACCTGATGGCCCATCAGAACGCCGAAGGGCTATGGGACGAGCCGTGGTACACGGCCGTCGGTTTCCCGCGCGTGTTCTATCTACGCTATCACGGATACCGCGCGTTCTTCCCGCTCTTCGCGCTCGCGCGTTACCGCAACCTCGCCGGCAGCGGCGAGCCGCTGCCGGCGCTGGGGTTTTAGCCGAGCGAGGGACTCGAGAGGGCCGGCTGCTTCTGGTTGAAATCGACGCTGCGGGCGCTGACGACTTGCCCTTGCGGATCCACCGTCTTCTCGTTCGACTGCGTACGGTTCTCGAGCGTCGCCGTCTGGCTCTTGGGATCGAACTTCAGCGCGATGTCGTCGCCCGGTTTGATTTCCGCCGTCAGCGTCTTGATCGGATGGTCGGGCCACCCCGTGCCGGGATCTGAACTTGCATACGGTATCGTCTGCTCGCGAAAGGTGAGGTTTTGAAGCTTCCCGCGCTGGTCTAAGATCGTGATCGTCTCCGTGCCGGCCTTCGCGTCGTGCGAGACGTTTTGGACCTGCCCTCGCAACTGCCCGGTAGACTTATAGACCGGGGAGCCGACATTTCCGTTGGGGCCGATCTCTTGGACGTTGACGGCGAGCTCGGGCTGCGTACTATATTGCGGCGCCTTGTTGACGTCCGGTTGCGTCCGCACCGTGTTTGCCTCGTGCGATCCGCGCTGCATCTCGTTCGGATCCATGTGGCGGTGTTCGGCTTCGATCGCGTAGTGCTCTTCGAAGTTCGTCTCGCTGCCCTTCGGAATTCCCATTAGCACTTTTTGCACTTCGGGGTCGCGCATGCTGTGCGACATCTCGTGCTTGAGAACGTCGCGAGCCGACATCGACGCCTCGTTGTGAAAATCGCTCGCGACGTGCTTGTTATCCCAATACACGTTGCCTTGGTGATCCGCGCGGCTATTGGCGCCTTGATCTTGGATGATGTGGCGCCCGTCTTTCGCCGCCTTCTCGATGAAGGCAGTGAATTCTCGATCGGGCACGCCTTCCTTCATCACCTTGGTGAAGTCGGAAACGAGGCCTTTGTCGACCATCAGTTTTCCGATGTGCAGGTTGCCTTTGTCATCGGTCGTCGCCTTGTTCATGAGTTCTTGCGTGGTCGTTTTCGTCCCGACTTCGGCGGTCGTCGGGGGAGGCTTTCCGTCGTGCACGGCCTGGAGCGTTTCGACCATCTTCGAGTCGAACTCCATGCCCTTCATGTTCTTCTTGAACAGATCGTATTCGGCCGCGCTGAACGTGACCTTGCCCCATTGGACGGTCTTGTTGTCCGCGCTCGGCACGCCGGTGGCGAGCAACTCGTCGCGATGTGTGTTGCTGGGATGAGTGAGTTTATACAGCGAGTCGCCGAGGCCCATGAACGAGCAACCTTTCTCAAACGTGAAGGGGGAGGACCGGGAAACTATACCACGCCGCGCGTCCGGGAACGTTTGACCGCTCCTCCCGTCCGCGTCACTCTTTATCGTGCCGCGCCGGCGTACACGGGAACGCGCTCAGGCCGCTGCGGCACGTCGAGGCTTCCGCCGTCCACCATCTGGCCGTGCGGGTCGACGACGAGCTTCGTATGCTCGGTCCGATTCTCGAGCGTGCCGCGCTCCGCTTTCGCGTCGAGAGCCAGCGTAATGTCGGCGCCCGTCTTCACGTCTTCGGTAAGCGTCTTCATCGCGCTGGCGTGCGAAGGATCCGCGGCGCTGCGTTCGTTGAAGCTCACCTGGCTGATGTGCCCACGCTGATCCTTCAACGTGATGGTCTCGACGCCGTCCTTGTGCGTGATGCCGGTAACGGTGCCGCGGAGTTGACAGTTCGTCTTGGTGAACGCCGCGCCCGGTGCCCCGTCGTCGCCGACGCGCGCGACGTTGACGGCGAGCTCGTTCGGGTGCGTACGGCCCGCCACGAAACGCCCGGTGCCGTCGATCGTGCGTTCGTTTTGCTGCGTGCGATTCTCGAGCGACGCGGTGTTGCGACCTTGGTCAAACGCGAGCGTGATGTCGTCGCCCGGACGAACCTCCTCGCCCAGCTTCTCCATCCTCCCCTTGAACCCCCCAGGATTGGTTTTGGGATCCTTCGGAGCCGTGTTATACATCACGTCGAAGGTCTTGCCGCTTTCGTTCCTCATATGCAAGACGCGACGGTCCATATTGTTTTCGTCTTTTTCGGTCGTGATCGACTCGACTTTGCCTTCGATCCGGCCGGAGCTCTTGTACGCGCTCTCGCCGCGCTTACCGTCCTTGACGTCCGCAACGAACACGCTGATCTCCGAGGCCCGCGAGACCTGCGGCGTTTGCGTAGGATCCTTGACGGATACGTCGCCCCTTCCGTGGTGCGAGTGCCGCGCCATCTGATGCGGATCAGCGTGGCGATTCTCGCACTCGATCGCCGCACGTTCTTCACGGTTGTCGTTCTGGCCATCGGGAATGCGCTGCAGCACTTCCGAGATGGCGTCGGGCCGCAGAGCGTGCGACAACTCGTGCTTGAGGACGCGTGAGGGCGCGACGATCGCGTCGTTATGGGAGTCGATTCCTGCGTGCTTGGAGTCCCACGTCACCTCGCGCGAGCCGCCGTGACTGTTGGCGTCGCGCTCCGCCCCGATGTGAAACTTCTCTTTCGATGCCTCCTCGACCATCGCGGCGAGTTCGGGATCGGCGGGCTTTGCGGCAAGCGACTTTTTGAAGTCCTCGGCGACCGCCTTATCGACGGTCAGCTCCCCGATCGTCAGGTTGCCGTTGGTATCCGTTCCCGCTTTGTCAAGCAGCTGTTCGGCGGTCATTCCGGTTGGCGAGACGTGCTCCGCGGTTCCCGGAACGGGCTTGCCGTCGTGGACCGCTTGAAGAACCTCGAGCTGCTGGCTCGAGATCGGGTGCAAGCCCTGCATGTTCTTCCAAAACTCGCCGTACTCGGCCACGGTGAAGGTCTGCTTGCCCCAATGCACCGTTTTGCCGTCGGGATCGCGCACGGCACGCGCGCACAGCTCGTCCCGTTTCTGCTCGTTCGTCATGGCCGCAGTCTATCAAAGCGTCCGTCCCGGGCCGTTCAGGCCTCGATCGCCACCCGCTGGCCCGTGGCCAGCTCCTGGAGCCGGGCGAGGTTCTCGGTCTCGAGTTGCTGCATGTGCGCGCGATCGGGGCTGATCGCGCCGTGGGCGCGCTCGTCGGCGAGCGCCGGCACGAGGTAGTGCCCCGTGAACGAAGCCGGGTTTGCTGCGATCTCCTCGGGGGTGCCGGTGGCGACGATCGTGCCGCCGCGGTCGCCGCCTTCGGGCCCGAGGTCGATCACGTAGTCGGCGGTCTTGATGACGTCGAGGTTGTGCTCGATCGTCAGCACCGTGTTGCCGACGGCGACCAGCCGCTGGAGTACCTCGAGCAGTTTGTGGATGTCGGCGAAGTGCAGCCCGGTCGTCGGCTCGTCCAGCACGTAGAACGTGCGGCCGGTCGCGCGCTTCGAGAGCTCGGTCGCGAGCTTGACGCGCTGCGCTTCACCGCCCGAGAGGGTCGTCGCCGGCTGGCCCATCTTGATGTAGCCGAGGCCGACGTCGGCGATCGTCTTGAGACGGCCCGCAATGCGTGGGATTGCGTCGAAAAACTCCGCGGCTTCATCGACCCGCATCTCGAGCACGTCTGAAATCGACTTGCCCTTGTACTTGATCTCGAGCGTCTGCGCGTTATAGCGCTTGCCCTTGCAGACTTCGCACGGCACGTACACGTCGGGCAAGAAGTGCATCTCGATCTTGATGATGCCGTCGCCCTGACAGGCTTCGCAACGTCCGCCCTTCACGTTGAACGAGAAGCGCCCGGGACCGTAGCCGCGCATCTTCGACTCGGGAACGAGCGAAAACAGCTCGCGGATCAAATCGAACGCGCCCGTGTAGGTTGCCGGATTCGAACGCGGCGTCCGGCCGATCGGCGACTGATCGATGACCACGAGCTTGTCGAGTTCGCCCGCACCCGTGATCGTGCCGTACGTGCCGCCCGCAGGCTGGCCGTGCAGATGCTGGTTCAGTGCGCGGACCACGATCTCGTTGACGAGCGTCGACTTGCCGCTGCCGCTGACGCCGGTTACCGCCGCGAAAACGCCGATCGGAATGTCGACGTCGACGTTGTTGATGTTATTGGCCTTAGCCTTGCGCACCCCAAGCCACGCGCGCGGCTTGCGGCGCTTTTTGGGAATTGCGATGAATTGCCGCCCGGAAAGATAGGCGCCGGTCAACGATTCCGGATTGCGCAACACGTCGTCCAGCGTACCTGCCGTGAGCACGCGGCCGCCTTCGGCTCCCGCGCCGGGGCCGATGTCGACCAGCACGTCGGCTTCGCGCATCGTATCCTCATCGTGCTCGATCACGATCAGGGTGTTGCCCAGATCGCGCAGCGTCTTGAGGGTCGCGAGCAACCGGTCGTTGTCGCGCTGATGGAGTCCGATCGAGGGCTCATCCAAGATGTAGAGCACGCCGACGAGCGATGAGCCGATCTGCGTCGCCAAACGAATGCGCTGCGACTCGCCTCCCGAGAGCGTCGTCGCTGAGCGCGACAAGTTCAGGTACCCGAGTCCCACGTTGGAGAGAAACCCGAGCCGCGCGCGCACTTCTTTGAGGATCTGATGCGCGATCAGCTCTTGCCGTTTCGTCGGGACGAACGTGCGAAAGAACTCCTCCGCCTTCTCGACCGACATCGTCGTGAGCGTCGCGATGTTCGTGTCCGCAACCGTCACCGCGAGCGCTTCGGGCTTCAAGCGCGCGCCGTTACAGGTCTTACACGTCGTCGCCGACATGAACTTCTCGATCTCTTCCTTCACGTAGTCGGAAGAGGTCTCGTTGTAGCGGCGCTGCAGGTTGTTGACGACGCCTTCGAACTGTGTCTCGTAACTCCACGAGTGTCCGGCGCGCGACTCGTAGGTGAACTTCTGCTTCGAATCCGAGCCGTAGAGCAGCGTTTGCACGAGATCCGCCGGCAGCTTGTCGACCGGCGTCGAGAGCTTCACCCGGCGCGCGCGCAGGAGCTTCTCGACTTGCTGCATGTAGTACGGATTCATCGACGGATAGCGCCCGCCGCCGAGCGACTTGCTCCACGGGATAATCGCGCCGCCCTCGATCGACTTCGAGCGGTCCGGCATCACTTTCCACGGATCGATCTCGATCTTCGCGCCGAGGCCCGTGCAATCGGGACACGCTCCGTACGGCGAGTTGAACGAGAACAAGCGCGGCGCAAGCTCCTCGAACGAAAGGCCGCAATACACGCAGGCCAGCTGCTCGGAGAAGGTCAGCTCGCGCGCGGCCGGCGCCGCTTTTACCGTACCCGCATTGGTTTGCAAGCCGTTCGAGGCTTTGCCGGGCTCGACGAGTACCGTAACGATGCCGCTCGAAAGTCGCAGCGTCGTTTCGATCGAGTCGGTCAAACGCTTGCGTACGTCGGGCTTCATCACGAGCCGGTCAACGATGACCTCGATCGTGTGCTTGCGCTTCTTGTCGAGGTCGATTTTGTCTCGTAACTCGCGCGGTTCGCCGTCGACCCGGACGCGCGCGAAGCCCTCTTTGGCGATCTCCTCGAAGAGCTTTGCGTATTCGCCCTTGCGCCCGCGAATGACGGGCGCCAGGAGTTGGATGCGGGTGCCCTCGGGGAGTTCCATCACCTGGTCGACGATCTGCTCGCTCGACTGCGCGCTCACTTCCCGCCCGCAGCTGTAGCAGTGGGGAGTCCCGATCCGCGCGTACAGCAAGCGGAGATAATCGTAGATTTCGGTGACCGTGCCCACCGTCGAGCGCGGGTTGCGCGAGGTCGACTTCTGGTCGATCGAGATGGCCGGCGACAGCCCCTCGATGTAGTCGACGTCGGGCTTCTCCATCTGTCCCAAGAACTGCCGGGCATAGCTCGAGAGCGACTCGACGTAGCGCCGCTGGCCCTCGGCATAGATCGTATCGAAGGCAAGCGAGGACTTGCCCGACCCGGACAGCCCCGTAATGACGATGAGCCGGTTGCGCGGGAGGGTAAGGTCGATGTTCTTGAGGTTATGCTCCCGGGCGCCCTTGATAACGATCGAGTCGAGTCCGCGGACTGGGGCCGAGCCATTCTGAGCCACGATACTGCTAGACCTTAGCGAACGTCCGTTCGTTTCATGCCGCCCACGAGGACGAAAATGTGACTTCGAGCGCTATACGGGGAGAAGGCCGTCCTCCTCGCGCCTGACTGCTTCCGGGGCGACCGATAGCATCGTTAGTGGAACGCCGGAAGAGGTTGAAGTTCGTGCATACCGACGCTGAAGCGCTGGCCGCTACCGCCCGTCTGCGCTATCACTTGGCCCGCCTGCACACCGCACCCCAATTTGCGGCGGTCCTGGACTGCCTCTTCGATTTGGCCCCGCGCCGGACCGATCCGATGTTCGAGGAACTCGTGGTCGTCGACGACCGCTTGATCTTCGCCCGGGCAAGCGGCGAGCGCACCTTCCGCCACTTCGTCGGCCGCCGCGACCAGCTCACGATCAACCTGGTCGGTTTCGTGCGCCACTTGGGCCTGGGCACGCGCGAACGCGAATACGTCCTCAGCCGCATCGAAAGCATCCCCCGCCGCGTAACGCGCTGACCGGACGCTCCGGCTAGGTAACCCCCGCAGCGCGGGAAGCGCCTACCGCGCGGCGCATACACAGGGCGTGATGCGCCGGCTCGTCGCATTCGTGCGCCTTTCGCGGCTCAAATTTCTCGTCGGCGGCCTCGCCGGAGGCGCGCTCGGGACGGCGATCGCCTTTTTCGAAACGCACGGGATCGTACCGGCGGCCTACGCGCTGGCACAGATTACGATCACCTCCGCGCACCTCATGACGCACTACGCCAACGATTACTTCGATCAGGCGAGCGACGCGCGCACGACGCGTACGCCGTACTCGGGCGGCAGCGGTGTCCTGATCGACGGGACGCTCGATCCGAAGGTGGCGCTCGTGGCCGCGCTCGTTTGCTCGATCGCGAGCTTGGCGGGCGACGTGCTCTTAGTTGTCACGGGTCACCCGCTGGCCGCCGCGCTCGGTATCGGAATGCTCGCCCTCGCCTGGAGTTACTCCGCCCCGCCGATGCGCTTTGTCGCGCGCGGCCTCGGCGAGCTCGACACGGCGGTCGTGGTCGCAATCCTCGTACCGCTCTGCGCCTACGCCGCACAGATGCCCAGCCTGGACGTGCGAGTGCTGGCAAGTACCGTGCCGGGCGCAGCCGCGATGTTCGTGATGATGGTCTGCGTGCAGGTTCCCGATCTCGCCGCCGACGCCGCGACCGGCAAGCGCAACCTCGTCGTGCGTTTGGGTGCAAGCCGTGCCGTGCGCTTAGCGTTCGCAGCCATCGTCGCCGAAGCCGGCGGTGTCGCGCTCGCACTCGCTTTCGGTGCGCCGGCGGCCTTTGCGGCGTTCCAACTCGTCGCGCTCGTGCCGCTCGCACTTTTGGTGACGCCGCTGCGCGCGTTCGGCGCGGGCCGCTCCATCGTTCCGGCCGGCCTCGCCGCCCGCGGCGTCGCCCTCTTCGCGACGGTCGCGATCGCGGGCGCGCTCGGCTACGCGTACGCCGCCATCGTCTAGCGGGACGGTTGGCGCAGCGCGCGGTATTCGCCGACGATCACGAGCGTGAAGTACGCGATCACCGCCTGAATAACGATCGCCGCGACGAGGGGTCCGACGAACGGCACGCCGTGAACGAGTTCGGCGAGCGCTCCCATGCCGAACGCGATCAGGCCGATGCCGGCCACGACGAGCAAGGTCGTGCGCGGCCGGCGAAACGCGATCTCGATCGACTCGCCGACGGCGTGAAAACCGGGCCGTTCCCCAACGACGGCGGCCGGCATCGTGTAGATACAGTAGAAGACGAGCACGAGGAGCGAGAGCGAGAGCGTGTACGCCGCAAGGACCGCCGCGACGAAAGCGATCGCGAACAGCACGAGCATCGCGACGAACACGTGGCCCGCGTCGCGTTGAAACGCGCGCGCACCGTCGCGAAACGCGGCTCGGCCGGCACTCCACGCGGCATCGGCCATACCCGTCGTAAAGGCGATCGAGAGGATCGCGGCGAGGAGTTGCACGACCAGCTGCAAGAGGCGCGTGTAGATCGTACTCTGCAGCGGATCCGCCGGCTCCAAGAGCGTCGTAACGACGGCCGAAAGTGCGCCGGCGACGAGTCCCGGCACGACGATCGCGGGGTTGCGCGCAAGCAGCCGCAGCGATCCGGCAAATGCCACGCGCGAGCTCGTTGCGACCATCAGCCCGAGGTTCGAGCGATCGGAAGCACGGCCTCCACGTCGTCGATGCGCGTGACGATCGCATCCGGCACGGGAGCGCCGGGCGGCACGGCCTCATCGCGCACGTTCATCCACACCGTGAACATCCCGGCATCGAGCGCGCCGCGAATATCGCGCTCGTAACGATCGCCGACCATCGCGCAGCGCTCGGCCGCGATGCCGAGCCGCTCCGCCGCGAGCCGGAAGAGCCGGACGTCGGGCTTGATGAGCCCCACTTCGTCCGCGATGAAGATCTCATCGAACGCGTCCTCGAGCTGCAGGAGCGCGATCTTCTCGCGATGCGTCTCGGCCATGCCGTTCGTAATCATGGCGAGCTTGCAGCCCCGTTCGCGAAGCGATCGCAGCAGCTCGAGGGCTCCCGGCCAGAGTTGCAGATAGCGGCGCCGGTAGTCGTTGTACGCTGCGCCGCAGCGAGCGGCAAGTTCGGGCTCATCGATTCCGACCGAGCTTAGCGCGCTCGCCCACATGCGCGCGCGCAGGCCGACGAGCGGTTCGTTGAAGACCGCGACGGTCAGCGTTTTCCAGAAGGCTTCGGACTCGGCGACGTAGGCGGCGTAGAGCCGCACGCCGTCGACGCCTCGCTCGGCTGCGATTTCGTTCGCGACCCCTTGGGCCGCGCGCCGATAAGTCTGCGTGTCGTCGTGCAGCGTGTCGTCGAGATCGAACAGGACGGCTTCGATCACGCGAGCGTCACCAGAAACGTGCGCAGCTCGAAGGGACGAAAGTGCGCGCGGATCGTTCCGTCGTCCACGACGGCGTCGCCGCCGGCTGGGCGCTCGAGCGCGTCGACGCAGTCGATGGAACGAACCCGCACGCCGCAATGGAACGTCGCGTCGCACGAAGTGCCTTCACACTCGCGCGCCCGAAAGACGATCCCGTTGCCGTCATCGGCGAGCTTCGTCGCGACCACGAGCACGGAGTCGCTCGCGGGCACGAACATCGGCACCCCCTCGCCGCCGGCGAAGCGCTCCCACAATCGTTCGAGCCGGCCCATCCCGGCAGCCTCAAACGGCACGAAGGCAAACGAGAAGTCGTGAACGCCGTGGTCTGCGCCGGGATCGGGCCACGTCGGCCCGCGCAACACGGAATGGCCGAGCCGCGTTCCGCGCATCGAGCGCTCGACGCTCCAGCCGTACGTGTCGAGCGCGAACACGGCGAGCCCGCCCGCGGAACCATCGAGCCGAGCGAAGCGCTGGCCGCACGCCTCAAACTTCGCGCGCTCCTCGCGCGTGCGCGGTGCCGGCGCGCGGTCCACGCACCCGTGGGGCGTTCCGAACCGAGCGCGCGTCGCACGAAAGGCGAGGTCGTTCTCAAAGCGCAGTAACGCGTGGCGCTCGCGCCAATCGACGGCCCACGCGACGCGCAGAAACGGCTCGCCGCTCTCGAGCCAAATGCGCGCGACCGCGGCCGATTCTCCGAAGGCGTAGCGCACTTCGAGCGCGCCGTCGACCGGCTCGCACCCCGTGACGCGCATGCGCAGCCGGCGGCGCCGGTACGAGCGGTCGACGTTCCACGCATCCCAGCGCCGCGGACGATCGGTGTAGAGCCCCGGCCGGTGCGCGCAGCGCACGAGATTCTCCCCGCCGCGGACGCGCAATTCGCGCAAGGTCCCGTCGCGTGCGACGCGTGCGACGAGCGCGCCGTTTTCGAAAACGTAGCCGTCGCGCACCGCTCGCGGTTCGGCCGGCGCCGTGCCGCCGGCGAATCCCGGGACCGGCAATACCGAGCGCGCGTTCACCGCGACGCCTGCGACGAGCCGCTCCGCTTCATCGTAGTCGCGGTGCGCATCGACGTAGACCGGCGCGATCGACGTGCCCGGCAAGACGTCGTGGAACTGCGCGCACAGAATGAGTTCCCACGCTCGCGCAAGTTGACGGCGCGCCTCATCGAGGAAGAACGGCGTGGCGTGCAGCGCGCGCGCCCACGCGAGTTGGGCTTCCGCCGCGAGCAGCGCGCGCTCGAGCGCTGCGTTGCGCGCCTTCACGTCGTGATGCGTCGTGGCGATGCCGCGATGCTGCTGCAAATACAGTTCGTCGCGCACGAGCGGGAGCGCCCCAGACTCGCCGCGCCAGCTTTCGAACCACGCACCGAGCGAGGTCCAACGCCCGACCGCGGCGGCGCCCGCGACCGCGGCGTCGGGTGCGCCACCGCCTCCGTCGCCGTGGCCGATCAACAGCAGGTCGCCGCGTGCGCGCGCGCGCGCGACGCGCACGGGCTCGAGCCCGCCGTCGATCGACGCGATCTGCGCTGCGAGCACGCTGCTGCCGTCGGGGCCTTCCCAACGGAAGCGCGCGTACGGAAACGCCGTCGTGTCGTTCCAGCCGAGCTTCGTCGTCGCAAAGGCTCTCACGCCCGCGTGCGCGAGCAGCGACGGCAGCGTGTTCGGAAACCCGAAACTGTCGGGCAGCCACGCGACACCGGGCCTCTTCCCGAATTCGCGTTCGACGTAGCGGATGCCGAAGACGAGCTGGCGCAACAGTGACTCACCCGAGGGCACGAGGCAATCGGCTTCGACCCACATTGCCGCGCCGCTCAGATCGAGCCGGCCCGAGCGAGCGAACGCGCGAACGCGCTCGAAAAAAGCGGGATCGCGCGCCGCGAGAAATGCGAACAACTGCGGTTGCGTCTGCGTGAAGATGAACGCCGGGTCGCCTTCTAGCTGCCGCACGGCGGTCGCAAGCGTGCGCTGCCCTTTACGCGTCGCTTCTTCGTAGGTCCACAACCACGCAAGGTCGAGATGTGAGTGGCCCAGGAGCGCGAGCCCGTCCGCGGGCGCATCCGCTTCGCGTACCGGTGCGGGATCGGGCACGTGCGTCTCGATCGCGAGCGCGGGTTTTTGCGCCGCGTTCGCAAGGATCGCGCGCCAGCGCGGCCCGTCGCCCGGCGGAAGTCCCGTACCCGGCAGCGACCGCCGTTCGACCTCAAGCGTTATCTCGGCCCGCGGTTGCGCGGCGACCACGAAGCTCTCGTGCTCGCGATCGAAGGCCCCGCGAACTTCGCCGTCGACGCGCAGCAGGGCGCCCGTCCGCGTTCGATAGCGCAGCTCGACGGCAGGCCCACGCGCTTTATCGAACACGCGATCCGCCCGCAGCGTGACGAGCGCGCCGTCCCGGCCGGCCGTCACGAGCCGATGCTTCACGTCATTTTCCCAGCAGCCAGCGAGCCTCGAGCGTCGCCACGGCGCCGATGTTCCGATCCACGAGCTCGCCGTCGATCGTATTGCGCGTGTGATAACTCAGCCCGCGCACGCCCACGAGAACCTCGAAGTTGCCGCGCCGCCGGCCGTACGCGGCCGAGTAGTCGACCTCGGCGCCGGCTTCGGGTTTGTTGCCGACGTTCTGGCCGAGGTCGTTCGTGTGCGCCTGACCGAGGTAGTTGTAGACCAGCAGCGTGCCCTTGAGGTTCGGATCGACCATGAGATTGAGCTCGACGAAGTGGTTCGCCGCCATCGGGAGCGTCGCGCCCGCCGCGTAGATCGGCGACACGATGCGAACCTTGTTGACGTCGCCGTTGGAGCCGTTGTTGCTCGTCAAATTGATCAGTTGGAAGCCGCCGCCGAGCCGCAAGCGATGTTGCGAATCGACGTCGACCATAACCGTCGAATTGAGCAACGCGAGGCTCGCGGACGAATGCCCGAACGGACCCGAATTCGAGCCGGTGACGCCGACGGTGGGAATCCCTTCGAGGTGCAGCCGGACGCGATCGAAATGCTGCGTTACCTCGAGCAGCGCACCGCCCGCAACGCCGCTTACCGGCACCGGATTTTCCGACCCGACGTGGGTGCCGCCGCCGACCGCAACGAGCGCCCCCACGTCGGTTTGGGTGTCCGGGTCGGCCAGCGCCGGCGCGGATGCGCACGACCAGCCGAGGACCAGGGCCAGGACGAATCGGCGCAACGTCATTCTCCGTCAAAGTAATCGAGTGCCGGGTTATCGCGCACGAGCAGCCCGGTCGATTCGACCAGGAGCTTGCGCGAGTCGGGATAGTAACAGACGTCGCGCCAATCGGTGTTGGCGATCAGGAGGATCTCGCACGGTTCGTCCGAGTCGTTGACGATCTTGTGTGCGCCCGAATATCGTGTCGGAAACGCGAGATAGTCGCCCGCCCGAATGGCAACCTCGCCGCGCGGGCCGAGGAGCTTCGCGCTTCCGCTCAGCACGACAAAGAGCTCCTCTTCGGCGCCGTGCCAATGCAGCGGGCACGACGACTTTCCCGGGTACAAGCGCATCAGCCGATAGCCGAGTTTTTCCGCACCGATGTAGTCGCCGATCTCGAACGCTTCGTCGCCGTCGTACGGCGCCGGTCCCGAGAAGCCGCGCCATATCGCCTCGTCGCGATTGATCTTGTTGACGTACGCATCGGTGCGCGCTTCGAGCGTCGCCCACAAGATCGCAAGCGCACCGCCGAAGATGCAGGCACCGTCGCCGAGCAGCAAATGGTCCGCGCGTAAGGCCGCGAGCTTGCGCAACGAAAGCACGGCGCGCGCCGGGTCTGCGAGCTTCTCGTCGGGCATCAGCCGCAGCGCGCCGGCGGGGGCGCCCCACAACGCGTCGCCGACGACGACGGCGCGCCGGTCGGGAAAGCTCAGCGCGAATTCGCCCGCCGTCTTGAGGCCCTCGAGCGCGACCACCGCTCCCCCGCAAATCGTATCGCCCTCACCGACGGTACGCTCGACCGGCCCCGAGAGCAATGGGGCGTCCGCGGCACTCGCGACCAGCTTCGCGCCGAACCGCGCGGCGACGTTGCGCGCGTCGCGCTCGTGGTCGCGATTCGTGATCGCAATCCACGCCGCGCCGCCCCGCGCTGCGATTTCGTCCGCGTCACGCTCGGGCAGCGGAAGCGGATCG
>Ga0302325_10006560_pt1 | contig 26092 bp, 29 predicted proteins | sample Palsa_T0_2_FD_201948 | JGI IMG/M metagenome (GOLD analysis project Ga0302325, IMG submission 201948) | Peat permafrost microbial communities from Stordalen Mire near Abisko, Sweden - Palsa_T0_2 | ecosystem: Environmental > Terrestrial > Soil > Palsa > Peat permafrost | place: Sweden: Abisko... | reverse complement strand
CGGTCGTTGCCTGGATATTCAGCCCGGCCATGGGCGTGTACCGCTCCAGGCGGCGCTGCCAGGTCGCGTTGCTGATCAGCGCGGTGACGACAGGGAACAGGTACACCAGCCCGAGCGTGACGCCGATAGCCACGGCCGAATCGCGAATCAGGGCGGCGATGCCGGTGCTGAGCAGCGCGATCAGTCCGAGATACAGCACTGAGCCGGCCGCCGCCCGCAGGACCAGGCTGTCGCTGAGCGAGAGCACCGGGAAGCCGCGGGCGGCCGCGAACCCGTGACCGGGCAGGATGAGCCGCCCGGCCAGGACGGACGCCGCGATCCCGAGCGCGCCGGCTAGCAGCGCGAGCCCGGCCACGCAGGCAGCCTTGGCGCCGAGCACGGCGCTCCGGCCCGGCACCGCCGCCAGCGTTACCTGGATCATCCGGGTGCTGTACTCCGCGGACACGACCAGGACCCCGAGCACGGCCACGACGGCCTGACCTGCCTGCACGCCGGTGAGGCTGAGCTTCACCGGATCTACCGGGCAGGTCAGGCCGGCCGGGCAGCGGGTGGCGGCCGCGGCCGCGGCACCGATAGCGGCGGTGAGCAGGACCACCGCCCCGAACAGCCAGGCCGGGCCACCGGTGGTGCGCAGCTTCGTCCATTCGGCGTGCAGCACCCGCGTCATGAGCTTCCTTCCCGCGGCTGCGCGCGACCGATGAGCCAGGGCGTCCTGCGGCACGCCGGTCACGCATCCCGCCGGCGCAGCAGCACGAACGCGAGGCCCAGCGCCGCCGCTGTCCAGGCGCACAGCACGCCGAAACCCGCCCACGGCGGCAGCGGATACTGTCCGCCAGCTGCCGAGTAGACCGTGCTGACCTGCGAGTAGTGCGGAATGCTCTGCTCGATGGCAAAGCCGGCCGCCGGGGTCAGCCGCAGTACCCAGTTCGCGATGCCGTCCGGCAGCACGGCGACGGCGAGCAGGAACGGCAGTACCACGACGACGACTGCCGCCGTCACTGCCGCGGCGCTCCGGCGCAGGATCGAGCCGAGGGCGACGGCGAGCACGGCGGCAAGCCCGACCATGGCCGCGGTGCCGAGGAACACGCGGGCTTCGGTCAGGCCGGAGACCGGCAGGATGTACAGGCCCTCGGCGCGCTGCCGCGGGACCCCGAGGGTGACGCACAGGACCGAGGCAGCCAGCCCCGCGACAAATGCCACCGCACCGGCGACGATCGCCTTGGCCGCCAGCACCCGGCCGCGCCGCGGCGTCGCGGCCAGGGTCAGGCGGATCAGGCCGCGCCGGTATTCCGTAGTGACGAACATCGCTGCCACGACGACGACCGCGATCAGCCCGGCGAATATGCCCGCCAGACTCTGCTCGATGGTCGAGCTCGGGAAGCCGCCGCCCGGCCCGGTCACGGCCGGCGCGATGTCGCCTGACCCGGTTACGGTGATCTGGCCGCCAGCCTGGCGATAGCCGCCGCCCTGCGCCGGGTAGTCGGCCCGGTTGCCGCCCCCGATCGCCAGGCCCGCCCACCGGCCGGCCGGCCAGCCGCCGTGCAGGCTGACGTCGTCGAAGATCCCGGTTGCCTGGCTCGCGCCGGACTGAATGCTGGCGCCGCCGAAGAACGGCTGGATCTTGAGGTACTGCGGCGAGGTGGCGAACAGCCCGCCCTGGACGGTCACCGGCAGCCCGGCCAGGGTGGCCGTGCCGACCAGTGCCCAGTGCCGGCCGTCCGCTGAGTCGTAGCCGCTGACCGTGTCCCCCGACCTGGTCAGCCGCAGCCATCGCGGCGAGGCCGCAGAGACGGCTCCCGGCAGCCCGGCGATGTCGCCGGTGTAGTTGTCCTGCATCCGGACGCCGTGACTGCCGGTCACCATCATCGCGGCGTAGGCCGAGCCCTGCCTCGTGCTGGCCTTGATGATGATCCCGGCCTTGGCCCAGGGCACCAGCCCTGGCGTCATCGCCGGCCCCTGGCCGGCCGCAGATGCCTGGCTGTTGCCGTCGGAGTACCGGCCGGACAGCCCCGTCACCCGCACGGTGACGCTGCCGTTTCCGGCCAGCGGCTGACGGACGAAGTAGAAGCTGTCAGAAACAGCCTCGCCGCCAGGGCCGATCGGGATGTAGGGCAGGCACGCCTTCCCGGTCAGCTGCGGCCCGTTCGGACGGGAGCCGCAGCCAATGCTGGCGTTCCCGGAAGCGAAGACGCCGACGAGCACGGTCAGGATGGCGGCAACGATCATGCCGATCACCCAGCCGCGCACCGACCGGAATTTCGTCCATTCTGCCCGCAGGACGGCCACGAGTCCGGCTGCCGCCGCCGGCCCGGAGCGGCGCACCGCGGTCCGGGCGGTCACGCCGGCACCTCCCCGGCAGTCTGGGCGCGGTAGTCCACCTGATCCCTGGTCAGCTCGAGATAGGCCTGCTCCAGAGTGGCGCGGTGGCCAGAGACCTCGGAGAACGGCACCCCGTCGCGGCTGAGCGCCCCCACCACGTCGCCGGCCGCCAGCCCGGTCACGATCAGCGCGCCCCCGTCCCCGTCCCCGTCTGCGCCGGCGACCGAGCCGCCCGCACGGGCCAGCGCTGCCGCCGCCTCCGCGGGCCTGACCGTGCGCAGCATGACCCGGTCCCCGGACGCGGCCGCGAGCAGGTCCGCCACGCTGGTGTCGGCGACAACCCGGCCGCGCCCGACGACCACCAGGTGGTCAGCGGTGTCCTGCAGCTCGCTCATCAGGTGGCTGGACACCAGCACCGCGCGGCCCTGCCCGGCCAGCGATCGCAGGAAGCCGCGCATCCAGGCAATGCCCTCGGGGTCCAGGCCGTTGAACGGCTCGTCGAGCATGAGCGCCTGCGGGTCACCGAGCATCGCTGCCGCAAGGCCGAGCCGCTGCCGCATGCCGAGCGAGAAGCCGCCTGCCTTGCGCCTCGCTACGTCCTGCAGGCCCGCCTCCTCGAGCACCGCATCGACCCGGCTGGCCGGCAGGCCCTGCGAGTGGGCCAGCCAGAGCAGGTGATTGCGCGCACTGCGGCTCGGCTGCAGCGCGGCCGCGTCCAGCAGCGACCCGAGCAGGCGCATCGGCTCCGGCAGGCTCGCGTAGGGCCGGCCGCACACAAGCGCCGTTCCGTCATCGGGCGAGTCGAGGCCGAGAATTACCCGCATCGTGGTGGACTTGCCTGCCCCGTTCGGTCCGACGAATCCGGTGACGTGCCCCGGCCGGACGGTAAAGCTCATCCCGTCCAGCGCGGTGGTCGCCCCGAACCGCTTCCGCAGGCGGGCGACTGAGATTGTTGCTTCCACGTTCCCGTCCAGGTCTTGGTTGTAGGTCCTGACCTGGTTGTAGGGGGACGCCGCTAACACCGGCAGAAGCGCTGTTGTTATTTCGCCGTTAGGTCCGGCCGGCCATCCTGTAAGGGTCAGGACCAGCGTGATGGCTGGTCAGGCGGCATAGTCCGGGCGGAGCTCCGGCGAAGGCGACGGGTGAGCATGCGACTGGCGGGCGTGACCGGCCGGCCGTTCCGGCTGCGCCGCACGGTGCGGTCGCGGATGACCCTTCTGTACGGCGCGCTGTTCCTGCTGTCCGGCGCGGTCCTGCTCGCGATCGCCAGCGGCGTGGCGTCCGTCAGGTCGAGCATGCACGCGGTGCAGGCGAGCGCGGCCGGCGGCCAGAACGCAGCCGGCACCCAGAGCGCGCTGGCGAACGCCGACAGCCGGATCGCGCAGCTGGAGTCGCAGCTAGCCGCGGCGCAGCACAGCCAGGCTTCGTTGGTGACCCACGGGCTGCTGATCGGGTCGCTGATCGCTCTCGCGATCATGGCCGCGGCCTCGGCCGCCCTCGGCTGGCTGATGGCGGGGCACGCGCTGCGCCCGCTGCGGACTATCACGGCGACCGCCCGCCGGATCTCCGAGGACAACCTGCACGAGCGGCTTGCCTTCACCGGCCCGGACGACGAGCTGAAGCAGCTGGCCGACACCATCGACGAGCTGCTGGCGCGGCTGGAAGGTGCGTTCGCGGCGCAGCGCCGGTTCGTCGCCAACGCCTCCCACGAGCTGCGCACGCCGCTGGCCACCATGCGGGCGTCCCTGGACGTCGCGATGGCCAAGCCGGAGCCGATCCCGGCGCAGACGACCGCACTCGCGGCGCGCCTGCAAGCGGAGCTCGACAAGGTCGACGAACTGCTCGAGGGCTTCCTGGCGCTGGCTCGTGCCCAGCACGGGGCACTCCCGGACACCGCGACGTTCTCGGTCGCCGATCTCGCCGCCGGCGCGCTCGCCGCCCGCGCCGCTGCGGTGGCTGCGCGCGAGCTGACCGTACGGTGCGAGGCCAGTCCCGGCGGCGTCCTGGTAGCCGGGAGCCCGGCCCTGATCAGCCGGATGGTCGCGAACGTCATCGACAACGCCATCGTGCACAACGAGGCCGGAGGCTGGATCAGCGTGTCAGCGGCCGCGGCTGACGGAACCGCCCGGCTCGTCGTGGCGAACGGGGGTGCCACCCTGCGCCAGGAGCAGGTCGCGCAGCTCGCGCAGCCGTTCCGGCGGCTCGGTGCGGACCGCACCGGCTCCGGTACCGGATCCGGGCTCGGGCTGTCGATCGTGGCGGCGATCGCCGCAGCGCATGGCGGCGGCCTTGACCTGACTGCGCAGCCGGGCGGCGGGCTCGAGGCGGTCATCACGCTGCCGCTGCCGCGGCCCGGGCTTCCGCCGGGCCCGTCGCAGTCGCCGGCGCTCACCGGAGCGCCGGGATGAGGGTCCTGGTGGTCGAGGACTCCCGGTCGCTGGCCGACGTGCTGGTCGAGGGCCTGCGCGATCAGGGGATGGCGGTGGATGCCGCCCACGACGGGCTGGAGGCGGCGGCCAAGCTCGGCGTGAACGGCTACGACGTGGTCGTGCTCGACCGCGACCTGCCCGGCATACACGGGGACGCGCTCTGCCAGATGATCACCGACGCCGGGGACCGGGTAATGGTGCTGATGCTCACTGCGGCGGGAACGCCCGGCGACCGGGTGAGCGGCCTGGCTCTCGGTGCCGACGATTACCTGGCCAAGCCATTTCACTTCCCCGAGCTGGTGCTGCGCATCAGGGCGCTGGCGCGCCGCCAGCCGTCGGCCCGCGGCCGCATCCTGCGGGCTGGGGGCGTCGAGCTCGATCCGGTGCGGCGCACGGCCGCCCGCGACGGCCGCCAGCTTGACCTGTCGGTGAAGGAATTCGGCGTCCTGGAGGCGCTGCTGCGCGCCAGCCCGGCTTTCCTGCGGGCCGAGGACCTGCTCGAGCAGGTCTGGGACGAGTTCGCTGACCCGTTCACCAACACCGTGACCGTGACGATCGGCAGGCTCCGGCGTAAGCTCGGCGACCCGCCGGTGATCGCGACCACGCCGGGCGTCGGCTACCGGATCGCTGAGATTCCCCGCCTGTAGCGTTATCTCGTAAGAAAGCCCAGGTGGCCTATGACCCGTGCGATCTTACGAGATCATGGTCTGGCGGCCCGCAGTCTCCGGCCATGACTACACTTGCTCCCAGACCCCTCGCACGGCGTTCATCCCGCCAACCCCCCCAGGGCCGGAAGGCAGCAAGGGTACGCGGGCTCTGTCGGGTGTGCGGGGGGTCCTTTTCTACCGTCCGGCGATGAAATGCCGGCGAGGATGAGGTCATGACAGGCGACGCTCCGCCCGCCGCGCCCCTGGCGCTCTACCGCAGGTACCGCCCGGCAACATTCGCCGAGGTCAAGGGACAGGACCACGTCACCGAGCCGCTCCGGCAGGCGCTGCGCAGCGGCCGGGTGCACCATGCCTACCTGTTCAGCGGGCCGCGCGGCTGCGGCAAGACCTCGAGTGCCCGGATCCTGGCCCGCTCGCTCAACTGCGAGCAGGGGCCGACGCCCGATCCGTGCGGCGTCTGCGCGTCCTGCATCTCGCTGGCCCCGGCCGGACCCGGCAGCATCGACGTGATCGAGATCGACGCGGCCTCGCACGGCGGCGTCGACGACGCCCGTGACCTGCGCGAACGGGCCTTCTACGCCCCGGTGGCAGGCCGCTACAAGATCTACATCATCGATGAAGCTCACATGGTCACCAGGGAGGGCTTCAACGCGCTGCTCAAGCTGGTGGAGGAGCCGCCGCCGCACCTGAAGTTCGTGTTCGCGACCACCGAGCCGGAGAAGGTCATCGCGACCATCAGGTCCCGGACGCACCACTACCCGTTCCGGCTGGTGCCGCCGGCAGTGCTGCGCGAGCACCTGGAGCAGATCCTGGCCAGCGAGAAGGTGCCGTACGAGCCGTCGGTGCTGCCGATCGTGATCAGGGCCGGCGGCGGCTCGGTGCGGGACGCCCTGTCGGTGCTCGACCAGCTGGTGGCGGGCTCGGAGGAGGACGGGCTGCGCTACGACCGGGCCATCGCGCTGCTCGGCTACACCGATGACCGGCTGCTGGACGAGGTCATCGCGGCGTTCACGGCCGGGGATGGTGCCGCCGTCTTCCACGCCATCGATCACGTGGTGGAGGCCGGGCACGATCCCCGCCGGTTCGCCGCCGACCTGCTGGACCGGCTGCGCGACCTCATCGTGCTGTGCGCGGTCCCCGACGCCGGGTCAACCGGGCTGATCGAGGCCCCGGCCGACCGGCTCGAGCAGATGAGCGGTCAGGCAGCCGCGTTCGGCCAGGCGCGGCTGACCAGGGCGGCCGAGGTCATCAGCGCCGGGCTGACCGAGATGCGGGGCGCGACCTCGCCCCGGCTGCTGCTCGAGCTGATGTGCGCCCAGGTGCTCCTGCCAGCGAGCGGCACGGACACTGCCGCGCTGGCTGAGCGGCTCGACCACCTGGAGCGGCGCCTGAGCGCAGGCCCGCGGCCTGAGGCGCGCGCGCCCTCCGGCGCCGGCGGTGACCGCATGCCGCAGCCGCCGCGCGCCGGGGCAGCGCGGGCGCGGGAAGCTGCGGCAGCAGCCCCTGAGGCTGCGGCGACCAGGCCGGAGGCTCCCGCGCCAGCCCCGGAGGCTCCCGCGGCCCGCGCGGAGACGGGCGGACCGGCCGCGCCCGCCGCCCCTGTCCGGGTTCAGGCCCCTGCGCCGCAGGCCCGGGCGCCGCAGCCGCCCGCGCCGCAGCCGCCCGCGCCGCAACCGCCCGCGCCGCAACCGCCCGCGCCGCCGCCGCCAGCGGCCGCGCCGCCGGTCTCGGCCCAGTCCGGCCCGCCGTCCGATACCGAGTCACTGCGGGCACGGTGGCCCGACGTACTCGAAGCGGTACAGGGCAAGAAGCGCGTCGCCTGGATCCAGCTGAGCAACGCGACCGTCGAATCCTTCTCCGACGGTCAGCTGACGCTTGCGTTTGCCCAGGCCGGAATGGCCAAGGGTTTCGTAGCGGGCGGCTACGACAAGGATCTCGGCCAGGTCCTGGCTGACCTGTTCGGGCTGACGCCGCAGATCAAGACCGTTGTGGTCACTGCCGGCGCGGCCAGTGCTGACATCGGGGCGGGAACGGGCTCACCAGCTCCGCCGCCAGCTCGTCAGCCCGAGAGCCGGGGTACGCCATCGCCAGCTGACGGCAACGGCGACCGGGGGGCGCCGCGGCGCTCGCAGCCGGCAGGCAGCCAGCAGGACCGGCCTCAGGGCCGGGTGCTCGCGCCGGACGCCGAGAGCGAGCCGGAGCCCACGGACCTGCCCGCTCCCGATGTGCTGACCGGGACCGGCCTGATCGAGCGGGAGCTGGGCGGGCGGATCATCCAGGAGTTCGACGGCCCCTGACGCGCCACGCCCGTGACGCTGCGGTACACCGCCCGCGGCGTGCCGCCGCGTAGCCGAGGCCGTAGGCTCGGGTTGTCTGCCCAATCAATCCGTGGGAGGTCGCGTGGAGCCTGGTGGCCAGCTCGATATGCAGCAGCTGCTGGCGGCAGCCTCCGCCATGCAGAGCCAGCTGATGAACGCGCAGCAAGAGCTTGCCGAGGCTGAGGTCGAGGGAACAGCCGGCGGCGGCCTGGTCCGTGCCGTCGTCAACGGCCAGGGTGAGCTGGTTGACCTGTCAATCGATGCCGCGGCTATCGACGCAGCCGATCCGCAGGAGTCAGCGCAGTCCATAGCCGACCTTGTGCTGGCCGCGTACCGCGATGCCTGCCGGGCGGTCGACGACCTCCAGCAGGAGACGATGGCGCCATTCGCGGCCGGGCTCGGCGGCGTCGGCGGGATGCCCGGTGTGCCCGATCTGGGTGGCTTGCTCGGCGGCGGCTCGCCCAGCGTGCCCGGCGCGGTCGAGGCGCCCGGTCAGCCTGAGCCGCCCGCGGGCGAGGCGGACGATGACCGCCCCGGCCCGGGGAACTGAGGCACGACAGCTGTGTATGAAGGTGTCGTTCAGGACCTCATCGAGGAGCTCGGCCTGCTGCCCGGAGTCGGGCCGAAGGGCGCGCAGCGCATTGCCTTTCACCTGCTGTCCGCCGATCCCGCGGACATCAAGCGGCTGGCGGCCGTCCTGATCGAGGTGACCGAGAAGGTCAAGTTCTGCCGGGTCTGCTTCAACGTGGCCGAGGCTGACGAATGCCGGATCTGCAAGGACGTGCGCCGCGACCTGTCGGTGATCTGCGTCGTCGAGGAGCCCAAGGATGTCGCGGCGATCGAGAAGATCCGCGAGTTCCGCGGCCGGTATCACGTTCTCGGCGGTGCGATCAGCCCGATCGACGGCGTCGGTCCCGATGATCTGCGGATCAGGGAGCTGATGGCCAGGCTGGCCGACGGCGCGGTGACCGAGATCATCCTGGCGACGGACCCGAATCTGGAAGGCGAGGCAACCGCGACCTACCTGGCCCGGCTGATCAAGCCGATAGGCCTGCGGGTCACCAGGCCTGCCAGCGGCCTGCCGGTCGGGGGCGAGCTTGAGTACGCCGATGAGGTAACGCTGGGCAGGGCATTCGAGGGACGGAGGCTGCTAGATGTCTGAGTCACCGGGCAGGCCGGCGACACCCGCCGGACGCCGGGGCACTGATCTGTCACCCGGCCAGCCCGCCGAGGAGTGGCGGCCGCTGGCCGACCGGATCGCTGCCAACGCCAGGGACTTTCTCGACGGCGTCACCGCGGTCGCCCTGGGTGCGGGCGCGGAGGAGACGGTTCCGCTGCTGCTACTCGAGATTGCCCAGATGATGCTGGCCGGGGCCCAGCTCGGAGCCAGCAAGGATGTCATCCTGCCGAGCAACTGGGAGCCGGACGTCGGGGCTGACCCGGAAATGGACCTGGACGCGCTGCGCACCGGCCTGGCTGAGCGTCTTGCAGGGTTCGACGACTACGCAGAGGTCTTCGATCCGTTCGCCGATACTCAGGCTAGCCCGTTCCGGCTCTCTGATGATCTTGCCGCAGTGGCAGCTGACCTCGTCCACGGGCTCAAGCATCACGAGGCAGGACGAGTAGCCGAGGCACTCTGGTGGTGGCAGTACTCCTACGTCAACCACTGGGGGACGCACGGCGGGGCCGCGCTGCGGGCGCTGCATTCGGTCGTCGCGCACGCCCGGCTGGACGTCGCCGAGGAACCGGCAGCGCGCTAGCGGGCGACCGCCTCGATAGACTCGGGATCCGGCCAGTTCGCCGGCCTCAGTGCAGTGGCCCGGCCCGGACTGGCAGCGAGCCAGCCAGCGAACAGGAGCAGGCGCAGCCGTGGCCTTGGTCGTGCAGAAGTACGGGGGATCGTCGGTCGCTGATGCCGACGGCATCAAGCGGGTCGCTCAGCGGATTGTCGCCACCCGCAAGGCGGGGCATTCCGTCGTGGTGGTGGTATCGGCCATGGGGGATACGACCGACGAGCTCAGGGACCTTGCGAACCAGGTCAGTCCCGCGCCGCCCGGCCGCGAGCTGGACATGCTGCTGACCGCGGGCGAGCGCATCTCGATGGCGCTGCTGGCGATGGCCATCGCGAACCTCGGCCTGCAGGGCCGCTCCTTCACCGGGTCGCAGGCGGGCGTCATCACCGACTCCACCCACGGCAAGGCGAGAATCATCGACATCACGCCGGGCCGGATTCAGGCGGCGCTGGACGACGGCGCAATCCCGATCGTTGCCGGATTCCAGGGCGTCTCGCAGACCACCAAGGACATCACCACGCTGGGGCGGGGCGCCTCCGACACCACGGCTGTCGCGCTCGCCGCCGCGCTCGGAGCGGACTACTGCGAGATCTACACCGACGTGGACGGGGTCTTCACCGCCGACCCGAGGATCGTGCCCGGCGCCCGGCGGCTGCCCAGGATTTCCTACGAGGAAATGCTCGAGATGGCTGCCTGCGGCGCGAAGGTCCTGATGCTGCGCTGCGTGGAGTACGCCCGCCGGTACCAGATGCCGATCCACGTGCGCTCCTCATTCAGCAACAAGGAAGGCACCTGGGTCATCGACGCAGGCGCTGAAACGGAAGGCGAGGCGATGGAGCAGGCGATCATCTCCGGCGTGGCCCAGGACCGCGGTGAGGCGAAGATCACGGTCGTCGGCGTGCCGGACAAGGTCGGTGAGGCCGCCCGGATCTTCCGTGCCATCGCCGAGTCCGGCATCAACATCGACATGATCGTGCAGAACATCTCGGCTGCCGCGACTGGCCGGACGGACATCTCCTTCACGCTGCCCACCGATGACGGCCCCACGGCCATGGCGCGGCTCGGCCAGCTGCAGGCGGAGGTCGGGTTCGACTCGCTGACCTACGACGACCGCATCGGCAAGGTCTCGGTAGTCGGCGCTGGCATGCGATCGCATCCGGGCGTGAGCGCGACGTTCTTCGGCGCGCTGGCCGAGGCGGGCGTGAACATCGAGATGATCTCGACCTCCGAGATCAGGATCTCGGTCGTGGTGGACCAGAACGACGTTGACGTCGCGGTGTCGGCAGCGCACGAGGCCTTCGATCTCGGCGACGGCGGCGAGCAGGCAGTCGTCTACGGGGGGACAGGCCGGTGAGCGGCGCGGACGGCCGGCCGGTCCTGGCCATCGTCGGCGCGACCGGCGCAGTCGGCACGGTCATGCGCGCCATCGTCTCCGAGCGCGCCGACCTGTGGAGCGAGGTCCGGCTGGTGGCCTCGGCCAGGTCCGCCGGGCGCCTGCTGCCAGTGCAAGGCCGCGACGTCGAGGTGCAGGCGCTGAGCGCTGAGGTCTTCGACGGCGTCGACCTGGCGATGTTCGACGTGCCTGATGAGGTATCAGCGGTATGGGCGCCGGTTGCCGCCGCGCGCGGCGTCGTGGTGATCGACAAGTCGGGCGCCTTCCGGATGGACCCGGAGGTGCCGCTCGTCGTGCCCGAGGTCAATCCGGACGCGGCCTTCGACCGGCCGAAGGGCATCATCTCGGTGCCCAACTGCACGACGCTGTCGATGATCGTGGCGCTGGCCGCGCTCGATCGCGCCTTCACGCTGCGGGAGCTGGTCGCGGCGTCCTACCAGGCCGCCTCTGGCGCCGGCCAGGCAGGCTCGGATGCCCTGTATGACCAGCTGACCAAGGCTGCCGGGAACCGGACGCTCGGCCAGCGGCCTGGCGACATCCGGGCTGCCATCGGCGACGGCGGCCCGTTCGGCGCGCCGCTGGCGATGAACGTGGTGCCGTGGGCTGGCTCGCTGCGAGACGAGGGCTGGTCGTCGGAGGAGCTCAAGATCCGCAACGAGACGCGGAAGATTCTCGGCAGGCCCGAGCTGAGGATCACGGCCACCTGCGTGCGGGTTCCGGTGGTCGTGGGGCACTCGCTCGCGCTGCACGCGGTTTTCGACCGTGCGGTGACGAGGGAGGAGGCGCAGCAGGTGCTGCGCGAGTCGCCGGGCGTGGTGCTCGTGGACGAGCCGGAGAGCGGGATCTACCCGACGCCGGCCGACGTCGCCGGCACCGACCCGACCCTGGTGGGACGAGTCCGTCAGAGCCTGGACGACCCCCGCGCGCTCGACCTGTTCGTCGCCGGGGACAACCTGCGCAAGGGCGCGGCGCTGAACGCCGCGCAGATTGCGGAACTGCTGGCGCCCCGGCTGGCCGCGCGGAAGGCTGGCTGACCGGACGGCTGGCTGGCTGGTCGGCTGACCCGGCAGTTGCCCGGGACCGGCAGGTCGGGCAGGCTTGCGGCTATGGACCGGACCTTCACGCTCGCCGAGGCGGAAGGGCTGATGCCCGCGCTGCTGGCGCGCACGGACGAGCTTGTCGAGATCCGGGCCAGCCTGGTCGAGGTGCAGGCTGCGCTAGCCGGGGGCGAGCCGTCGCCGCTCGGCGGCCTGCCGGAGATGAAGGCCTACCAGGCGAGGCTGAGCGAGCTGCTCGGCTGGTTCAGCGACGAGGGACTCGAGCTGAAGGGGATCGCGCCGCTGCTGCTCGATTTCCCCTCCGAGCTGCACGGCGAGCCTGTCCTGCTGTGCTGGCTGGAAGGCGAGCGCGAGCTCGGCTGGTACCACAAGCTGCCGCACGGCTTCGCCGGCCGCCGGCGGCTGGGCAGCGCCAGTTCCTGACGCCTGCCGGGAACTGCGTCAGCGCGTGCGCTCCTGGCCGTCGCGCTGACCGGGCAGCCGCGATGGCGGCCGGGTCGCCAGCCAGTCAGCGTGCGTCGTGGCGTCCCGCCGCCTGGAGAGGCGGTAGCTTCCCGCGCTGCCGGTTGCGATTGTCAGGACCGCGCCGCCCGCGACAACCCCGGCAAGAGCATGCTGATGTGAGAACAGGGATCCGACCGCGATTACCGCCAGCGCGCTGGCCACGGCGAAGCTCCAGATCTGCGGATGCGTCGCCGGCTGCCAGCGGAGCAGCCGCCAGACGGCGGCCAGCGAGCGGCGACGGCCTCGCGTTGTGCTCACGACCGGAATGTAGCGTCCCGGGACACCGCGGTAAATGGAAACGGGTTGCCAGGCCGCCCGAGGCGCCAGGAAAATCGGCGCGTGGACGTTCGGCCGGCTCGCCTTGAGGACGCCGAGCGGATCGCGGAGATTCACGTGCGGTCCTGGCAGGGCGGTTACCGCGGCCTGATACCGCAGGAGTACCTCGACAGCCTTGATCCCGCGCGCCGCCTCGATGATCGCTTCGCGCGGATCAGGGACGCCGACTGGAACCGCGGCGGCTGTTTCGTCGTGAGCGGGGCCGACGGCAGGCTGGCCGGGTTCGCCGATATCGGCCGCAGCCGGGATGCGGACAGCGACCCTGATCTGGCCGGTGAGATCCTGGCCATCTATCTCGACCCGGAGGCCTGGGGCGAGGGCCGCGGGCGCGCGCTGATGTCGGCGGCGCTGCGGCACCTCGAGCGAGCCGGCTACGCCGAGGTCACGCTCTGGGTGCTGGACACGAACATCCGGGCGCAGCGCTTCTACCGTGCTGCGGGCTTCAGTCCCGACGGCGCCGTCAAGGTCGACACTTCACACAGCTTTCCTCTCCGCGAGCTGCGCTTCCGCAGGCCGCTGCCCTGACCGCAACAGCCAGGACTCAGCGGCGGAGCGCCTGCTCCCAGACGCGCAGATGGCGGCGGATGTAGGCCGCCGCCGGTCCCCAGTAATCACCGTGCCCGTCGGCATGCAGCCGGGTCCACGGCTGCTCGCCGGTCTGCGCTGAGTTCCGCAGCAGGTCGAACATTCCCTGAGTGTGGGCTGCGATCAGCGGCGGCAGCTCGGCCCGCTGACTGGCGCTGAGTTCGTAGCCGTCGGCGAGTGCCCGCAGCCGCGGACCGTCAGCAGCCGGGTCTCCGCCGTCTGCCATCGGGACGAACCCCGTGACTGCATACGCCAGGTCCCAGAGGCGCGAGCCGGGCCCGGCACCGTCCCAGTCGATGAAGACCCACCGGTCCTTCGCGAGTACCAGGTTCCACGGCGCCAGGTCGTGGTGGCAGATCAGGTCCTCGCGATCGGGCGGTATCACCACCTGCCAGCGAGCGTTCGCCGGCGCCCGGAATCCCTCGCTCGCATCGTGCAGCGCGCGGATCAGCGTCCCGACCCGGTACAGCTCGTCCGGGCTGAGCGGCGGCAGGTCCATGGCTGTCGGGCCGGGCACGTACTCGAGGACATGCCGGCCCTGGTCGTCGCGGCCGAGGGTGCGGGGGGCGCCGTCGAAGCCCGCTGCCTGCAGGTGCGCCAGCAGGGCTTCGACCGCCGGAGTCCACGGGCCTGCCGCCTTGCGCACCGTGCTACCCGCGCGGGTAACGATGCCGGAGGCGTTCCCGCCTGTCAGCGGCTGCTCGTTGTCGGGCTGCATCAGATCATTGTGCGGGTCGCCCGGCTATCGGGATCGGCCGCCGTCCGGTCAGCCCGCCGGCGGCCCGCCGCTGGTGAGCTGCTCGGCATTGATCTGCCGCATAACCCGGCGCCGCTCAGCAGGCTCGAGCTCGTCGATGTACAGCTCGCCGCGCAGATGATCGGTCTCGTGCTCCAGGCAGCGGGCGAGCTCACCGGTCCCGGCGACGACGACCTGCTCCTGGTCCAGGCTGACGCCGACAGCGGTCACCGACTCGGGCCGGTGCCGGAACGCGCTCACACCCGGAATCGACAGGCAGCCCTCCACGCCGTCCAGGTCGCCGGATCGCTCGACGATCCGCGGGTTGATCAGGTAACCGAACTGGCCGTCCACGTTGTAGGAGAACGCGGCCAGGCCCGAGCCGATCTGGTTCGCGGCCAGGCCCGCGCGGCCGGGCTTCCGGACGGTGTCGAGAAGGTCCTCGATCAGAACGGCGAGCGCCTTGTCGAACCGCGTGACGGGGTCGCTGGCCGTGCGCAGGATCGGATCGCCCAGATAGCGGAGCGGCCGGATGCTCATGCCCGCGCCGCGGTCCGATCACTATCGGACATGAGCTTGCCGAGCTGATCCAGCACAGTCTGGTGCCAGCTCAGCTCCGCCTGGACGCGAAGGCGAGCGTGCTCGACCACCAGGTCGTCGGCGACAGTCTGGTCAGGCCAGACGCGTTCCCGCTGGTGCTCCAGCTGACTGTGCTGTGCAGCCAGCACGCGGATCCGGTCCTCAATGTAGCCGCGCAGCGTCTCCTCGCTCAGGTCGCCGCTCATGGCCAGGGCCAGGTCGACCGGGTCTGGCTGCAGCCGGATCTCCTGCAGTGCCTCGGCGCGCAGCACGCGCAGCTCACGGCGGCCCTCCGCGGTGATGCCATAGACCGTCCGGGCCGGAAGCTGGCCGTCCTGCTCAGTACGCAGCGGCTCGATCAGGCCCTCGGCCGCCAGCCGGTGCAGCGCGCTGTACAGCGATCCGGGCTGGACCTCGGACCACATCTCCGTGCGGTCCATGCGCGCGTCCCGCCGGAGCTGGTGGCCGTACATCGGCCCGTGCTTGGTGAGCGCGCCAAGAATGAAGAGGCGAGTGGGGTTCACCGCGCCAGTAAAACACGACTGCTCAAATTTGACTAGTCGGTATCGACGTCTGCGCGCCTGGTTAAGCTCGAGGCCGGGTGCCGGCCGCCGGGCCATCGCTGACATCGGTTGCGGTCCTGGCCGCCTGACGGCGCACCCGCTCAGGTCGCGGCGCTGCTGACGGAGGCCGGGTTCACCGTGCATGCCCGGCTCCTGCGGGAACCGGAGGCCAGCGGCAACTTCCCGGAGAAGACCCAGCAGGGCTTCGTGCTGGCCTGCAAGCCCCGTGGCGCCAGCGATGCGGACGTGGCCTGAGGCTACGAGCTTCCGCCGGCACGGAACATCGCCACCTGCTCAGCGAACGCCGCTCTGGCGCCCGCGGTCACCTGCCGGGGCGTCGGATACGGGCCCGAGCCGTAGAACCAGACATCAACGCCGTCGTAGGAGTCAAGTATCTGCAGCTTGCCGTCATGCCGGATGAGGATGCGGAGCATGGCCGTTGACAGTCACGGCAATCGAGTGCCCGTTCGCTGACGGGAACGCGGTTACCGTCTCGGGGCAGCGCCCGGCGACGATCCCGGTGCTCAGCAGCCGCGGCGTCCGGAAGCCCGGCAGCGTGATGAGGCTGGCCGAGATGACGGTGATCTCGCGCACCGAGTCTGAGGCCAGATAGGCCAGCTCAGGCTCGTGCGTTCCGACAGGCTCGGCGTCGTTGCCCATGTCCGGGCCATCCGGCAGAGAGTGGCTCGTCAGCGCGCCTGTCATAGCGGTCAGCTGGTCAGCCCGGGAGGCGCACCCGCCTGTCCCGGCTAGCAGCAGGCTGAGTCCGACGGCGACCGCGCCGGCCTGCATTCTGCGCATAGGCCGTCTATAGCACGCTTCGCGGTAGTTACAGAAGCCACAATCCCGGGCAGCCTGATGCGGCATTGTGAGCTACAGGTAACGCACCCCGCCCGAGGAGCTTCAGACATGGCAGACCACGGCGCCGCCGTCCGCCCCCAGTTGCTGCACACGGTCCTGGACGCGACTGATGCCCGGTCCCTGGCCGAGTTCTACCGCGAGCTGCTCGGGTTGGTCTACCGGCCCGGCGACGAGCCGCCAGCGCATGGCGCAGATGACGCTGACTGGCTGGTGCTGACCGACTTAGCAGGCGCGCGGAAGCTGGCCTTCCAGCAGGTTGACGAGCTTGCCCCGACTACCTGGCCGCGGCCAGACGTGCCGCAGCAGCTCCACCTGGACATGACCGTCCCCGATCGGGCGACGCTGGACCGCCAGCGCGACCGGGCTCTCGCGCTCGGCGCTGAGGTGCGGCTGGACAGGTCGAACGATCCCGATGAGCCGCTGTACGCGCTGGCAGATCCGGCCGGGCACATCTTCTGCATCTTCGTCAGGTGACTGGGCTTCGCCGGCGCGTCTTTAGTCCTCGCCGGAGAACCGTTCCCATGCGGCCTGCTTCGAGACGCCGAGCGCCTCGCCGATGCGGGTCCAGCTGAGGCCTCGTTCCCGCAGGATGGCCACGTAGTCGTGGACAGCAGCATCGGCCTGCGCCACCACGCCCTGAACCTGTGCCAGGCCGGACAGCAACTCGCTGTCCGGCCGCTCCCGCCAGGTACCGAACTTGGGAACCGACTCGTCGGCGATGATCAGATCGCAGAGGTCCACGCATTCGTTGCAGATGTAGACCCCGGGGCCGGCGATGAGCTTCGCGACGGCGCTCTTGTCTTTGGTGCAGAACGAGCAGCACACGGTTTCCAGCTGGCCGATGCCGGAGGACGAGGTCTGGGAGTCCGTCATAACGTCAAGGTAGTCCTGACGACCGGTCTCGTCAAGGATGCCCTGACGGACTACGCCGGAACACAGCCGATCAGGACGCCAATCGCGGCCAGGGCCTGCGGCCTGGCCTTGTAGTACACCCAGACGCCGCGCTTCTCGCGGTCTACCAGGCCCGCCTCGAACAGCACCTTCAGGTGATGGCTGATGGTCGGCTGAGACAGGTCGAACGCGTCATTGAGATCGCAGACGCATGCTTCGCCACCCTCGTGTGACGCCACCAGCGACATCAGGCGCAGCCGCACCGGATCCGCCAGGGCCCTCAGCAGCGGCGCAACCTGCTCGGCCTGCTCCATCGTCAGTGGCTCGGCCGACAGGGGAGAACAGCACGCCGCCGAATCCGCCGGTGTGACCAGCGTCAGAGAGTTCGACATGCGTCTATATTGACAGCCGCCTATGTCTCATGGCAAGCTGCGGACTGCGGCAAGACATAGACATTCTTCAATATCCAGCCATCGGAGGCGGCCATGTCCCGCGTTCAGCTCGCCATCAACGTCGACAACCTCGACGAGTCTGTGGCGTTTTACTCCGCGCTGTTCGGCACCGGGCCGGCCAAGCTGAAGCCCGGCTACGCCAACTTTGCTATCGCCGAGCCGCCGCTCAAGCTCATTCTCATGGAGAACCCCGGCCAGGGCGGGAGCCTCAACCACCTGGGCGTGGAAGTCGCTGACACCGGCACTGTCGATGCCGAGCAGACCCGGCTCGCCGAAGCCGGGCTCGCGTCGATCGACGAGCGGAACACCACCTGCTGCTACGCGAAGCAAGACAAGTTCTGGGTGCAGGGCGCGCCGAATGGCGAGCGGTGGGAGATCTACACCGTCACGGAGGACAGCGCCACCTTCTGGGGCCCCGGCAGCGCTCAGTCCGGCGCCTGCTGCGGCTGACCGGGCGCTGATTCGTGACTGACGTAGCGCTGTGGCGGAGGCTGCTGGCAGAAATGCTGGGCAGCGCGTTCCTGGCAGCCGTGGTTATCGGCTCCGGGATCGCGGCGCAGCGCCTGTCACCTGGTAACACCGGGCTGGAGCTGCTGGAGAACGCGGCCGCTACCGCGGCGGGGCTGTTTGCGATCATCCTGATGTTCGGCCCCGTCTCCGGCGGCCACTTCAATCCGGTCGTCTCGCTTGCTGACGCGTTTTTCGGCGGCCTGTCCTGGCGAGATGCCGCCGCGTACCTGCCCGCCCAGGTCGCCGGATGCACCGGCGGCGCCATCGCAGCGAACCTGATGTTCGCCCGTGCCGCCGTCAGCATCTCGGCTAAGCACCGGGCCAGCCCCGCGCATTTCCTGTCCGAGATCATCGCCACGCTCGGCCTGCTTCTGGTGATCTTCGCCCTGGCCCGGTCCGGCCGCAGCCGGGCGGCACCGGCAGCGGTCGGCGCCTACATCGGCGCCGCGTACTTCTTCACCTCCTCCACCAGCTTCGCCAACCCGGCGATCACCATCGGCCGGATGTTCTCGGACACCTTCGCTGGCATCGCCCCCTCGTCCGCCCCCGTCTTCATCGCCGCCCAGCTCGTCGGCGCGGCGCTCGCAGTCGTGGTGATCAGAGCCCTGTATCCCGGCATCACGCCGGCCGAAGCCGCCGACGTCACCGTCCCCCGCGAGCTGAGCCAGGACGCCAGCCACCTGCTCGGCGCCGGCATCGCGAACGGCGGCCAGGATGACTGAGACCGCCGAGGTTCTGTTCGTCTGCACGCACAACGCCGGCCGGTCCCAGATGGCAGCTGCCCTTCTCAGCCACGAGGCCGCCGGCCGCGTCCGGGTCACGTCGGCCGGTTCGCAGCCTGCCAGCCAGCTCAACCCCGCCGTCGTCCAGGCCATGGCGGAGATCGGCCTGGATATCGCCCGCGAGTTCCCCAAACGACTGACCAGCGACCAGGTGCAGGCTGCCGACGTCGTGATCACCATGGGCTGCGGTGACGCCTGCCCCGTCTACCCGGGCAAGCGCTACGTCGACTGGGAGCTGCCCGACCCCGCCGGCCTCGACCTGGCCGCTGTCCGGCCCATCCGCGACGAGATACACAGGCGGGTCAGGGCCCTCGTAAGCGAGCTGGCCCGGTAGGTGGCTGCCTCTGGGCGTCACCTCCCGTCGCTTCCTTCTCAGCGAGGCCGGATCTCAGGCTGACCAGGGCCGGACCGGCGCAGCAGCAGCGCGAGCGCGAGGTGCTGTCGCTGATCGCCGAGGGCCACTCCAACAGCAGCATTGCCGAGACTCTCGTGGTCTCTACCGGCGCGGTGGAGAAACACGTCGCCAGCATTTTCGCCAAACTCGAGCTGCCACCTGACGACCGCAGTCACCGGGTCCTGGCAGTGCTCAGCTACCTGCGGGACGAGAGCTGACGCCGCCGCGCCGGTCTGTACTCTCCTGAAGGTGCAGCTGGACCTGATCACCATCGTCGTAGCCGAGTACGACCCGGCCATCGCCTTCTTCACCGGCATCCTCGGATTCGACCTGATCGAGGATTCGCCATCCCTGACCAATGACGGCCGGCCGAAACGGTGGGTTGTCGTCCGGCCGCCGGGCGCGGATACCGGCATCCTGCTGGCACGCGCGGATGGGGAGCATCAGTCAGCCGTCGTCGGGAACCAGGTCGCCGGACGTGTCGGGTTCTTCCTCCGGGTGGACGACTTCGATGCCGCGTACGAGCGCATGAAAGCAGCGGGCGTCGAGTTCGTTGCCGCGCCGCGCACGGAGGCATACGGGCGCATTGTCGTATTCCGCGATATCGCGGGCAACCGGTGGGACTTGCTCGGCCCTGCCTGACCGCCGGCCGCCGAACCCGCGGCTCTTGCCGGCGCTGCTGAGCGGCGGTAAGAAGTGCTGGTGGGGAAGGAGGTTTCCATCGCAACGGCCGGTTCCCCGCAGATCGAGTTGCGCCTGGCCGGGACTTTCAGCGTCCGCCGCGCCGGCACGGAGCTGCCCGATGGCGAGGTCGGCAGCCGCAAGTCCCGCACGTTGCTGAAGCTGCTGGCGGTGGAGCGGCCGACCATGGTGCCGGTGGACCGGATCGTTGACGTGCTGTGGGGCGTGGAGCACCCGGCGGCGGCCGGGCAGAACGTCGCCACGCTGGTCAGCAGGCTTCGCGGCGTGCTGGGCTCCGGCGTCATCGTGGGCGGCCGCTATGGGTACCGCCTGGCCGGCGAGCCCGAGGTCGGCGTGGACCTCGATGCCGCCGCCCGGTACTGCGAGCAGGCCAGGCGCAAGCTGCCTGCCACGCCGGCGATCGCCCTGGCCGCGGCCGAGAAGGCCATCGGGCTGCTGTCCGCGGAGATCGCACTGGCCGAGGAGCCCTACGCGACCTGGGCTGACCCGGCGCGCGAACAGCTGCGCCAGCTGCTCCGCCAGGCTCGGCTGACCGCCGCCGAGGCGACGCTGGTAGTCGGGGAGGCGAGCTCGGCAGCCCGCTACGCCGAGGCGGCGCTGGCCGCCGACCCGCTCAATGAGACGGCCTGCCGCTGGTACATGTCCGCGTCGGCCGCGGCCGGCGAGCCGGCCCAGGCGCTGGTGGCCTACGAGGCGCTGCGCGGAAGGCTAGCTGAGGAACTGGGTGCCGACCCCGCACCGCAGACACAGGAACTTCACCTGGCTATCTTGCGCCAGCAGGATCGTGACTGGGCGGATCCGCACCCGGCCCCGGCCCGTTCGGTCCATCCAGATCGTTCGGTGCGGCATGGTCGTTCCGCACGCCCGGATCGGCGCGGACGAGTACTGGCAGGGCGGGACGAGGAGGCCGGGGCGCTGCGCGAGGCCTGGGACCGCGCCGTGGCCGGCGGTTCGGGCCTGGTCATGATCATCGGGGAGGCCGGGATCGGCAAGACGGCCCTTGCGGAGGATCTCGCGGCAGATGCGGGCCAGGATGGCGCGACGGTGCTGCGCACGCGCTGCTATGAGGCCGAGCGATCGTTGTTCCTGCAGCCAATCGCCGAAGCGATCGCACCTCTGGTCTCCAGGATGTCGGGCAGCACCCTGCGGCAGTTGCTCGGAGAACACGCGCCGGCAGTCGCGGCTTTGCTGCCTGAGGCTGCGGCGCTGCTCGGGCCCCCGCCGTCCTGGCACGGCACCCCGGACATGGAACGGCGCCGGTCGTTCCAGGCGGTAACTGCGTTCCTGGCCGGGGTGGCGGACCGTGGCCCAACCCTGCTCGTGGTGGACGACCTCCAGTACGCGGGGCAGTCCACGGTGGAGTTCCTGCATTACCTCGCCCGTCAGGTGTCCGGCTCCCGGCTGCTGACCGTGGTCACCGTCCGGGCCGAGCACGACGCCGAGATCGGGTCCGCGCTCGCGCCGGCGGCCTCCCGGGTCGAGGTTGGCCCGCTCAGCGCGGCGGCGGTCGAGCAACTCGCCGCCCAGGCCGGGCAAGGCGCGCTGGCCGGGCCCATTCTGCAACGGACACAGGGCCATACCTTGTTCGTGGTGGAGGTGCTGCGGTCCCTGACCGGGGGCGAATCCGGCGTGCCCGAGTCGCTGCGCAGCGCGGTGCAGGCGCGGGTCAGGCAAACCGGCACGGCCACAGAGTCGCTGCTGCGGGCGGCTTCGGTGCTCGGCGCCGCGATCGATCCCCTGACCCTCGGCAAGCTGCTCGAGCTCACCCCGGCCGCTGCGGTCGATCTGTGCGAGCGGGCGCTGCAGGCCAGGCTGCTGGTGGTCAGCGGCAGGAACTACGAGTTCGCCAATGACCTCATCCGGGAGGTCCTGTACGCCACCACGCCTGAGCCGACACGGCTGGCCCACCACCGGCGGGCAGCCGACTTGCTGGCCGGGCAGCCCGAGGCCCTGGCCGGGCACGCGACTGCTGCGGGTGAGTGGCTCCGGGCGGCGCGGGCCTGGCTGCTCGCGGCCGGGGATGCCATGCGCCGGTCCGCGGCGAGCGATGCGATCGCGCTGAGCACTCAGGCGCTGGAAGCAGCGGAGCGCGGCGGGGACACCGAAACGCGCGCCCGCGCCCTGATTCTGCGCGGCCGCGCGCGGGAGGCGACCGGCGCTCATGTTACCGCGCTCACTGACCTGACCCTGGGTGCCGCGGACGCACGCACGGCCGGTGACCGCCGACTGGAGATGCTAGCCCTGCGCGAGCTCGGCGGTGACGTGCCCGCCTCGCGCGGGCTGCCGATCAGCTTCTACGTGTCCAATCTCGAGCACGGGCTGCGCATCGCCGAATCAACCGGCGACCGGGCCACCGAGGCCGACCTGCTTGGGCGGCTGGCCATCATCGCCGCGAACCGCCTGCATCTGGACGTTGCGCTCGACTACGGCCTGCGTGCGGTGGCAGCCGCCCGGGCGTCCGCGGACGATCATGCTCTCGCAGCCGGGCTAGACGGTCTCAAGATCGCCCACCTTAGTCTCGGGAACGTGCAGGGTCTCGCCGACGTACTGGCCGAACTCGACCCGCTGCTGCGCAGCCTGGGTGATCTGTTCCGGCTGCAGTGGGCCGAGTTCGAATCCGCGTTCCCGCTCATCGCCGCAGCCAAATGGGATCAGGCGACCACCGCCATGGAGACGGCCCTGGAGGCCAATCGGCGCGGCGGCTACCCGCACTGCGCCGTGTGGTACACAGCTCACCTCGGCTGGCTGGCCCGGCTCCGCGGACACGACGACGACGCGATGGCGTTCGGCCAGCGTTCCCTGGCCATGAGCGAGCAGCTTGAGCACACCTGGTGGAAGTCGGCGGCATGCGCCATATTCGGCGTGACGCTGCTGCAGAGAGGTGAGCAGGCCGGAGCCGTCGAGGTGCTCGAACGAGGCCTGGCCGTGGCCGAGCAGGCAGGCGTGGAGGCCTATCTGCTGCGTTGCGCCGCTCCCCTGGCCGCCGCCACGGGTTCGCCGTCGGTTCTCGCCCGCGCGGACCGGCTGCTGGAGCAAGCCACCATCCCGGCTGACGGCGCGTGGCTGCTGGGCGAGGAATCCTATCTATGCCTGGCGCAGGCGTGGCTCGGGCAAGGCGATGCCGAACGCGCCCGTGCAGTCCTGTCGCCGCTGCTGGCGGTCGCCGACCGGGTGCCATGGACGGCGACGCTAGCCGCGACGCTGGCCCTGGACGGGCGTGCCCTCCTCCGGCTCGGTGAAGACCATCAGGCCAGGGCCCGATTGCTGAGGGCTGAGCGAATCGCGGGTGAGCACGGCCTGCCGCACGTCCTGCACGATGCGCGCTCGGACCTCCGCAGCGTCAGATGAGCTCGGCGAGGCAGGCGGCGGCCCGAGCCGCGCCGTCCGTTTCGACGGGCCGGTAGCTGACCGGGCGCGCGATTTCCGCGGCTATCGCCGCGGCGAGCGCTTCCGGCTCGGCCTCCGCATAGTCCATGTGCCGCCCGGCGCCGTACTGAGCCAGCCGGTGCCGGACATGGAAGTTCTGCTCGAAGTGATGGCGCAGCGGTACGTAGATGAAGGGAACCTGGCTCGCAGTGAGTTCCATAGTGGTGGTCAGCCCCCCTTGCACCACAGCGAGATCGCATGCCGCGAGGTGCCGGTAAAGGTCACGCACGTACCCGTGCACCTCAAGACCGCCGTGAGACGGCAGACAGGCCGGATCGATCCGCGGGCCGGTCACCACGACCATCCGCAGCCCTGGCACGAGCTGCCGTGCTGCGGGGAAGGCGGCAATCACCCGGCGAAGCAGGTCAGTGCCCACGCCCGAACCGCCGACCGTGACCACGCAGACCTTCTCGTCGTCGCGATAGCCCAGTTCGGCCCGGATTTCCTCGCGGTCGGCAAGCCCGACGGACGAGATGCCAGAGATATATCCGGAAAACTGGAAGTTCTGCCCGACCCAGTCGCGGATCAGCGGCAGCCCGTCGCCGAACGTGTCCGGCACCACGTCGGCCGCGTTACCGACGAACACCGACCGGTCCCGCAGGCTCGGGAAGCGTGCGATCTGCTCGATCATCTCCGCGTTGTAGTCGGCGGTGAGGGCTCGTTCCCGGTCGCCGCCGTCCGGCATCGGCAGCCAGCCGACGAAGTCGGTCAGCCATGCGTAGGGTGCTCGCTTGAGCTCGGGGTTCTCGTGCAGGAAGTAATCGACGTCCCAGCCTTCGTCCACGATCCACAGGTCGTACGGCTCGCTGGAGACGAGGTCGTAGTAGACCATGAAGTTCGCCGCCAGGATCTCGTCCATACGGCGGATGGCGTGGAACGCGTTCAGGTCGTGCTCGCCCGCCTCGGATTCGATGTGCGAGCTCTCGCTGGCCAGCCAGCCCGACGCCGGGTGCACCCGCTCGCCCCGCTCCTCGAGCACTAGCGCAACCGGGTCCTGGGCGAGCCAGTCGATCTGCAGTTCCGGGTGCATGGCACGCAGTTCGGCGGCGATAGCAAGGTCGCGGCGCACATGGCCAAGCCCGATCGGCGAGCTGAGATAAAGCACGCGCTTGCGGCGGTCCAGGGCCCTGGTCCAGGTTCGCGATGTCGGAACGCCGTGGCCCAGGGATTCGGCGAAATCCCGGATGAGCAGGTTCACCTGGATCGGGTCACGCAGCGTCGGGGCGTGCCCGCCGCCGTGGATCGTTACCATCTGCCCGCCGGTCCAGCGGGCCAGCGCCACGCCGGTGTCGTAGGGCACGATCCCGTCCTGATCGCCGTGCACGATCAGGACCGGGCACCGTACCTGCCGGCAGATGGCCTCGGCGTCGGCGGCGGTGGGTTCCCCTACCGCCGGGACGGTCAGCAGCAGCGTCTGGGCGGTCGTGTCCAGGCCCCAGGCCACCCCGTCCTCGTGCGGCTTGGTCGAGTGCGGCTCGGTGAACACCTGCGACATGAAGAACTCGACCCAGCCGCGGTAGTCGGCCAGCCAGTAGTGCCGGTTGGCCTTTCCCCAGCCCTCGTAAGTGTCCGCGGGTTCATCGAAACCGGGCGGCATCGGCCAGGGCAGCGCTGCGCCGATCGCGACAACCCCGGCCGCTCGCTCGGGATACCACGCGGCCAGCTGCAGCGCGTGCCGCCCGCCCACGGACAGTCCGACGACCACGGCGCGGTCCACCCCGGTGGCGTCCAGCACGGCGATCGCGTCATCGACGTACTCACGGTCGCGGTAAGCGTCCGCGCTTACGGGACGGTCGGCACGGCCATTGCCCCGGCCCTCAACGGTGATCACCTGGAAGTGACGCGCCAGGTGCGGCACCTGGGCCTTCCATTGCCGGGCGTGCACGATGGCCCAGGAGGTGAGCAGCAGGATTGCCGGCTCGCCCGCGCCGAACACCTCGTAACCAACCTTGACGCCGCCCCGCTCGATGAAGCCCTCAGCGTCGGGATACCTCGCCCGCATGGCCGCCCCCTGAGGATTCGCCTGTGCGCAGTCCTATCGATGCCCATTGCAGCCCGGTTGCAACGCCAGTGCAACGCAGCCGGGGAATCTGAACGACACAGGCGAAGACACAACAATCGAAGGAGAAGGCCATGCCGCTTGTCAATGTGCGTCTGATCGAGGGGGTTTTCACCCCGGAGCAGAAGAGCGAGATGATTCACCAGCTGACTGAGACCATGGTGAGGATCGAGGGCGAGAACCTGCGTCCGGTCACGTGGGTGATCGTCGACGAGGTCAAGAGCGGGGACTGGGGCATCGGCGGCAAGGGTCTCACGGCCGCGGATGTCCACGCTCTGCAGGGGAAGGCTCCGGTCGGCACCCCGGGCTAGCGCCCGACCGTGATACCTCAAGGTGCGGCTGCCCCGGTCTCTTCGCATCGAGGACGACGGGCAGCCGCGCCGACGCAGCCGAACGGCAGGGACAGTCGTCCGCTTGGCAGGCCGGCCAGCACCGTGCAGGGATGGCCCGCATCGCTTGCAGCGACCAGCTTGGGGGGTCCTCATAAGTCAGTGGATCGCAGTGTCGTCCCGGCCCAGCTTAAATGAGGGCGTGGGCCACAACTGGCTAGGTTCTCAGGCCCAATCAGCTGGGAGACCATGACGCGCCTGGGGGGCGCAGCACGTCGCCAAAGCCAGGTGTTCCAATACGCTTAATTCTTAGGGGGAGTTGAGAATGCCGATTTCCTGGGGGCCGAGCGAGCCGTACGACACCGGCGACAGCAACGCCGTCGCGCTGGACGACCAAGGCCACGC
>Ga0302325_10006559_pt1 | contig 26094 bp, 24 predicted proteins | sample Palsa_T0_2_FD_201948 | JGI IMG/M metagenome (GOLD analysis project Ga0302325, IMG submission 201948) | Peat permafrost microbial communities from Stordalen Mire near Abisko, Sweden - Palsa_T0_2 | ecosystem: Environmental > Terrestrial > Soil > Palsa > Peat permafrost | place: Sweden: Abisko... | reverse complement strand
TGCCGCCGGCATCAACCACTCGAATCGTGCCATTGCCGGGCGCGGCAAACGTCTTGTCGTGCGAACCGTACTCTTCTGCCTTCTGAGCCATGAGCCCGACGTTGGATACGCTGCCCATGGTCGCCGGATCGAACTGTCCGTTCTCTTTGCAGTCCTCGATCACGGCCTGATAAATCGTGGCGTAGCAGCGGTCCGGGATCACGGCAACAGTGTCTTGCAGCCCGTCCTCTTTGTTCCACATCTTGCCGCCATCACGGATCACCACCGGCATCGATGCGTCGACGATCACGTCACTCGGAACATGCAGGTTGGTTCTGCCCCCACGTGAATCCACCATCGCCAAACCGGGACGCTCTTCGTAGCAAGCTGCAATATCGGCTTCGATCTCAGCCTTTTTCCCGGCCGGAAGCTGGTCGAGTTTGCCGAGCACGTCGGCCAGTCCGTTGTTGACGTTGGCGCCGATCTCTGCGAGGACGCCGGCATGTTTCTGCAGGGCATCGGCGAAATACTCTGCCACACAGTGCCCGAAGATGATGGGGTCGGAGACCTTCATCATCGTGCACTTCAGATGCAGCGAGAACAGCGCATGGTCGGCTTTAGCGGCAGTCATCTGTTCCGCATAGAATCTCCGCAGCGCAGCCACATTCATCGCCGCGCAGTCAACCACTTCGCCCGCGAGCAGCGGGATTCTTTGCTTCAACACCTTCACCGTGCCGGCGGCGTCCACGAATTCGATGCGCACCTCGGTTGCGGCGCTTGCCGTAAAGGATTTCTCGCTGCCATAGAAGTCCTTGTCGCTCATGTGGGCGACGCGTGTCACCGAACCGGACTTGGGCCAGCTTTTCATCATCTTGTGCGGGTGCTTCTGCGCGAACGCTTTCACCGACGCAGAAGCGCGCCTGTCCGAATTGCCTTCGCGCAACACGGGATTCACCGCCGAGCCCAGCACCACCGCAAACCGGGCCTGTACCGCACGCGCCTCTTCCGTCGAGGGAGCCTCGGGATAGTCGGGTATGTCGTAGCCCTTTCCCTGTAGTTCCGCGATCGCTTCCCGGAGTTGGGGAATCGAGGCGCTGATGTTGGGAAGCTTGATGATATTGGCGTCCGGCGTCTGTGCGAGCTTACCCAGGCGGGTCAACTCGTCGTGAATCTTCTGGCCGTCATGAAGACGGTCCGGGAAGTTGGCGACAATACGGCCGGCGAGCGAAATGTCGGCCGTTTCGATCTCCACCCCTGTTCCCTTGAAGTACGCTTGCAGGATGGGCAGCAGCGCGTATGACGCGAGCGCCGGCGCCTCGTCGGTCTTGGTCCAAGTGAGCTTCATTTTAAGATGTGAGTGCAGAAAGAACGCGGTCGCAAGTGCGGTCTCAAACTGAATGCGTATAATATCATGCCCAACCCGGCGAATCACACGGCGAAGCATACCGGCGCCTTCGGGCCGTATTATCTCCCCCACCACTGCGCAACCGTTTCCGGCGGCATCTTCCCCATCACAAACTCCGGCATTTCCCGCAAGCGGTCGGCCATGGGACCGGGGTCCTGGTAGCAATGTCCACGCATGGCGCCATAGACAAAAAAGCCTTCATAATGCGGATCCTTGGTGGTCAGCATCCAGTTCTGCATCAGGTAAACTCCATTATTGAGGAAGAAATTATCGGCGTCGCCCACCGACACATGCAGCTTCCCCCTGCAGCTTCGGACCCAGGCTGTACCAGTTCTTCTCCATGTAATAGCGCAGGTCGAAATGCTCTTTCCAATAAGCCGCCACTTTCGGATTCATCGCGCTGTTTCGCTTGTCGAATAGTGGTTCGAAATACCATCCTCGCCCAACGGACCGAACACCGCCGACCAGATGTCGATCTGTTCGCCCGAGCGGCCGTGCGTCCCGTTCACCAACTCGAAATGGTTGCGCTGTTCCGAGGTCTGCCGCACCTGTCCGTTCACCTCGCGGCTATTGATGGTAGGTTCATGCCGCCAGTCGATTTCCTTGTAGAACGCGTTCTTATCCTGATAGACGTTGACGCCGTCGACCGCCAGCGACTCCCATCCTCCGGTCGAGCCGCCGTCGAGTAATCGCGCCCACGGCTGGCGGATAATGCGGAAGCGCTTCTCCACCTCTGGAATCAGCTCCTGCAAAATCGCATCCCCGTATGGCCCCACGTTCACCGAATTCACCGCGTAGGAATCATCGAAGTATGGGTTGGGGTGTTGAAATGTCACCGCGATCATGCGCGGAAATCCGTCCTTCACCCAATCGGGGTAAATGCCGCGGTCGCTGTCCAGTTGAAAACCCAGCGGCGCACCCGTGGAAAAATGTCCCTGGCTATACAGCACCGGGTAGGAATTAGTCGTCTTTCTCGTAATCGCGCGGCAGCAGTACCGTGGCGCCGATGTAAATCGGCCGGCCCCAGAACTTCGTAAGCATGGGGCTCTGCATGGGGAACCGCTTCACGTAATCGGTGTCCTGCGGCATCCCTATCGCCGGAATCACCTGGTCGCACGCCAGCTTGATGTCATAACCTTTAGCCGGGTCCAGCGCGACCTTCTTCGGCGTGCTGTAGAGATTGCCCGGCGAGCGCATCCAGCGCTGGCCTTCCCATTGATCGTCGTGCATCCAAACCGTACGTAATACTCGCCCGCCGGAATCTGCGCCACGCTTTCCACCGGAGTTCCCAAATCGGTGGCGTCAATGACCGCCGATTGGCGAGGCGCCAGCTTTTCGAAATCGCGGCCAAAGAAGGGAACACCCACGCGGCCGATCTCGAGGCGCGGTTCGCGGTCCGCCGTCCGCGTGATCATGATAAACGCGCGCCCCGTGAGCGGCCCGGGTTTTGCGGATGCAGGGTAGGAAATTTCGAAGCGCGTATCAGCCGCGAAGGCTGAGGAGACGCAAAGCGCGGCTAGCGTCAAGCGTAAGAGCATGGGAGGATTCTAGCTGAAATAAAATCGGGGCGCCAAATACCCCTGGCGCCCCGATTCTGCATCAGCCTTCCCAACGCTCTGTCGTTATCTTCGCCCGTGGCCGCCGCCGCCGGAATGGCCGCCGCCACCGAAACTGTGGCCGCCACCACCGCCGCCGCCGAAGCTGCGCGCCCCGCCGCCGCTGGATCCGCTGCTGTAACTACGCGCGTTGCCCCCGCTGTATCGCGGCGCCGATGACTGCGCCGAAGGCCGCGACTGATAACTTTGCGACGATTGGTAGCTCCGCCCGGAGTTCTGCGGCGCGCTGTTCCTGAAACTCTGATAGCCGCCTTGCCCTCCGGGACGATAGCTTTGCGCCGCAGAACGGTTCCCGTACTGCGCGCCGGCGCCCGCTCGCGAAGATTGAGCAGCGCCCCGGCTTGCGCCAAACGATTGGCCGCCTGCATAACGGCTGCCCGCGTAGCGGCTACCCATGCTCGCGGCGCTGGCTCGCGATGCCGCCCCGAATCGTTGGGCAAGCTGCCCGTTGGAATACGGCACTCCCAGCCGATGAGACGGATTATGCGCCCAGGCGCTCATGCCTCGAATTCCGCCATATGCTCCGTATGCTCCGTATCCGCCATATCCGCCACCGAAACCGTAACGCCCGAAGAACGCGGTGTTGACGAAAAGGCCGTGGCCGAACCAGTTCGGTCCCCATCCCCAACCGCCCCAACCGCCCCAACCGCCGAAGTACAGTCCGATATTGATGCCCGGCCAATAACCGAACCCGTAGGTCGGATAAAAGAGCGAGGGATAATAACCCCATGCCGGCGGACCCCAGATGTATGCCGGATCGTACTGCGGCACATAAATCACCTGCGGGCTGGCGGGCAAGATTTCAATCGCCGATTGACCGTTATCGTTTTGCGTCGTCACCGTCTGTTGCGGCGAAGAGGAAAGCTTGCCATTGGCCTGAGCTGAGGCGCGCATCCGCTGCACCGCATACATAACATCGGCTTGTTGGGCGAGGAATGCGTTTCCCAAGTCCGTCGTCCAGCGGACATCCGAATTCATCCGCGCTAGCACATCCGGAAAAGCCACCAGCGCCTGCACGCTCGGATCCCAATTTTGCTGCCGGGCAGCATCCATAAGGGCCGTCCCGGAAAGGCCGCTATTTCTTTGCAGCCATTGCTGCGCTTCCACGACTTCCAGCGGATAGGTGGATGCCGCCAAAACTTGACCGAGCAACGGATCCGGATACAGCGCGATAGGCGCTACCAGATTGTTCAGTTGCTGCGGCGTGAAAACCTGTGTAGGCGTCCCCTGCGGAGGCGGTGGCCCAACTGGCCCCTGCGCGCTGACCACAACGCAACTCCCCGCCAAAATGAGGGCAAGCCCAACCGCAAACGATTTCCGAAAAGACATCACGCGCCTCCTGAGGAGTCGGTCGATTCCGACTCTCCCATTCTAGTAGATGCACGCAACCGCCGTTCGGTGTCGTTTTGGCGTCAGCCCCCACATGAATTTCCCGTAATGTGCACTATCGCACAAGCAGATCGGTCCGCGCCGATCCCCCGGGCCCGCTCCGCGCCCAATTCGGCCAGTACCCCGAACTATCGGACAAAATACCCTGCGCCGGGTATTCCTCGTCGGAGCCGGTTGGCCGTACCTTCATTCCATGCACACGTCATGCCGGCCGAAACGTTCGCGGCCGGTGCGGCCTCGTACATTCTAGGGGAGCAGTACCTTCATTCGACTATATCGATCATTTAAGATGCGAAACAAAGGAGACAAAAATGCCAGCACGAGCGCTAGCGTTACCCAAGAAGAAAAAGCCGGACGTCCTTCCGCTGGAAGAACAAGTTCGGCGGCGCGCTTTCGAAATCTACTTAGAACGCGGCGCGCAGGACGGATCTGATTTGGCCGACTGGCAACAGGCGGAAGCCGAACTTCAGTCCCGCGACAAAGAAACGTAGTCTGCTTTAGGGCGTCCCAACGGCGCCGAACTCGTCCGCAAGGGGCGCGCGGCCCGGCGCGCGATGGACGCTCGCGAGCGATGCACCACAGGCGATGCCTGAGCAAACTGGATAATCGCGACCCGAAGACCTACCTGGCCGAGGCGGACACTCCTCGCCTGGATCGCACCGGCGGCGGGCAGAGCGCCCTCCCATTTCCTCTCTCCGGGCCGTCCGCCTATCAACCCCGCCGCAAGGCCGAGAGCGCTCCATGTCACTAGTGGCATCATGTTCTCCTCCTGTCTCGTCGATCGCCGTAAGAGCGAGGCGGAATGCCAGCCGTAAGTAAGAAGGATGCCGATGCGCTTTTGCGGGAGTTATATTCGCGTGTCAATTGCCGGGCAGCAGGTACGTGGCCCGCGGCAATTGGCGGAAAGCGGCCGTACCCCGAACTACCCGGCAAAATACCCTCGTCCGGGTATTCCTCTCCCGGGCCGGTTCGCCGTACCTTGATTCCAGGTACATGCCACTCCCGTCCGAGACGATCGCAGCTATCGTCCAATTCGACACGTGCACCATCGCCAACGCCATCGAACAGTTCGGCGTCCGCCTGCGCAATGAGGGCTATACGCGGCCCGGCCTGCGCTGCCTCACCGGCGGCTTCACGCCCATCATCGGCTATGCCGCCACTTGCCGCGTCCGTTCCGCCGACCCTCCCATCGGCGGCGGCGTCTATGTCGAATCCACTGCCTGGTGGACGGGCATCGAGAAGCTTCCCACGCCGCGCATCGCCGTGATTCAAGCGGATGACGATGCCGGGGCATCGACCGTCGGCGAGGTGCATGCCGCAATTCTGAAGGCCTTCCACTGCGCCGGTGTGATCACCAATGGCGGCGTGCGCGAACTGCCCGCCGTGATGCGCATGGGCTTCCCCATGTTCGCGCGCCACATCTCGCTCTCGCATGCCTACGCCCACCTGGTTGATATTGGCCACCCCGTGGAGATTTTCGGCCTTCGAATTCATTCCGGAGATCTGATCTACGCCGATTGCCATGGCGCCATTTCTATCCCTCTCGCCATTGCATCTGAAATCCCTCGGGCAGCGGCGCACATTCGAGAGCGGGAGCGGCGCATCATCGACGTTTGCCAAAGCCCCGCCTTCTCGCCCGAACGCCTTCTGCAAGCCATCCGGAGCAATTCATGAGCAGATTCGCCGCCGCCGGCGTGGTCTTAGCAGCGGTTCTCTCCACTTCCTGTTCGCACAGCACCGATCCCGAAGTCGCCAATGGCGCGGCTTCCGAGCCTCCCGCCATCGCTGTTGCCCAAGTCAAGACCGGAGACCTCACTCGCACGCTCGCGCTCACGGCTGAGTTCAAGCCCTACCAGGAAGTGGACGTCATGGCAAAAGTGGCGGGCTACATCAAGCAGATCAACGTCGATATCGGCGACCGCGTTTCTCAGGGCCAAGTGCTGGCGACGCTGGAAATTCCCGAAATGGAAGACGACCTCAACCACGCCAACGCCTCGGTGGATCGTAGTCAGGCGGCCGTCAGACAGGCGCAGGACGAACTCAGCCGCGCCCAATCGGCGCAGGAGATGGCTGACCTTACCTTCCAGCGGCTCAGCGACGTTTCGAAGCAGCGGCCTGGCTTGGTGGCGCAGCAGGAAATCGACGATGCGCATAGCAAGGCTCTGGTCGCGCAGGCCCAAACCGCCGGGGCCGGCTCCGCCGTGCAGGCCGCCGGCCAGCAGGTGCGCGTCAACCAGGCGGACGTCGCCAAAGTGCACACCTTGATGGCATACACGCGCGTGGAGGCCCCCTTCGACGGCGTCGTGACCAAGCGCTACGCCGACCTGGGATCCATGATTCAAGCCGGCACGGCTTCGCAGACGCAAGCCATGCCGGTAGTCCGCGTGTCGCAGAATAATCTGCTCCGGCTGATCCTTCCCGTGCCCGAGTCGGCCGTGCCCTCGGTCCATATCGGGCAGCAGGTGGAGGTCAAAGTACCCACCCTCAATCGCAGTTTTCCTGGACTGGTGCGCCGGTTTGAGGACAAGCTTTCGCTCGAAACCCGCACCATGAACACCGAGGTGGACGTGCCGAATGCATCCCTGCTTCTCATGCCCGGCATGTATGCGGAAGTGGATCTGACGCTGGCGCAGCGCAACCACGTGCTGACGATACCGGTGAACGCGGTGGATATCGACGCCGCCGCATCGAGCGGACAGGTAACCGTCGTCACGGCCAATGATCGCATTGAGCCGCGCAAGATCCTGTTGGGAATCGAGACCGCCAACAGGGTGGAAGTGCGGTCCGGATTAAACGAGGGCGACATGGTGGTGGTGGGAAGCCGATCGGGCTTGCAGGCGGGCCAGGAGGTGAAGCCCAAACTCACCGACATGGCGGCGGAGAAGCAATAAATGTCCCGCTTTGCGATCCGCAATCCCTACTTCATTGTGGTGGCCTGCCTGATCATCGCGGTGGTAGGCATCACCAGTCTGGCGCGCATGCCGGTGGATATGTTCCCGGCGATGGACATTCCGGTCGTAGTGGTGGCGACCTTCTATTCGGGCATGCCGCCTGAGCAAATCGAAAACGACATTACCAGCCGCTTCGAGCGCTTCTTCACGCTGGGCGCGGGAATCGAGCATATCGAATCGCGCTCCCTGCCGGGCGTTAGCGTGATCAAAGTCTATTTCCAGCCTGGGACCAATCCCGATTCCGCGGTGACTACGATTTCGAATCTGGCGATGGCGCAATTGCGGCGTTTGCCGCCGGGGACGCTGCCGCCCGTGGTGCTGAAGTTCGATGCCTCCAGCCTGCCTGTGTGCCTGGTAACGTTCAAGGGCGAAGGGCTGAACGAAACCCAACTGCGCGACCTGGCGCAATTCCAGGTGCGCAACCAGATCGGCAGCGTGGCCGGCGCCAGCGTGCCGCAGCCTTTCGGCGGCAAATATCGCCAGATCATGGTCTATGCCGACCCCTACAAACTGGAAGCGCACCAATTGAGCCTGATGGACCTGGTGCGATCGGTGAACGCCTCCAATTTGATTCTTCCGGCAGGCGACGTGCAAATTGGCCCGCTCGATTACAACATCTACACCAACAGCCAACTGAGCACCGTGGAGGATATCGACCGGCTGCCCATTAAGATGGTGGGCGAATCGCCGGTACGCGTCGCCGACATCGGCTATGCCGAGGATGGCCACGAGATTCAAACCAACATCGTGCGCGTGGATGGGCAGCGCTCGGTTTACGTGCCGGTGATGAAGCAAGGCGGCGACACGAATACCATCGCCGTTGTAGATGGCATCAGGAAAGCCATCCAACATCTCTTCGATGTTCCGAAAAGCCTGATCACGCGCGTAGTATTCGACCAATCTGTCTTCGTCAAAACAGCCATTGAAACGCTGCTGCATGAAGGCGCCATCGGGTTGTTTCTTACGTCGGTGATGATCCTGATTTTTTTGGGCAGCATGCGCGCCACGCTGGCGGTATTCTTCTCCATTCCGCTTTCCGCGCTGGCGGCATTCATCGCTCTTTCCATGGGGGGCAGCTCCATCAACAGCATGGTGCTGGGCGGACTGGCGCTGGCGTTTTCGCGTCTGATCGATAACTCGGTGGTGGTGCTCGAGAACATCTACCGTCACTTGGAACTGGGCGAGACTCGCGAAGTAGCGGCGGAAAAGGGCGGTCGGGAAGTAGCGCTGCCGGTGCTGGCTTCGACGCTTACTACCATCGTGGTCTTCTTCCCCGTCACGCTGCTTTACGGAGTGAGTAAGTATCTGTTCTCCGCGTTGGCGCTGGCAGTAGTGCTGTCATTGATGGCTTCCTACGCCGTAGCGATGTCGGTTGTGCCGCTGTTTTGCTCGCAGTTTATCTCCGGCCATGAGACGCACGCCGAAGAAGGGCGCCGGCTAGGCCTGCTCGACCGGTTCAACGGTTGGTTCAATCCACAGTTTGACCGCTTCCTGAACCTGTATGATCGCGTGATCGGCGTCGTCTTGAAACGGCCGGTGGCCATTCTCTTCGTCCTCTCGGGCGTGATCGTGGTCAGTCTCTTTCTCTTTCCACTGCTCAATTTTGCGTTCTTCCCGCGAACCGACCCCGGCCAGTTCATGATGAACGTCAAGCTGCCCTCAGGCACGCGCATCGGGATCACGGAACAGGAAGTGGCTAAGGTTGAGGGCCTGGTGCGTCGCACCGTCTCACCCGCGGACCTGGGGATGATCGTCTCGAACATCGGTTCCACGCCCGATTTTTCGGCCATCTACACCAGCAACTCGGGCATGCACACCGCAACCGTGCAGGTGAGTCTCAAGGAAGGCCACAGAGTGGGCAGTTATGAGTATATGGCGATGGTCCGCGGGCGCATCGCGAGAGAGTTGCCGGAGATCACGGCATACTTCCAATCGGGTGGCCTGGTGGATGCCGTACTTAGCCTTGGCATGCCCGCGCCCATTGATGTGCAGGTTGCCGGTTCGGACCTCGCCGCCGGAAACCGGCTGGCCACGCAACTGGCCCGGCAGATCCGCAAGATCCGGGGCGTGGGCGATATTTACGTGCCCCAGGATGTCGACTACCCGGCCGTTCAACTCGATGTGGACCGCACCCGCGCCAGCGAGCTGGGGCTGTCGCAGGAGGAGGTGGTCGGCAACGTGATCACGGCGCTTACTTCGAACGCCATGATCGCGCCCAGTTTCTGGATCGATCCGAAAACCGGCAACGACTACATGCTGACCGTGCAATATCCCGAGAATCAGATCCACAGCTTTGACGACCTGCGCGCGATTCCGGTGCGCGGCAAAGGCATGCCCGATTCGACGCGGCTCGACAATATCTCCGCTATTCGCCAAGTCAAGTCGCCCACCGAGGTGGACCACTACCAGCTTCGCCGCGTAACGGATATCTTTGTGCAGCCGCTGGGTGAGGACCTCAGCCGTATCTCTAGCGCCATTGACGCCCTTACCGCGCGCACCAGGATTCCGGACGGTCTCACCGTGACTCAGCTTGGGCTGGTGCTGGGCATGCGTCAGAGCTTTCATCGCTTCGGCGTCGGCCTGTTGCTCTCGGTGGTTCTGCTCTATCTGATTCTGGTGGCGCAATTCCGTTCGTTCCTCGATCCGCTGCTGATTCTCACCGCCGTGCCGCCCGGATTGACAGGCGCGCTGGTGATCCTCTATGTGACTCAGACCAGCATGAACGTAATGTCTCTCATGGGTCTTATGATTCTGATCGGTATGACCGTGTCCGATAGCATTTTGATCGTCGAATTCACCAGGCACTTGCGCGAGGACGGCATGACCGTCCGGCAGGCCGTTGTCACCGCCGCGCGCGTGCGGTTGCGGCCCGTGCTGATGACCTCGCTTGCCACGATCATCGGACTGCTGCCGATGGCGCTCAAACTCGGCGCCGGCAGCGAATCCTACGCGCCGCTGGCTCGCGCCGTACTCGGCGGCATGAGTGTCTCGCTCGTAATGACTGTGATCATGGTGCCGGCGGCATATTTCGTCGCTTATCGTAGTCAAGACCGGGCGCCGGTTCCCGAGGAGCCCCGCTAATGTCTCGCTGCTGGTTGGTGTTCTTGCTTGCAGCCGGAACTCGCGCGCAGACGCCGCCTCTGCATCTCACGCTGGCCGGCGCCCGGACATTGGCGATAAAGAATAACCCGCAATACTCCGCGGCGAAATTCAATGCCGCGGCCGCTCACCAGGAGGCGCCGCAATATCGCGCAGCCATGCGTCCCGCTCTCTCCGGCGCCATCACGGGCGTTGGCGCCGATAACGGTTCGCGCCTGGCAGCGGGCGCGCTCAACAACCCTACCGTATACAGCCGGACCGCTTCCGGCCTGACGGCCTCGCAGATGATCACCGATTTCGGCCGGACCGGGAACTTAGTCGGCATGGCGAATCTGCAAGCGCAGGCGCAAGACCAGGCGGGTGAAAACACCCGCGCAAGCATTTTGCTGGCGGCTACTCAGGCGTACTTCGCCGTGTTGCGAGCCGAGGCGGTACTGAAAGTGGCTGAGCAGACGGTGGCCGCGCGCCAGGCAGTTTCCGATCAGGTCACTGCGCTCGGACAAGCCAACTTGAAATCCACCCTCGATGTCAGTTTCGCCAATGTGAATCTATCCGGCGCCAAGTTACTGCGCGTGCAAGCGCAGAACGACGTCGATGCCGCTGAGGCGGATTTAGCCACTGTGATGGGTCAACCCGGCCAGACCGCTTTCGAACTAGCCGATGAGCCGATGCCGCCTGCGCTCCCCGCCAACCTTGCGCCGCTGGTTGCTCTAGCCATGGAAAACCGCCCCGATCTGAAGGATTTGAAACTGGAGCAAGCCGCGGCCGAGCGCTTCACCAAGGCCGAGCGCGATCTCTATTTTCCCACGGTCAGCGCGCTGGCCGCCCTGGGCGTCGTTCCGGCTGGAGAACCGCAAATTCCCGGCCGTTATGGCGCCATCGGACTCAACATCAATATTCCGATCCTCAATGGCGGGCTCTTCAAGGCTCGCGAGAATGAAGCCTCACTCAAAGCCAAGGCCGCCGCGCAAAATGTAGCGGACCTGGCCAACCGGATTATCCGCGACGTTCGCGTAGCCTGGCTGAACGCCAGTACCGCCTTTGAGCGCATCGGCCTTACGCAAGAGTTAGTGGACCAGGCCACGCAGTCGCTCGACCTGGCGCAGGCCCGCTATAACCTCGGCCTAAGCGCGATTGTGGAGCTCAGTCAAGCGCAACTCAATCTGACTTCCGCGCAGATCGCCAACGCCGCCGCTCGCTACGATTACCAGGCGCAACGGGCCGCGGTGGATTATCAAACGGGGGTGTTGCGCTAGGCGCCGCGGCGAGCAAAGGCGTGGTTTTCCTCCACGGATTCGATGAGGTTGCCTGAATCCGCTCAGCTGATAACTCCCTTGCGGATCGCGTACAGAATCAATTCCGCGCCGCTGTGCAGGTTCAGCTTCTGAAAGATGTTGGCGCGGTGAGTCTCTACGGTATACAGGCTCAGATTCAATATCGCCGCCACATCTTTATTGCTTTTGCCCTCGGCCAGCAGTTGCAATACTTCGCGTTCGCGCGTGGTGAGCAGTTCGTAGCTATCTTCCACTCCGCGCTCCCGCATCTGGCGCATGTAGTCTTCCACTAACATCTTGCTGATCGCCGGACTGAAGAAGGCCTTGCCCTCACTCACCGCCGTTACGGCCTGAATCAAGTCGTACTCCGCCGAATCCTTCAGTAGATACGCGCGCGCGCCCGCCTTTAAAGCCCGCAGCACGTAGCTTTCATCCCCATGCATGCTCAGGAATACCACGGCAGTCTGAGGCAGCTTCGCCGTAATCTGCCGCGCCGCTTCAATGCCGTTCAAGATTGGCATAGCCACATCCATCACCACCACGTCGGGTAAATGCTGCTCGGCCAGCGCAATGGCTTCACGGCCGGTCGACGCATCGGCGATCACCTGGAATTCCGGCACATTTTCGAGCAGCATCCGGAGGCCCTTGCGCACCACCGTATGGTCGTCGGCCAGTAAAATGCGGATCGGCTTCATGGCGTCTCCCGAGGCAAGCTTATGCGCAGCAGCGCGCCGCTGCCGGGTTGCGATTCCACCGCAAAAGTTCCGCCCAGATGAGTCACGCGCTCCTCGATGCCCAGCAGCCCCATGCCCTTTTCGTGGCTGAAGTCGAAGCCCTTTCCATCGTCCCGCACCGTCAGCAGCAGGCGCTTCGTCTCCTGCTTTACGCTCACTGTCACATTGCGCGCGCCCGCGTGCTGTACGCAATTATGCAACGCCTCCTGCACCACCCGGTAAACGCATGTCTTGTGCTCTTCCGGCAGCTGCTCCGAGACGTCCTCGGCAATCACCTTCACCCAAACGCCGCTGCGTTTCAATACCTCGCGCGCCTGCCATTCGAGCGCGGGAACCAATCCCAAATCGTCCAGCATCGCCGGCCGCAATAGCAGCGCCATATTGCGCACCACGCCGATCGAGCTTTCCACCAGCTTCTTGATCTCGTCCGCTTTGACGGCCGCCGCGTCCACGTCGCGCGCGCGCGTCAGCGTGGAAAGGTTCGCCATCTCCACCAGCACGCCGGTGAGTGATTGTCCCACTTCGTCATGCAGTTCGCGCGAGATCGAGCGGCGCTCGTCTTCATGCGCTTCCACCAGCCGCGCCGATAGTTGCTGGATCTCGCGGAAGTGCGTCGCTTCCTCCGCTTCCAATCGCAGGATGCGCCGCATGCTGAACGCAGCCAGCACCAGCCCCAGCCCGATCGTCAACCCCAGAGTCGCCGTCAGCCGCCGCCGGAAATCGGAAAAGGTCCGTTCCACCTGTAGCTTGCCTTGGTTCAACTGGGCTTCATTCAGCTCACGGATCTGGTCGGCGATTCCCACCATCGCGTTGCGGCGCGGGGAGACTTCGTCGCGCAAGAACAGGAAGCCGTCGCGTTTGCGCTTCTCCGGCGTCCAGCCGAATACCGGCTCCAGCAGGCTCCAATAGGCGGCCAGCGCGCCGGTCAGCGCCGTAAAAGGCTGCCCATCGGCCGCCGTGAGCAGACTGCGGTACTGCGCCAGCGCGTCGTCCGTATCGTGGCGTGTCTCGATCAGGCTATCGAGATGGCCCTCCGCCTTGCCCGCTTCCGGCTCCAGCAGGTAGTCGCGCACATAGGTTCCCGAGACGTATACGTCGCCGCGAATACGCTCCAGCAGGCGCGTGCGCAACACGAACTGTTCGCGGAACTCGTCGTTGGAATTCTGGATCTCGCGCAGCGCGCGCACGCCGTCGATTTCCGCGAACGCCATCAGCACCAGCAGGCCGCCAAATCCCGCCATCAGCGCAGCCCGGCTATGCGCATCCGGCGTGCGGCTTCTGCGTGGCGGAGGCATCCCTATATTATGGATGTAGAGACCATGGCGCCTTCCGGGACCGCGCAACCGCAAATCAATCCTTGGATCATCGCCATCGCGGTGATGTTCGGGACCTTCATGGAGGTCCTCGATACCACCGTGGTGAACGTATCCCTGCCCCACATCGCCGGCAGCCTCTCGGCCAGCGTGGATGAGGCGTCGTGGGCGCTGACGGCCTACCTGGTAGCCAACGCGATCATCTTGCCCATCACGGGTTGGCTGTCCAACTATTTCGGACGCAAACGCACGCTGATGGGGGCGGTCACCGGGTTCACCCTCGCCTCTCTGCTCTGCGGCATGGCCCCGAGCCTGAGCGCGCTGATCTTCTTCCGCCTCATCCAAGGCCTCTGTGGCGGCGCCCTGCAGCCCATTTCGCAGGCGGTGTTGCTCGAAGCCTTTCCCGCCAAAGACCGCGGCAAGGCGATGGCATTCTGGGGGCTCGGCATCGTGGTCGCGCCCATGCTCGGCCCCGTGCTCGGCGGTTGGCTTACCGACAGCTACAGTTGGCGCTGGGTCTTTTACATCAATCTGCCGGTAGGGCTGGCGTCGATTATCATGACCCGCTTGTTCATTTTCGACCCGCCCTACATCCGCCGCGACGGCAAAGGCATCGACTATTGGGGCATCGGCATGCTCGCGGTCGGCGTAGGCGCGCTGCAGGTGGTGCTCGATAAAGGCCAGGAAGACGACTGGTTCTCTTCCCATGCCATCGTCGCGCTCACCATCGCATCCGCGCTAGGCATTGCGCTCTTCATTCTTCGCGAGCTGATGGCGCAGGATCCGGTGGTGCATCTGAGCGTCTTCCGCAATCGAACCTACAGCGCCGGCGTCTTTCTGATGACCGTACTCGGCTTTGTCCTCTACGGCAGCATGCTGCTGGTGCCGGTTTTTCTGCAAACCTTGTTGGGGTATTCGGCGCTCAACGCCGGCGTCGCCATGGCGCCGCGCGGTCTCGGGTCGTTCCTCATGATGCCGGTGGTGGGGACCGTGCTGAGCAAGTTCGACCCGCGCAAGGTGCTGGCCATCGGGCTGCTCGGCGGCGCATGGTCGCTCTACGCCCTGTCAAGCCTCAACCTCAACACCGGATACTGGGACATTTTCTGGCCGCAATTCATACAAGGCGCCTCGCTGGCCTTGCTCTTCGTGCCGCTCACCACCGCCACCATGAGCCCGGTGCCCAAGGAAGAGATGGGCAACGCCACCAGCATGTTTAATCTGATGCGCAACATCGGCGGAAGCATGGGGATTGCCAGCGGAACCACCTTTCTGTTCCGCATGCAGCAGTTTCACACCGCCATTCTCGGCTCCAACGTCAGCGCCTCCAACCCGCGGACGCAGGCCATGCTGCACGGCATACAGGTCAACATGATCGCGCATGGCTCCGATCCGGTGACGGCCATGCGTCAATCCTACGGCGCCGTGTGGGGCTTAGTGCAGCAGCAGGCCGCCATGCAGGCCTTCGTCGATACGTTCCGCGCGCTCGGTTGGGTATTCGTGTTGGTTCTGCCGCTCCTATTGATCATGAAAAAGCCCAAGTATCAAGGCCCCGGCGGAGCCGCGATGCATTAAGACGGCGAATGAATCTCATGAAGTGGCTCTTCTACAGTTTGACCCTCTGCGCGCTGCTGGCCGCGGATGATCCCTCCGGCGGCTTGCTCGCCGCGGCCGCCAAGGGCGAGACCAGGCTCGTGTCCACTCTAATCAAGTCCGGCGCCAACGTGAACGCGGTGGATAAGAACGACCGCACGCCGCTCATGCTGGCCGCGCAGCACGGCCATGCGGACACGATGCGCGTGTTGCTCACCGCCGGCGCCAAGACCGATGTGCGCGATAAATCCGGCTTCACCGCCTATGCCCTGGCGCTGCTCGACCCCATCGGCCACGCCGATCACGAGGCCGGCCTGCAGTTGTTGCCCAAGCCGGAGCGGTTCCGCCTCTCCGTAATTGCCGGATGGAGTCCGGCCGGTTTGGTGAGTTCCTGCTTCGAGCGGCGCGAGCAGATCATCCAGCAGGTCGGCTTGATGAAGCCCGATGAGAGCGCGCTGCGCGAGTTGCAGGCATTCGCCAAATCGTCCGGCAAGGGGCTGGCGCAGTTGACGCAGGTGGACGCCAAAGCGGTGGAACCGCTGCGGGCCGGGCCAACCGATGCTGCCGACGCCATCGTAACGCTCGAGATAGAACCTGGTTCGGCCTGCGCCGGCGGAACCTCCGACAGCCTCACCTTCGCCATCGATGTCAAGGTGTTCCGCGCCCGCGATGGCCTGCTGCTGGCGCAAAAAAGTCTGGGCGGCGGCCTAAAAGGAATGCGCGCGCAGATGGTCGATAACGCCGCCCAGTACAAGCCGGTCTACGAAGGCTGGATGAGCGCGCAAGCCGGCCCGATTTATTGGGCGGCCGTGGAAGCTTTGCTGAAAGCCCAGTGACGCCGGCGATCTTCTCGCCGGTTCTTTTCCGAGCCTCGCCGCAGACGCCGATTTATACTCGGAAATCATGGCCAAATCCAAACCGAAATCCCTCTACGGCGTTCATCCTAGCGTCGCGATGACGCAGAAATACGTCGCCACGCTCCAGGAAAAGACCGGCCGCCCGCTCGATGAATGGCTCGCGCTGCTAAAGAAGTCCGGCGCGGCAACCGAAAACGAGCGCCGCGCCTGGCTCAAGACCGCCCACGGCCTTGGCATGAATATGGCAGGGGCCATCGCCGGGTTCGCCGGACCCACAGGTTCCGAATTCGCCAGCCCGGAGGCCTATCTCGCGGCCGCCGAAGGCTATGTGGAGCGGATGTTCAGCGGCGCCAAGGCCGCGTTGCTCCCTCTTTACGAGGAATTGCTGGCCCTGGGTTTCGGCCTCGGCGAGGACGTAAAGGCGTGTCCGTGCCGTACCATGGTGCCTCTCTATCGCCATCACGTCTTCGCGCAAATCAAGCCCGCCACGCAGACCCGCATTGATCTCGGCTTCGCCCTGGGAGCGCGCCAGGCCGAACGCCGTCTCATCGATACCGGCGGCTACGCCAAGAAGGACCGCATCACCCACCGCATTCCCATATCGTCACCGAAGGATATCGACGCAGAAGTGCGCCGGTGGCTGAAGTTGGCGTACCAGGCCGATGCGGCAAAGTAGCGCGCTGCCCATGGGCTGCGTTATTTCCACGCGTGTCCATCCTGACACGCCTTTCCCAAGAGCTATCTTCCTTAACTATCAACAGCTTACCCGGTGGCCCCCATTCTGCACCCTTCTTCCGCGTAGGGAGGATGGGAAGATGCGCAGAGCGGAAATCCAAATTGCAAGGTTGGCGGCGTTGACCGGCGTAATGCTTGTGGCCGCGGCGGAGGCGTTGGCTCAGGATAGGGGAGCGGCGCAATCCGCACGTAGGATCATCGTCAGCATTCCCGACCGGAAACTGGCGGTGCTCGAATCCGGCAGAGTGATCAAGATCTTCCCCACCGCCGTGGGCGCGCCCAAATCGCCCAGCCCCTCCGGCTCTTTCAAGATTGTGCAGCGGCTGGCCGACCCCACCTGGTATGGCAAAGGCAAGGTCGTGCCTCCCGGCAAGGCCTGCCCCATCGGCACCCGGTGGCTCGGATTAAACGTAAAAGGCTACGGCATCCACGGCACCAACAATCCGTCCTCCATCGGCCACAACGCGTCGCACGGCTGCATCCGCCTGCGCAACCATGACGTGGAAGAGTTATTCGGCATGGTGTCGGTAGGCGACGACGTGGACCTGGTCGCCGAGCGCACCGACGAAACGCGCGAGATCTTCGGCGACCCGACGGTTCCGGTAGTAAGAGCAACTACTGTGACCGCGGGCGGTCAGTAAGGCATCGGCGCTTCTGTTGTAGGTCGGGATGGCGCCCTGCGCGGCGGTCGGCAACCGCCGCTCTTAGAGTGCATGCACAGACTTATATGTCAATACCAGCCACGGACAACTGGTATTTAGCTGTTGGCCATCCACGTGCCTCGTTTGATATCTACTGCGCTGGGCACACTAGGTTCAGGTAGCGGTATTTACGTCAGACTCACAAGGAGAAATACATGAAGGTATCGCTAGGTATAGCTGTAATCGGAGTTATGTTACTGTATTCCGGTTGCATGAACACGCCCGCCCAGCAAGGGCCCGCTGGGGCGCAGGGACAGCCCGGTCAGGCCGGACAGCCCGGGCAAGCAGGCCAGGCAGGCCAAGTAGGACAGCAGGGCGACGCAGGCCAGCCCGGCCAAGTGGGTAGCACCGGCAGCACCGGCCAGATGGGGCAGCAGGGCCAGGTGGGACAGCAGGGCCAAGTGGGCCAGCAGGGGCAGCAAGGCCAATCCGCGCCGTGTCCTGCCGGACAGCACCGCCATACCAGCCCCGAAACGGGAAGAGTGAGCTGCGTCGGGGATTGATTAGCAGCCGCCCATATTCGAGGACATGCGCAGTAACTTCTTGATCCGGCGAAGAACCAAATGCGCGGAAAAACTAGCCCGGGAACGTGGGGAACGCATTACCAAAAAACGGTAGGCGTCCCCATAAACCACAAACTCAGCCCGATTAGTGACAGAGACGCGCCTGCCAGCAACAGCCAAAGAGGCAACGCCATGACCCTGACATTCTTCCCCAGATCGAGACGCACCTGACTCGGATCATTCGGGTTTAAGTAAGCCGCTCCCCGCGTTCCCGCGCTGTGGCGTTGTATTCTCACCTGCACTGCTTCGGGTCCCGCCAAGAAAACATCCTCGGACCGTGCCCTGGAGTGAATAGACTTCCCATCCACCGTGTAGGCCAGCTCATACCACGCGCTATAGCTCATAGACTCTTCGCCGCCCGCGCCTGCTTCATGCGTTTCCATCCAACTCCGAATTACGCGCACCTCGATAGGCTTCCACGTTCGAATCGTTTCCAGGCGGCTCCGCGCCAGAAGAAAAGCAATAGACAGAGTGACGGCGCCCGAAGCAAATACGATAGCGGCGGCGGTTCTTAGCGCATTCATGTCCTGTCACCAATCGAGCGGCCGCGCCTGCAGCCACATCAACCCCGAGCAAGCCAGAACGGTCAACCCAATGGATAGAAAAAGCAGCGAGAAACCGATGCGCCGTCCTAGCGGGTCCAGCGCCACATCTTCCGGCCGATCCGGCAGGTAATAAACTGGCCGGCGGCTGCCCACGCGATTGTCGGCCGACTTAAGCGTCGCTTCCTCAACGGTGGCCGAGACAAGATTGCCGTGCAGCGGTATTTGATAGGTCTTTCCCCCCGCCTCGTAGCGCACCTCATACCTCGTACGATACGAGGTAAACGTCTGCCCTTCATCATGACTTTGGAAAGCTTCCACTTCAACCGCCAGGATCTCCGCTTCGGTTTGCTTGCGCCCGCGCAACACCTGGGTGAAAAACAAGATGCTCCCCGCAACCAGGAACCCTATCCCGATCACCCCGCATAGATAGAGAAGAAATTTCGGCACAGTCTCTCTCGTTCCGGTAGCCTAACACATCACACCCCCGTAAAATGTGAATACCGCATGAATACTGCGCGCTCGCGTTTGAACTTAAGATAAGAAAACCTATGATCCGGTTCCTGAGCCTCTTGCTGGCCGCGATGGTCGTACTTACCGCCTCGTGTTCCAGAACGAAATTGTATACGGGAAAGAATGTCTGCGAGCTTCTTACCAATAACGACATCGCCGCGATCATGGGCGAGCCGTTTAAGCCAGGAAGCCTGACCCGCTTGGACAATGAGGACGACGAGTACATCGGCTCCTATTGCTCGTATGAATCGGAGGCGCGTTCGCAGAGGGACCCCAAACTGCCGGAGTTCCGCATCAACGTCCGGGTCACTTATGTGGAGCCTGAGAAAGCGTCTCTCGACGTTACGCGCCGGCAATGGGAGAAGACCGTGTACAACGGGAAGCCGTTTTATACGAATATTCACGAAGTGCCGGGGATTGGCGACGCCACGTTGGCCGCAACCGATTACAACCGATTCTTTCAAACCTGGTCGCTGATTAGACCGAGTACGGAAATGGAGGTCCTGGTGAGCAATGTTGCGGTGGGGGAGGCCGAAGAGCGGGGTCTCTTGGTGGCGCGCAAGATGCTCAGCCTGCTGCAGACCGAGCCGAAACTCAAGCCATAGAGTAATCGGCGATATTCATCAAATCGTCATTACTGGCGCCGGCCCCTCGTGTTAGGCTTCCCGGAGGAGATCCCGATCATACAACGGTCCTTGATCTTAGTTCTCGCCTCCGCGGTATATTCGGCCGCGGCTTTCGCCCAGTCCAAAGCGGCTGCCCCGGCGCCGATGCCTAAACCGGAGCAAGATGCATTGAAGGAAGTTACCACCAAGATCGCCAAGAGCTATAGCCTTCTGAAAGATGGTAAGACCGAATGGGCTTATCGGATTTCCTCGGGTGAGCGCGGCAAAATCGACTCCACCTGGACAGAGCTCAACCGGCACGAGGTGTTTTGCGTCACCATCGATCCCATGATTCCGACGTTCACGGACTGGAAAATCGGAAACTTCGTCATTTGGCGCGAAGAAGGAATACTTTGGTCGGCGGAAGAGGGCGACAAGGAAACGTTTCTCCGCCTTAGTTGCAAGAATTGGAAAGATCCGGCGGCGAAGTAGCTTACGAAAGCCACGCGCTGCTAAATGGATATAATGCCCGAGGAGGACTTGCCATGGGACTGGCCGAACGTCGCGTCATTCACGAGTTCCAAACTAAAGAGTTGCCTGTTCTGCAAAGCCGCGTGGACGAAGCCGCTGGATTCAGCGTACCAGTGGAGGCCGATTGGGAGAAATTGGCGCCGGAAGGCGAATCCCATCTCTACGTCGAATCTTGGAAGGCGATTTACTTTGAACCGCTGATCGCCGCTCTCCAGGCGATCGCCGTGGACCAGATGTCACGGGACGCTCTGAAAGCGGGCCTGCACAAGGTGATCATCTCCAATACAACCGGATATTATTACCCCGATCGCTGGGCCAGTTTCGAGGGAGGCACACTCACCCTCGATCATGACCCGCTCACCAATGCCGCCGATGTCAAGCCCCGCGCCGCCAGGCTCATCGCCGTTTTGGAGAGCGGTCTCTGAAGCTCGGACGTCGATATCCCGGTAGGGAAAAGGCGGCGCATTGGCTCACGCCCCCAGCTCGACTCGTCGGCGCGAGCGCATGAATTTGAGAACGTGTTGGACTGCATCGAGTACGGTGTACATAGTTGATGGTTGGTGGGCGGATTTCGAAACCCAATCACGGTGAAGGGTCTGGACGCAATTCTCGATCCGGCAAGCCCTTGTAGCGCCAGCGGTCTCTTTGCACCCAGGTGAACCGTATTGGACCTAAACGGCGTGGCGGGCTAGTTACACGGCTGAACGGGAGCGCCGTTATCACCAGTTGTCGATCTGGCATCCTCGGCTATTGCCCCGAGCGGAGCGCACGGACAGCGGTCAGTCTGGACACCCCCGGGCAAGCACCCCAAGTAGGGCCCCAGGGCGGCGCAGGGCAGGCCGGCCAAGCGGGCCAGGCAGGCAGCGGGGGCCAAGTGGGTCAGCAGGGTCAAGGCCAATCGGCGCCTTGTCCCGCCGGACAGCACCGCGACACTAACCCCGACACGGGAAGGGTGAGCTGCGTGGCCGATTAATAAGCAACGCCCATATTCGAGGACGAAGCAAAAACGAGGCCGATCGCCATGCCACCCGGACCCTCGATATGTGATTCAATCGAACTTGCATGATCGACCCGCACAAACCGTCCTACACGAACACACCGGCGTCAGCGCTCCGTCCCTTATATGGATATAAGCCGGCCTGCGAGGATGCCGCGCCGGCAGTTTCGTTGATCACGCCGTTTTTTAATACTGGGCCGGTCTTTCACGAAACCGCGGAATCGGTTTTCCGGCAGTCGTTACAGCAGTGGGAATGGATTATCGTGGATGACTGCTCCACCGATGAAGCGAGTCTCGCGATTCTCGAAGAATACCGGCATAGGGATCCGCGAATTCGCATTTTGCGATCGGAGCGCAATGTCGGGCCGTCGGTCCGGAATCTGGGCGTGGCGGCCGCGCGGGCCGATTTTATCGCTTTTCTGGACAGTGACGATCTGTTCGAACCGACGGCGCTTGAGAAACTACGCTGGTTCCTGGAGTGCCGGGCTGAACTTGCCTTCGCGCGAGGATACTCCGTAGGCTTCAGCGCCCAATCGTACCTGTGGTACGAAGGTTTCCACAGCGGCGACAAATTCTTAGAAACAAACTGTGTTCCCATAACCGCAATGATTCGCCGCCAGACCTATCTCGATGTCGGAGGCATCAACGAGCGGATTTTGGGGGGCATGGAAGATTGGGAGTTCTGGTTACGCTGCGCTGACAAGGGATTCTGGGGCGACACTCTGCCCGAGTTTCTGGACTGGTATCGCAGGCGCGCCGACCACAGCGATCGCTGGGAGGATTGGGATGGCGGCGAGCGAACGCGCCGGTTTCGATCTGACTTGACGGATTTATATCCGGATCTCTTTCGGAATGGAGTACCTAAGCCCCGGCCCGCGGGCCCCGCTGCCTATTCCGTAGTGAAGAGCGACGCGCCGTTCGAAAACAAGCTCGCGCGCGGGCGGGATGTGAAGCGCCTGCTGATGATCGTTCCGCACTTCGAGATCGGTGGCGCCGACAAGTTCAATCTAGACCTGATTCGCACTTTGCAGGCCGATCACGGATACGAAGTCACGGTTGCCGCTACGCTCCCGGGTGGGCATCCATGGCGGCACTGTTTCGAGGAGTTGACGCCGGACGTCTTCACTTTGAATACGTTCCTGCCGCCGGTCGACTACCCCCGGTTTATCGAATACTTAATCAACAGCCGCGGTTTCGATGCCGTGCTGGTATCCAACAGCCAATTGGGATATCAGCTGCTGCCGTTCCTGCGGATGGGATGCCCGGGACCCGTCTTCGCCGACTATATCCATATGGAGCAGGAGGAATGGAAATCGGGCGGCTATCCGCGATACTCACTGAACTATGCGCCTTTTTTGGACGTGACGATCGCTGCGTCGGCCCATCTGAAGAAGTGGATGGTAAGCCACGGCGGCGATCCGGATCGAATTCAAGTTTGTACGATCAACGTCGACCCTACGGTCTGGGATCGTAATCTGTACCCCGGCGCCGAAATACGCGCGAAGTTTGGCATACCCCCAGGGGCGCCAGTGATCGCCTATGCGGCCCGGCTTACCGATCAGAAGCGGCCCGATGTTCTGGCCGAAGTAATCAACAATCTCAAACTTCGCGGCGCGAAGTTCGTTTGCCTGGCTGCCGGCGACGGCCCGTACCGCGGCTTTCTGGAGAAGTTCGTCAAAGCGAATAACCTGGACGAGTTAAAGGTCCTCGGCGCCAAGCCAAACGAGGAAATCCGTGAAGTCCTGGCCATTGCGGATGTGTATTTCATGCCGTCGCAAATGGAAGGGATTGCGCTGGCAATCTTCGAAGCGATGGCAATGGGGGCAGTCCCGGTTTCTGCCGACGTGGGAGGGCAGAGCGAGCTGGTAACTTCCGATTGCGGTGTGCTGATCAATCTTGGCCCGGGCGAGATACCGGCCTATACGCAGGCGCTGCTCGAACTGCTTGTCGATCCTGCCGGGCGGAATGCCATGGCCGCGCGCGCGAGGCAGCGGATCTGCGAACATTTCTCTCTGCAGGAGATGGGCGCGCGAATGGCCTCTTTGCTGGCGAAGCCGCCGGAAGCGCGGCCCTTCGACGCCGCCGCGGCTTTCCACCGCTGGCGCGGCGGCCTGGCGGCCGAGGTAGTGGAACAGCGGCGATACGAGTTCCTTGCCGAGGAATTGTGGCATCGGGGCGCCGTGGCAATTTCTCCCGCGGCGAACGAGGATTATGTGACGATGCTCGGCCTCGCGGGACGCGTCTCCAGGGGAAATCTGCTGCTTCTACCGCGGCTCTTGCGATTGAGCGGCATCGGAATTCGGGGCGTTCTCAGCACCTTAGCGCTGCTTCTTTCTCCGCGCCATTTGATTCGCAAAACCAGAAACCTTGTACTTTGCGCCAGGACCCTTTCGCACCCAGACGCGCGCCGGCGCCTGCTCACCCTGTTCGATGCGGAGTTCTATCGAACCCAGTATCCGGATATTGGCCAGTCGGGGGTGGTTCCCCTGCTGCATTATATGTTGGTAGGGTACGCGGAGAACCGGCAGCCATCCCGCCGGTTCGACCCTGAGGCTATCTACCGCCAGAACCCGGACCTGGCCCGTCTTGGGATCAATCCACTGCTCGCAGTGGCGCTCGACGGCGGATGATATCTTCAGGAACGGGGATTTCAAGATAAAAGGCTTGGCCGATTTCCGCTGTAACCGTCGCGGTGACATGCCCGCGTATCAAGGCTTTTCCGCCCGCAAGCACGCGTCCCGATGTGGGACCGCGGCACGCACGCCACCCGGACCCTGGAAATGTGATTCAATCGAACTTGCATGATCGACGCGCCCAAACAATCCTACACGAACACACCGGCGTTGGCGCTCAGTCCCTTGTATGGGTATAAGCCAGCGTGCCGGGATGCCGCGCCGGCGGTTTCGTTGATCGGATATTCGTCGTGAGTGGCGCCGAGATTGGCAAGACCCACTTCGATGTGCGCCGGCCCCTGCACCCCAACGCCGGCCTGCCGCGGGACTTCATCGGCGGCGAAGTGATCATCGGCGAGCACCGCGCGCTGCTGGCCGAACCCGCCACGCGAGCGCTTATTGAGCTTGACGCCACGCCTATCCCGGCGCCCGAGGATCGCGTGAATTACTACGACGATCGACATCTGGAGTATTGGCTATCCGGCCTGGACGATGCTCGCAAGTTGGCCCACTGGCTTCCTGCTGAGGGCGTAGCCGCGCGCTATCTGGATTTTGGCGGCGCAACAGGCCGCGTGGCGCGCCACATGGCTCGGCGTGCGGCACTGGACGTCTGGCTGTGCGACATCAACGTAAACTCGATCGCGTGGGTTGATCGCTTCTTCTCGGCGCCGGCAGCGGCCTTCCAGAACAGGATCATCCCGAGCCTGCCGATCGCCGACGGATATTTCGATCTCGTCTCGGCCTTCTCGGTTTTTACGCATCTGGATCAAGACGAGATCCCGTGGCTGTTGGAACTGCGTCGCGTCGTCCGGCCGGGCGGCTATGTTTACGCGACAGTGTTGGACGAGCATGTGTGGGACCGGCTGAAAGATCCCGCCTCGGAGTGGCTGCTGAAATCCATCTCGCGCGGGCGGCACGACGAAACGCTGCCGGAGCGATGCAAGCGCCCGCTTACGGAGCGCGTCGTGCTCGAGTACTCCCCCGGCGACGCTTCCAACGTCACCGTCTTCTTGCCACGCGATTACCTCGCGGCGAAGTGGCGAAGGTTTTTCCGCACGATCGAGTTCTTCGAAGACCACCACATCTATCAGACTGTCGTCGTGATGCAATGCCCGTGACGAGCTGAATGGGCCCCGAAGAAACCGCAGGGCAGTTCGGACCCGCCCATCCCGGTTAGCCTTAGTCTTGCGGCTATCGTATTCGCCATATCCCTGTTGTGGAAACCGCTTCAGCGACGATGTACCAGGATCCGCTATCGAAGGCGGCGCCCTGGAGATCCGCGATCGCCGGGCGCATGAGCGCGCTTCATGCGGCTCAGGCTGAGAACCATCTCGATCTCGTCGTACATTCCCTGGCGCCTGTCATTCTATGGCAATATTTGCATCGCTCGCTATTTTGCCTTGAAGACGATTGAGGTAGTGGACCCTGACAAGGTTTCTGGGCGGCAACCGTAGCGAGTCGACGAGCCTCCGCTCCGATTGGGCTGCACCCGGCAAGTCTACCCGCGCCGTCGCTTAGCGTGCAATGGGTAGCGCTCCAGGAACCAGCGCAATGGGGCAGGGACCCGGCGCAGTTGGGCGGTCAGAAGTTCGGCCTGGGCCTGGAGGCCTTCGATCCCGGTGTGCAGGTTTTTGGCTTCAAGCCGCCGGCATTCGATGTCGGCTTGTAGGCGCTCAGCCTCGGCCTGACGGCGGTCAGCCTCTTCCTGCCAATTCTTGGCCTGCTGTTCGTGCCACGCCTTCGCTTCCTCTAGCGCCCGGTTCAAAGCCTCCAGGCGCTCAGCCTCGGCCTGCCAATTCTTGGTCTGCTGTTGGTGCCACGCCTTCGCTTCCTCTAGCGCTCGGTTCAAAGCCTCCAGGCGGTCAGCCTCGGCCTGCCAATTCTTGACCTGCTGTTCGTTCCACGCTTTGGCTTCCTCGAGCGATCGAATCCAGGCAGTTGCGCCAGACGCCTCCTCCACCGTGCGGCGTAACTCTTCGAGGCCATCCGCAACCGCATCGGGCGATGCGCGCAGCAACTTATGCAACG
>Ga0302325_10006558_pt1 | contig 26101 bp, 23 predicted proteins | sample Palsa_T0_2_FD_201948 | JGI IMG/M metagenome (GOLD analysis project Ga0302325, IMG submission 201948) | Peat permafrost microbial communities from Stordalen Mire near Abisko, Sweden - Palsa_T0_2 | ecosystem: Environmental > Terrestrial > Soil > Palsa > Peat permafrost | place: Sweden: Abisko... | reverse complement strand
CACCGGCACCAGCGACGAGCAGCCGGAGGAGGCAGGCCGGCGCCAGATGCTGATCCGGGTGACGGGCGACCAGGTCACGATCGAGGCGACCGACCCGGTGATCGTCGATCTCGGCCGCGCCGCGCTCGCCGCGCTCGGCGAAAAGGCCAGCCCGCCTGACACCATTCGTGGTGATCTCCCCGATAGCGCCAGTCTCGCCAACGTCTGGCAGGCGCTGCATGACAGCCTCGGGGTCATCCAGCGGCGCGCGACGTTGCCCGCGGAGTCCCCGGGCCACCCTGACCAGCCAGGAACCGAGGCCGCTTAGTGGTCCGACCAAGGCGGTGCTTGCGGTCAGCGCAGTCGGACCCGGGTGACGATCTGGTTCAGCGTATCGGCGGAGGCAGCGTAGCTGTCGTCGCCGGGGTAGACGGCGGTGATCTTGCCATGGCCGGCCGGCAGGCGCGCCTTGAACTGCGGGGCGTCGAGGAGACGGAAGGCTATGCCGAGAACCTCGCCGGAATATCCCAGGCCGTCATAATGGACTTCCCCTGCGTGTACGGCCACACGTAGCCGGATGCTGCGCTGTTGCCACGCCTCGGTCGGCAGGCGCAGGTTGTAATCGGCCACGAGCCGGGCCAATTCCGGCACGACCCGGCTGAGGAGGAAGGTCTTGGGCACCTCATCGGTCGGGCGGATCAGCACCAAGACGCCGTCGCCGCGATCGGTGAAGGGATCGAAGTGGCGGGCCTCGATGCCGGCGTAAGTCATCGCCTCACGCAGGAGCCGGTAAGAGTGTTCCCGATCCACCGCAGGCACGCCACATGGTGGCGCATCGGTCGGACGAAGCCGGCGATCTGTTTAGGGGGACTCAAAACCGGCGCGTCCCGGGGCTTTTGGTGTGGTATCTATTTATGCTGCTATAGGGCGACATAAACGCGGCATCCACGCTGCCGGATCACAGGCCGCCCAGACTCATCCTCGGCACAGTCTTCTGGGCCATCGGAGCGATCTGGGACTTGGCCTTCGCATGCGCCTGCGGGACGATCGGCGGCTGGGCCGCCATCACCGGCGCCCGCTCGGGCCGCTGACGTCCCTGCTCCCGCCCTGACCCCGGTCAAATCAAGATCATTATGCCGAACGACACTGCCGCGTGCCCCCAGCCAACCGCGTGCCTCAGCCGGCCGGCCATCCCAGCAGCCGCCTGGCCGCCGCGTCGATGTCGGCTTCGGACAGCAGCACGTGCGCGGCGGCGTCGCCGAGCGGGATGAAGCTGTCGGCCGAGGTGACCCTGGCTATCGTGCCGCGAAACCCGGCGTCGGTGAGCTCGGCGATGACCCCCTCGGCGACGCCGCCGGACCGGCGGGTCTCGTCGACGATGAGGACGCGGCCGGTCAGTTCGGCCTCGGTGCGCAGTTGCTCGGCGGGCAGCGGGGCGAGCCAGCGCAGATCGAAGACGCGTACGCCCGCCCCGGCCGCGGCGAGCCGCCGGGCCACCCGCAGCGACATCGGGACCCCGTTCCCGAAGGTGACGAGGGTCAGGTCGGTGCCGCGGCCGTAGCTGCGGCCGCGGCCGATCGGCACGTGCTCCTGCGCCCAGCGCTCCGGGCCGGGGTAGGGCGCCAGCCAGGCGCCATCGCCCGGCTGGTGCAGGTCGCGGGTGTGGTAGAGCGCGATCGGCTCAAGGAAGACGCAGACGGTGCCGTCGACGTGCGCGGCGGCCAGGCAGCTGCGCAGCATCGGCGCCGCGTCGCTGGCGCGAGCCGGCACGGCCACCACGAGGCCGGGAATGTCGCGCAGGACGCTGACGGCATTGTCGTTATGAAAATGACCTCCGAAGCCCTTCTGGTACGCCAGGCCGGCCACCCGCACCACCATCGGGTTGCGGTACCGGCCGGCCGAGAAGAACTGCAGGCTCGCCGCCTCGCCGCGAAGCTGGTCCTCGGCGTTGTGGAGGTAGGCGAGGTACTGGATTTCCGGTACCGGGAGCAGGCCGCTGACGCCCGCGCCGAGGCCGAGCCCGAGGATCGCCTGCTCGTCGAGCAGGGTGTCGAAGACCCGGCCGACCCCGAACCGTCTGGCCAGACCCCGCGTCACCCCGTAGACGCCGCCCTTGCGGCCGACGTCCTCGCCGAACACCAGCAGCTCGGGGTAGGCCGCGAGGGCATCGGCGAGGCTGCGGTTGATGGTGTCCGCCAGGGTCAGCGGCCCGGCGGTTTCCGGCCGCCTGTCGCCGAAGGCGCCCTCGCGGGCTTCCGGTGGGCCGGCGGTGGCGGCCCGGCGCGCGACCTGGCCGGGATGGCGCGGCGCGAGCGGGCCGGTCACCTCGGCGCGGCTGGCCAGGCGGCGGTGCGTCACGGCCTCGTCGGCGATCGTCCGGACCTGGGCGCGGATCGCCTCGTACCGGCCGATGACCTGCTCCGGGCCGAGCAGGCCGGCGGCCACGATCAGGCGTGCGGTTCCGAGCAGCGGATCGCGGGCGTAGTCCGCCGCGATTTCGGCCTGGCTTCGGTAGCTGACCTCCGCGTCGCTGCCGGCGTGGCCCAGGAAACGCACGAGTCGCAGGTGCAAGAACGCGGGGGAGCGGCTGGCCCGGACGTAGGCGGCGGCTTCGGCCGCGGCGTCGAAGCACGCCGCCGGGTCGCTGCCGTCCGCGCTGAAGTAGCGCAGCGCCGGGCGCCCGGAGTGCACCGCGGCGACCCAGCCGTCCGGGGTACGGACGCTGATCCCCAGGCCGTTGTCCTCGCAGACCAGCAGCAGCGGCATCGGCAGGCCCTGATAGGCCGTGCGGCAGGCGGCGTTGATGGCACCGGTCGCCGTGGAGTGGCTCGCGGAGGCGTCCCCGAAGCTCGCCACCGTGATGGCGTCCGCAGGCCAGGCCGACGGAACGCCCAGCTTGGCGGCCCGTCCGATCGAGAACGCGATCCCGACGGCCCGCGGCAGGTGCGACGCGATCGTGGACGTCTGCGGGATGACGGCCAGGTCATAGTGCCCGAAGACCTTGTGACGGCCGCCCGCGATCGGCTCGTCGCTGGCGCCGACCAGGCCGAGCAGCACGTCCCGCAGCGGCTGCGAGCCGGGCACCTGCGCGGCCCGGGCGAGGTAGAAGGCGCCGGAGCGGTAGTGCAGCAGCGCGGGATCGGACGGGCGCAGGACCGCCCCGACCGCCGCGTCGGCCTCGTGCCCGGCGGAGCCGATCGTGTAAAAGCCGTGGCCCTCGGCGCGCAGGTAGCGCGCCGCCAGGTCCAGGTGCCGGCTGCCGGCCTGGGCGTCGAACAGGGCCACGGCCTGTTCGCCGGTCAGCCTGGTCCCGGCGGTCCCGTCTGTGGTCCCGGCGGTCCCGTCTGTGGTCCCGGCGGTCCCGTCTGTGGTCCCGGCGGTCCCGTCTGTGGTCCCGGCGGTCCCGTCTGTGGTCCCGGCGGTCCCGTCTGTGGTCCCGGCGGTCCCGTCTGTGGTCCCGTCTGTGGCCGGGGCCTTCCCGTCGCCTGCCAGGTCGCGCTCGGCAGACGACAGGTCGCCCACGGACGACGACTGATCGCCCACGGACGACGACATTCCGCGCACGGCCGACAGGAACCGCCGGTCGAGTTCTTCTTCTGGGGTGGTCTCTGGCACCTGTCGTTCCTGCTCGTGGTTCCCGCTCGTCGTTCCTGCTCGCGTCAGTCGGTGAGGCGGAACGAGGTGTCCGCGCTCGGCTCAGCGACAGCCATCTGAGCCTTCTGCAGCGATCCCGGGTAATCCCAGTTCATCGGCTGCCAGCGAGTGAACTGATCAAGCACCCTGCGGCCCTGGCTCCTGCGTGGCGGCGGTCAAGGCGGCATTTTGTCCCGCTAGGCAGCTTAAGCTGCCGGGCTCACGGCAGCCGCATGACCATGGCCCATGCGGTCGCGCCGCAGCCTTGGCTGCCCGCGGTTGGGCCGGGCGCCGCCACGGGCCGGCTCCGGATTACGCGGCTAAGCCCAGCGGCCGGGCAGCCACTCAGCGAACCTATCTGCCGTCACATCAAAAACATCAGGCTTTTTGTTCGACTTCTATCTCAGTTCAGGCTAATTGCCTTGAAATAAAGTCCTCGATTCGCTAGTATGTTTGATGAGATAAAGCATCACTCTTCCGAACGGGCGGTGGCGCGTGACCTCAGGAGCGGCTTCCCCGGACCCCGGGCGGGACGACCCCGCCCGGCGCGCTGGCGAGCCGCGCCACTCTGCGCAGGATCACAGCAGCGCGCCGGATTTCGCGTGTGACCTGCCCGGTGAGGGCTGGCGGGAACTGCCTTCCTCTGATGACTGGCTGACCGAGCAGGAGTGGGCGGAGTGGGCGGCTTCCCGGCAGGCCAGGGAAGAGGAACCACCCGAGGATGACGAAGATCTCGACCCGGAAGACCCAGCGCCTCCCGCCGAGGCGGACCTGGACGCGGTAGCGGCGGAGTGCCGCGAAATGGCCGCGGAACAGGCTCAGGCCGCCGCGAACGCTGCCCGGCTGGGTACCACCGGGGCGCTGGCCGCGATCGGCGCCATGCTCGGCCGCCGCGGCCCCGGGCAGCCCGGCTCCGCGCACCGTTTCCCCGGCACCTATACCGGTCCGGCGGGTGGATTCGCGACGGGCCAGCCGCTGGATGTCGCCCCCGGCGGTGCGGGGCTGCTGGGCCACGCCGAGTATGCCGCCGGGAACGACGACCGATTTACCGGATCCTCCGACGACGAACTGCTCGGCGTGATCTGCGGCCTGGACCGGGTCGAGGCGACCGCGGCCTCCCTCAGGCACGCCGCGGTCGCCGAACTGATCCGGCGCCGCCCGGACCGCGACTGCACCCCGCAGGGACCGGCCCAGATGCCGGAAGCATGGGACGAAAGCATCGTCGCCGAACTGTCTTACGCCCTGGCCGAGACCCGGAATGCCGCGGAGACGATGCTGAGCCGGGCCTGGGATCTGGAGGTAAAGCTCCCCGGTACCAAGGCGGCGTTCCGGTCCGGGGTGCTGCGCCAGTCCAAAGCCGAGATCATCTCCCGCGCCACCACCCTCCTGGACCCGGACGAGGCCCGTGCGGCCGAAGCGCTGGTGCTTGACCGGGCGGGCAGGCTGAGCCCGAGCGGACTTCGGGCCGCGATCGCCCATGCCGTCATCGAGGTCGCCCCCGAGAAGGCGAAAAAACGGCGCGAGCAAGGCGAGAAAGATGCCCGGGTGGAGCGGTGGCCCGAAGACTCCGGGAACGCGTCGCTGGCAGGCCGGGAACTGCCGCCCGCCGAAGTCCTGGCCGCCGACCAGCGCATAACGTGGTGGGCGGAGCGGTTGCGCGAGGCGGGCCTGGAGGGGGATATGGACCAACTCCGCGCCCGGGCTTATCTCGATATCTTGCTCGATAAAGACTCGCGGCCAGTCCGCCTGCAGACCGGGAACGCCGGCGGCAGCCTGGACGACGGCGATGGCCCGGACGGCGGCGATGGCCCGGACGGCGGCGATGGCCCGGACGGCGGCGATGGCCCGGACGACGGCGGCAGCCCGGACGACGGCGACGGCCCGGACGATCCGGGAGATGACGGGTCGGGCCCGCCTGCCCCGCCGGAGCCCCGGGCACCAGGAGCCAGTGTGATCCCGGCCGGGTTCGCCGGCCGCATCCACCTCACAGTCCCGCTGGCCACCCTGCTCGAGCTGGCCGAGCGGCCTGGCGCGATCCCCGGCATCGGACCCGTCGACCCGGCGCTGGCCCGCGAACTGGCCGGCGCCGCCGCCCTCAACACCAAGACCAGCTACTGCCTGACGGTCACTGACCAGCAGGGACACGCCATCGGTCACGGCTGCGCCCGACCCGAACCCAGGAACCACAACCGCACCGCGGGACAGGAGAGACCCAGGTCGCCGGGCGATCACGATCCGCCCGGCGACTTCGGGAGCGAACCACGGTCAGGATTCGTCTTCACGACCTCAGACCAAGAAGGGCCGCCCGGCGGCTACGGCGCCTGGCGTCTGCGGACCGGTATCCCCGGACGGCCGGACCTGTTGATCGTGCTCGACCCGATCGCCCTGGACACATGCGACCACCGATTCGAGGCCCGCGGCCACGACCCGGGCGTCAAGCTCCGCCACCTATCCCAGATCCGGCATGCCACCTGCACCGGGCCGACCTGCCGAAGACCTGCACAGCAGTGCGACTTTGAGCACAGCACCCCGTACGAGGCGGGCGGCCGGTCGTGCCTGTGCAACACGGGGCCTAAGTGCCGTCGAGAGCACAGACTCAAGCAAGATCCCCGCTGGAAGGTGGAGCAGATCACCCCGGGAACCTTCCGCTGGACCACCCCGTCGGGCCGCCAATACATCACCGAGCCCACGATCTATCCGATCTAATCGGCACTTACCCAACGCCCATTTCTACCTCAGTTACGGCGTAGGGATCATTTTCCACCTCAGGTACGGCGTAGGGATCACCGATCGCTTGGCGGCACTCTTCCTCGTCTACTTCCGGCAGGACGGCGAAGCCGTTCACGCGGGCGTAACGGCAGCGTGCGGCGTCGAGTAGCACCTCTTCGTAGGAAGTCACGCAGCGTTCCCAGGTGCGGGTTTGTGCGGCGAGCCAGGACTCGACCTGGAGATGCTTCAGTCGCGCCTCGTCGTCTGCTAGTTCTCGCAGGGCCTGACGCAGAGCCTTGGGATCTCGCGGCGGGACGACCACTCCGGTTGGGCCGGCTACATCCCGGACACCTGGGAGATCGGAGGCTACTGGTACGCAGCCAGCGGCCATACCTTCCAAGAGCACTAGCCCGAAGGCTTCCGCCCGGGTGACCGAAGGCAGGACCACTACGTCGTTGGAACAATATTGCCGGTTGAGTTCGGCGTCGGAGAGCCGGCCCGTGAACGTGGCGTTGGTTACGGAGAGCCGATCCGCGAGCCGCTGATAGTTCGCAAGCTCAGTTCCCTTACCGACGAGGGTCAGCTCTAGCCAGGGCTGGCCTGCGACCGCGGCTAGAAGAGTCTCCACACCTTTGTATGGCCGCATCTGCCCGACGAATAGCACCCGGAGTTTCTCGGCCGAGCGTGGTACGAAGGTCTGTGACGATACTCGCGCATCCACGCCCCATGGAATTGCCCGCACCAAGGGTCCGTACCTGCTGCGGTGCTGCGTCGCGTAGTACTGGCTACTGGTCACGATCCGGTCGGCGCGGAGAGCGAGGGATTCATGAAGCTTGTTGTACCGGGCCGACATACGGGTTGCGCTGCGGATATCAATCGGCGAGTGATGCGTGTACACGATAGCCGGGCGAGCGTGTGGTGGGAGAAGACTTGAAAGGCGAAGGAAAGCGTCGCTCATGGTCGGCACAGGCCCGTGGACGTTTACCACATCGAAGTGCCTCAGTTCGCGGGCTATTCGCGGCCAGAAGGCCAGAAAGGAAGACAGTCGGTACTCTCCGACAGTAACCCGCGGAATCTGGGTGGAAGAGAGCACCCTGATGCGATGTCCCCGCTGGGTGAGCCCGGTCGCGAGCCGTTCGATGCAGGTGGAGATCCCAGAGATGATGGGCGGAGCCTCAGAGGCTACAATCAGCACGTCGAGCGGACGGCATCCGGGGATGTCGGTAATTGTTTCATGGCTAGATGGCAGCTCGACGAGCCTTGAGCGCGAAAGAGTCTGGGTCACTTGCTCCCCCCTTCACGGGGCCGCTTGCAGAGATGACCGCGGGAGTAAGGAATAGCGGCCGTTGTGAAAGGAATAATGTGTTCCCTCCTGCTGTGCTGTCCCAGGCGATCCGTAAATCTACTGCGGCATGGCGCTGGGCTATAGCGGCGTGTTCTTAACCCAATGGTCTTAATAAGATCATTCGGTGCAGTAGCCGAGGCAGCCAAGCAGAATAGTTCCATGCGTCACGTCCCTCCCTTGTCGCTGAAGTCCCCGTGTCGCCGCATCGTGCGGCAACTCCCCGAGTACTGTGCGACGGTGACATCTGGTCGATATCAAGACGCGGCCAGCGGCTCCCAGGTTTACACAAAGTTAGTCCTCCTGGCAATAAATTCAGTTACCTATCGGGGTGAGTTGGCCATGCTTCGCATATGGCAATTTCTTTAGTTTGTTGCGCTAATAGATATATTTCGGTACCGGGCTCCGGTCATTCTCGGATCCTGAGCAGCACCGAGGGGGTCGGTCGGCCCGGGGTCCGCCCCAGGGCTCCGGCGTGTTCCGTGAATTTCCCATTTCTGGCTAATCAAGGCCGGGGGACCTGACTTTTATCATTGGGCCGGGGTTCGCTCGGGCGTATCACTGTGAGCTGCAGTTTTGCCGGCAGCGGTCAGCGGATTTGCGCACTAAGCGCGGCTCGTAGTCTCGTCTGGTTGCCCACGTCCGCGCGGTGGGACTGCCCCGGGAGCGGTCGCGGTCTAGATCGTGTGGTCCTTGCGGCGTGGCAGTATTCGGCTCCCGCAGGGTGCGGGCGGGAGTTCAGGCGGGTTCCTCGCCATGAAAGGCGGGAGCGTAGGAGATACCGACGATCAGGCCGTCCTTCGTGAGGAGCCTGGCCACCGTCTGCCCCCACGGCTCCGTGCGGGCCGGGTGGAGGAGTTCGTAACCAGCCCGCTGCAGTTCCTCGCCTGCCTCTGCGACGGCGACGGCGTCCGCCACCTCGAACTCGACCGACGCCTGAGGGACCACCAGGCCGGCGGGCCACTGAGGTGTGCCGAAGCACGCCTGTGCCGCCTCCGGCAGCGGCCAGACGCCGAAGTGCTTGCTGCCGGGGATGCTCCCGCTGGAGTAATAGCCATCGCCCTCGCCCTCCAGCGGAAGGCCAAGGACATCGATGAACAGCTCGCGGCTCCGCGACGGGTCGGCGACGACGACCGCCACGCTCGCGACGAAGAGAACCTCCATGAGGTACAGCCTAGGACCGGCGCCAGCGGCGAGACCGCCGCCGCAGGCTGGCGGCTGGTGGCCGCATCGCGATGGGAGCCAGTCTTGCACCGCCAAGCCGCCTGGCGTGGCGCGCATCGGCGCGTTGCCTTAGGGTTTGGGCATGACGGACCCGCAATCCAGCACAGGCGGCCAGGCCGGCCTGCCTGCCGTCTCGGGCGAGGAACTCCGCGCATCGCACGCGGACCGCGATCAGGTGGTGGAACTGCTGCGGGTAGCCGCCGGGGACGGCCGGCTCTCCCCGGAAGAACTGGACGACCGACTGGAACGCGCGCTGACCGCCAGGACCTACGCCGAGCTCGCGGTGCTGACGGCCGACCTGCCGGCCACGCCGGGTGCCGCTGTCGTGCCGCCCGGCGCGGCCGCGGCGGTCGCCACGCCGAAGGACCTGGCCCGGATCCACGTCCGCGGCAGCAGCGTCCGCCGGGATGGCCGCTGGGTAGTGCCGAAGGAACTGGACGTCGAGGTGAGAGGCGGCGCCGTGACGCTGGACTTCACCGAGGCGGTGATCACGCAGCCGCTGCTGCGCATCACCGCCGAGGTGAGAGGCGGAGGGCTCAGGCTGATCACCGGGGCGGGCATCGTGGTGGACGCCGGTGACATATCGATGCACGGCGGGAGCGTCACCCTGCCCAAGCCGCCTGGCCCTGGCGCCCCCGTCCAGCTGCGCGTCGAGATCGCAGGCTCGGTCCGCGGCGGAGCCATCACCGCTGGGCCGCCCCCTCCGCCCCGCCGGCCGCGACGCACGTTCTGGCAATGGCTGCGCCGCGCCCCGCGTCCTCCCGCCATCGCCGCCTAGCGCGATGCCGGGTCCCCCGATGGGAACCGCAAATCTCGAACGGGCACCGGCGCGTGCACCCAGCACCCGCCCTTCGCGCCCCGGTGACTAAAGGTCCGCGAAGTCGGCGATCCGGTTAGTAAGCCCCCAGCCCTCGCAGGAGCGCCGAAATTGTCTTCCACATAATCTGCAGGTCGAGAACGAAAGACCAGTTTTCGACATACCTCAGGTCGAGTCTTACCGATTCGTCCCAAGACAGATCTGATCGCCCGTTTACCTGCCAGAGGCCAGTCAGTCCCGGCTTGACGACCAGCCGGCGACGGACATGTTCGGCATATTTCGCTGCCTCATCTGGAAGAGCCGGACGCGGTCCCACCAGCGACATATCACCGAGGAAAACGTTAATGAGCTGCGGCAGCTCGTCGATCGACCAGCGCCGCAGATGCGCCCCCACCGCGGTCACGCGGGGATCCTGGCGGAGCTTGAAGAGAACACCGTCCGTGTCATTGCTTGCCAGCAAGTGCACCCGGCGCTGCTCAGCGTCGGCCACCATGGTGCGGAACTTGTAAATCCTGAACATGCGGCCGTCCTTGCCCACCCTTACCTGCCTGAACAGCGCCGGCCCGCCATCGGAGAGCCAGATGGCCACGGCGAGGACGGCAAATAGCGGGGCGAGCAGGATCAGTATCACGGCAGCCGCGCACCGGTCGAACAGGCCTTTGAGGATTAGCCGGGCGCCAGCCAGCTGGGGGTGATCTACGTGCAGAAGGGTTAGTCCAGCCGCGGGCCTGATCGTCGTCCGCGGACCGGCCACGTCAAGCAACGCGGGCGAGACGCACAGGTCTGTACTAGTCTTCTCCAGCTCCCAGGCGAGGCCTCTGAGCTTAATGCCGTCCATTTCCGGGCAGGCGAGCACCGCGACCGTATTCGCGCCAAACCTGCGCACGGCGTCCGCGACGTCGTCGAGTCCTCCGCACACGGGTACCCCGGCGACCTCGGCGAATTTTGACGGCTGCGCCAGGCAAGTAGCGACTACCGTCAGCCCGTGGTACGGCTCCCTCCGGAGCTCGGTTATCAGGTCGGCCACGGCCGACTCGTGCCCCGCCGCCACCACGCTGTTCATACAGCGGCCAGACGTCCGCACTCTATGCAGTCGTTTTCGCATCGCATACCTGGCTACCAAGTTAAACAACGTGACGCAGGGAAGGGCGATGAGCAGGTAGCCGCGAGACAATTCGGTGTTGACCGCGTACGAGAAAATCGCCACCACCGCGATGAGACTCACGCCGGAGTTCAGGATCTTGCGGAATTCGTCCGAGCCGATCCCGATGTAGCGGACGTCATACGCTCCGGCAAGCCATAGTGCTACCAGCCAGAGCGCCGGCAGCGCAAGACTCAGCGCTAGGTAGGTTCTGGTGACGTTATGGCCGAAGCGAAGATAGGTCGCCGCGAAAACTCCGGCTGCGGCACAGCCGAAATCTGCAATAGCAGCTTTGCGCAAGTAGTCCCTGGTCCAAGTGGAAATACGCCTCGTGGTCTGACGAGCGTACAGGCCACGAATGATGGCGCTACCAGACATGCAGACCCTCCCGTTGGTGCCCCATGCATGCATGGCGCGCCACCCACGCTCCCACCCAGTACGCCTTGGTCTCCTGCATGAGGAAACGTACAACTAGATCTACTGGTTTACCAGGGACTCGCCAAAGTCTGTATAACTGCCTGGTCGCAGCTGCCCAAGCAATCAGGTTTTGTCGGGCGACACGGATTTAACGTTCGAATCGGGTTTTGCCGGGGATGACCTTCCTGTCGTGAAAGCTCACCTGGACGCGCGAACCGACAAGGCCGGAAATCCGCTATGGGCAGCCCGATCGAACGGGTGAGCAGGTAGGATACGGCCCTGATCACGGCGCAGTACAACGGGAATATCGATTGCTTTATTCAGAAATACCTTCCGAAAGGGACATTAATTCCCCGTCAGTCTGGAATATCAATGAACATTCGGCACAACCTGGGCGACTCTAAATATATGAAGCGCCCGTCGTATCGCGGTCACTTGCCACGGGCTCCGGCAGGAGTGAAGCGTAGGGTCTTGATTATCGTCCAGAATCTTCCGGTACCGTTCGATCGGCGAGTATGGCTGGAGTGCCAGGCGCTGGTTTCCGCGGGCTATCGAGTCGCCGTAGTTTGCCCCAAAGGTAGCGGTGAGAAGGCCTACGAGGTCATTGACACGGTAGAATTGTACAAATACCGTCCATATGCGCCGGGGGGAAGCAGTCTCAGCTTCGTCGCCGAGTATGCCTACTCGTTTCTCGCGACGACCTGGATGGCGCTTAAGGCTAGGCGCTCAGGTCGTTTCGCGGTGATCCAGGCCTGCAATCCGCCCGATATCTTCTGGCCCCTCGCCATGGCTTTCCGTGCACTGGAGGGGACCCGGTTTGTGTTTGATCATCATGACCTGTGTCCTGAGCTTTATGAATCTCGCTTCCCCGAAGGTCCGAAGCTGCCTTACCGGGGCTTGCGGGCCCTTGAGCGCAGGACTCACCGAGCCGCAGACCATGTGATCTCCACGAATGAGTCCTACCGGGAGATCGCCGTGGCTCGAAGCGGCAAGCGGGCCTCGGACGTGACGGTTGTCCGGACCGGCCCGGACCCGCAGCGGCTGCGGCGGGTCCGGGCCTACCCGGAACTGCGTCGAGGCCACCGGTTCCTCGCCGCTTACATCGGTGTCATGGGTCCGCAGGACGGGGTTGACATCGTGGTGCGGGCAGCCAGCATCGTGGTTCATGAGCTTGGGCGCGAGGACATCGCGTTCACGTTGATCGGCTCGGGAGACTGCTTCCGCGATCTGGTGGCGCTGCGCGATGAGCTCGGCCTGGCCGGTCACGTGGAGTTCACCGGGCGGGCACCGGATGATCTCGTCTCGTGCATCCTGTCGACGGCCGACGTGGGTCTTTCGCCAGACCCGAAGAACCCGCTCAATGACGTCTCCACGATGAACAAGACCTTGGAATACATGGCTTTCGAGCTTCCTGTGGTGGCATTTGACCTGCGCGAAACGCGGATCTCGGCTGGCGACGCCGCACGCTACGTGAAGCCCAACGACGTTCACGACTATGCCGCGGCCATCGCCCAGTTCATGGACGATGAGCCAGGGCGAGCTCGGCTGGGCAAGCTGGGGCGGGCCCGGGTCGAGCAGGAGCTGGCCTGGTGCCATCAGGAGCGTGCCTACCTGGACGTGTACGAGCGCCTGACGGGCGATCCGGGCGAACATCGCCAAAACGCTCTTGAATCATGAAAGCCAAGCATGTCGGGCATTGGGGTCACAGCGATCGTTGCACGCATCCTCAGCCCGCATTATTTCGGTGTCTTCGCGGTAGCCACGACCAGTACTGAGAGTGGGGAATATGACCCTTGCGCTAGTCACACCGAGTTATAGCAACGATCTGCCGCTCTTCGCGGACCTACATCAATCGGTTTTGCGTCTGACAGACGAGTCCGTCATACATTACGTAGTGGTGCCCAGCGAAGATGTCAGCCTCTTTGCATCAATGACTGGGCCGAGATGCATAATAGTCCCCGAGGAATCTTTGTACCCAGCGCACTACAGAGCGATACGTGCTGTCAACCGTGTAATCCGTTTCTTGCCCCGCGTCCCTTCGCATGCCAGAATATCCGCAATAAATACAAAGCGCTCGCTCCGTCCTGTACGAGGCTGGATAATGCAGCAAGTCCTCAAGATGGAATTTTGCCACCAACTTGACACGGACATGGTTCTTCTTATTGACTCTGATGTAGAACTAGTGCGTCCAGTAAGTGAAGCGAGTCTTAGCCGAGGCGGGCGCGCCAGGCTTTATAAGTGCCCCGGTGAAATAAATAGTCACCTACCGCAGCATATGCAGTGGCATACGGTTTCCCGGCAACTTCTCGGGCTCTCTCAAGCGCAGTTTCCTGCTCCTGGCTACATATCATCTCTCTGCATTTGGGAGCCAGCTGTCGTCCGGGCCATGCTAGCGCGAATTGAGCAAGTTACCGGCCAGCCATGGATGGATGCAGTCACCGGCCAGCAAACCTTCTCCGAGTGGACTATCTACGGAATCTTCGCGGAGGAGGTAATGAAGTACGAAGGGGACGCACTGACAGAATCATCCCTATGTCATAGCTACTGGGGTACTGTACCTCTTACGGTGGAGAGCGCTATTGATTTCGTTTCGGGCATAGGCCCGGATGATGTAGCCATCTTGATCCAGTCTAAGACTCAGACACCCCGGGCAGTACGACGTGCGGCGATAGCTGCCTTCGAATTTGGGTGCAACTCCTCTTAACTCGATTTGGAGAGCCAAACCGGACCATGGATGAGGCCCAAATTCTTTCTGTCCCTTGAACGAGATATCATCGAGTTCATTCTGCCGGCTGCCACAAGGACTCCATCTACTACCGGCCGATCTTGTAGATGTGCACAGAGTCACTGTTGCGAAATACGTCGGTAAAGACGCCACTGACGGCGTTCAGGATTCGATTTTCGCCAATAACTGTCACCGGGCCCGTGTAATCACCGGCCAGCCGGAATGTGACCGACTGGTTGTTGGCGGGCGACTGGGTAGGCTTTCCGGACCCTGCGAAAACGTAGAACTTGCCACGCGCAAACTTGGCCATGACCGAGACATCCGCATTGCCCACGCTAACGTAATTCATTGCGAACGGCGAGAGGAGGACATTATTGAGACTGGCGACTTCGTGGTTGAACTCCGAAATCCTTCTCACTAGATTGTGCAGGGTCACGCCAGGTGTCTGCTGACAGTTATACTTAGAACTATGCGGGTTTGAACCATCATAAAATGTGTTGAAATCGACGCAAGGGCCGCTGAAATTGTGCTGGAACCACACGATACCGCGTGCGCCGGCAATGAGCCCGTGCCAGGCTGCGGACACGGCCGCGGCAGGATCGGTGCAGTTGCTGCCGCTGTTGCCTGGACATCCCGTCTCGACATCAACCACTATCGGCTTAGAAACCCCGATCAGCGACTCAAGGGACCGGATGCGGATTACGTTGAAAGCGTAGTTGGCTGTTAGTGCTCGCTGTGCGTAACTTAGTCCGGTGCCGGATCCGTGATTGCATTCCTTGGATTTAACGGGTAGCAGAGCACAGCCACCTTGCGATGGATCATTGAGATCCGGGTCAGACATCCAGTAGCTGTCTGCGGACAGGGTATCAGAATACTTAAGGAACTGCGCAGCCTGGGCGTTCGTTTCCCAAAACAGGACCCCCTTACCATACCCTTGCGTGACCGGCTTCTCGCCAATTGGGTAACCTGTTAGCCCATATGACTCTGGCTTGCCAGTGAAATAAAATCTGGCCACAGTGTACCCGCATTTCGACCCACTTGGAATACACGAGGCCGGGGTTTGGGGTCCTTTCGGATTCCATCCATTTGAGCCCGGCCCATAGTCCATGTCGGTCTCATCGGTGCCCTCATAGTTCACGGTCTCGGGACCGCTATTCGCGGTCACGTCCGGCGCGGACGCGTGCATGCCTTCCGCACGGATGACATTGAAGTCAACCCGGCACGGAGACCCTCCGCAGGCCCTCGTGTCCAAAGGATTGGAAGCGAGGTTCCAGTAGATATTGTTTCCCATAGCGACGTCATACCGGACCTCAGTCGCCGTCGTGGGCTCTTCCAGCCACGCGCCGATCAGGATGTGCTGGTCCATCCAGGCGCTTTCCGGGCTGATGTTGGCGTAGTAGTGCGGGCCGCCGGCGATCGGCTTTAGAATAACATTCGCTGGCGACTCCGGTGAATTGGTATGTTTAATCTCCGGTGACTGCCACACTTTCATCTGCCAGATGCCAACGGTGACTATGGTAGCCACCGTGATGGCTAGCGGAAGCAAGACGCTCTTGGCCCTCAATGTTCGGTCCCCCTTTCGTTTTGAATCTGAATCACCTCAAGACCCGGCGGAAAGGGCGACGCCGCTACTCTTCCCTATGAGACCTTATACCGGTGACGATACGGCATCAGTTCCTCCGGAACGCGCCTTCAGCCCGGAGATCAGCGGTTCCCAAGCGGATCGCCGTGAAACCACCCACAGCGCGGCGCGGTGGCTGGGATTAGCCATCCTGAGAAATTGGTTCAGAAGTACAACAACACGCAGGACCCTGGCCGACCTGCCGTCCTTTTCGAAGTACCGGACACGATTGACCGCCATCAGCGCGAGGAGCGCGGAGGACTGACCGGACCCTGCCCCACGGTGACGAGTCCGCGCCTGTGGCACGTACTCCACGCGCAGGCCGGCAGCCCGGACCCGGGCCGCGTAGTCTACCTCTTCCATGTAAAGGAAGAACCGTTCGTCCCATGCGCCAACAACACGATCACAGGCTGCAGATATGAGCATTACTGCTCCGGTGGCCCAATCAACCGCATGGCGGTAGCCATACTCGCGATCATCGCGCACGACATCGCTCATCCAGCCTGGACGGCGCTTGAAGTGGTGTCCGAACAGCGCATCTCCGATCTCGCTTGCCAAAGTCGGCTCTCGGCGCAGTGACGGATCGCGGTGCCCCTCAAAGTCGAGCAGCATCGGCACCACCACGCCTACAGCCGGGTCGTCAAGGGCACTGAACATCTCGTAGAGGGCTCCCGGCTCAAGTACTAGGTCGGGGTTGAGCACAGCCAGAGCGCCGCACTGGCCAGCCTGCCGCCGACCGACGTTTATGCCACCTGAGTACCCGAGATTGGCGCCTGTGTCGACGCAAATCACTCCCGGCTGATCTCGCACCCGTTCCACGGTGTTATCGGCCGAGCCGTTGTCCACAACGATGATTCGCAACGTGAGGCCACGAGCGGCGGCGGGCAGGGAATCTAGCAGGGGAACGATATCATGAGCGCTGTTGTACGTGACGATAATGACCGCGCAGTCAACGTAGTGTCGCTTGTCTGATTCAGTCACGGCAGCTTCTCCGGAGCGACGCATTCCTATCTCGATGGTGCACTGATCTCTTCCACGCGTCCGTGGATGCCCGGTCACAGCATAAGGGATGTTGCGCGGCGTGGCGCATCTTGCGTTGTGTGCACGACAGCGGGTTTTCAGTTGATGCCTCACCGGACGATCCGCGAGTGAGTCCATGCCCGCGGCGCAGCGACCGCAATTCCAGGACGACGCCGCAGCTTGACGATGACGCACTGTCCAAACATCCGGGACCTAGTCGGCAACCGAAACCGCGTCTTCGGGATTGGGCTGGCATTGACCGTAACGACCTCTACGTCGAATTTATCCTCGGCCATTCGTTCCAGGTTCCACAGATACACTGGCGTTATGTGGCCTATATGCTGGTAGGCTGAATCAAGGAAATTATAGAGGCGCCCTGTCAGGGCGTACCAGGCTCGGACGTACACGTTGGACAGGTTTGGTGTGCTGATGATGACCACGCCGCCCGGTTCTGTCACGCGGTAGAGTTCCCGCATGAAGAGCCACGGGTTCTCCAAGTGCTCGATCACCTCGGTGCTGACAACTACCTGGAACTGACTATCCCCAGAGGGAATTCCGTCGTTGAGGTTCGCCACCTTCACATCGATCCCAGCCGGACGGAAGTCATCAACAATCGCATCGACAGCGGTAACGTTAAAGCCTTCTTCCTGCAAGCGCTCCGCGAGAGTGCCGTCACCAGCCCCCAAATCCAACAAAGCGCCCCGGTGCTCTCCGGCGAGCAGCTCTATTACCCTATCGTGTATTGCCGTGTTCAGGTTGACTATTTCTTGACTAACCATGACAGATCCTTAATGGGGGAATATTGCTTGCCCAAGTGCAGTACCTGCTTCCTTGATGGCCTGTTGTGTGCCGGTAAGTTCCTGATGGAGTTCCCGCGCTTATGGTTCGCCATGGACGATGGCGCGCGCCGTGCGAGCCGACTGTCATGTTGGCCTGGACAAGGTTACGAACGTCCGCGGTCGTCAGGGAGCCCGGCTGACCTAGACGTCCGGAGAGAATGAAAAATGTAGCGGTCAGGTTACGTTGCTGCAGCGCAGGCAGCGCCAGTTCCGCATCTGAGGAGTTCCCGTCATCGAAACTTATTCGCACCGACGGGAACCTGACGATAACGTCCAGCAATTCCTCGAATTGTGCAGGTTCCACCCAGTAGTTCTCCTCGTCGGGCTCTAGTTCCCGGCCGGGCGCGCCGATCCCAAGGAACACAAATTAAGCACATCGTCAGGCCGATCGTCTCGCCGCTCCAGAGTCCTAGAGTCCTGGACAACGCCGTCATGCTTCCTCCCTGGAATCACGCCAATCGCGCGGCTGCTGTCATTTCCCGATTCGCGTCCAGGGCCTCTTGCGGGTTCTGGTGCGCGAGTACGCAGGGTAGACGCCTGCGATTGTAACGCAGCTCAATGTGGCTTGGCGCAGGAACTTCTCATGCATTATTCCGCGTGGGATGCGGACAAATACCACCAAAACGCCCTTCAATTATTAAGGCCGATCATGAGGCAGCAATGTGTGCGGAAACAAATTCAGTGGCCTGACTGCCCTTATAACCCTTCTTCGCTCACATTATGGCGCAGACCGACATACGTGAGCGACTATACTTGACATATATGCGGCCCCTATATATAACATGACTCGGACTGGCCCGGCATCGCCACTGATCTGGGCCGCCTTTTGGGGTCGACGCCTGGCGCGAACCAGGTACTGGGAGGGCGCACCATGGTTGGCGGCGGGATGGCTATTGCCGAAATTCGGCCACAACCACCCGGCCTGGTGGTATATGCGCGCCAGAGCATGTGCGGGGTGGCGTGGCCGTATGCCGCCGCAGGGTTACCAGATGGCCGCGCAAGGCCGGCCATCAGAGCCTGGATCCCAGACCTCGGCCAAGACCGCTGCGCCCAGCGTGACGATGCTGGAGGTTGGTACCACTCCCCAGCAGAAACCCCGGTCGCTGTCCGCGCACGTGCGCAGCGGTGCGATCTGGAATATAGGAACGACCATTTTCCTCCGGTTGTCGGGCATTGGGGTAACGGCAATCGTTGCACGCATCCTCAGCCCGCATGATTTCGGCGTCTTCGCGGTAGCCATGACCGTCTTCACCATCGTCTGGGCCCTCGGCGAGTTCGGCGTGACATCATGCCTCGTGCGGGCTGACCTAGATGTCGACGCCCTGGCCCCCACGCTGTGGTCCGTGTCCGTGATATCGGCCCTGGTCATGGCGGGCTTGCTCGTCAAGTTCGCCGGGCCGATCGCTGCTAGCCTCGGCTCGGCTGACGCCGCGCGGCCGGTGCAGGTCCTGGGTATCGTCGTGGTAATCCAGGGTATAGCCGCCGTCCCGACAGCCCAGTGCACGCGGGATTTCAGGCAGGAAAAGCTCTTCCTCGCCAATGCGCTGAGCTTCATTCCCTCAATGGCAGTCCTAGTCTTTCTGGCTAAGCACGGAAGCGGAGCGATGGCCTTTGCATGGTCGAGGGTCACCGGACAGAGCGTGGCTTTGGCAGTGATATTGCTCTCGGCCCCGAAGCTCCACCCGCCACGCGTGACGCGCTACGCGCTTGGGATACTGTACAGGTTTGGGCTGCCGCTTGCCGTGGCCAATTTCGTTGGCTTCATCCTGCAGAATGTGGACTACGCGCTTATCGGACACTTTATCGGACCCGTGTTGCTTGGCACATATGTCCTGGCGTTCAACGCGGCTTCCTGGTCGACCACTCTGCTAGGGGGCGTGCTTAACACCGTGTCGATGCCGGCGTTCTCGCGGGTCAAGCACGACGCCGTAAAGCTCGAAACCGCGATGGCGGATGCCTTGCGTAGTGTGGTGCTGTTCGCGGCGCCCATGTGCACGTTGGTGATGGTTCTCGCCCACCCGCTCGTCCTGACAGTCTACGGCGGGCACTGGGTCGCGGCGGCTACCGTCCTGTCGATCTTGTCGTGCTACGGGCTAATCTCTATCGTCGGCGTGCTGTTCTCTAGCATGCTTGCCGCTCTTGGTCGATCGAAATTCGTGCTCGCCGTCCAATTGATATGGCTTGCCGGGATTCTTCCCGCTATGGCGATAGGGGTGCACGAGGACGGTATCGTAGGGGCGGCGATCGCGCATATCGTCATCATTGGGCCGATCGTGCTGCCCTGTTATCTCTTCGCGCTGAAGCGGGCTACCGGTATCCGGGTCGGCCTGCTGGCGAGAGCGGCCTTCGCGCCTCTTGCGGCGGCCGCGGCGGCCGCAAGCCTGGCGTGGTTCACGGCTTCGGAGTTTGAGAGCCCGCCGGTTCAGTTGGTGGCGGGCCTGGCGGCAGGTGGCTTCTTGTATGTGGCGGCTACGGCTCCGCAGTCGATCTTGCTGGTGATGCGGGGGCGGGCGATGAATCCGCAGCTCATGGCGGTCTTGCGGGCTTATTATCGGATCGGCCGTGCGCTGGGAATAGGAATGGGTCGCCGCCCCGGCATGCGGACGCGTACCAGGCGCTATCACCTGCGCGCAGGTGGGGTGCAAGAGGGGCATGCAGATGACGGCGATTAGCGCGCAGATTCCCCTAGCCTGGGCCGCGGAGAAGCCTACGCACGCAGTTCGGATACTGCAGGTTTACTCGATCGCCCTCATGGTGTTTCCCTCGGACTATGTAGTGAGGGCCATCGGGGCCGACGGTTATGCCGCCGCACTGGTGTCGTACGCGATGCTGGCGCTGTGGTTCGCCGGGACACTGCTGGGACACCACGACGCCCTGGCGCGGCGTTACCCGGTCCGGGTCACGCTGGCAGGCATGTGGGCGGTGACGATTGCTTCGTACGTGCTGATGCATCGGACTTCACTGACCAGCGAGCAGCTGTTGTCCGCTGATCGCTGGCTGATGCAGCTGGCGGGGATGTCGGGCGTGCTGCTGGTGGCCGCGGAGGGACTGCGGACCCTGGAAGACGTGCGGCGGGTGCTGCGCGTACTGACCTGGGGCGGGGCGTTCTGCGGCATCGTAGCCGCGCTCCAGTTCGAGGCCCGGGTAGATTTGACCAAGTACCTCAAGCTGCCCGGGTTTTCCTTTAATTCGATCGATTCCGTCAATGCGGCAATCGTCCAACGGGGCAGCCTGAACCGCGCGTTCGGTACCGGAACCGACGCCATTGAGCTGGGCGTTTCCGCGGGCATGCTGCTGGCTTTGGCCGTGTACCTGTTGATGTATGACACCGGTCGGGCGAGGTGGAAGCGGGTAATCCCGGTACTGTGCATCGGCCTGTCGGTTGGCGCCGCGGTATCCCGGTCCGGCGTCATCGCAGTGGCGGCGTCGCTGGGTGTCCTCGTTGTCTCACTACCGCCCAACCGGCGGTTGAAGGGGCTGGCGACGGTCCCGCTGGCGCTGGGGGTCACCCTCATCGCCGCTCCTGGCCTGATCGGGACCCTTGCTTCTTTTTTCCTGGCGGGAGATTCCGACCCCTCGGTCGCGCACCGGACGAACAATTATCCGTACGTGGAGCAGTTGGTACGCCAGGCACCCTGGCTAGGGCAGGGCCCGAATACCTATATTCCCATCGAGCTGCACGTCCTTGATAACCAGTACCTCACTACGGCTATCGGATTTGGCCTACTTGGCGCGGCGGCGCTCGCTTTCTACCTCGCCTGCCCGGTTTTCGTCGCGCTCGCCGCGCGGCGCCGCGCGATCGATCCTGAATTGCGGGACCTGTGCGCGGCGCTGGCCGGCGCCAGCCTGGCTGCCGTGCTGTGCGCGGCGACCTTCGACGGGTTCTCGTTCCCGATGTTCTTCAACCTTCAGGCGCTGATCGCCGGGCTGGCCGGCGCGGTATGGATGATGGCGCACCAGGATCAAAACGCGATGAACACATACCAGAGCGGAGAAAGTTAATGGACTTCTTTTCGATTGGCGGGACCTTGTGGCGGCACAAGTGGGTGTCCATCCCGCTGGTCTTGCTCACCCTGCTCGGAATGGCGTACGTCCTGGCGCTGAAGCCTCCTACGTACGAGGCGAAGGCGGATATTCTCCTGACGAGCCCTCCCGCGGCGCCCACAGCCTTCCAGATATCTCAGGATCCAGGCCTGGCCAAGATGAACAACCCTCTGGCCGGCCTGGGGAGCCTGACCTACGTCGCTGAGGTGCTGATTAATTCAGTCACCACTCAGACGGCCAAGGACGAATTGACGAAGGCGGGCGCGAGCGGGTATCAGGTCGTCCTCGATAATGCGTCCGAGAGCAACGTTCCGCCGGCCATCGACGTCGCCGCAACCGGCCGCAAACCGCAGGCCGCGATGCGGAGCGCGCAGCTCGTGGCCACCGCCATTTCCAGCGAGCTCGTCCAGCTGCAGGCGAGTCAGCACGTCCAGAACAAATCGATGATCACGGCGGTCGAGTACGTTACGCCGAGTTCTGCCACCAAATCGTCCGGAAACCTGGAGACGGCGGCTGGGGTGGCCGCAATCGGGCTGATCGTGCTCTTGGTGGCCGTGTCGATGGCCCAAGGGCTTGAGGAGCAGAAGAACAGGAGATCGCGCCAGGAAAGACGGTCCGACTACCCACCGGGATCCGCCCGCAGGCGGGGAATGCAGCCGAGCGACAACGATCCCTTGGGGCCAAAGTGGCTGACACAGCCGACCTCGCGGTAATAACCCGTAGTTACGCGCCGGACCTGGAACTATGCACTGCCCTGAACGGGTCGGTGCGGCGGAACACCCCAGGGCCGGTCAGGCACGCGCTGCTCGGCCAGCATTTCAAGCGTCGCCTACGTGCTTCGTGCGCGCCGCCGGCTTTCGTGTCGAGTATGTCAGGCGCGGGCTCGTCATTGGGGCGCGGGATCCCGCCAGTCCCACGCGGACTGCGCTTGACTCGGTGATGTACACGGAACTGATCTCGGCGACCGACATGAGGGAGTATTTCCCGGCGGTCGACTGTACTGGGAGCGATTCGCCGGGCTTCCCAAATCCATGACAGTGATCCGATAAGCAAATCGATCGGTCGACGGTCGGCGCCAGTATAGCTGCGCGGCCACTGGGTGCCGCGCCCCGCGGAGTGTCCCCGGGGGCGACTCGTGGCGGCAGATCAGGTCGAGGTCGTCGTCGGTATGCGGGAACTCTCGTCCCGATTCCAGTCAGCGGACGGCGAAATCCTGAGGGTAATGCGGACAGCAGTGACGATCGCTGAGAAGACCGCAGCATCCACCGCCGCACCCGGGCTTGACATGACCATCGCCATCAAGTCGCGGACCGTCGATTGCGTGGTGAGCTCCGGAGACTCGGGGAGGTCTTGGATCTGCACGTTCCCTAGATACCTGCGGCGCAAGACTCGGAACAGGTCGCGGACCCGGCGCGGAACGGTGATAACCGAAGGCTCAGAGCCGATGATCTCGATTTCGGATCGGCTAAACCACCTGTCTGCGGACAAGTCGTCGGCAATGATCTCTGGGTAGACGTCGTACCGGGCGCGCCCTGCTGCCGAGACCGCATAGGCACCGCAACCCCATAGGCACCTCTTGAGGGAAAATAGGCGGCTCCGCGCTCGGTAATAGCTGCGCACCACCGCACCTGCATCCTTCGTGTCATAACTGGCCGGCGGCCTCGCCGCCAACGCCGGGCCGGTTCGCAGACGCTCGAGGATCTGCCTGGCCGATGTCGCTGGCAGGACCACGTCCGCGTCCAGGTAGATTCTTGGGAAGACGCTTAGCGCTTCGTCGGCGACTCGAAGTGCGGCGGGCTTGGACGCTTTCGTTACCTCGATAACCTGGACGGCTGGCCACGAGGATCGAACAATGTTTGCGGTGCCGTCGGTGCATCCGTTGCACGAGACCACGACATCAAGCTCGCCCGGAGCAAAGCCGACGAGTAGCGCATCTAGGCAACGTCGAATGGTTGTTGCCTCATTGTGTGCTGGGATTACGACGGATCCGAGCGGTAAAGTCGGCATTGTCTTCGCCCTTCACTCCGGTAGTTTTCGTCGACGAAAGGGCAGCAGCCATCACGAAAGGCGCATTCAGGTCGGAGATACGCGGCTCATGATGGCGCTAGCCGAAAATTCCCAAGTGTGCGCAGCGGAATTCCCCACTCGGCATTCGTTAGAGTAGCCGGCTAACTACAGATTGTCACCTGCGTTGCGGCGTGTCGCGGCGGCGCGGCGGCGAGCACGGCGTCTGGCTGCGGCTCGGCACTGGTGGCGGCCCGCGGCTGGCTGCCCGGGAGCATCTGGGGGAGCCGCCCAAGCCGGCCCCGGTCACCCTCACGCAGCACCAGAGCAGGAGCTAAAGACATGTCCCCATTGTCCCGCACATCACACCGTAAAATAACTTCTAATACAAGATACTAGAGGCAGTAACCTTCACCGTCGATAGCGTTAGGTACATACTGACTGTAATCTCGGACGGGCAGGACGCGTCTGATGTATAAGTAGTCCAGTGTGGCCGTGGTGTCGGCCTGCCAGCGCGGTGGGTTTGTGTGCGGTCTGTCCGATCTATTTGCAAGGATACTTAAATGACGATTCTCGCATATGCCCAGCCGTGTGCCCGGCTAACCGCCGTATATCATATCAAGACGAGGCATTGAGCTCTGGGCCGACGCTTTCCCGCTCTAAGCCAGTTTTTCAAGAGTAAGGTCAACTCGGAATAATGGCATATGATCCAGCCTTTCTCCCAGGAGACGGACATGCGCATACTGGATGACAATAAAGCGGATCAGCAGCATATAATCTGGATCGCCGGACAGTCTTGGGACCGTGACGGCGGTACACACCGCGACATGGCTACTGCACTAGCCAAATATGGTCATATCCTCTATGTTGACCCGCCAGCTTCTCCGCTCACGCGGGACAGTAACAGGCGTATTGTTAAGCTGGTACTTGTTGAAGCCGCAGACCGGATTATCCGTTTGAGGCCGGTCGCCCTTCCTGGTTTCACGAGGCCCGGAGTGCGCGCAACAACGTCCTTGCTAGTACGAGCACAGTTGCGTTGGGCGATACGCAAACTCGGCATCCATCCGAGTGCCGTGGTAATGCTCAATTTGGGGACACTGCTAGGCGGCTGGGGTAAAGACGTTACTAATGTATTGTTCGGCACCGATGACTACGTTGCCGGAGCCCGACTCATGCGTATCTCTCCGGGAAACGTGCGTCGGCGGGAGCGGGAGGCACTGTCTAAGGCAAATATAGTAGTTACAGTTTCCACAGATCTGGCACAGCGGTGGTCAGGCATGGGAGCGGACCCGGTCGTTATCCCCAATGGTTGTTGGCCCCTTGGCAGTGCTAACCAGACCCCATCCGAAAAGATAGACCTTCCGAGACCGATAGTCGGCTTGGTAGGTCGGTTGTCGGAACGAATCGACTTCGATGTAATCGAGGCGATTGCCGACTCAGGGCTGTCGCTCCTTCTTATGGGCCCGCGGGATCCTCGCTGGGAGCCGAAACGCTTCGAAAAGCTTACGAGTAAGCCGACAGTTCGCTACATCGGCCCGGTTCCCAAGGCTGAAGTAGCAGGCAAATTGGCAGCCATTGACGTGGGCATAACCCCATACCGGGATAGCGCCTTTAACCGTGCCTCGTTTCCGCTCAAGACTCTGGAGTATTTGAGTGCCGGTATTCCCGTTGTAGCCACCAGCCTTCCGGCCACGCAATGGCTGAAAGCCGACTTGGATGACACGCTCCCGGAAAACCTCTCGAATCAGGTCTTGGTACTTGCAGACAATGGCCAAGATTATGTTAACGCAATCCGTACATTGGCGGTCGGACGACGCGGAGTGGCAAATCATTGCATTGCATTCGCCGAGCGACACTCATGGAGTCGACGGGCGGAACGTTTCGCCGCTGAGATAGGGCTACAGCCCACTTCGTCTACCGAAGATAAATTATAAATCTCCTCCGTTCGGGAAATTCCTTATGCCCGAAATCTAGTCGAATTAAGGGGGGTGCGGCATGCTAGTTGTCGCTGGAGTGGATCATCGTCGGCGCGTAGTTGTGGAGGTCGATGTCGTCATACACGCCGGGGTAGGACTGGAACCGGCCGCTTGGATTGCCATGCAACTGTGACCCGTTGAGGGTCAGCCTGCCCCACCCGCGGTCCACCACGTAGAAAATCGCGCCACCGCCCTCCCGTGCGCTGTTATTGCGCATGACAGTGCCGACGATGAGCGTGTTGTAATCCTTGCCGTCGTTGTAGATCGCGCCGCCACTGCCGCCTCCCTGCGTCCCGCTCGCCGCCGGATTCGCCCCCCAGCCGGTGGCCTCATTGTTGGTGAAGACGCTGTTGGCGATGTCCCACTGGACACTGATACTGCTCAGCGCCCCGCCGTTGGAGCAGCGTCCGCCGGTGAACGTGTCACCGGTTATGTACACTGGCCGGTTCTGATACTGCCCAAGCACGCGGACAGCGCCGCCGCCGAGATCCGGGCCGTAGCCGTAGCACCGGTTGCCGGCGAACCGGGAGTTGACCGCCTTGAACTGGCCGCCCTCGGCATAGATGGCGCCGCCGCCGCTTACGCCGCCATACCAGCATTGCGGGGCGTT